>LSQX01310856.1_pt2 | contig 11982 bp, 11 predicted proteins | sample 654561 | NCBI WGS metagenome assembly LSQX01 (sample SAMN04489861, study PRJNA283612) | anaerobic digester metagenome | isolation source: 4 biogas reactors fed with cattle manure at either 37C or 55C with and... | place: Denmark: Kongens Lyngby | collected 2014 | reverse complement strand
ACGCGAGGTCTATAGCGCACGGCGCAGGCCGGGCGAGCGAAGCGGCAACAAAAGTTTCTACATTGCGGGAACCCCGCTCCAACTCAGGTGACCGGCGCCGTTTCCTTGCGTAGCGAGCGATAAATCAAATCCGCCAACTTCGGGCCAATATCCGGAATCCCGGCAATCTCCTCCCGACTCGCCTTGCGCAACTGCGCCACCGAACCCATGTGCTGCAAAATCCGCGCCTTGCGCCGGGCGCCAATCCCCGGAATGTCGTCCAAAACCGATTCCTGAATCATCTTGTTGCGCAGCTTGCTGTGATAGGTCAGCGCGAACCGGTGCGCCTCGTCGCGGATTTGCTTGAGAACGTGCAGCGCGGGCGAGTCGCCGGCAAAGCGCAACGGCGCTTTCCGATTGGCCAGGTCGTAATAAAGTTCCTCATGCTTTTCGGCAATCCCCGCCACGCGCAAATGCCCCAAACCCAACTCGACCAGCTCGTGATGCGCCGCGCGCAACTGGGCAATTCCGCCATCCACCAGAATCAAATCCGGCAACGGCTCCTTCTCCGCCAGCGCCCGGCTGAAACGACGCCGAATCACTTCCGCCATCGACGCCGGATCATCCGCGCCCTCGACGGTCTTGATGCGATACATCCGATATTGCGATGGCGCGGGAATCCCCTCCTCCGCCACCACCCGGCTCGCCACCGAAAGCGTGCCCGAGATGTTCGAGATGTCATAGCACTCGATAACATCAGGGCGTCGCTCCAAACCCAGGCTCTCCTGCAAAGCGCTCAACCCCTCATGCGCTTCCTCGCGCTTCAACTGAAGACTCTTGCGCCCGCGCGCCTTCTCGCGAATGCCGCGATCCAAAAGCTGATAGACATCGCGCAGCGCCGCCGCCTTCTCAAAGAGCATCTGGCGCGCGGCGTCCTCCATCTGCCGGCGCAGCTCGAACAAATACTCGCGGCGGTCGCCATCCAAAAAGTCGCAGGCCATCCGCACGCGCTCGGCATATTCTTCCGGCGTCACCTTCCCAATGCACGGCGCCGAACAAAACCGGACAATATCATCCAGACAGTGCAGGTGATCCTTCGGCCCCGGCACCCGCGGCGAACAACTGCGCAAACCAAATTGCTTTTCCACAAATTCCAGCGAAGCCCACGCCGCCGCCGATGACGCGTAAGGTCCCCAGTAGCGCGCGCCGTCATCCTTGCGCAAACGCACCGCCGTAAACCGCGGAAACGGGTCGCTCAACTTCACACGCAACAGCAAAAACCGCTTGTCGTCACGCATGAGCACATTGTAGCGCGGCTTGTATTCCTTGATCAGCTTGCTCTCCGTCAGGATCGCCTCCGCCTCGGACTTGAGGGCTAAATAATCAAAATCCGCGATGCTCTTGATCAGCCCGCGCAGCTTGGAATCCGCCGCCTGCAGGGTGCCCGGCTGAAAATAATGGCTCACCCGTTCCCGCAGAACAGCCGCCTTGCCCACATAAATAATCTTCCCCCGCCGGTTGCGCATCAAATACACCCCCGGCTGCGCCGGCAAACCGGCCAGCTTCTGTTTGATGTTCTCGGACGGCCTGTACATGACGGCTTCTACTCTACCCAATCCCCCTGCGTTTCTCAAACAACCTGCCGGCACGCCAACCCCATCGCCCCCCCCCCGATGCCCGGACAATAAAAAAGCCGCGGCACGAAGCCGCGGCTTTTTGATTCCTCGAATCCGGTGACTTAATTCACCGCATCCTTGGCGGCCTTGGCCAAGCGGAACTTCAAGACCTTCTTCGCGGGGATCTTGATGCTTTCGCCTGTCGCCGGGTTGCGGCCCATGCGAGCCTTGCGCTGCACCAGCACCAGCTTGCCCAGCCCCGGGACGGTGAAGCCAACCTTGGCATTCTTGTATGCCAGGTCAACCAGACTGTCCAACACTGCCACGACCTGCTTCTTGTTCAGGTCAGTCGCTTCGGCCAACTTCGCCACGGTCTGAGCTTTCGTCAATGCCTTTGCCTTTGCCATGTTTCGTTTCTCCTATTGGGTTTTGTTTTTTTATCTACTTCGTTTTGAGATCGGTTTTGTTCCGTTGCCCAATCCAGAGGTGCGTTATCCTTCATTTCCGCGGGAAAGGCAACATAAATCCTCGGCCAATCGTGTTTATTTTCTGTTAGCCCCCGCCCTACTTCATCAGCGCCAGCACCGGCGCCAGATCCTCCGCGCTCTGAATGCGCAGCGAAGGCGTCGTGGTCGGCACCAGGCGCAGCTCGACTCCCAGCGCCATCATCGCCTCCACATCATCCGCAAAATTTTTGCGGTCCTTGGCGGAAGCCGGATACGCCTTGAGCAAGTCCGCACGCGAATACGTCTGCGGCGAGAGCACCTCCTTGCCGCCCTCCGCCATCCGCGTCTCCACCTTGTTGCGATGCGAAGTCACCATCGGGCCGTCCACATGCGCGGCCAGCAAACCGCTGCCGTTGCGCCACGCGCATTTGGCCGTCTCGGAAATCTGCTCCGGCGTCACCAGCGGCCGCGAAGCGTCATGCACGCACACCCACTCCACATCGCCGGGAATATGCTCGAGGCCGTCGGCCATCGCCTTGGGCCGCCGCGTGCCGCTGACCACGATCTTTCGGATCTTGGCCAAACCCAGCATCTGCACCAGGGCCAGCACGCTCTCCGCGCGCTCGCGCGGAATCACCACCACAATGCCGTCAATGTCCGCACAAAGATTGAACGCGGCCAGAGAATAGGCCAGCACGGGCCGGTCATCCAGATAGAGAAAGGGCGTCTCGATCTCCGTCGAGATTCGCGCGTCGCGACCGGTCGCCATGACCAAACCCCACGTTAAATTTTTCATAATAATGTTTCCTCTCGGAACCCATCCGCCAATCGGCACGACAACCGCAGGCGGCTGGTTCTTCCAACTCTCATAGTCTGCCCGTCAACAGCCGCCGAGTCAAGAAAATGCTGAAAAATGACAAGAATAAATCCTCTAACCTGGATTATGCACGCGACAAGTCCGGCCCGGATGCGAGGCGTGCGGGGTGAAGCTGTATGGACATACTGCGAACCCCGCAGAACAAAGCAGACGGGCTGGAATCGTCGCGCCTTGGGTCAACATGGATGAAAACTGANNTTTTTTGTGATTTTTTCCGCATCATGCTGCCCTGCAGCAAATAACAATACTTTCATCCATGTTGATGAATAATCCAGGCTAAGCCTCGAGGAAAACCAGCCCCCCCCCCTGTCCCGCCCTTGCCCAGGGCATCAATACCAGCCGGGCTTCATCCCCACGTTGGCCGGCAGCTTCGGCATGCCACGCGTGACCGGCGTCTGCTCAATCGGCAGAGGCGTCATGTTGGCCGGGCCGTACAGCGATCCCGGCAAATCCCGCTTCGGCTGCGCGCCCCAATCCATTTTCCACGCGCCGGGAACCGTTGCCCCCCCCGCTCCCGCGCCCAGCTCTCGCGTAAAACTCCAATCCGCGCCCGGCAGGTTCGCGCTCGGAAGACTCGATGGCAATCCGGCCTCCTGCCGGACCTCCCCCTTGGCGCCGGGAAGACGCAGCGAATCGGCAAGCTGGCTCCCGCGCTCCGGCGCGGCCGCCGGCGGCAATACACTGCCGGACCAACGGCTCGGCTCCTCCTTCCAGCCAGTCATGTTCGGCTTGATGGCCGCCTCCAACTCCGAGCGAATCTCCCGCGAGGCCAACGGCTCCGGCAGAACCGGCGTCTGACGCTCCCGCGCCGCCGCCAGATGCTCCGGCGGCAACGCTTCCTCGCGCAACCGCGGCATCACCACCTCCTGGCTCGGTTCCGGCTTGACCTCCCTCTCGCTGGCGCCGGCCTGCGCGGCCAGCACGGGGCCTTTCACCATCGTCGTCCCGCCGGCTTCCGCGCTCTCGCCCTTGCCGCTCGCCGCCGCTTGAACCGCCTCAATGAACAGCGACTCCTCCTCCAGCTCCAGCTCTTCATCCCGCGACGCCTCGGTCAACTCGCGGTTGATCGTGCTCAACTCATCCGCCAGCCATCCCCAACCCGATTCCCCCGCATCACCGCTTGCCGCCATAATCAACTTGTTGCTACCCCCCCCCTCCGGCCCCTTCATCGTCAGACCCTGCACCAGCCAATCGCGTTCCGCCTCCCGCTCGCGGGCGCGCCGCCCCCCCTCCGGCCGGGCCGGGAGCGGCATGGGCATCGGCCGCGATTCCCCCTCGCCTTTCCACGCCAAACCGGCGCTGTCCTGAATCGGGCGCAAATCAAACAGCGTCTCCCGCCCCATCAGGTCGGCCTGCGCCTGAGTATCGCGCAGCAGCTTCAGCGCCGTCCGATCCGGCGCGTCGCCCTCCTGTTCGACATTCTCCCCCCAATCGCCATAGAGATGAATAGGCCGCGTATAGGCCCGATACACCGGAATCTCGCCTCCCGGGGCCCAAAAACCCGCCCCCAACCAGCACAACGCCACCGCGACTCGAATGCCAGCGCCTGTATCCATATATATAACCTACCCCGGCAACGCCCCGGATTCAATCTCCGATGAACCCCCGCCCCCTCGCGCGAGTGCAGCTCTTCCGTCCCGCCTTGATACCCTCCAAGCCGCATTATTTTCCCGCCTTCCCTGGCCTGATGAATAATCCAGGCCAGGCAGACAGTTGACATTTCCCGACACCCCTGCTACACACCCCATCCCTTGCGGAGGAATCGGCATTGCAAACGATGTTCCGCGGGTGTAACATTGTGAACAACCAGGAGGTGCTCCATGGCGACTAAGAAGAAAACAACCGGCTCACGCAAGAGCGCCACCCCGGCGACCAAAAAAGTTCCCGCGCGCAAACCTGCCGCCAAGGCCCCCGCCAAAAAGGCAGCGGCCAAACCCGCCCCCGCCAAAAAGACGCCCAAGACTGTAGCCAAAAAGGCCCCCGCCAAGAAGACCGTCAAAGCTGTCTCCAAGGCCAAAGCCCCTGCCAAGGCCCCCGTCAAGGCCAAGGCCAAACCCGCCCCCGCCAAAAAATCCGCGGCCAAAGCCCCCGCCAAAAAGGCGCTCAGGGCGGTTGCCAAAAAGACCCCCGCCAAGCCCGTCGTCAAGAAAGCGACCGCCAAGGCCCCCGCCAAAAAAGCGCCCCCCAAAAAGTCGGCCAAGGCTTCCGCGTTCAATGTCAAGGAACTGACCACCTTCCGCCTGCTGCTCCAAAACCAGCTCATGCTCATCCAGGGCAATCTCGATGCCCTCGCCGGCGATAACCTCAAACGGACCGCCCTCGACAATATCGGCGACATCAGCAGCGGCGCCACCCACCTCGCCGATCATGGCACCGACAACTTCGACCGCGAATTCGCGCTCAGCCTCGCGTCCACCTGCCAGGATTCCATCTATGCCATCATGGATGCCATCCGCCGCATTGATGTCGGCGAATACGGCGTCTGCCAGTCCTGCGACAAACCCATCGAGCGCGCGCGCCTCAAGGCCCTGCCCTTTGCCAAAAAATGCGTCATCTGCCAAAGCGCCGACGAACGCTCGCAGGGCGGATCCCAAGCCTTCCAGAACATCGTCCGGCGCATGCCCTCCATGCGCGATGATTCGATGGGCGGCATGGATTCCTGAATCCCGCCATGACGATTCTGACCGTCGCGCTATACGTTATCCTGCTGGATCAGGGCTCCAAAGAGTGCATCCGCCGGGCGTTTGACCTGTACGAATCCGTCCCGCTCATCCCGGGCTTTTTCAGTCTGACCTACGTGCGCAACACCGGCGCCGCCTGGGGCCTTTTCAGCTCCCAAAACCAGCTCCTCGCGCTTCTGGCCGCCGTCATGCTCGTGGTGCTGGTGATCTACCACCGCAAAATCATGCCCCCCGGCATGATCCACCGCATCGCGCTCGGACTGCTCTGCGGCGGCATCGTCGGCAACCTCTTCGACCGCCTGCGCCTGGACTATGTCACCGACTTCCTCGACTTCCATGTCGGCCAATGGCATTGGCCCGCGTTCAACATTGCCGACTCCGCCATCTGCATCGGCGTGGGCATCTATCTGCTAAGCTCGTTGTTCTCCTCCAAAACCCCCGCCGCATGAGCGTAGCGGCCGCCCATGTCCTGATTGGGCCGACAGCTTCCGGCAAAAGCGCCGTCGCGCTGCACATCGCCCGCCAAAGCGCCCCCCCCCGCCCCCTCATCTCCGCCGACTCCATGGCCATCTACCGCGGCATGGACATCGGCACCGCCAAACCCGACCCCGCCGAAAGCGCCGGCATCCCCATGTTCGGCCTCGACCTCGTCACCCCCGATCAGCCCTTCTCCGTCGGCGACTATCTCGCCGCCATTCGCGCCGCCGCCCCGGACCTCGCCGCTGCCAACAGCCTGCCCATCATCGTTGGCGGCACCGGCCTCTATGTCCGCTGCCTCACCGAAGGCCTCGACAGCGCTCCCTCCTCCCCCCCCCATCGGGCCATCGCGAAAGCCATGCTCGCCGCAGAAGGCCTCGAAGCCCTCCAAGCCGCCGCCCGCCACCTCAATCCCGCCCAGTATGCCAGGCTCCGCGACCCCGAAAACCCGCGCCGCGTTGTCCGCGCCTATGAACTCCTTGCCTCCGGCCACCCTCTTCCCGCTGGCACCCCGCGCCCCCGCCCCAAAGTGGCCGGCTTGCGCCTGCCCCCCGCCGAGCTGCACCTTCGCATCAACCAGCGCGCCCGCCAAATGTTCGCCCGCGGCCTCATTGACGAAGTCCGCGCTCTCCGCGCCGCCCACCCCCGCCTCTCCCGCACCGCCCGCCATGCCATCGGCTATGCCGAGGCCGCTCAAGTCCTCGACGGACGCCTCAGCGAGGAAGAAGCCATCCAGCGCACCGCCCTGCGCACCCGCCAATACGCCAAGCGCCAAATGACCTGGTTCCGCCATCAGGCCGATGTCGTCTGGGCCGATGTCGGCCCGCGCGACGACACCCCCCGTCTCGCCCACAAAGTCAGCCAGATCTGGGCCACCTACGGCCCCGCCCCCCTGATCCTCGATCCGCCAAAATACCATTGAATTATTCCACCGGATGGGCAACCCTCCCCCCCATGTCCAAGCCCAAGTCCAGCGCCCCCAGCCTCTATTTGATTTACGGCTCCGACGACCTCTCCGCCACCCGCAAAGCCGACCAGATTGTTGAACAGCTCTGCCCTCCCGAAGAACAAGCCTTCGGCCTCGAAATCTTCAACCCCGACCCCGACCTCAACGCCGATGCCGTCGCCGCCTTCATCCGCAACGTCATCCAGGCCCTCCTCACCCCCCCCTTCCTCGGCGGCAACAAAACCGTCTTTGTCCGCAACGCCCCCTTCTTCAATCCCCTGGTCGAGCCCGGACGCTTCGCCGCTGTCAAAGCCGAAACCGAAAAACTCGTTGCCCTCCTCAAAAAAGGACTCCCCCCCGGCGTCTTTTTGGTCCTGCTCACCAACAGCATCAATCGCTCGACCAACTTCTACAAAACTTTCCAGGCCCAGGGCCAGGTTCATGCCTTCGACGCCCCGGAAAGCGACCGCGACATCGCCGCCACCTTCATCCCGCAGGTCGAACAATGCCTGCAAGAACATGGCATCCGCATGCCCGGCGACGTCCTCAGCACGTTCCTCGACCGGGCCGGCAGCAACCTGCGCCACGTCACCAATGAAATCGAAAAACTGGCCATCTACCTCGGCGACCGCAAAACCGTCGCCATGGACGACCTCTACCTCATGGTCGCCCCCATCCGCGAAGGAAAATTCTGGGAATATGCCGACGCCTTCTGCGGCGGCAACCTGCCCCAAACCCTCGAAGTCATGCACCGCCTCCTCGGCCAGGGCGAAAACGCCGTCGGCCTCATCATCAGCCTCCAAAACCGTCTGCGCGACATGCTCATCATGGCCGACTGTCTCAAACGCGGCTGGGCCCAGCTCTCCGGCGGCGAACGCTTCCGCAAACTATCCTGGACCCTCCCCCCCGAAGGCCAAGAACTGCTCGACTCCCTCGAAAAAGACCCGCGCAAGGGCCACCCCTTCGCCCAGGCCAAACTGGCCGCCCAGGCCGCCCGCTTCCCTGTCAGCCGCTGGCACCGCTGGTTCGATGCCGCCGTCGCCACCCATTTCTCCATGACCGGCGGCGACTACGTCGACCCCAACTCTCTCCTCGAAATCTTCACCACCCGCACCCTCGGCGAAGTCTCCGTCCCTTTAGCCAAATAACGCAATCAGCTTGGTCAGCCGCCTCGGGCGGACAGGTTGCCTCCGGCGTCTCTCTCACCCCCCGGCGAAAGCCCGCGCACAGGCTTGCAATTGACGAAACAACATCTATTGCGTACCTTGCACACCTTGAAATGAAGAAAAAATTTGCCAAAATCCACGATAAAACAAAAGCCGAAGAGCCCGGGAAAATCGAGATCCTGACGGATGAGCCCGCCGAGGAGCCCGAAAACGAGCCTGTCGCGGAACCCACGCCGGAGTCTCTCGAGGCCGCGGCGCCGACCGCCGAAACCGAGGCCCCCGAGCCCCTCCAGCACCAATTGCTGCGCCTGCAGGCCGATTTCGACAACTTCCGCAAGCGGACCGCCCGCGAAAAGCAGGAATGGATCCAGTTCGCCTCCGAACAACTGGCGCGCGACATCCTCCCCGTGCTCGATCACTTCGAGCTGGGCCTCTCCGACAGCCAAAAAAATGGCGCTGGCTCCGCCTTCGTCGAAGGCTTCCAGCTCATCTACAACCAATTCCGCACAGCCCTCGAGAAAAACGGAATTGTCGGCATGGAACCCGAAGGCGAACTCTTCGACCCCAACTTCCACGAAGCCATGACCTACATGCCTTCCGATACTGTGCCCGAGGGCCATGTCGTCACCCAAACCCGGCGAGGCTATAAAATCGGTGCTAAACTCCTGCGCGCCGCCCAGGTCATCGTCTCATCCGGCCCTGCCGCCGAATAAATCCCCCGCCGCTTATGAGCACCAAGCGCGATTGCTACGAAATCCTCGGCGTGGCCCGTGATGCGTCCGAAAACCAAGTCAAAAAGGCGTACCGCAAACTGGCCATGAAATATCACCCGGACCGCAATCCGGGCGACAAAGAGGCCGAGGACAAGTTCAAAGAGGCCACCGAAGCCTACGAAATTCTTTCCAATCCCGAACTGCGCCAGCGCTTCGACCAGTTCGGCTGGGCGGCCTTCGAGCGGGGACGCAACGGCTTTGGCGGCGCGGGCCACATTGATCTCGAAGAAGCCCTGCGCGCCTTCGCCTCGGCCTTCGGTGGCGGCTTTGGTGGCGGCTTCGGCGGAGGCATCTTCGAGGGCCTCTTTGGCTCGATGGGCCGCTCATCCCGCCGGCAAGACCAGCGCGCGCGTGGCGCGGACCTGCGCTATGACCTCGAAATTGACTTCGAAGAAGCCGCTTTCGGCTCCCGCCGCGAACTAAGCCTCAACATTGTCGAAGATTGCGAAGTTTGCCACGGCACCGGCGCGGATGAAAACAGTCGGCGCGAAACCTGCTCCCGGTGCAACGGCCACGGCATGGTCGTCAACTCCAACGGCTTCTTCCAAGTCCGGCAGCCCTGTCCCCAGTGCGGCGGGCGGGGCGAATCCATCCGCAATCCCTGCCGCAACTGTCAGGGCGATGGTCGCGTCCGCGTCAGCCGCAAACTCAATCTGACCATCCCCGCCGGCGTGGACACTGGCTCCCAGCTCCGTCTGACCGGCAAAGGCGAAGGTGGCGCCCGAGGCGCCCCCCCCGGCGATCTCTATGTCATTCTCCATGTCCGCCCCCACGAGCTCTTCGCCCGGCAGGGTCTGGACACCCACTGCGAAGTCCCCATCCCCTTTCACATCGCCAGCCTCGGCGGTGAAATCCAAGTCCCCACCCTGCGCGGCGAAATCCCCCTCAAAATACCTGCTGGCACCCAGCCCGGCCGCGTCTTCACCCTGCCCGACCTCGGCATCACCGATGTCCACGGCCGCCGTGTCGGCGACCACCACATCACCGTCACCATCGAAGTCCCCACCGGACTCCCGCGCAACTCGCGCGACCTGCTCGCCGCGTTCGGCGCCACCCTCAAAGAAAGCCATCACTCGCGTCTCGCCGCCATCCGCAAAAAGGCCGCCAATTTCTTTAAACGCAAAACCAAACTGGATGACCTGAACAACGCCAAGCCATGACCACCTCTTCCCCCTCCCCCAATTCCACCCCCGCCCCCGCCGCCCCCGAGCGCAACATGCACTTCATCCGCCAAATCATCGCCGACGACCTCCGCACCGGCAAACACGGCGGCACCGTCACCACCCGCTTCCCCCCCGAACCCAACGGCTACCTCCACATCGGCCACGCCAAAGCCATCTGCCTGGACTTTGGCATGGCACTCGAAAACAACGGCACATGCCACCTCCGCATGGACGACACCAACCCCGTCAAAGAAGACATCGAATACACCGAATCCATCAAAGAAGACGTCCGCTGGCTCGGCTTCGACTGGGGCGAACACTTCTACCACGCCTCCGACTACTTCGAGCAAATGTACGACCTCGCCTGCGACCTCATCCGCGAAGGCAAAGCCTACGTCTGCGAACTCACCTCCGCCCAATGGACCGACTACCGCGGCATCCCCACCCAGCCCGGAAAAGAATCCCCCTGGCGCAACCGCACCCCCGCCGAAAACCTCGACCTCTTCCAGCGTATGCGCGCCGGCGAATTCCCCGACGGCGCCAAAGTCCTCCGCGCCAAAATAGACATGGCCTCCCCCAACCTCCACATGCGCGACCCCGTCCTCTACCGCATCCTCCACGCCCCCCACCCCCACGCCGGCGACAAATGGTGCATCTACCCCATGTACGACTACGCCCACCCCATCGAAGACGCCATCGAAAAAATCACCCACTCCCTCTGCACCCTCGAATTCGAAGTCCACCGCCCCCTCTACGACTGGGTCATCCAAAACTGCCACCTCTTCCCCTCCCGCCAAATCGAATTCGCCCGCCTCTCCCTCACCTACACCGTCATGAGCAAGCGCAAGCTCCTCGAACTCGTCCAAAACAACCTCGTCAACGGCTGGGACGACCCCCGCCTCCCCACCCTCAGCGGACTCCGCCGCCGCGGCGTACCCCCCGCCGCCATCCGCGACTTCTGCGAACGCGTCGGCATCACCAAATACGACTCCCTCACCGACGTCGCCCTCCTCGACCACTGCATCCGCGACCACCTCAACCGCACCGCCCCCCGCACCATGGCCGTCCTCGACCCCCTCCGCGTCATCATCGAAAACCCCGCCGACCTCCCCCCCGCCATCACCGGCACCCGCAACCCCGAAGACCCCGACGCCGGCGAACGCACCATCCCCATCAGCCCCGAACTCCTCATCGAGCGCGAAGACTTCAGCGAAAACCCGCCCCCCAAATACTTCCGCCTCAGCCCCGGCGCCACCGTACGCATCCGCAACGCCGGCTTCCTCACCTGCACCTCCACCGAAAAAGACGCCAACGGCAACCTCACCGCCGTCCGCGCCACCTTCACCCCCATGGACGCCAAACTCAAAGTCAAAGCCACCATCCACTGGGTCTCCGCCGCACACGCCAAACCCGTCCAAGTCCGCCTATACGACCGCCTCTTCACCATCCCCGAACCCGACGCCGACAAAGACACCGACTTCAAAACCCACCTCAACCCCCACTCACTCCAAACCATCACCGCCCACGTCGAACCCGACCTCCTCAACGCCCAATCCGGCGACACCTTCCAATTCGAGCGCCTCGGCTACTTCACCGCCGACCCCGACTCCCAACCCAACGCCCCCGTCTTCAACCGCACCACCCCCCTCAAAGACTCCTGGAAACCCGCCTAAATTGGCCCACCCCGCCCTCATCCATTTTCCATACCATGGAATAGCCGAGTGCCGAGCCAAAGTCCGACTTGTCGGACGCATGGCGAACGCGAGGTCTATAGCGCACGGCGGCAGCCGTGCGAGCGGAGCGGCAACATACTTTTTTTGGAAGTTTTCCACACCATGGAATAGCCGAGTGCAGAGCC
>LSQX01017009.1_pt1 | contig 11983 bp, 11 predicted proteins | sample 654561 | NCBI WGS metagenome assembly LSQX01 (sample SAMN04489861, study PRJNA283612) | anaerobic digester metagenome | isolation source: 4 biogas reactors fed with cattle manure at either 37C or 55C with and... | place: Denmark: Kongens Lyngby | collected 2014 | reverse complement strand
TTTTTCTACATTTACCATAATATCTTTAGATATTTTATGTTCTTCTAATTTTTTTTCATCTAAAAATATGTTAGCACAAACAGATTCTTCTTCCATAATTTCTAAAATTAATTTACAATTTAAATCTTTTTTTACTCTATTTCCAAGGTCTTGAAGTAAGCCATTTCTCTCCAAGGAGAAATTGGCTATTTGATTTGGAGGGATTATAACTAATATGTCCTCTTTTTTCTCCCATTTCAGGTCATTAATCCAAGAAGTCGATGAAGGTATAGAACTTTGAATAATTTGTTTTATGCTATCTATATATAAATTTATATCTAAATTATCTACCAAATCTAGGTAGCTAATATCTATTTTCAGATTAAAATCAGAAAAATTATCTTGAAGCAATCTTACATGATCATTATATTCTTCAGGGTTTAACATATGATTACTTTCCAAGTCTAAATATAAATCCATTGATTCTTTGATGATTTTTACTCCAGAAATCAGAATATTAAATTCCTTAAGATAATTATATTTTTCATCTTTAATTATTCCATTTAAACTTATAACTTTTTTACCCATATATAAATATCCTCCTTATCCCTTATAGGATTTAATATTTATAATTTTTCTATTTGCTTCATTAGTTCATCTAGTAAATCTTCTTCAGCAACTTTCTTTATAATCTTTCCTTTGGCAAATATTAAGCCCTCACCTTTCCCACCTGCTAAGCCTATATCAGCCTCTCTAGCTTCACCTGGTCCATTTACTGCACAACCCATAATAGCTACTGTAATGTGCTTTTTCATACCTTCTAATCGTTTTTCTGCTTCATTAACAATTTTTATTAAATCAATATTAGTTCTCCCACAGGTTGGACAGGAAATTAATTCTATACCTTCTTTTAAAAGACCTAGGGATTTTAAAATTTCTCTTCCTACTTTTATTTCTTCTACAGGATCGCTAGTTAAAGAAACCCTTATAGTATCTCCTATTCCCATATTTAAAAGGCTACCTATCCCAACTGAAGACTTTATAGTTCCTCTCCAAGATGGGCCAGCTTCGGTTATCCCTAAGTGTAAAGGATAATCACATAATTTAGATATTAATTCATAGGCTTTAATTGTTAATGGTACATTACTGGCTTTTAATGAAATTTTTATATGGTCGAAGTCTAAGCTTTCTAATAACTTGACTTGTTCTAAAGCACTGTATACCATTGAGTTTTCATTAACACCGTGATATTTATCTAAAAATTCTTGTTTTATAGAACCAGAGTTAACCCCAATACGAATAGATAGATTGCTAGCTTTACAAGCATCTACCACTTTTTTTACATTTTCTAAACTTCCAATGTTTCCAGGATTAATTCTCAGTCCATCAATGCCATACTTTATAGATTCTAATGCTAACTTATAATCATATTGAATATCAGCAATCATAGGTATAGAGATATGTTTTTTTATCTCTTGGATAGCTTTTGCATCTTCTACATCAGAAATAGCCAGTCTAATAATATCACAGCCGGCTTCTTCAAGGATTTTAATTTGTGCCACAGTTTTATCTATATCCTTTGTTCTCGTATTTGTCATAGACTGAACGCTTATAGGATTGTCTCCTCCTATAAGAATATCTCCAACTTTAATTACTCTTGTTTTTTTTCTATTCATTTTAACCACCTATTTAAATATATTTATTCTAATTAAATCTTTATAAGTTACAACTAGCATCAAAGAAATTAATAACACAAATCCTATCATATGAATAAAGTTTTCTTTATCAGGATCAATAGGCTTGCCTCTTACTAACTCAATCAATAAGAATATTATTCTACTTCCATCTAATGCTGGTATAGGTAATAAATTAAAAAATCCTAAGTTTACACTTATAAATCCTAAGATTAAAAGTAAATTGTTTATACCAAATTTTGCTTGTTCCCCTACTGCAGTTATAACTCCAACTGGGCCTGATAAATCATTTACAGATACTTGACCTTTGAATATAGAACCTACAAATTCAAACATAAGTTTTATAAACATACCTGTGGTTTCAAATCCACCTTTTATTCCATTTGCAAATGATTTTTCATATTGTGGAATTATCCCTATTATTGTTCGATCATCTTCTATGGTTGGTTTAACATTTATATTTATGTTTTCACCATTTCTAATGACTTGGATTTCTAAGGCTTCATTTGCATTAGATTTCCCAATACTATCAGAAATATCATTCCAGGTCTTGGTTTCTACACCGTTAATCCTGATAATATTATCCCCTGATTCTATACCACTTTCATAAGCAGGAGAGTCTATAATAGCTTCCTCTATTATGGTAGTAGGAGTTCCTGTATTAAATGAAACTATGGATAATACAATCACTGCCAACACAAAATTCATAATTGCACCAGCTATAACAACGGCAATTCTTGCCAATGGAGATGCTTTTCCAAAACCTCTAGGGTCATCTGAATTTTCATCTTCCCCCTCCATCTTCACATATCCACCTATAGGTAGTAACCTTAATGTATATTGTGTATCACCTTTTGTAGTTTGTAATACTTTTGGTCCCATACCAATTGCAAATTCATTTACTCTAATGCCTACCATCTTTGCCACAGTAAAATGACCTAATTCATGTAATAATATAACTAATAAAAAAACAAATATTGAAGCTATTGCTGTTTGCATAATACACCACCTAATTTAATTGATAAAATAATATACATAATAATATATTAAAGGAGCACAGACAATTATGCTGTCAAAGCGATCTAAAACACCACCGTGACCAGGCATAATAAAACCATAATCTTTAATTCCTGAAATTCTTTTAATTTTAGAGGCAAATAAATCCCCCATTTGGCTCATAGCTGAAACTACTATTGATAAGACTAATAACTGCCATATATGACCTAATTCCATATAAATTGAATATGATAAAGTTAAAATAACACTACCAAATATTCCCCCAATTGCACCTTCTACAGTTTTTTTAGGACTAAGTGTTGGACTTAATTTATGCTTCCCTAATAAATTTCCAATACCATAGGCAAAAGTATCAGTTCCAAAGGCGACGATAAACACAAGCCATAAATAGTCTGTACCATCTAAATAATATATATGAAATAATAAAAATGGAATATAAAATATGCCAAAAAGTGTTAAAGCAATTCCACCTAAATCTATATTCTTTTTAATAAGTATTACTAGTATCATCATTATTATAATAGATGTTACAATAAGGTCTAAGCTAAGTACAGGAAAAATAGCAGATAAAAATAGCAGTATAGTTCCTATGTAACCTATTGCCTCTATAGGTATAATATTAATATTGCGAAGAGCTTTGTAAAATTCTCTAATACCAATTATAGAAATTATAAATATAGAGCTAGCTAATATTATTCCACCTTTACTTGCTATTATAATTAATAAAATAAGTCCAATTAAACCACTTATAAATCTTATCCCTAAGTCTTTCATTAAATACCTCCAAACCTTCTATTTCTTTTTTGATATTCTAATATGGCTTTGTATAAATCTTTTTCTCTAAAATCTGGCCATAATACATTAGAAAACAAAAACTCAGAATAGGCTATTTGATAGAGCATAAAGTTGCTAATGCGTAATTCTCCACTTGGTCTGATTAAAAGGTCTGGATCTGGTTGTCCTTTTGTATACAAATAATCTGAAAAATCATCTGGAGTTATACTATCTATATTCATTTTACCCATTTTTAAATCTTTCAATAATTCTTTAATACCAAATATTATTTCATCTCTTCCCCCATAATTTAAAGCAATATTTAATACCATTTTAGTGTTATTTTTGGTTTTTTCTAAAGCTCTCTCTACTTCTAATCTTGGTTTTTGGGGAAGTTTTGTAATGTCACCTAAAATGTTTAACTTTACATTATTATTATGTAATTTATTTAATTCTCTTCTTATATATATGACTAAAATACTCATTAAGCCTGCTATTTCTTCTGGAGATCTTTTCCAATTTTCTGTTGAAAAAGCATAAAGTGTTAGGTATTCTATACCTAAACTAGAACAATTTTCCACAACTTCAATAACTCTTTCCATCCCTTCTTGATGTCCAAAGTTTCTTGGCAAGAATCTACTCTTAGCCCACCTACCATTTCCATCCATTATTATGGCAATATGTTTGGGTAAATTATCCATATCAATAGAGTTTTTTAGTTCAATAGCATCTATAGCTTCATAGTCCATATTAGTATCCTCCATTATTAAAAACCCCTTCCTATTAAGAAGGGGTTTGGCTTAAATTTCTAATAATTCTTCTTCCTTTTTGGCTGTTACTTCATCTACTTCAAGAATATATTTATCAGTTAATTTTTGCATTTCGTCTTCCGCAGATTTTCTATCATCTTCTGGTAAGTTTTTTTCTTTTTCTAATCTTTTAATCTTATCAATACCATCTCTTCTTAGATTTCTTATGGCAACTTTAGCTTGTTCACCATTTTTCTTTACTATTTTGGTCAAGTCTAATCTTCTTTCTTCTGTTAGTTGTGGTATTTGTAGTCTGATAAGTTTTCCATCATTAGATGGGTTAATTCCTAAGTCGGATTTTTGGATTTCTTTTTCTATAATAGGTATTAATTTAGAATCCCAAGGTTGTATAACCAGTAATCTTGGCTCTGGAGCTGATATACTAGCTACTTGCTTTAAAGGTGTTATTTGTCCATAATATTCTACAGTCATACGGTCTAAAAGTGATGGATTAGCTCTACCAGCCCTTATACTTTGTAACTCTTCTCTATAAACACTTATTGTCTTACCCATTTTAACTTCTACTTCTTTGTGTATATCTGAAAACATAATTAATCCTCCTTTACATGAGTTCCTATTTTCTCTCCACATACAACTCTTAACATATTTATTGGATCATCTATTCCAAATACGATCAATGGAATATTATTATCCATGCATAATGAAGTAGCTGTAGAATCCATGATTCCTAAGCCTAAATTTAGTATATCAATATATTTTAATGTGTCAAATTTTTTCGCTTCTGCTTCTAGTTTCGGATCAGCATCATATACTCCATCTACACCTTTTTTACCTAAAAGTATAACTTCAGCCTCAATTTCAGCGGCTCTTAAAGCTGCTGTAGTATCAGTAGAAAAATATGGATTTCCAGAACCTGCAGCAAAAATTACTACTCTGCCTTTTTCTAAATGCCTTATAGCTCTTCTTCTAATATAAGGCTCTGCTATTTGTCTCATATCTATGGCAGATTGAACTCTTGTGGCCACATTAATATTTTCCAATGCATCTTGCAATGCTAAGGCGTTCATTACTGTACCTAACATTCCCATGTAATCAGAAGTAGTTCTATCCATATCTTTAGTAGACTTCCCTCTCCAAAAGTTTCCTCCTCCAACTACAATTGCAACTTCTACTCCTAATTTTTTAATCTTATTAATTTCTTTTGCAATATTATTTATGGTTTCTACATCTATTCCCGTACCCTTACTACCTGCCAATGACTCCCCACTTAATTTAAGAACAATTCTCTTGAAAATAGGCTCCATATAATGCCTCCTTTATGTATGGTTAAAGTATTATTAAAATGGAGAACAACTAATTGTTCTCCTATTAATTACTGACCCATTTGCTTTGCTACTTCTTCTGCAAAGTTTTCTTCTCTTTTTTCTAAACCTTCTCCAACTTCAAAACGAACAAATCTTCTAATTTTAAGATTTTCACCAATTTTTGAAATTTTAGCTGCTAGTAAGTCTTTTATTTTAATACTTGGATCTTTAATGAAGTTTTGGTCTAAAAGGCAAATTTCTTCAAAGAATTTTTCAATTCTACCATCAACCATTTTATTAACTATGGCTTCTGGTTTTCCTTCATTAAGAGCTTGAGCTATTAATACTTCTCTTTCTCTTTCCACTTCTTCTGCAGGAACATCTTCTCTACTTACATATTTAGGATTTGAAGCTGCTACTTGCATTGCCATGTCTTTAACAAATTCTTTGAATTCATCTGTTTTAGCTACGAAATCTGTTTCTGAATTAACTTCTACAATAACGCCTATTCTCCCACCATGGATGTAAGAATCTACTAATCCTTCAGATGCAATTCTACTGGATTTTTTAGCTGCTGAAGCTAGTCCCTTTTCTCTTAAAAAGTCTACTGCTTTTTCAATATCACCATTTGTTTCTACTAATGCATTTTTACAATCTAACATACCTGCACCAGTTTTCTCTCTTAATTCTTTAACTAATGAAGCACTTATTTTCATATTTACCCTCCTGTATAATTATTAAAAATGGTAAGGATTTAAGGAAACTTAACCCTTAGAACCCTTACCATCCAATTGTTATTCTTTAGATTCTATTTGTTCACCTTGTTTTGCTTCCAAAACTGCATTTGCCATAGTTTCTGTTAATAATTTTACGGCTCTAATAGCATCATCATTTCCTGGAATTATAAGGTCAATTTCGTCTGGATCACAGTTTGTATCTACAATTGCCACAACTGGAATACCAAGTATTTGGGCTTCTTTTATAGCAATTCTTTCTTTTCTTGGGTCAACTACAAATAAAACACTTGGAATTCTTTCCATGTTTTTTATTCCTCCAAGAAATTTTTCTAGTCTTTCAGCTTCATGATTTAACTGTATAACTTCTTTTTTAGGTAGAACATCGAATATTCCATCTTCTTCCATTTTTGTTAATTCATGTAGTCTATCAATTCTTTTTCTAATGGTTTTGTAATTAGTAAGCATACCACCTAACCATCTTTGATTTACGTAATGCATATTACATCTTTTAGCTTCACTCTCAATTGCTTCTTGAGCTTGCTTTTTTGTTCCTACAAATAAAACCTCTCCACCATCTGCTACAACATCTCTTACGAAGTCATAAGCTACCTCTACCATCTTAACTGTTTTTTGCAAGTCAATAATGTAGATACCATTTCTCTCAGTAAAAATGTACTGAGCCATTTTAGGGTTCCATCTTCTTGTTTGGTGTCCAAAATGAACTCCAGCTTCAAGTAAACCCTTCATTGTTATAACTGACATACTATTCCCCTCCAAGTTTTTTCTCCTCCACCCTCATCACCTATATTAGGACCCATTTTGGGACTGCCTTCTATATCAGAGAATGTGTGTAATCACTATAGTAGTATAACATAATGATAATTCTAAAGCAATGATTTTTTTATTATGCTCTAGCCTTTTTTAGCTCATCTACTAATTTATCATTAAGTATTTTTATATGAGTACCTTTCATGCCTAAGGATCTTGATTCTATAACTCCTGCACTTTCTAGTTTCCTAAGGGCATTAACTATAACTGATCTGGTTATTCCAAATTTATCCGCAATTTTACTAGCTACCAATAACCCTTCTAAACCATCTAATTCATTGAAAATATGTTCCATGGCCTCTAGCTCCGAATATGACAGTGTTCCTAAAGCCATTTGTACAATTGACTTTTTACGTGCTTCTTCTTCTATTACTTCGTTATCAGATCTTAATATTTCCATTCCTACTATTGTAGCACTATACTCAGCCAGTATAAGCGCCTCTTGGTTAAATTCTCTACCAAATCTAGCCAGTACTAATGTACCTAATCTTTCACCACCACTTAGAATTGGTACAATTGTAGCAATTTTATCAGGATGATCACATTCAGAAACCTTATCAAATACACATTCTGTTATTTCTTGTACATTTTCTTTGGTTTCAGTAACTTGTAGTAGTTGATCATTATAAAGTTTTGGAAATCTTCTTTCATTAACTACTTCTGATTGAATAATATCGCAATCAAAACCACTGGCTAATTCATATCCTAATACTCGGCCCTTTTGACTAGCAATATATACATTAGCATCTAATATATCACTTAATATTTCACTTAACTCTGCAAAACTAATTCTTTCTGAGCCATAACTTTGAATAGTCTTATTTAATTTCCTGGTTTTTTGTAATAAATTTTCCATTTTATCCCTCCTTGAATTATTTTATATATTATTCTACTCTGCTATATCCGCAGTCCTTATCTATACATCTAATAGTATTTTTACTTTTTGTTCTTTTAATTACCATTAAGCCTTTACAATTTGGACACTTTTCTGCTATGGGCTCATCCCATGAAACAAATTCACAATCTGGATAATTACTACATCCAAAAAAGCTTCTACCCTTCTTAGACCTTTTTCTAACAACTGTTCCATCACATAATGGACAACCTACATCTAATTTATCTAAGATAGGCTTTGTGTTTTTACACTCTGGATAACCAGGGCAGGCTAAAAACTTTCCATATCTTCCTGTTTTAACTACCATATTTTTGCCACATTTTTCACAAATAACATCACTAACTTCTTCTACAATTTCTATTTTGTCTATCTCTTCTTCTGCTATTATTAAAACTTTGTGGAAATCTTTATAGAAGTCAGCGACTACAGTTTTCCAAGCATAATTTCCTTCTGCTACTTCATCTAGCTTTTCTTCTAAATTTGCTGTAAATTCTTCATTCATAATCCCTGTAAAGTATTCTTTTAACAAGTCGTTTACTAAAATACCCAAATCAGTAGGATAAAATACTCTTTTATCTAAGACAACATAATCTCTTGATAATATTGTTGCTATTGTAGGTGAGTAGGTACTAGGTCTTCCTATTCCAAGTTCTTCCATAGCCTTTATTAAAGAAGCTTCTGTAAACCTTCCTGGAGGCTGTGTGAAATGTTGCTTGGGATTTATCTCCTCAACCTTACAAGTATCTCCCTTTACTAAAATAGGAATATTCATATCTTTAACTTCTTCATCCTCACTAGTATAAACTTTCAAGAAACCATGAAACATTAATTTTGAACCATTAGCTCTAAACAAGTACTTATTACTTAGTAAATTCACACTTAAAGTATTATAAACAGCTGGGCTCATTTGGGAGCCTACTACTCTGTTCCAGATTAGCTTATATAGTTGGTACTGATCTTTTTTAAGGGAATTTTTCATTTTATCCGGGTGTCTTAACACACTGGTAGGTCTTATAGCTTCATGGGCATCTTGTGTTTGCTTTGCTTTCTTCCCACTATAACTTCTACCCCCATTAGAGTATTCTTTACCATATTCACTAGTAATAAATTCTTTTATATTCCCTATAGCCTCATTTGAAATCCTAGTAGAGTCAGTTCTCATATATGTTATAAGACCAACTGTACCTTCATCTTTCGTATCTATACCTTCATAAAGTTGCTGAGCAACACTCATTGTTTTCCTAGTTGTGAATCCTAATTTTTTAGATGCATCTTGTTGTAAGGTGCTTGTTGTATAAGGTGGGTATGGATTTCGCTTTCTTGTACCCTTTTTAACATCTTTTACTGTAAAGTTTTCAGTGTTTAAACTTTCTAACACAAGATTTACATCTTTTTCATTTTTCAATTCCATATTTTCTTCTTTATCATCTTCAATTTTACCTATGAAATTTGCTTCAAACTCTTCCTTTTCTTTGCTTAATAAAGCCTTTATACTCCAATATTCTTCTGGTATAAATTCATTGATTTCATTTTCTCTGTCGCAAATTAACTTGGTTGTAACACTTTGAACCCTTCCTGCACTAAGTCCTTTTCTAATTTTCTTCCATAATAATGGGCTTATTTTATATCCTACTAACCTATCTAAAATCCTTCTAGCTTGTTGTGAATCTATAAGATCTTGATCTAAGGTTCTAGGATTTTTAATTGCCTTTTTAATTGCCTCTTTAGTGATTTCATTGAACTCTACTCTGTTTTTATCTTTTAATTCTAAGCCTAAAATATGTGCTAAGTGCCATGATATAGCTTCTCCTTCTCTATCAGGGTCAGTGGCTAATAAAACAACATCAGCAGCTTTAGCTTCTTTTTTTAATTCATTAATAAGAGGTCCTTTCCCTCGTATATTGATATATCTTGGTTCAAAATTATTTTCTATATCTATACCAAGGGTGCTTTTTGGTAAATCTCTTATATGTCCTACAGAAGCTACTACCTTATAATTTCTACCTAAAATTTTACCGATAGATTTTGCTTTTGCAGGTGACTCTACTATTACTAATTTTTTTGACAATATTGCACCTCCGTATTTAACCTAGCATATAGTAAATGTTCTGCTAGATAATTCTTTAATAAAACCTTTTAATTCTAAAATAGTCATTATACTTATAACTGTAGTTATATCTATTCCTGTTTTATAAGATATGATATCTGAATGTATAGGACCTTCTTCTATTAGTTTAACTATTTTTAACTCTGTGTTACTTAAGCAAGAATAATCCCTTTTAATTTTCTTATTATGAATTTCTAATAATTGAAGTTCATAAATTTCTTCTATAATATCATCCAAATCTAAAAGAGGTCTTGCTCCATCTTTTATTAATCTATTTGTCCCTCCACTATATATATTGTTAATATTTCCTGGCAAAGCGAAGACTTCTTTTCCTTGTTCCATTGCATAATGGGCTGTTATAAGGGATCCAGATTTTTCTTTGGCTTCTATAACTATAGTGCCCAAGGACATTCCAGCTATTATTCTGTTCCGCTGGGGAAAATTGTAAGCTAAGGGAAGAGTTCCTAAGGGAAATTCTGTTATAAGAGCTCCATTTTTAGAGATTCCCTCATAAAGGTATTTGTTTTTAGATGGATATACTTTATCTAATCCATTTCCTAATACACCAATAGTTCTTCCACCTAAGTCTAAGGCTGTTTTATGAGCTACTGAGTCTATACCCTCTGCTACACCACTTACTATTGTAACACCCATGTCAACTAATTCTCTAGTAAATTTTTCACAAGCCCATTTACCATAGCTAGTTGCTTTTCTTGCACCAACAATTCCAATTGCCAATTCATCTTCTTCCAAAATATTGCCCTTAGTATAAAGTACTTTTGGATAATCATTTATATAATTTAAGGTTTTAGGATATTCTTCATCATAAAATGTAATTGGCCGAATATTTTGACTCCCTAATACGGAAAACAAGTCACTTAATGTTTTCTGGTTTCTATATTTTAAAATCAAGGATAATATTTCTGGTTTAATTGTTTTAATAGAGTTAATATAATTTGGATTAGCAATCCACAATTGGCTTAAGTGGTCAAAATTTTGAATTAGATTATGAATATTTGCATGAGATACCCCTAAGCTATTTAACCAAATTAAGACTTCTCTACTTGAAGGAGTGGACATTTTAAGACCCCCAATACTTGCTATCAAGTGTTCTATATCTAATTGCTTCCAAAATATGCTTGTCTTCTATATTTTTTTTGCCATCTAAGTCTGCTATTGTTCTAGATACCTTTAATAATTTATTATAAGTTCTTCCACTAAATTTATATTTTAAAAATGCTTCTTTCATTATACTTTCAGAACTATTTGACAATTTACAATATATTTTTATATCCTTATTTTTTATTTGAGAGTTATTAAAATAATCTTTATTTTTAAATCTTTCTAATTGTATCTCTCTAGCCATGGAAACTCTTTTTCTAATATGGAAGGATGATTCTGCTTTTTCATCATTTTGCAAATCACTATACCTTACAGGTAATACTTCAATATGTATGTCAATTCTATCTAATAATGGATGACTTATCTTTCCTAAATACCTATCAATATTTCCTTGAGAACAAGTGCAATCATGTTCTGGATCACCATAATATCCACAGGGACATGGGTTCATACTGGCAATAAACATGAATTTTGCAGGAAATGATAAACTGGCATTTGCTCTAGAAATATTTACAACCCCATCTTCTATTGGTTGCCTTAGTACTTCAAGAACATTTTTTTGGAATTCGGGTAATTCATCTAAAAATAATACACCATTGTGAGCTAAAGATACTTCTCCTGGCCTTGGAATTCTTCCACCACCAATTAAAGAAATATTAGAAGCAGTGTGATGAGGCGACCTAAAAGGTCTTTCTTCTATTAGAGATTTATTTTTTAATAAACCTGAAATACTATATATCTTAGTTACTTCAATTG
>LSQX01110962.1_pt1 | contig 11984 bp, 10 predicted proteins | sample 654561 | NCBI WGS metagenome assembly LSQX01 (sample SAMN04489861, study PRJNA283612) | anaerobic digester metagenome | isolation source: 4 biogas reactors fed with cattle manure at either 37C or 55C with and... | place: Denmark: Kongens Lyngby | collected 2014 | reverse complement strand
CTGGTGAAACCCACCACAATGGGGTAGGGGATAAACTTGATAACAGTGCCCAGTTTCAATACCCCCATGAGCACAAGCATTACTCCAGCAAGCACTGTGGCCAAGGCAAGCCCTTGTACTCCAAATTGCTCAACAATACCGTAAACAATCACAATAAATGCCCCCGTGGGGCCACCTATTTGCACAGATGTTCCACCAAAAGCAGAAATAATAAACCCTGCTATAATTGCTGTATAGATACCTTTCTCTGGAGATACGCCCGAAGCAATACCAAACGCAATTGCCAATGGCAATGCCACGATACCAACAATGATACCAGCCATCAAATCGGCCATAAACTTCTCTTTCGTGTATGTTTTTAACGAATCGAAAAGTTTAGGGCGAAACTCTTCCATGAATTTTAGTTTCATAATAACCTAATTGTAATTTTTGCCTGCAAAATTAACCATAAAAAATGAACAATACGAAAATAGATGATTTTATAAATATCAACAGTACGCTATTGAAGCAAAATTTTCACAGAAAAATCATTTTTATAAAAAACTACTATAGCTATGTTTTCATTCTCCTATCTTATAAATCGAACTGTTTATGGGTATTTAGGTTGTATTTCTTAAATAAAAAGCAGCTATATCAGTCAGAAATCAAATTCATCGCAGTAGATTTGGCGCTTATGAAATGAAAATGAAATTCACCATGGTAGATTCGGAGATCATGAGATGAAAATTAAATTTACCATCGTTTATTTGGCAGTCATGAGATAAAAGTCAAATTCACCGCTGTTTATTCGGTAGTCATGAGATGAAAGTCATTTCCTCTGCGGTAGATTAGGCGATCATGAGGGGGTAAGTCAAATCCACCATGGTAGATTCGGTTTTCACGAGGAGAAAGTCAAATTCACCACGTACAATTGGATTTTCATGGCATAAACCTCAAATCCTACGTGGTGGAAGAGGTTTTCATGAAAAAAGTATGAACCGTGTTGGAAGGACTGCTTGATGGCCACGAAGTTTAGTGCGGATCTCGCTGGCGCTAATCTCTGACTAGTGCCTCTGCATGGCCAAATGGCAAAAGGCCCTTCAACAAGCCTTGTCATTTCGATAAGTAGTAAGGAACCCGTCGAAAGAGTAGAGATATACTGAACAGATACTTCACTCCGCTCAGTGTAACGGTGAGTTAAGACATTATCCACTCCTCATATACACATCCCATACTATATAGCACCTTGTTCCACCAATACGGCAACTCTCTCTATCATTCTGTCTTCGTCGTACGGATTATACCTTTTTTTGAGGCTGTTACCAAAAAGGCCTGCAAATACATTGTAGGTGAAAGCCTTGAAAGAGCCCATAAATGATTCTACTATGTGGTATGACGATGAGTTGGTTTCTCGATCTATCAGTTTCATAAGCAGTTGGCCTTGGCTGCGTGTCAACCTTTTCATTTTAGGAGTATATGCATCTTTCAAGTGTTTTTCCATTTTCTCCAAATGCTTTTGTCTAGCTTTGTGATCAGGCAAAGTTTCCATATACTCATACGTCTCAATAATTATTTGAGAAACCTCTTTTGCGAAAGGCAAAGTCTTTTTCACATCGCGTATCAATCGGTTGTATTGCACCACTTCATGGGCTGTAGTATGGCGTATTGGAGAGTATTTTATAAAATCGGTCAGATACATGCATGCTACCGTATCATTACCAATCACCACAGCTGTATAAACATTGGGTGTGAGGTAGATAATCGGTTTCGAAGTTTGCTCACGTCCCGTAGTCATTTGCCGCTGTTGTGCAGAAATGGATGTAGTCAGGATGAAGAGTAATAAAGAGAACCAAATTTTCATTATAGCATTCAATAGATTTAGACACACAAAGATAACTGCTACTTTTATTTGATGATATAAAAGCAAGTTAAGTCTCGTTAATAACCTATTTGCTTTACAGAATGTTAAGTAAACACCTCCATTCTACGATTTAGTAAGCATTTTATTTCTAACGAAATGACAACTATATCCTTTCTGGATAGTAAAATATGTTTAACTTTGTCTATCTATAAAAATATATTTGACATCAAATAAACAGCAAATTAGCTAATTAAACAAGTAAAAAGAAATGACATATTATCATCTAGGAGAACTTGTTCATCGAAGAGCAGAAGAATTTGGGAAAAAGACAGCACTTAAGTATCAGACTAAAATGGCGAAAGGCAACTGGAAGAACCTCTCTTGGAAGAGATTTTCTGAACTGGTTTTGCAAGCTGCTCATGCTATGGCCGAGATGGGTGTAGAGCCAGGCGATAGAATTGGTGTTTACTCAGAGAATATGGCTGAATATTTAGTTACAGATTTTGGGGCTTATGGCAACAAGGCTGTCATGGTTCCTATGTATGCTACAGCATCTCCCTCGCAGGTGGAGTATATAGTGAATGATGCACACGTGAAAGTGATTTTTGTTGGCGAGCAGTTTCAGTATAATCATGCCTACAAAGTTCAAGCAAGTAGTAAAATACTCAACAAGCTGATAGTGTTTGATCGAAAAGTTGTACTTCATCGTGATGATGAGACATCTATGTACTTCGATGATTTTCTTGCTACTGGCCAAAATGCCCATGCTCAAGCTACTGTAAATGTGCGCATGAAACAGCTAAAAGATACCGACCTTGCTACTATCATTTACACATCTGGAACTACCGGTGTTCCCAAGGGGGTTATGTTGTTGCACAGCAGCTACAATCAAGCCAACAGGATACACGATATACGCCTCACCAAAGTTTCGAGCAAAGATGTATCGATGTGCTTTTTGCCTCTGACACATATTTTTGAGAAAGCTTGGACCTACTATTGTATTCACAAAGGTATGACAATAGCTATCAACAAAGATCCACGCAAAATACAACTAACCATCAAAGATATTAGGCCTACCCTCATGAGTAGCGTGCCACGTTTTTGGGAAAAGGTTTACACAGGAGTTAATGAGCAAATAAACTCATCTGGAAAATTTATGCAAAAGGTTTTCAGGCATGCCATCGAAACCGGTCGCAGGCATAATCTCGACTATCGCAACGAAGGTGTTAAAGCGCCTCTGTGGTTGTCAATCAAGTTTCAATTCTATAAAGCCACCATATTCTATCTGCTCAAGCATGTTGTGGGTATCAATCGTGGTAATATATTCCCCTGTGCTGGTGCACCCTTGTCCGACAATATCAATACCTTCCTACAGTCTGTAGATGTTCATATCATTTATGGTTATGGGCTCACAGAAACAACTGCCACTGTTACCTGTTTCCCTTTCAAAGGATTCAAAATTGGCACCGTTGGCACTGTAATGCCTGAAGTGGAAGTAAAGATTGGCGACAATAGCGAGATTCTTATCAAAGGTGTCACCGTAATGGATGGCTATTATAACAAACCCGAAGAGACAGCAGCCGTATTCACCTCCGATGGGTATTTCCGTACTGGTGATGCAGGTTATTTTACCGACAACAACGAATTGGTGCTTACCGAACGCATAAAAGATCTTTACAAAACATCCAATGGCAAATACATTGCTCCGCAAATGATTGAGACCCGTTTGGGTGAAGACAATTACATAGACATGTTGGCAGTAATTGGTGACGAACGCAAATTTGTGAGCGCACTTATTGTCCCCAACTACGAAGCACTCGAAGGCTATGCTCGAGATCACTCCATTCCTTTTTCGACCCGAGAAGAATTGATAGATCATCAAGATATTAAAGATTTCATTTACGCACGAATCGAAATAAAACAAGTTGACTTTACTTCATTCGAGAAAATAAAGAAATTTGTTTTACTACCTCGTGCCTTCACCATTGAAGATGGTGAACTTACCAATACCCTTAAACTACGCCGAAAAGTTATTTTGGAAGGGTATAAGGCTGAGATTGAGAGTATGTATATTGAATAAAAAAGCTTGTAATTTTTTTAGTTGAATATTTAAAGTGTCTGAAATAGCTATTACGGTGATGACTATTAGAGGACGTGTGTATCTGTTGAAGATACTACCCAGAGTTGTTTTTCAACCATACAAGGCTGTAAGTGAATACATTTTAGGCGTGTATAGCTAGTGCAGCACCTTGAGCCCCAGCTAAAAGGGGGCGAGGATACTCTGCGCGCTCAACTGTTAAGGCTTCATTTTTATACCATTCTAACGAAGAGGGGGGCGAAGGGAAGTACATGCAGTACCCAAAAAAATTGCATGAGAATGTTTTCAATATATAACATACTCAGCTATCAACTAACTCCAAACACCCATTGGTTGATTCCTCCACCAATTTCATTTTTCACTTTTCCATTTTCAATTTAATAGCTACCTTTGCAACAGCCTTTTTAAAACAAGCAAAAACAAGCAAAATATGGATTATAATTTCGGAGAGATAGAGAAAAAGTGGCAAGCCTACTGGGCAAACAACCAAACTTATAAAGTAACAGAAGATTCAACTAAACCAAAGTACTACGTACTCGATATGTTTCCCTATCCATCGGGAGCTGGTTTGCATGTAGGTCATCCATTGGGGTACATTGCCTCCGACATCTTTTCAAGATACAAGCGTTTGCAAGGTTTCAATGTGTTGCATCCCATGGGATACGATGCTTATGGTCTTCCAGCAGAGCAATATGCCATACAAACAGGACAACATCCTGCCATAACTACCGAAAAAAATATAGCACGCTATCGTCAGCAACTCGACAAGATTGGATTTTCTTACGATTGGGACCGCGAAATTCGTACCAGCGACCCCGACTATTATCATTGGACACAATGGGCTTTCAGCCAAATGTTTAATAGCTACTACGACACGCAGCTGCAACGGGCCAAACCAATTGACCGACTAGAAGGCCATTTCAGAATGCGTGGCACAGAAAACATACACGCTGCCTGCACAGAGCAAATGGAGTTTACGGCTGAAGAGTGGAACATAAAATCCAAAAAAGAACAGCAAGAAATTCTTATGACCTATCGTATCGCTTATCTGGGCGATAGCTTGGTCAACTGGTGTCCCAAATTGGGCACAGTGTTAGCCAACGATGAGGTGAGCGAAGGCGTCTCCATTAGAGGAGGCTTCCCAGTAGAACAAAAGAAAATGCGCCAATGGTGTCTGCGTGTATCTGCTTATGCCGAGCGTCTATTGGAAGGATTGGACGAACTAGATTGGTCTGACTCTCTCAAAGAAACCCAACGCAATTGGATAGGGCGCAGCGAAGGGGCAGTCATTCACATCCCGCTTCAGGAAAGCGAGGAGAGAAACGATAGAATGGATGCCGTACAATCGGAAAACGACATACATGATCACGAGGCTGTGCAACTGCTCTGGAAAGTTGTAAAGAACAAGCAGCTGGGCTTTAGAATGAAGAAGAACTATAAGATTGGCGACTTCACTGCCTCGTTTTTTAACCGAGACAAAAGCGTAATCGTTACAATCGAAACTGATGCAACGCTCTCACAAAAAGAGAAAGATCATCTTATCGTTACACAAAGCAAACTCAAACTGGGAGGCTTCAGCATACTCTCTTTTACAGAGGCCGAGGTGCGGACCAATGCACAAGCTGTAGCACAGACCATAAAGAAGTTTGTAGATGAGGTGCCTGCAGCCGTCACTCCAGTAAGCGAAGAGTCGGATATCGAGGTAATATCAGTATTTACCACCCGTCCCGATACAATTTTTGGTGTTACCTTTATGGTATTAGCACCCGAAAGCGAATTGACGGATAGGCTCACTACTGCAGCACAATACGAGGCAGTGCAAGCCTACATAATCCAAACGCATAAGAAAACCGAACTCGATCGCATCACGGATAAAAAAGTGAGCGGTGTCTTTTCCGGCTCTTATGCCACGCATCCATTCACCGGCGAACCAATGCCCATCTGGATATCCGACTATGTGTTGGCTGGCTATGGCACTGGCGCTATTATGGCTGTGCCCGCACACGATAGTCGCGACTATGCTTTTGCCAAGCATTTCAACCTGCCAATTATACCCCTAATAGAAGATTGCGATATATCAGAAGAGAGTTTCGATGCCAAAGAGGGCATCATGATCAATTCCGATTTTTTGAACGGACTACCCGTTGCAGAAGCTATAAGTAAAGCTATCGATGAAATCAGTAAAAAAGAGTTGGGCTACAGTCAGGTAAACTTCCGTATTCGGGATGCCACTTTTTCACGTCAGCGCTATTGGGGCGAACCATTCCCTATCTATTACGAAGAAGGAATGCCACACACACTCGGCGACGACAAGCTTCCACTCGAATTGCCCCCAGTCGATAAGTTTTTACCTACCGAAACTGGCGAACCACCCTTGGCACGTGCAGAAAATTGGGTGTCGGATGATGGGTTCCCCTTAGAAACATCTACCATGCCTGGTTTTGCAGGCTCATCTGCCTATTATTTGCGTTACATGGACCCCCACAACCAGCAAATGCTTGTGTCGCAAGAGGCCAATCACTACTGGCGCAACGTAGATCTATACATAGGTGGCACAGAGCATGCCACGGGTCACTTGGTCTATAGTAGATTCTGGAACAAATTTTTATTCGATTTAGGTGTAGCATGCGAGGAAGAACCCTTTAAGAAATTGGTCAACCAAGGCATGATTCAAGGCCGTAGCAATTTTGTATATCGCATCAAAGACACTAACAGGTTTGTTTCGCTCAATCTTAAAGATCAGCACGATACAACGGCTATTCACGTAGATGTTAATATCGTACATCACGATGTATTGGACATAGAGGCATTCAAAAACTGGAATCCTGAATACAAGGATGCAGAGTTTATCCTCGAAAATGGGAAGTATATATGTGGTTGGGCTGTAGAGAAGATGTCAAAATCGATGTACAACGTGGTCAACCCGGACGATATCGTGGAGAAATATGGAGCAGACACGCTTCGCCTGTACGAGATGTTTCTGGGCCCGCTGGAGCAATCCAAGCCATGGGACACCAACGGGATCGACGGGGTGCATCGCTTCTTGAGAAAAACGTGGAATCTCTTCTACACGAATGGAGAGATCGCGGTGACCGACGAAGAAGCCTCAAAGGAGGAGTTAAAGGCGGTGCACAAGCTGATTAAAAAGGTGTCGTACGATATCGAGCACTTCTCGTTCAATACTTCCGTGTCGGCTTTCATGATCTGCGTGAACGAGCTAAGCACGTTAAAGTGTAGCAAGCGGGCTGTACTGAGCGACCTGGTAGTATGCTTGGCCCCCTTCGCACCTCACGTGGCGGAGGAACTATGGCGTGCCTTGGGGAACGAGGATACCGTGTGCGATGCGGATTGGCCGGAATGGAACGAGGAGTACCTGAAAGAGGACGCGTTCCCCTACGCGATCTCGTTTAACGGCAAATCGAGGTTTGTACTGGAGTTCTCGGCTGACGCGACCCGTGAAGAGATCGAGAAAACCGTGTTAGAACACGAGAACTCGCGGCGATGGATGGATGGAAAAGAGCCAAAAAAGGTGATTATCGTCCCCAAGAAAATTGTGAATGTAGTTATATAAAATCACGAATGTAATGATCATAAGTGCGATGCTCTAAAACCGGGTTGAATGAGTTGACAAAAAACAGAGGAGTTAACGTGTAAAAAAGAGGATTGCTTTTGTAAATGAGAAAATTGCCTGAGTTTAGTCTGAAAAAGTTTTACTGGAAGGATTACCTTACTATTATCGTGGGGGCTTTCATGTACGCGTTGGGGGTGACCCAGTTTATCATGCCTCACCAGTTCGTGATCGGAGGGTTAACAGGGATCGCCGTATTGCTGAATTACGCGTTTAACTTGCCTGTTTCCCTGTTGGTCCTGATCATGAATGCCCTGCTTTTATTGCTTGCCTTCCGCATCCTTGGCTCTGAATTCTTGGTGAAAACGATCGTGGGTGTGGCCCTGCTTTCGCTCTTTATCGGTATGTTCGAACAGGTTCAATGGGATCCCATCATGACTGATGAGCCGCTTATGGCAGGCCTTATCGGCGCCATTTTAGGCGGTTCGGGCGTGGGGCTTTTAATGTCGGTGAATGGCAGCAGTGGCGGTACCGATATTATAGTGTTGGTAATTAACAAGTTTCGACACATCACTCCGGGGCGCACTATGCTATTCGTGGATCTGGTCATTGTAAGTTCATCGTACCTTATTTTCCGGAGCGTTGAAACCATCGTGTTCGGGATTATTATCATCGCGGTGATGGCAACCTCGGTCGATTGGATACTGAGCGGTATCCGGCAGTCGGTCCAGTTCTTCATCTTTTCTACTCAATACGAAGAGATCGCTACCCAGATTAACTTGCAATTGCATCGGGGATGTACCGTGCTGGATGGCACGGGGTGGTATACTCAACAACCGCAAAAGGTGCTACTGGTGATGGCTAAACAGAGCGAATCCACCTCTATATTCCGTCTGGTAAAGCAGATCGATAAAAATGCCTTTATCTCCCAAAGCAACGTGATGGGGGTTTATGGAGAAGGATTCGACCGGATGAAGTAGCTCTTTTCAGCTCAAAGAAACGAAGAGTTCTTTTCCCTCCTCTTCGAGCTTCAGCTTCCCTTCCCTGGCTAACCAGCCAAGGGCAGCGTAAAGGTTCTTATCGGTCAGCTTGGTTGCCTTTTTGACATCTTTGATGTTCTGTCGTCCCGTTTTATCCAATAGAGACCAGATTTTTCCAGCGTTGATTCCAAATGTTTCTATCATCTCTTTTTTATATTAAGTCAGTATTTGTAAAATATTAGCTACCTGTTGAATCAAGGAGTGTTGTCCGTCGTTGTAGATCACGTGATCTGCTCGTTTTGCCTTCTCCTCTTCCGGTATCTGGTGTTGCATCCGTGCCATGACCTGGCTTTTTCTTATGCCATCGCGACGCGTTACACGCTCTATTCGCTCCGCTTCCGGCGCGTAGATGGTAATCACTTTATCCACATGCTGTTCAAAGCCTGCTTCAAAGAGTACCGCGGCATCGATAACCACGAAGGGATAGCTATCACGCTCTTTGCTCCATTTGATGAATTGATCCGCCAGGACGGGGTGAATGATGGAGTTGACCAAGGCCAGATTCTGTTTGTCGTGAAAGATGAGCGTAGCCAACTTTTGCCGATCAAGCTTCCCCTCCTTGTAGAGATCGCTTCCGAAATGCCGCGTTAATTCTTCTTTGATTCGTGGGGATGTGTCGTTGAGAAGTTTGGCCTCTTTGTCGGCATCAAATACCGGAGCCCCGTGAAGGCGAAAAAGTTCACATACTACTGATTTCCCGCTTCCCATTCCACCTGTAATTCCTATCCTGATCATCTCGTGCGCTCTTGGTTACGTTACCTGACTCGATTATTCCGCGGCTTTACTCTCGAAGAGAAATTCCACCGATTGAGGGGATAGCCGGGAGTTAACGATCGTGGAAGGGCTTTGGGTGAGTTCTAAAGATACACGTCCTTCCTCGTTGTCGTGAAATTTCCTATAATCGAGAGCGATCTCGAAATCTTCAGGAACGATCTTGCGATACTCTTCCAGCGTGACAGAAAAGGTAATGGTTGCACGTGATGGAAAGAACTTCACATCCAGGTTCTTTGGAAGATGTGTAGCAACTATAGGAACCTCGAACGTGCGTTCGGTATACTCTTCTATCGGGATAAAGATATCTACCGTGGAGGGTGAAAATCGCACCCCGTCCACTGGATTTATATTGATTGGGAGTTGCGAGGTGGCTTTCAGGTTTTTGAACAGGGTGTACTCGGTTACTGCTACCTCCAGTTTGGCGAGTGATTCACGTGAACCATACGCCGTCACCGTCTCGGGAATAAAAGTGGCGCTGTCGGCCACCAAGTTGGCCCGGCTGGTAGTGATTTCACCGTCGAAAGCCACGGTTAACTCCTTACTCTCCAATTTGGAGGTAGCGAGCGAAATATTCATGGGGTAATATCCCCGGATATTGGTGCTGGGAGCTAATTGCGACCGGATGAGTTGCCGGTACTGGTCTCCCTGAACTACCGTGTTACCTCCCTCGGTAAGCTCTCGCACGTTGATCTCCAACGAGTCTTTTTTGGTGATATCCAATTTGAAAATTTCAGATCCCTTGTCCGCGACGCTTACCTCTATAAGCTCCGGTAATGGATGGTCAAATACCACGTCTTCTGGTATATTCGTATATTTCAGGGGAATTCGGTAGTTCCCCTCCACGTTCTCTTTCTGGAAGAAAAGCATCAACCAGAAAATAAAAGCCATCACCAAAAAAAACAAAAAGAAGAGTATGTTCTTCCACGGGAGGGTGGAAAAAAAAGTCTCTGCTCTGGGGAACCATTTTTGGTAGATAGCTTTCAGGTCCATTACAGGAGAGAGCTATTAATTAGGTGTTACATCCGCGGAAGAAGCATAGACCGATGATTTTTCGATTTTTATACGTACACCGTCGGCCACCTCTACCAAAAACCAGGTGTCGCCCACCTCTTTAATTCTTCCGTGCATGCCTCCAGCGGTAACCACTTTGTCTCCACTCTTCATGGCTTCGCGGCTTTTCTGTAGATCTTTCTGCTTTTTCTGTTGCGGACGGATCATGAAAAAATAAAATACGGCAAATATGGCAACCATCATTATTATGGTGCTGCTCATACCTCCCATTCCCCCAGTGGGTGCTGCTTGTAATAAAATATTCATAGAAATAGATGTTTAGAGAGTGATACTTATTGTTTAAAGATACGATTTTCTTTTTTTGATTCTTGCACGATGGCGTCCAAAATCCCGTTGATGAACGTGCCGCTCTTGGGAGTACTGTATGCCTTGGCTATCTCGATGTATTCATTGAGTGATACACTGGTAGGAATCGTTTCGAAAGTATATATCTCCGAAAGAGCCACCTGCATGATGATAAGATCCATGAACGCGATCCGATCAAAATCCCACTTCTCGGTATGTTTCTCGATAAGAGCCCTGTATTTTTTTTCGTTCAGGATGGTGTCATGCAACAATTTCAAGGCAAATTCCTTGTCCCCTTCGTCACGAAACATAGGGAGGAGCGGTTGATCAGGACCACTCTCTTCCGAGAACCTTTTAATGGTTTTCATCACGAAACTCTGAACAATCTCTACGTCGTCGTTCCAATAGATGCACTCATCCTCAAGAAGATCGTCTAACTCTTCGTTTACGTAGATACACTGCTTGAAAGTTTTTCTCCAGAACTCGCGGTCTTGCTCGTAGCTGGGTGAGTCTACACCCGCGTACGTTTGGTAGGTCTCCGATTCCAGTATCTTGTCAAGGAGGTTCCTAACAAACGGTTCGTGTTCGCTCCACGACAAGGGGCGTTCGGCAAGCTGCTTCCGGAACTGGCGGTTCTCTTCAAGTTGACGAATAAACCGGTTTTCTACCAAGTGCATATTGGGGTTGAGATCCTCCTCAGACGGTAGAAACTTATTCCGTTTAGCTTCAATCCGGTTTTCGTGCGTTCTACTTAACTCCACCATCAAGAGCAGCAAATAATAATAAAGATCGTAAGATTTTTGCAAGCCGAACAGGAGCTCTTTTTCGGTGTCGCGTAAGTCTTTATTCGTATTCTGATACCACGAATAGATAATTTGAACTATCCTTATACGAATTAAATTTCTGTTTATCACTTCAGTGAACTTTTTTATTGAGCTAAAGGAGCATAAGACAAATTTGTTTGTGTAGCACCTAAAGCGAGAAAAAGCCTAACATTCATTAGTTGAACTTTTTTGAATTGCAAAAGTAGCTATTTTTTCGGTATTTTGCATATAAATCCCCGAAAAGTAGGCACGGCCGATAAGATCGAAATGAGAAAGAGGGTATTAGGCATTGCGTGGTTCAAAGAAAATAACTAACTTTGCGCCGCTTTTTTGAAAGCTCCCGTGTGATGGGAAATAAAGAAAGCACTTTATTTTGAGTAACACAAACAAGATTAAAAATGAAAACATTTGAATTAAAAGGCGAGATCAGAGAGGGTTTCGGTAAGAAAGCAGCCAAGGCATATCGTCGCGAGGGCTTAGTCCC
>LSQX01140026.1_pt1 | contig 11985 bp, 12 predicted proteins | sample 654561 | NCBI WGS metagenome assembly LSQX01 (sample SAMN04489861, study PRJNA283612) | anaerobic digester metagenome | isolation source: 4 biogas reactors fed with cattle manure at either 37C or 55C with and... | place: Denmark: Kongens Lyngby | collected 2014 | reverse complement strand
TGAAAAGGAATTGAAGAAGCAAGAAAAAGAAACGTCCCCAAACTTGCTCCCCCGTAGTTATTTTTTTCTGATGCGGGCGAGGAAAAAACCGTCCAGGTTGTGTTTGTGAGGCCAGAGACAGATCATGCCTGCCCTTTGCTCCTCGCCTTTTAATTTTTCAGGTAAAAGCGGCGAAAGCATAACCGGCCTGGCTGACGGTTCCGCAGCCAAAAACTTCTCTATCACCCCGGTTGTCTCCTCGGGTTCAGTTGTGCACGCGCTGTACAGCAAAACCCCTCCGCGACAGAGATATTTAAAAGCCCCTTTTAACAGCTGCAGCTGCAGCTCGGCAAGAGATAAGATATCTTCCGGCCTGCGCCGCCACTTGAGATCCCCCTTTCTCCGTATTACTCCCAGCCCGGAGCAGGGAACATCGGCGAGGACGCGTTGAAAAGCACCTTCCTTATCAGGGTCCACTGAGCGGCCGTCCAGCTTTTCTATATTAATAATATCAATTCCCTGCCGGCGCGCAGCATCCTGAACCAGCTTCAGCCGCTGCGGGTATAAGTCGGCAGCAACGATATTGCCCCGGTTTTGCATTAATATACCGAGATGCACGGTCTTCCCTCCGGGTGCGCTGCAGAGATCCAGAACAGACTCCCCCGGCTGGGGATTAAGCAGAGGCGCAACGAGCATCGATGATTCCCCCTGGACCTGGAAGAGCCCCTCCCTAAAAGACTCTAGTTCTACCAGCCTTTTATTGAGCTTTAGATGCAGCCCCTCCGGCGCATAAACAAGGTCTTCGGCGCCGACACCTTCAAGCTCCAATCTTTTTTTGAGCTCAGCTTTGGAAAGCTTTAAAGTGTTCGTTCGCACTGTCAGCGGCGGCACCTTATTGCCTGCGGCGCAAAACGCCTCCGCTTCCTCAAAACCCATGTTTTCCATCCACCTCTCGACCATCCATAAAGGATAGGAGTGGCGCAGGGATAAATATAGAGCAGGGTTCTCTTCCCTGGAAGGCCAGGGAAGAGAACCCTTTTCAGCGCTCACCTTTCTCAATACCGCGTTAACCAGGCCGGCAACTCCCCTGTGGCCATAGCGGTAGGCCAGCTTCACCGCTTCATCAACAGCCGCCGAATCCGGTATACGGGGAAGATAAAGCAGCTGGTACACTCCCATCCGGAGTATATTGCGAATCCAGATCGTCAGTTTCTCCATTGGGCGGTTTAAAAAAAGGGATAATACCCAGTCCAACGTATTGCGGCGCTGCATTACCCCGTAAGCAAGCTCTGTAAAAAGCGACCTCTCCGCGTCGGAAAGAGAAATACCGGAAAGAATGCGGTTAAGCACAAGATTAAGATATGCTTCCCTTTCCTCCACCTCTTTTAAAGCTTCCAGCGCTGCGCTCCTGGCATTTGTATCACCTTTTTCATCCCCTGCCGATGAATTATTTTTTTTAAAAGAAGGCATTAGTTCAACTCCTGCTCTGCTTAAAGAAAATTATATTTGCGAGTACGGATAAAATAACGTCCGGGCATAGAGCCAAAACCAAGAAAAAAAATCCTGTTATCATATTTCCTTTCTACGCCGACAATCTCCATCCCTTCCACATCTGCGGATGTGGTGATATATTTTTGCATAACCCACCCCAGGTGCGGACCTAAAAGCTGTGCTGCTATTAGCGCAAGCAGAATATAGAAAATGCCAAAATACCCAAAAGTCCACAGTAAAAAGATAATTAAAACAGAGCTGATTAGATTTGCTGCCAGCATACTGGTTCCGCAGCGCCGGTGTATGGCCAGATCCGTTTCTCCCCTCCTGAGACGCTCCAACCCGACCCTGGCGGCGCTTTCCAGCAGATAAGGGTCAACCGGCCCCTGCACTATAAACCCGTCATCCTGCCCCATCCCGGCAAGATTCAGGCAACCGAGACGCTCTTCAATAACGTTAATCGTTGCGTGCTCCAGGGCGTGATTGGCCCTCAGCCTTTTGTTAAAAGCAATTTTTATAAGCTGCAAGGGGATGGTGAATATATTAAAGATCGAATAAAAGGCAAAGTGGAAAGGTAAAAAAAACAGGCTGATAATTAAAAATAAAATAACCGGACCCAGAAAGAACAGCAACAAAAGACCCAGCATGGCAAATCTCCTTTATCTTCGATCCCTTAACAGCAGCAGCCGGAAAAGCTGGGCAAACGCCACAGCCAGGGCCGCAACATACGTTAACGCTGCCGCACTGAGAACTTGCTTGGCTCCATTTAGCTCCTGGGAGTTTAAATAACCCCCTCCTTCCAGTATAGCTATCGCCCTATTACTGGCGTTGAATTCCACAGGCAGGGTGATCGCTTGAAAGAGCACGGCAAATAGGAATACTGCTATGCCGATATCCATAAGAATCTCCAGCCCGCTCCCGCTGAAAATAAACCCGATAAAGAAAAGGGGAAAAGCTGCTCTCGATCCCAGGCTTGCCAGAGGAACAATGGAATTGCGGATACCCAGCGGCAGATAATCGGTATCATGCTGTATGGCATGCCCAACCTCATGTGCGGCTATACCCAGCGCAGCCAGGGAAGAATCACCATAAACCTGTGGGGAAAGCCGGACAACCTTCTGACGCGGATCGTAATGATCCGTTAGCTGTCCCTGTGTCTGGACTACCTTGACCTCTTCCAGTCCCGCCTGATTAAGAAGTGTTCGCGCCACCTGTGCCCCGGTCATGCTGCTGCTGCTGTGAACCCTGCTGTAGCGCCCGTAAGCGCTACGCACCTTGCTCTGAGCATACATGGCAAAAATCATGGCGGGTATAACAAAAATAATCATCCCGGTATCAAAAAACCACATACTTCCAGTTTGCCTCCTTAAAATATTCTTATAATATTTTTATAGGTTCCGTGGAATTCTTTGCAATAAAGTATACACTAAACACTAAGATGGAAGTGTATGCAACTGTATAGCAGGTTTATACTATAATTCTTGAATACTTCCGGTGCTAATCCCTGAGGTGATATTAAGATGATATATCATTTTTTGTTAAAAACAAATCCAGCGCTTCCTGTAATGCCCTTAAATCTACCCTTGTATTATAACAGGGGCCTTCCGGCCTTTCATTTAAAACACCGAGAACAGGCATTGGGAAGCTGTCAAGAACTCCGCTCGAAAGGTCTCTTTCGCAGGCAACGGCAACAACTGTTCGCGGGGCGTATTTTTTCACAGCACGGCGCGCCAGTGTGCCCCCGGTAACCACAATTGCAGGCACCTCCCTGGCGGATGCCAGTTCAAGAATCTGGGCTATCTGGCAGCGCCCGCACCGACGGCAGTTATTAATATCATGTGTAATTTTATAATTGCAGCTGTCGTTTTGAAGACAGTGCGGCAGGAGCAATAAAAGCTTGTTGCTTTTGACCTTTACCGCTCTGGATCTGACCAACTGGTTGTTAACCTCAATAAAAGAGCGTTGAATTTTTTCCTGGGTAATATGGGTTAAACGCCCGATCAGCAAAACTATGGGATAAAGCAAAAGCAGTGTTTTATCCATTACCCAGCACAGCGGCAGGAAAGCGCGTTTTTGTAAAATCGACAGTACTATGGCCAGAAGCCCGCATAAAAAAAGCAGGGTTAACAAGAAAGTGGAAATGGTTAGCCCCATAACAAAGCTGCGTGAAAAAAATGCCTGCGGATAGCGCACGAAAATTAAGAGATAAAAAGCCACCCCCAGAAGAAAAAGAAGGGCCGTGAGCAACAAACCTAAAAAAGTTCTCTTCTTAATAGTATTCTTTTCAGCAGTATTATTTACCCTGACAATCTCACTCAAAATAATCCCCAACTTTCAACTGATAACCCTTTAAAAAATCACCGGCGCTCATGCGCTTTTTGCCCTCCGGCTGCAACTCCAAAACCCGCAGAAAACCCCGGCCGGCGACAACCTCAAAACATTCCTTCGTAACAGAGCTGACTGTTCCGGGGGATAAAGGTGCATAATCCTCCTTCTGCCCGGGGGTACTTCCTTCATCAACGGCCGTATTCCATATTTTAAGACGTTTGTTACGAAAAAGCGTATAAGCCCCGGGGGCCGGATCCAGTGAACGCACCTGGTTATATATCAAGATGGCCGGGTTGTTCCAGTTTATTTTTTCGTCATCCCTTGTTAACGGGGGCGCATAAGTTGCCTTCTCTTCATCCTGGCGGATACGGGGGGCAGCACCTTTTTCCAATAACTCCAGCGCCTGTAAAAGCTTAACCGCGCCCAGTTCCGCCAGCCGGTCGTGAAGAGAACCGTAGTTTTCCTGAAAGCCAATGCCGGTTTTTTCCTGCAGAATAATATCCCCGGCATCCAATTCGGGGGACATATGTAAAACCGTTACCCCTGTATACTCCTCCCCGGACATCAGTGCCCTCTGAATCGGAGCCGCGCCGCGATAGGCGGGAAGCAGTGACGGGTGAAGGTTGATACACCCCAAAGGAGGATAATCGAGTACCGCCGGCGGCAAGAACATTCCGAAAGCTACGTTTATCAGGAGATCGGGATTTTTCTTTTCCAAAACATCTAACAACCCGGTACGCCCCTCCGGCTGGAACAGTGAAATATTATATTTTAACGCCTCGGCTTTAACCGGTGTCATAGAGCTCTTTTTACCTCTCCCTGCAGGGCGATCAGGCCTGGTTACTACCGTAAGCGAACGTAAACCGCTTTCGGCCAGTATTCTCAAAGAAGGAATGGCAAACGCGCTTGTTCCTAAAAAGAGTACATTTAAGTTCAAAATTACATCACCTTCTTAACAAGATCCGCAGCTGCACAGAAATTCAGGGTATTAATGCAACCGCTCCGGTTTAATAAACAGCTCTGGTTCAAATAAATACACATTGGGTACTAATTTTCCTTTTCGCTCATTTTCTTAATCTCCTCCGGGGTAAGCAACTTCAATGCCCGGTCAATAAATAAAACCCCCCGGAGGTGGTCAATCTCATGCTGAAAAACCCTGGAGAGAAACCCCTCAGCGCTGATTTTTATTTCTTTTTTATTTCTATCCAAACCCTTTACCTCTACGCGTGAAAAACGGGGAACTTCGCCATAAATACCGGGAAAGCTCAAACAGCCTTCAATATCAATAACCTCGCCTTCTCCGCTTAATATTTCAGGGTTTATAACTTCAAAGCTTTTGTCTTTATCCCTAACCACAATGATACTTTTTGAAATACCGACCTGCGGAGCAGCCAGGCCGACCCCTTCGGCATCCAGCATCGTCTCGATCATATCCTCGATCAATACGATTAATTGCGGCGTAAATTTAGAGACAGGGGCGGTCTTTTTCCTTAAAACCGGATCCCCTTCAGTGCGAATCAACCTTAAGGCCATTATGTTCCCTCCTTGGTATAATTATAACATCATGAGAGGGTTAAAATCTACCACAACCCGTATATCACCCCGTATTTCTTTTTTATAATTCCAGACTATACTTCGAATTATTTCACATTTTAAACCCAGGTTATCTCCTTTATAAAGAAGGTGATAACGGAAACGCCCGTTAATTTTTTTGATTGGTGCCGGGAAAGGCCCCAGGAGCTCTTCTTTGCCTGCACTTAAAGATGGCAGGTTTTTTATTAAACTTACCCTGAGCTTCCCCGCGGTTTCAGCCGCTTTTTTTTCCTGCGGGGAGCTGCAGCTGAAGAGGATAATTTCTGAAAAAGGAGGAAATGAAAGCGCCCGGCGTCTTTTTAATTCTTCTTCAATAAAACCGTGATAATTATGCTTCGCCGCTGCCTGGATACTGTAATGCCAGGGGGTAAAAGTCTGAATGATTACCTTCCCCTTTTTGTCACCCCTGCCTGCTCTTCCTGCCACCTGCGACAACAACTGGAAGGTCCGTTCCCCGGCCCGAAAATCGGGGAGATGCAGGCTTATATCTGCGGCGATAACCCCAACCAGGGTAACATCCGGGAAATCAAGGCCTTTGGCAATCATCTGCGTCCCAATAAGAATTGCAGCTTTCTGTTCCCTGAAAGCGCTTAGGATCTTTATATAAGCGCCCCTGCCAACGGCTGTATCGCTATCCATTCTCATCACGCAAGCATTCGGAAAGCTGCTTTTCGCCTCTTTTTCCACCCTCTGGGTTCCAAGACCAAAATTCCTGATATGCGGGCTCTTACACTTTGGGCAAAATTCAGGGGCGACCCTTTTGTAACCGCAATAATGGCATTCAAGGTGTTCCGGTGATGCGTGATAAGTTAAAGAAATATCACAGGAGGGGCAGCGCATAACGTATCCGCACTGACGGCAAAGCTGAAAGCTTGAAAAGCCGCGGCGGTTGAGAAAAAGAATAACCTGCTCCCCGCGTAAAAGCGTTTCATTAATCGCTTTCCACAGTTTGCGGCTAAAAATACCTTTATTCCTTTCCTTAAATTCCTGGCGCATATCGACAATCTCAATCGCCGGAAGAGGACGCCCCCCCACTCTCTCCGTCAGCTTAAGCAGCGGTATATTTCCATTTTTTGCCTCAGCATATGTCTCCAGAGAAGGGGTTGCGCTTCCCAGCAATAAAACAGAACCGTTATATGCAGCCCTCCATTTAGCCACTTCCCTGGCATGGTAACGGGGCGAATCGCTCTGTTTATATGTATTTTCATGCTCTTCATCCATGACAATCAGCCCGATGTTTTCTAAAGGGGCAAAAACGGCAGAGCGCGCACCGAGAACGACCCGCGCATCCCCCCTTTTTACCCGCCACCACTGCTCAAATCTCTCCCCTGCAGAAAGGTTGCTGTGCAATAATGCAAATTCGCCGGAAAACCGCCCCCGAAACTGCTCGATAATATGGGGAGTTAGCGCAATTTCAGGAACCAAAATTAAAACCGTGCGTCCCCGGCTTAAGGCTTCCTCAGCCGCCCGCAAGTAAAGCTCCGTTTTCCCGCTCCCGGTTACCCCGTAAATCAAAAGTTCCTGCGGTGCAGAGGAGAAACCTTTCCTGATCTCCTTCCATACGGCCTCCTGCTGCGGCGAAAATCGCAAATTCGTATTCCCCGGGGCACTTGCCGCGATGCCATCTGTAAAAACACGTTCTCCAGGAACCTTTTCTATTTTTACCAGACCCTTGTTTATTAAGGAGAGCAGGCTCTGGCGCCCCGCCCCGGTAATTTTCTTCAGATCGTTCCATGGCAGTCCTTCTTCACCCGCCTGCGCCAGGTGTTCCAGTATAAGAGACTGGCGTAGCGCTCTTTTCTTGATCTTTGTTTTCTCCTCCAGCAACTCCTTTGCGGAAAGCAGCGGCAAAATAAGTTCTACATATTTTGTTCTAACTTTATTATTTCCCGGGGGCAGACAAAGGTGTATTGCTTCAATCCACCTGCTGAAAAACCTCCTGGAAAGCCAGTAACTCAGCTCTACAAGCTCTTCCTGCAACGCCCCCTCGTCCTGCAAACTGCTGATTTCACGGAGGGTATCGACCTCCGGTTTTTTATCTAAACCTACCACATAGGCTGTAATTTCCCTGGAGCGGAAAGGAACGCGTACACTTGAGCCGATCTTTATTTTTTCTTGTAACCCCGGGGGAACCAGGTATTGAAAAGGCCTGTCCACTGCATCGCTGATAATATCCAGAATTACCCGGGCATATAGCTCTTCCTTCATTTCAGGCACCTCGATCTTCCATTAGCTCAAAGATTATAATATAATAATACAGTATGATACTAAACTGAAAAAGGAGTTAAAATGTTTATCAACCACAGGGTTAAACGTATTCTATATGAGAACCTGAACTGGATTGTGCTTTCTCTGCTTTTCTTTATTTTTGGGATTGTCGCCTCGCTATTAACTTTTGGGGGCGGGAACAATTTTATTCTGGAACTTACGGAAACCCAGCAAAAGCTCCTGGAAGAGATGGCCAGAATAATATTTTCCGGTTCGCCTGTAACAGGCATCTTCATTCTCTTTTTAAACAATTTTTTTGCCTCGCTCCAGATAGTTTTTTTTGGTATTATACTGGGCATCCCCACCCTGCTAAGCCTCTTCGCTAACGGGGCCATACTGGGGGGGGTAGCCGCCAATCTGGGGGAAGGAGGCGCCTCCGGCCTGGCCTTTCTGGCGATCGGCATTTTGCCCCACGGAATTTTTGAGCTGCCGGCATTTTTAACCAGCGCAGCTTTTGGACTGAAAATAGGGTTCCACCTTGTTTTTCCTCTTCCCCGAAAAAAACGCTGGGAAAGCCTGGGCATTATTTGGAAAGAGTTCTTTGCTATTTTCCCCCTTATTTTGCTCATGCTTGTTATTGCAGCAATCGTTGAAGTTCTGGTAACCCCCAGACTTATCCAGCTGATATTTAATAATATGCAAAATATACAGCTATACTAGTCGCACCGCCATTGCCTCCAGGGGATTGAATTAATAAAAATTTATACAAAAAAAGGGTTATAAAAACCCATGATTGATTGGAAATTATCAATAAAATACCGGGGAAGTCATCCTGCTTGCCCAAGCGGAACTGTTTATACCTTACCTTTATTCTCTTTAATACGATCAAGTATTAAGTGCGCAAGTTCATACTTGGACATAAGCGGCAGCCTTTCCTCTCTTCCATCCCGGTATAAAAGATGTACTATATTTGTTTCCGTATTAAAACCGGCACCCTCCAGTGTAAGGTCATTGACCACAATCATATCCAAATTTTTATCGGCAATTTTCTTTTTACCGTGAGCCAAAATGTTTTCGGTCTCTGCCGCAAACCCTACAACAAAAATGTTTCCCTTTCTTTTCCCTATTTCCTTTAATATATCGGGATTGCGGACAAGTTTAAGGGTCATCTCTCCGCCTTTTTTTATTTTTTGAGCGGATATACCCTTCGGCCTGTAATCGGCTACAGCAGCTGATTTGATTACAATATCTACAGTAGGAAGTTTGTCCATGACAGTTTCATACATCTCCTGCGCTGATACCACCGGATAAAAATCAGCACCCGGAGGAGTTTCCAGAGCGGTTGGCCCACTGATTAATATTACGTGTGCGCCCCTTTCTACAGCCGCTTGCGCCAGGGCGTAACCCATACGCCCACTGGAGTGGTTGCTTAAAAAGCGAACAGGATCCAGCGCCTCCCTGGTCGGGCCGGCAGTGACGAGCACGGTAAGACCTTTAAAATCCACTGCCTGCTGAAATTTACGCTTAATAATTTCCAACAATCCGGAGGGCTCGATCATGCGTCCTTCTCCCACTTCGCCGCAGGCGAGGAAGCCATCCAGAGGATCCGCCATATTGTAGCCCCTTCTGCGCAAAACGGCGATATTATCCCTTACCGCCGGATTATGAAGCATGGAGGTATTCATCGAAGGCGCAAGGATAACCGGACACTCTGCTGTGTTAACGGCCATTAAAACAGTGGAGAGCAGGTCATCCGCAATGCCGGCAGCCAGCTTCCCCAGGATGTTCGCAGTTGCGGGAGCAACGACCACCATCTGCGGTTCACGGGCAAGATCTATATGAACCGTGGCAGAAAAATGCCCCGGGGCATCCGGATTATAGAGGGCACTATACACTGGACGTCCTGTTAGAGTTTTCATCGTAAGCGGCGTAATAAAAGCCTCTGCATTTTCGGTCATGACCACCTGGACAACTGCCCCTTCCTTGATAAGAAGCCTTGCCAGCTCAGCACTTTTATAAGCCGCTATACCCCCGGTAATACCCAGGAGAATCAATTTGTTTTTTAGCATCGATCCACGCTCACAATATTTTTTGGAAACCGCAATATAGACCAGAAGTAATTCTTAACATCTTTATCCGCCTAATAGTGAAGTACAGCTTCATGGGTACCTAAGGATAACCTTAGTATCATACAGGTGAAAAAGCCGGTTTGCAGGGTCACCAAGTAAATGTTATTTTATACCGTTTTTCGTTCTTTCAAAGGTTATTTTGCCGGAAGCAATTTCTTCCAGGGCAGAGGTGACCTCCTTAAACAATTCTGAATCTCCTTTTGCTATAAGTTTGTCACGAAGCTGGCGCGCTCTCTTGGCCGCCAGAATCGCCAGGGAATACCTGCTGTCAACCGTTTTTAGCATCTCGTCAATCGAGGGATAGATCAAGTTTACCACCTTTCCTCGGATAGCTTTCCAGTAACTCTTTATTTCTCTCCACACGACATTTTTCTGCGGAAATAATAGCCCTGATTTTTTCAACTGCATCATCTACATTATTATTAAAAACCACATAATCATAGTACCAAATTTCCTTTAATTCGCCGTAAGCAGCCGAGAATCTCTCCTTCATCACTTCAGGCTCCTCGGTCCCCCGCCCCTTTATACGGTTCCATAGCTCTTCCAAAGATGGAGGCAACAAAAATATTAAAATCGCTTCCTTCATATGCTCGCGTATTTGTTTTGCTCCCTGTGTATCAATCTCCAAGATAACATCCAGACCCTGCGACCTTTTTTCCTCAACCTGCCTCAGCGGAGTGCCGTAATAATTACCGTAAACCCTGGCCCATTCCAGCAATGAATCTTCTTCTATCAATTTCTTAAACTGGGCTTCGGGTAAAAAATAATAATGTACTCCGTCCTTTTCCCCCTGCCGGGGAGAGCGGGAAGTCACAGAGATGGAGCTGCACAGGTTTAAATGTTGCCGGCATAGTTTTTCGCATACGGTGCCCTTGCCTGTTCCCGAAGGTCCCGATAAGACCAGTAACAACCCCTTGTCCATAGTATCCTCCAAACAGTCGAAAATAAGATATCCTAAGGCTTTATTCTTCTGTTACAGGTTCTTTTACCTGTAAACGATGCTTAACTGTCTCAGGTTGTACGGCAGAAAGAATCACATGGCCACTGTCCATAATAATAACGGCACGTGTCCTTCTCCCGTATGTTGCATCCACCAGCATACCTCTATCCCTGGCCTCCCCGATAATACGTTTAATAGGAGCAGATTCCGGACTGACAATAGCAATAATACGATTTGCTGATACAATATTACCAAAGCCAATATTTATTAGTTTAATGTTCATTAATATATGCGGTTTAAGACCCGATCTTTTAAGACTGAGGATAAAAACCGCTTCCTCCTTTCATGTTATAAGCTGGCTGAGGAATAAAACCAGGCTTTTGGGAAACAGCAAACATACTTCCATATCCAAAATAAAGGAAAACAGGAAACAATGCTTACGCAAATTAAAGATATTCACCTCCATTATCTGCCCTTTCTTATTCTATATTTTGCACCTGTTCCCTTATTTTTTCGATTTCGCTTTTAGCCTCCACCACCAGGCTTGAAATATCCAGATCATTGCTTTTGGAAGCTATGGTATTTACTTCCCTGTTCATCTCTTGTAACAGAAAATCCAGCTTACGCCCAATAACATCATCTTTAAACAGTTCGTTGCCGAATGTCTGCAAATGGCTCTCCAGACGAACTAATTCTTCATCAATATTACATTTTTCTGCAAAAAAGGCGACCTCCGTAAAAAAGCGCTGTTTATCATATTCCTTGCCATTATGCAGCTCTTCCAGGCGGGCGCTGAGCTTCTGTTGATAAGCTTCCAGAAATAGCGGGCACCTTTCGCGGACAACTTTAATAAAATCGCTTAAAATGTTCAGCCTTTGCTGAATGTCATTTCCCAACCTCCGGCCCTCTTCCAGTCTGTGATTAAATAACTGAGAAACAGCCATTTTTACAGAAGTTTCAAGGAGGGGAGCAAAAAAATCCAGATCAAGCTCGTTTTCCTCCACGCGTAAGACCTCGGGGAGTTGTGCCAGTTCAAAGGCAGTAAGTTCTCCCCCAGATAAATTAAAAGCACCGCTCAGCCTTTGCAGGGAATGAACATAAGATGCAGCGAGTTCCTCATCAACAACCACAATTTTTTTCTTATTCTGCAGTGTTTCCAGAGTCGTATATACCTCAACCCTTCCCCTGGAAATTTGCTCCTGTAAAATTCGCCTGATTTTATCTTCAAGGGGCAACAACTCCCTCGGCCCCCTGATAACAGCATCAAAATGCCGATGGTTAACAGCCCTTACCTCTACCACGATGCGGTAAATGCCT
>LSQX01350009.1_pt1 | contig 11986 bp, 8 predicted proteins | sample 654561 | NCBI WGS metagenome assembly LSQX01 (sample SAMN04489861, study PRJNA283612) | anaerobic digester metagenome | isolation source: 4 biogas reactors fed with cattle manure at either 37C or 55C with and... | place: Denmark: Kongens Lyngby | collected 2014 | reverse complement strand
GGGAAAAATAGCTCTTGACCTGTACGCTGCAGGTAACTATAATTATACTTGTGTCGTGCGTCAATAGCTCAATTGGTAGAGCATGCGGCTGTTAACCGCAGGGTCGTTGGTTCGAGTCCAACTTGAGGAGCCAAAAAATCACAGGTTCTAAATCTGTGATTTTTTTAAATTCTTTTCCATCAAGTCACATACTCGTGCTTCAATAAATTTTTGCATAATTCCGATTTAAATTTTCTTATTTGTAATTTTTTCTACAACAGTTCAAAAAATACGTGTTTATATTAACCTTAGGATAGCCGACACCTACCACAATAAAAACAGTAAAAATGGAGAAGTTCCTTTTATTTAACTTTCAAAAAAATGAGCAAAATAATGTACAAAATATCATTATTATACATTTCATTTGACTAAATTTTTAGATACAATATAAATAACTATACATTTAATTAAGCAGATATTCCTTAACTCGGTGCGCTTATCCCCCGCCTGCAGAAGCGAGTGTATTCATCGAATAAGGTAATTTATTAAGGTGGAGAAACAATGAGAAGGAAGAGTAAAAAGTGGTTTGCGGTATTACTGTTAACGTCAATGTTATTTTCAAACTTTGGAGCAATCGGAATGAGTGTAGTTTCGGCAGCAAATATCCCTGCAGTATTGTATGAATTTTATGTTGGGAGTGATTTGCCATATCAGCAAATAGGGTTTGGGGTTGGTACTGTAGGAAATAAGGGTAGTTCTATTATTTCTGAAACGGATTTTTTATACGATGATGCAGGTAATAATGTAATATATGGGAAGATTAATACGAGAGCATTATATCAAGCAGGAGTATCCGGACAACGACCTTATACCGGAATTTTAGCCTATCCGTACGACGAAATAAACTATACGGAAAATGACCATATGAGTGTTATTGATATGAATTCAATAGTTGATAATCATTATGTAACAATGGATGTAAAGATTATTCCTGAAAACATTAACAATCCGGAAGATGTTAATTTGGATACTTATTATGTTGCTATTGCATATGATGTCGGATGGAACGGGTTTTTAGTTAATGCCAAGTATTCGTGTATTCCTATAAGCAGGTATTATAAAGCTGAGGATATAGGAACTTTAAAAACAATTACTTTACCACTGAAGGATTTTATAATAAATGAAGGTGACCCACTTGAAGGTCGGATTACAATTGATGGTAGAAACATGGTAAAGGATTCCCCTGAAAACACCCTACGTACCGGTTTGGGCAGAGCCTGCGGATTAGGAGTCATATGTTATAGTGATCAAAAGATTGATACGGATATATAATATAAAAGCAGCAGGTGATGCGGGAAAAATGGATAAGGTTATAAAGAACTTTGAATATACTGTTCCTGATGTTAATGTAGATAATTATCGTGTAGTAGCAGAATATACCTACAATGAAAATACTGTTAGCAGTCTACGGAAATGGAAAGTGGATTATGAATCCTTGACATTTGGCAAGAATATATCGGCCAGCTCAGAAGTTAACCCTTCGGCAAATGCAATTGACCGGAATCTTCGCACAAGATGGACTTCGAGTTCAACTGACGATAATGCATATATAACGGTTGATTTAGAAAAAATCAATATTCTTGAAAGGGTTAAGATTAAATGGATATGGGCAATGTATGCAGAAGAGTACGATATACAGGTATCAGATAATGGCTCGGATTTTACAACCATATATTCAGGCGGAGCGGCAACCAGTGGACGTCAAGTAATTGAGCTTCCTGATGGGTCAAGTGGAAGATATGTGCGCTTGCAATGTAGGAAAATGACAGCAAGTGGTGGTACAAAATGGGGATATTCTATAAATGAATTTGATGTCCTTGGAATGCAGGATGGCATACAAACTACATGTTCGTTAAACGGTAAAACCATTACCTCAATGGCGGCAGGTGACATTACCGTTAAAAGTAATATACAAGGTTATAAAGGAACTTGGGTGGCTACACACTACAACAATGAAAACAAGTTGATTGACATTTGTATTGTGGATGTAGACACTCAAACAGGAAGCGATGAGGTAAGCATAAAATTTAATAATTGTATAAACACTGATAAGATTAAGGTGCTTTTCTGGGAAGGTCTTTCAAATATGATGCCAATCAGAGAACGATATATATTACAATGACTTAATGTTATTTAAGCAAGGAACAAGAATTCTATAGGTAACTTTTATCCGATGACTACCGCCACTAAAACCTCCGCTTCTGCAAGCGAGGGATAAGTGGCGCTAAGTCCCTGGATAACGGTTTCTAAGGCTCAGGTGGAGTTAATACACCATCTGAGCCAAAGAATCCAGTTTATATTAGGGGGCGTATAGCCCCCTATGTTAATAAGGAGGAGATGTTAACAATGAGAATTAGAAGGAAAGCGTGTATTTTACTATTGGCATGTATTTTGTTGCATATATTTATGTTGGAAGGTTTTGTGCAACATACAGGAGAATTTGTGGCTTCTGCAGAAAATAGTGATTTATCCGTAAGGGAAGCTGAGGCGGATAAGTATTTATCAGGTGACGAACAGTATTATAGAGATTTTACAGCCGGAATATTAAGACCTGATGAAGGGACTATAGAAATGACATTAAGAATTGATAAGCCAATTAGCGAGTTTGGAAATAATTGGAATGCAATAATTAATATTCGTTCTTTAAAACCCATTGATAAAAGTCTTATATATTTCTGTATACCGCCTGAACCGGAAAAAGGATTGTCGCTGCTATTTCGTAATGGAATAAAACCTTTTTATTTAATAGTACCTGATTTTAATTATACAACAGGCAAAGAATTTAATCTTGCAATTACATGGAAAGCAGGTGATAAATTATCCATCTACAAGGATGGTGAATTATTGGGAAGTACAGAATTTAATGGACCTATTGATGATGAGTATGTAGCATATTGTTTTTTAATGCCAAGGAATCAACCTTATAATATTCAAAAAACAAGGATTTCTACAAAAAAGCTTACGGCACAAGAACTTAATGCAGAGCCTAAAAGTGAGTTTACAGCTAAAGAAGATACTTGTTTAATAGCATCAAATAATCTGAGAAATGTGAAGTACTATAAAACAGCATGGCATAAAGCAGAAAAATATAATAAGATAATGCCGGCATTTATAGCTGAAACTCAATGCTTTACAGATGAAGAAAGTGTTTTTTATCCTGTTATTTCAATAAATCATTCGGAGAGTACGAAGAATTATACCGTTAAGATAGAAGCAAAAGATTTATCTGATAAGGTAGTTTTAGCAAAAGAGGCTACAATAACAGTACCTAATAACAGTAAATATTTAATAAGTGAAATAATGTTACCCGAGCTGGAAGTTCAAGGATTATATAAGCTGAATACTAAAATATTCCTTGATAATGAACTGGTTTCAGAAAATAATAATTCTATATCTGTTTTACCTGCAAATGATAAAAGTATACCCGATGGGGTATTATCAAAATCATACGGACAGCATTATTCTCCAAGTATGGGTGCGTCATCCTTCAAAAAAACTAATGCAAGTATAACAAGAGCAGATGTATTTAAGTGGAATAGCGTAGAGCCAACAAAGGGAAACTTTACGTGGGATTTGTCAGACATTTTCGTTAACAAATTCAAGGCAGATGACATTGAAATATTGGGGATATTGGGGTATCCATCTAGGTGGGCATCACAAGAGCCAACAGAGCAGGAAAGAGCGGCGGCACTAGGGATGAGTAGAACTCCTGATTGTTGGAAGCCGAGGGATATTGATGAATGGGCTAATTATATATATCAAACTGTATCCAGATATAAAGATGATGTACAATACTGGGAAATATATAACGAAGTAAATTTTCATCCTCCATATTATGCATGGTCATTTTCGGGGACAACAGAAGAATATATTGAATTATTGAAGGTAGCATACAGGGAAGCAAAGAAGGCTAACCCAAATTGTAAAATACTAGTGAGTGGATTTGCCGTTCCACATGCCGGGACAGTTGATAATGAAATGCCTTTCTTATTAACTGAAGCCAAATATGCACAAGGATATTACGATATTTATAATGTACATGGTTATTTAGGACCTGAGGTATTTGACCATTGTATTAAAAATTTACAGAAAACCCGCCCAGGCACGAAATATTGGCAGTCTGAGGAAATGCCATTTCAAATCGAAGATATAAGTAAAAGAGCATTTTATACTGTAGGTACATATGTTTCATTTATTGAACATGGTTATGAGAAGTTTATCCACATGGGAACACCTTCCGAACAAGTATTTCATGAATATGGAACGCAGGCACCAACCGTAGGTTATCAGGCAATCGGTGTTTTACAAAATTATATGCGCAAGTGTGATAGTTTTGTTAATAAATATGATGATTTCGAAAATAGTGGTAGGTTGTCATTGAAACACTATTTTAAAAGAACAGATGGTAAATATGTAAGTATATTGGGTTCACATCCATTAAGCTATAATATTTCAATCAATGGTCAATTCGAGAAGGTTGAAGACATTTATGGACAGCCTGTTAATGTTCAAGAAGTAGATGGGATTAGCCAAATTCCTATGCAGAGCATATTATATATTGTTTCTGATCAACCACTTGACATAAAGGAAGTTCAATTTGCTGAAAATCAGGCTTTTATAGATAACGGAAGCTTTGAGGATAATATTGGGGATATAGCCCTTGGATTGGCGAGTTTAGAGCCAACAGGCTGGACCTTTAGGGATAAAAAGAATGATCCGGATGGTGAAATCAGCATTAGTGATAAGTCTGCAACAGGTAAATATTCTGTTAACCTAAAATCATCAGGTGAGGGGAAGGTATATATATTTCAAGATATTAAAATAGATACCCCGGGAACTTATACGGTTACTGCAAAGATGAAAAAACTCTCGGGGGATTCAAAATTAGTACCGTTCATATCATTATATGACAGAGATATAGAAGCAGTATTTGATAAACCTGTTGAAGGTGTTAATGAAAGTGATTTTATTGAAGTGAAAACTACATTTGATATAAAAATGAGTCCCAAGAAGGACCCGGCAATCCTTTTGGGTATTTTATCCGGGAAAGGTGAAATATTAATTGATGATGTAACATTAAATTTTGGTTCTGATGGTAAGGAAGTAACTAATGATAGTAAAACAGTAATTGCTACTAAGAACAATGGTGAGATTATAATAGATGGGAATATTACAGAAGCTGAGTGGAGTAATTGTAAAGCAATAAGAATAGATAGTCAAGAAGCGGTTATAGATATTGATGATTGGGAAGGACCTAAAGATATTAGCGCTGATTTATATGTTAAGTGGGATGAAAGCAATCTGTATCTTGCGTTTAAGGTTGAGGATGACGTTCATTCCCAATCAAATACAGGTGCGCATATATGGAAACAGGATAGTGTCCAATTTGCCTTCTATGATTCGGATATATTGCTGGATCAACGTGGGAAATGCAGTGAAATTGCAGTTGCCTTATCGGGAGAAGATATAGTAAAGATTAGGCACATAGCAATAACAGGAAAGGGAACGGGGGAAATTGATAATTTGGAGTGCAGTATCAGGAGAGATGGTACTTCAACAGATTATGAATTGTCTATACCGTGGGAGGAGATTTTAACATCCGGCACCAAAATCGGTGACAATGAAAAATATGGGATATCATTTCTAATTAATGATGAAGATGGAGATGGAAGTAGAGGTTGGATTGAATATGGCAGTGGAATTGGCGGGGAAAAAAATCCATTAGAGTTTTTAAATTTTGTATTGGATATTTATGCAAAGGTAAAAATCAGCCTTTTTATCGGAGAGAGTAATGCAATAATTAATGGGGAGAAAGTAGTATTAGATGCACCACCCTTATTGTTAAATAGCCATACAATGGTGCCAATGCGCTTTATTGGCGAAGCATTGGGAGCAGAACTGAATTGGGAGGCTTCTACAGAAACAGTAACAATAATTAAAGAAGATACAAAAATTGTTTTAAAGATAGGTAGTAACACAGCAACAATAAATGATAAGAATATAGAATTAGCTTCTGCGCCAATTCTAAATAACAGTCGAACAATGGTGCCTCTTCGTTTTATAAGTGAAGCGTTTGGTGCTAATGTGGATTGGATTGAGGCAAGTCAGGAGGTTATTATTACAAAGCCTTTTGGCTTGTAAGCAGTATTTGTTTCATACAACCATAAACAGGATTTTAAGGTTCAGGTGGAGTTAAAACTCAACCTGAACCTTAAATTTTTTCATCTCTCTTGATAAATATATGAAGCTGTTGTAAAATGTATCTATTAAGAAGTCGGAGGTTAATCTATGTTATATAAAGAGTATGGTAAAATCGGGAAAATGTTATCCGTAATAGGTTTTGGGGGAATGAGATTCAGATAAATTATGTACCGGCTGTGGGTATTGCGTAGGATGTCCGAATGATATAGAGATTCCTAAATTTATGGAAGCATATAATATGTACATTTTAACAGAAAGAATGAAATTATAGATCGGCTAAAACATCATTGGGATATTAGTAAAGACAGTATATCACAGTGTGTTTCTTGCGGTAAATGCGAAAGATTATGCACACAAAAAATACCCATAATTGAAAGATTAAAATATATTGATGGTATTTAGAGGTACGGAGGTTATCTTATGGATGAAAAGGTTATCAGAGATGTTTTGAAAAAAGTAAAGGATGGAGAAATTGATATAGAAAAGGCTGTAAAGTATTTTGAAAAGTTACCCTATGAAGACATAGGGTATGCAAAAGTTGATCACCATCGAACTTTAAGAAACGGATATCCTGAGGTTATTTATTGTGAAGGAAAAACAAATGAACAGATACGGGGAATATTAGAGAGTATGATTGCAAATGGTAGTAGCAATATCCTAGCGACAAGGGCTTCAAAAGAAGTTTATGAAGCTGTTATAGGTGTTAGTGAAGATGTTGAGTATCACCGGATTGCAAGAATTATAACTGTTAATAAGAATAGTACCGGTAAGTCAAAAGGTAAAATCCTTGTAGTAACGGGAGGTACCTCTGATTTACCGGTAGCTGAAGAGGCAGCAGTGACAGCCGATGTCTTGGGGAATACCGTTGAGCGGCTCTATGATGTAGGAGTTGCCGGGATACACAGACTTTTGTCAAAAACAGATTTGCTAAGACAGGCAAATGTAATTATTGCAGTTGCAGGAATGGAAGGAGCACTTCCGAGTGTAGTGGGTGGATTAGTAGATAAGCCTGTTATTGCAGTGCCTACAAGCGTGGGTTATGGTGCTAATTTTGGGGGTTTGTCAGCATTGTTGTGTATGTTAAATAGTTGCGCCAGTGGCATAGGTGTAGTTAATATTGATAATGGTTTTGGAGCGGGATATTTGGCTGGAATGATTAACATGTTGGGAGAATGAGTACATAGTTGGAAAGCAATAGAATTGTCCCTATGCTTTCCTCGAACTACTTGTGCCCCCTAATTAGGGGGCTGCCAGTAGGGCTGGGGGTCTATTAAGGGCGCTATTGCTTTCAGGAGTGATGTGTTATAATTGTTTGCGTAGTTGCTTCGGTTATTATAATAAATAAATGGAGGAGAATATGAATGAGAGTATTAGCAATAATGTGCCATCCTGATGATATGGAACTTGGTTGTTCAGGAACTTTAATAAGGTATAAAAAACAAGGGAATGATGTAATTGTTTGCCATGCAGCAAACGGTAATATGGGACATGTAGAAATTACGCCGGATGAGCTTCGCAAAATAAGAATTGGAGAGGCAAAAAGGGCTGCAGATATGGCAGGGTTTGAAGTGCTTACAGCAGATATTGGTGATTTAACTGTTAACTCAGCAAATGAAGAACAACTTAAAAAAATAGTGAGGGTTATTCGTTATGCAAAACCGGATATTGTTATAACACATAGCCCGAATGACTACTGCAGTGACCATGTGGAGGTTTCAAAACTTGTGTTTAACGGATCATTTTCAGCCTCATGTCCTCATTTTATGCCTGAGCTTGGAGAAGCAACACCGGTAATGCCAATTTTTTATTCGGATACGAGCAGAAGCATTAATTTTATTCCGACAGAATATGTTGACATAACCGAAGAAATGGATTTAAAAGAAGCAATGCTTGCTTGCCATGAGAGCCAGATTAAATGGTTAAGTGATCATGCAGGGGTTAATGTTATTGAGGTACAGAGAATAAGAGCAGCTCATAGGGGCAGTCAGTGCGGGGTAAAATATGCAGAAGCCTTTAATCAACTTTTGGCTACTCAGCGAATCAGGACATATAGATTGTTACCTTAATAAATATGGATATTAGTTGTTTAGAGGATATTGTAGGAAAGGGAGTTATTGCTATAAAGATTATATCTTTAGTTAGTCGATAAAAGGTTAGTATTAAAAGGAAAAAGTAATGGTGATGTTTTATCCGATGACTAACGCCATTAAAACCTCCGCTTCTGCAAGCGGAAGGATAAGTGGCGCTAAGTCCCTGGATAACGGTTTCTTTGGCTCAGGCGGGGTCAAAACTCCATTTGAGCCAAAGAATCCAGTTCATCACTAGATTTAAAACTCCATCTGAGCCCAAAAGTCTTGTTAATTAAAATAATGTAAGTGAGGGTAAATATGAATAAAGAATATTTTAAAAATGTATTTGAAGCTGTTGATAAAAAAAAAGACTTAATATTTAATGCTGAAAGACATATCTGGAGGAATCCGGAGACCGGATATCGAGAATGGAAGACTTCTGCATATTTAGAACGTGAATTTGAAAAACTCGGTTATAAGTTGATAAAACCTACTGATATTCCCGGTTTTTATGTGGATATTAATACAGGAGTACCTGGACCCAAAATTCTTATTTTCGGTGAGCTGGATTCTGTTATTTGCAGTGACCATCCTGAGGCGAATTCTGAAACAGGAGCTGTCCATTCTTGTGGTCATCATGCCCAATGTGCAGCATTGTTAGGAATTGCAGCAGCTATAAAAGAGGAAGGTGTATTAGATAGACTTTGCGGTTCTATAAGATTATGTGCAGTTCCTGCTGAAGAAGGCGTAGATATCGAGTACCGTGAAGGTTTGCGTAAATCAGGAGTAATACATTATTATAGCGGTAAAGTTGAATATATGTACAGAGGATATTTTGATGATGTTGATATGGCTATTATGGTACATATAAAAACTAATGATACCGGTTTTTCGGTATTTAAAGGATGCAACGGGAACATTAAAAAAAGAATAGTATTTAAAGGTATTGCGGCGCATGCCGGTGGTTCTCCTCAAAAGGGAATAAATGCACTTTATGCGGCTACCTTGGGAATAAATGCAATTAATGCTTTAAGAGAAACTTTTGTTGATGATGATTATATTAGAGTACATCCGATTATTACAAAGGGTGGGGATACAGTAAATACAATACCAAATCAGGTTATTCTTGAAAGTTATGTTCGCGGATTAACAATAGATGCTATTAAAGATGCAAATATTAAGGTTAATAGAGCACTTGCAGGAGCGGCTGCAAGTATGGGGGCTGAAGTTATAATTAACGATCAGCATGGAGCATTGCCACTTGTTAATAATAAAGATATGATTGATATTGCAAAAATAGCTATGGAAGGGATTGTAAAACCGGAAGATATAAAAGTATACGACAACACTTTAAAAAGCTGTACAGATATGGGCGATATCTCGGCTGTTATACCATCGTTGCACCCTTATACATCCGGCGCAGTAGGGACACTTCATGGCAATGATTTTTACATAACTGACCCGGAAGCAGCTTGTGTGGATTCTTCTAAATTTCAATTAGCAATGGTGAAACTATTATTATCTGATAATGCAAAAAAAGCAAAGAAAATCATAGAAAAAAGAGCAGTCCGCTATCCATCTATAAAAGCATATTTTGAAGAAATCAATAGATTTACTCAGGAGATAAATGCAGTTAGCTATAAGGAAGATGGAAGTATATTAATAAAACCTATTACTTAAAAATCAGGCTGACAGGTATCTCGCATCAAAACACATATACTTTGACTTTTCATTATTTTAATAGCCGTATCATCACTATATTAGATAATTGAGGTGTCTGTATAATTGATTTGTTTTGAATTTCAAGTTTTTGAATATAATTTTGTAAAACAGCGATTTACAATGGTTAGTGTAAAGTTACTGTAGGGATTTGGATGTAATAAACTTACAGATAAATTGAAAAGAAGATAACATCCTGTTAAAATTATTAATAAGCAAAAAACAAAATTAACAGAAAGGATGTCATCTTCTATGTATAATAGTATACAATATTTTAACGAAATTGGGGTAAAAAATATCGAAAAAAACATAAAAAGTTTCATAAGTGAAGGGAAAAGATCTTGCTGATTTAATTTTTATGTTACAAGAGGATTTATTCAAATTAGGTTATGCCTTGCAGGCTGACTAATCCATATGGGAGATGCTTGTTGTCAAGGGTGCGACCGGAAACATATATATTGATGTGGGAAATATAAGGATGTTATCTGTTTCTCTTTTCCCTACAGTAAATTAACTCTATCGAAACAGCTAATAGTTAAATAAATATGAGTTGACCTCAACCAGCTAAAATGTATAATCTTATGAGAATGGATTGATAATCTATAGAGTGGTAATCTTCTTAAAAGGAAAGAAGTCCCAGGGGGCTGCCCATAGGGCTGGGGGTCCTGGCTAACTGGCTAACGAAAGGATTGATATATAATATGAAATGCTTATATTTTGATTGTTTTGCAGGAATTAGTGGGGATATGACCCTGGGTGCACTTCTTGACTTGGGGTTGGACAAGGAACTGTTTTTAAAGGAATTAGACAAGCTTAAACTGGATGGATATGAAATAGAACTTTCAAAATCAATGAAGAATGGAATACAGGGAACCGATGTTAATGTGATGCTAACTTGCGACCATAAACACAAGCATCACCATCATAATGAAGACGACCATCATCACAGAAATTTAGAAGATATTGAAAAAATAATAGATGAAAGCTTATTAAATTCATATGTAAAGGGTTTAAGTAAAAGAATATTTAACAGAGTTGCAAAGGCGGAGGCAAAAGTACATGGTACAACAATTGATAGGATCCATTTTCATGAGGTTGGAGCAGTTGATTCAATTGTCGATATTGTCGGAACAGCTATTTGTATAGACATGTTAAATGTTGATAGGATAATGAGTTCATCATTGCATGACGGAGTTGGTTTTGTAAAATGTCAACATGGGTACATACCTGTACCGGCACCTGCTACAGTGGAAATATTGAAAAATGGAGAAGTACCTTTTTATTCAACCGGTATAGAAAATGAAATGGTTACTCCTACAGGCGCTGCAATTATAGCAGAACTTGCCGATAGCTTTGGTAATAGACCTGAAATGGTGATTAAAAGAATCGGATATGGGTCAGGCAAACGTGATATGGAGATACCTAATTGTTTAAGGGTGACATTAGGGGAGATGCAATATAACTTTACGGATACAGCAATTGTTTTAGAGTGTAATATTGATGATATGAGTGGGGAAATATCGGGATATGTTATGGGAAAACTCTTTGAAAATGGAGCATTTGATGTTTTTTTTACTCCGATATACATGAAAAAAAATAGACCCGGGGTAAAATTAAGCGTTATTTGTGATGATAATGAGGCAAATAAATTAGAAGAAATAGTTTTAAAAGAGACAACAACAATTGGGATACGAAGATATAAGGTTGAGAGAAAATGCATGGAGCGTGAAAAGGTTAACATAAAAATACATGGGGGAACTGTTAAAGTTAAAGTATCAAATATTGATGGAATAAAAAAGCATTCACCGGAATATGAAGATTGCAAAAAAATAGCAGAGACTACCGGACTCACCTTGAAGGAGGTATTTAAGCTCGTAGATAGTAGATTGGATTCATACTAAAATAATCGGGTTCAATACATTGAACTCCCACATTTAGTTACTGTTCAGAGGTAGTCA
>LSQX01223807.1_pt1 | contig 11989 bp, 10 predicted proteins | sample 654561 | NCBI WGS metagenome assembly LSQX01 (sample SAMN04489861, study PRJNA283612) | anaerobic digester metagenome | isolation source: 4 biogas reactors fed with cattle manure at either 37C or 55C with and... | place: Denmark: Kongens Lyngby | collected 2014 | reverse complement strand
GGCCAGGTCCTGCTGTTTATCGATGAACTCCACAATATCGTGGGCGCGGGGAAAGCCGAAGGCAGTATGGATGCCGGCAATCTGCTCAAGCCCATGCTGGCAAGAGGCGAATTGCACTGCATAGGCGCAACGACCTTGGACGAATACCGCAAATACATCGAAAAGGACGCTGCGCTGGAAAGGCGTTTCCAACCTGTCATGGTGTTGGAACCCACGGTGGAAGACACTATTTCCATCCTGCGCGGGCTGCGTGAACGCTACGAGGTATTCCATGGCGTCAAAATCCAGGATAATGCCCTCATCGCCGCGGCCATGTTATCGCGCCGTTACATTACCGACCGTTTCTTGCCTGATAAAGCGATCGACCTGGTAGACGAAGCGTGCGCGATGATCCGCACTGAGATGGACTCCATGCCGACGGAACTGGACGAAGTGCGCAGAAAAATCATGCAGTTGGAAATCGAGGAAGCAGCACTCAAGAAAGAAGACGACAAGCTTTCCAAATCCCGCCTGAAGGATCTGCAGATAGAGCTTGGCGATTTGCGCGCAGAGTTCGCGCAAATGAACACCAAGTGGGACAACGAAAAGAACGCTATTTCGCGCGTGCAAAAACTGCGCGAAGACCTGGAACGTCTCAATGGGGAAATTGCCAAGGCAGAGCGCAACTATGACCTGAACACGGCAGCGGAACTCAAGTACGGCACCCTCCCCCGGCTCCAAAGGGAATTGGAGGAGGAAGAAAGCAACGCCGCAGGCCAGGAAAAGGCCACGTTTCTGCGCGACAAAGTGACTGAGGAAGAAATCGCCCGCATCGTAGGACGCTGGACAGGGATCCCGGTCAGCAAGCTGATGGCAAGCGACCGCGAAAAGCTGCTCAGACTGCCCGAAGAGCTTCACACGCGCGTTGTCGGGCAGGATGAAGCAGTGCAATTGGTCAGCGAAGCGATCTTGCGCTCGCGGGCAGGCATTGCGGATGAACGCCGCCCCATCGGCAGTTTCCTGTTTCTTGGACCTACGGGCGTGGGCAAGACGGAACTGGCGAAAGCATTGGCAGAGTCGCTTTTTGACGATGAAAAAATGCTCATCCGCATCGACATGACCGAATACATGGAAAAGTTCTCCGTCAGCCGTCTTGTCGGTGCCCCGCCCGGTTATGTGGGGTATGAAGAAGGCGGCCAACTCACCGAGGCCGTGCGCCGCAAGCCCTACGCTGTCGTCTTGTTTGACGAAATCGAAAAGGCGCACCCGGATGTTTTCAATATCCTGCTGCAGATACTGGACGATGGGCGCATTACCGACAGCCAAGGCAGAACGGTAGACTTCACAAATACCGTCCTCATTATGACCAGCAACCTGGGTTCGCTTCAAATACTGGAGGGGATGCAGCCGGATGGTACGGTGTCAAACAATGCCAGGCAACAGGTACAAAAGCAGCTTTCGAGCACCTTCAGGCCGGAATTCCTCAACCGCATTGATGATACTATCTTCTTTACGTCACTTTCCCACGATGACGTTCGCAGCATTATCGACCTGCTGCTCCGTCGCCTGCAAAGCCGTTTAGCGCAAAAGGATCTGACGCTCCGCCTGACGGATGCCGCCGTCGACCGCATGATGGCGCAGGGATACGATGTCAGCTACGGCGCGCGGCCCATGAAACGCCTGCTGCAAAGCAAGATCGAAACATTGATCGCAAGAACCCTGGTGGAAGGCAAAGTGCAGTTGGGCGATACCCTCACAGTGGATACGGACGACCGCGACGGGTTTATCATCAAATAATCCCGTAAACCATCGCCTTTTTTAGGCGCGGTGCTGTTCAATTGCCGCGCCCTTGTGCTATAATGGCGCGAGTGTGTAGGAGGGATTGCATGAAGCGCGAGTTCAAAATGGTATGGAACGTCCCCAATACTTTGACCCTGATTCGCCTGCTGCTGATCCCGGTATTTGTGCTGTTTATGGCGCAAAACAGGATGACAGCGGCGCTTATCGTTTATGTTTCAGCCAGTATCACCGATCTTGTAGATGGCTACATCGCCAGGAAGTATAACCAAATTACCGATTTTGGCAAGTTGATGGACCCCCTGGCGGACAAACTGATGATCCTGAGCCTGATGATCGGCATGCTGCTCAAGGGCATCGTCCCTTTTGCCGCCATACTGCTCGTCATCCTCAAGGACGCTCTGCTCATTGCGGGAGGCGCGTTTTTGCTCAAGAAGAATAAGGTTGTATACAGCATGATGCTTGGCAAAGTGGCGCAGTTCATTATTGTCATTGCTCTGGTTATGTGTTTTTTCCACGAGCGCTTCGCTGCCATGGGACTGCCGCTGCATCTGATTCTCTTGTGGATCGGCATTGCCTTGTCCATCGCCGCGCTTTTCCAGTATGCATGGCGAAATATGGGACAGTATTTGCCTTTTCTGAGGCAAAAAGGCGACCGTAAAGCCGGTTGACATCAATAGCCCTTCCCGATACAATAGCAAAAAGCGTCAGGGAGGGAATGCCATGTTACAAGAAAATATCCGCGAAGGTCTTACGTTTGACGACGTCCTGTTGGTACCGCAAAAAAGCGGTGTGCTGCCAAAGGACGTCGATTTGTCTGTGAAGCTGACGCCCGACATCAAACTGAATATCCCCGTGATGAGCGCCGCCATGGATACGGTGACCGATTCGCGCATGGGTATCGCCGTCGCCAGGGAAGGCGGCGTGGGCTTCATCCACAAGAACATGTCGATCCCGGAGCAATCCGGCCAGGTGGACAAGGTCAAGCGGAGCGAACATGGCATTATTACCGACCCCTTCTTCCTATCGCCGCAGCATCTGGTATCGGACGCCAAGGAACTAATGGCGCGCTACCACATAAGCGGTGTTCCTATTACGGATGAAAACAACGTGTTGGTGGGTATCCTCACCAACCGGGATCTGCGCTTTGAGGAAGACGACACACGCCCGATCCACGAAGTAATGACAACCAAGAACCTGATCACCGCGGCCGAGGGCATCACACTCAACGCAGCTAAGGAAATTCTGGCGGCGCACCGCATTGAAAAACTGCCCCTGGTGGACAGCAGCTTCCATCTGCGGGGCCTTATTACCATCAAAGATATCGAAAAGAATATCAAGTACCCCAACAGCGCTAAAGACAAAAACGGGCGGCTCTTGTGCGCGGCGGCGGTCGGTGTAACCGGTGATACCCTGGAACGTGTGGCGGCTCTGGTCAAGAGCAAAGTGGACATCATCTCGGTCGACACAGCGCACGGCCACAGCTTGGGCGTTTTGAAAATGGTGGAAGCTATCCGCAAGGCATATCCGGACATCACGCTGTTTGCGGGCAACGTAGCGACGCCCGGAGCGACCAAAGATCTTGTCAGCGCCGGAGCGGACTGCGTGAAAGTAGGTATCGGTCCGGGTTCCATATGCACCACGCGGGTCGTCGCGGGCATCGGCGTACCACAGATTACGGCCATTTCGGATTGTGCCAATGAAGCCGCCAAGCGGGGCATCAACGTCATTGCTGATGGCGGTATCAAGTATTCAGGTGATGTAGCCAAGGCCATAGCCGCCGGGGCAGCCGCTGTTATGCTTGGCAGCCTGCTGGCGGGGACGGAAGAAAGCCCGGGAGAGATGGAGATCTATCAGGGGCGCTCTTTCAAGGTATACAGGGGCATGGGGTCCATGGCAGCCATGTCGCAGGCAAACGGCTCAGGCGATCGGTATTTCCAGGAGGACGCGAAAAAACTGGTGCCTGAAGGCGTGGAAGGCCGCGTGCCATTCAAAGGCACTTTATCAGATACAGTCTACCAAATGATGGGCGGCCTGCGTTCCGCCATGGGTTATTGCGGCGCAGCCAGCATCAGCGACTTGCAGCAAAACGGTGAGTTCATCCGCATCACCGCCGCGGGGTTGCAGGAGAGCCATCCGCATGATATCTATATCACCAAAGAAGCACCCAACTACTCGCGCATATCGGGCTGCTGAGTACTTGAGAGCAAAAACCGGCCTCCTTGGGGAAGCCGGTTTTTTGATGCGGTGAGACGTTTATTTAGCGTTCTTGACCTGTGCCCAGAGCGTGTTGTAGATCGTCAGGAAATCATTGATATCGTTGAAAAATTCACAATTATCGATGATCTCCTGAGGCGGATTGAGGTTGGGGTTGGTTTGATATTCTTCGCCCATCAGTTCAATGGCCGCTTGGTTGGGGGAAGAATACTCTATGTACTCACAGTTGAGTTGGGCGATGTCCGGCCGCGACATGAAATTGATAAACTTTTCGGCGTTTTCCTTGTTTTTGGCCGTGACAGGGATTACCATCGCATCGACCCACACATTGCTGCCTTCCTTGGGAACGACATAACTTAGGTTTTCATTAAGGTTGATGGCGTACTGCGCGTCGCCCGACCACGCAACGGCCAAAATGGCTTCGGATGCCACCATCTTGTCCTTGGTTTCGTCCACTTGATAAGCTTTTACAACGCCGTCCTGCTTTTGTTTGATAAGCAGATCCGTAGCTTCCCGAAGGGCGGCGGGATCCCGCGTGTTCATGGAATAGCCCAGGTACTTGAGCGCCAGGCCCATGGTATCGCGGATAGAATCCAGCATGAACACCTCGCCCTTATATTCACCACTGAATAAAGCGCCCCATGAATCAATGGGACTGTTGACGCGTGTTGTGTCATACAAAATGCCCACCGTACCCCACATGTAAGGAACGGAGTACAGGCTGTCGGGATCATAGGCAGGGTTGCTCAGCCAATCCACGGTATTGACACTGTTGGGCACGTTGTCGAAGTTGATGGGTGCCAGCAGGTCTTCCGCGATCAGGCGTTCGATGACGTAATCAGAGGGAAAAACCACGTCAAACGCGCCGGTGGACGTTCTAAGCTGCACCAGCATATCTTCATTGGTGGTGAAGCGCATGTAATTGACGGCAATGCCCGTTTCTTCGCTGAACATTTCCAGCGCTTCTTCAGAGATATAGTCTTCCCAGTTATACACATTGACGACTTCTTCCGCCAACGCGACGGGCAGTGCGATCATTAGAAGCATCAGGGACAGCAACAAGGCAAGGGCTTTTTTCATAGATGTTCCTCCAATAATTATTTTGCTTCGCTTGTTTTTGTCGAGCGGTAGTTAACCGCGAGCAACAGGATAAGAAGTGCCACGAACATCAGCGCACTGAGCGCATTCATGGTGGGTTTGACTCCTTTTCGGGTTTCCGAATAGATGAGAGTCGACAGGTTCTGGACAAGGGGGCTGGTCGTGAAATAGCTGATCGTAAAGTCATCCAGAGACAAAGTAAAGGCCAGCAGCGCGCCGGTAATGATGCCCGGGCGCACCGAAGGTAAAATGACGCGGCGCAGGGCGTAGCCGGGTGTCGCGCCAAGATCCAGCGCCGCTTCATAGCTGTGACGGTTCATCTCGCGCAGCTTGGGCAATACGGACAAAATAACATAGGGCGTGTCAAAAGTGATGTGCGCCAACAGCATGGTGAAATACCCGCGTTCCACTCTGGTAAAGATGAAAAGCAGCATCAGCGAAATGCCCGTAACGATATCGGGCATGGTCATGGGGATATTGGTCATGGTCATCATGGCGGCTTGCGGGCGGCGGCTCATGGCGTGGATGCCGATGGCGGCAAGCGTGCCAAGAATAGTACTGGCAATGGACGCGATGATGGCGATCGTGAATGTAACATAAAGCGCTTCCATGATGGTGGGACTTTGGAGCAGCTCCTGATACCACTTGAGTGAAAACCCTTCCCATTTGGCGCGGCTGACGCCGGCGTTGAAGGACTGGATGATCAGTACCGCGATAGGCAAGTACAAAAACAGCAGGACGATAACAAGGTAGAACCTCTTCAAGAACTTGATCACAGCAGGCTCCCCCCTTCCCCTTCCGGATCAACTTTGCGCAGCAAGCCCATGCTCAAAAGGATCAGCAGCATCATGATAAGTGACAGCGCGCTTCCCACATTCCAGTTGTCCGCCGTGAGAAATGTGCGCTCAATCAGGTCACCAAACATTTCCGTATTGCCGCCGCCCAGCGCGCGAGGAATGAAGAACGTGGTAACTGAAGGCATAAACACCATGGTGATGCCTGACACAATCCCCGGGAGGCTCAGCGGAAAAGTGACGCGGGAAAAAGTGCGCCACTTGTCCGCACCCAGATCCATCGCTGCCTCTGACAGCTTGTAGTCTTGCCGGGAAAGCGCGTTGTATACAGGAAACACCATAAAGGGCAAGTAGTTGTAAACCATACCCAATAATACTGCCTGCGAATTGTACATCAGCCGCACGCGTCCCAATCCCATTCTTTGCAGCAGCGTATTTATAAGACCATTGTCCTCCAGCAGCGTCATCCAGGCAACCGTGCGCAACAGGAAGTTCATCCACATGGGAATAATGAAAAGAACGATCAAGGTCGGGCCCAGCTTGAATTCTCTTTCGGAAATAAACAGCGCTGCGGGATAGCCGATCACAAAACAGATGCCTGTGCACATAAGCGCCATCCACAATGAATACACCAGCGTATCCACGTTGACCGTTCCGCGCTCCCCCATTCCCATAACGATCGGGTCATACCCCATGGCGATCAACTGCTGCTTCATTTCACGGTTGCTGTCCCAGAAATTGGCGAAATTCTCCAACGTCAGCTGCCCGGCTTTGTCGGTAAACGCATAAAAGGCGACCAAAAACAGCGGCACCACCGTGAACACGGCGATCCACAGGGAATACGGCCACGAAAAGAGAGACCTATGGACGCCGTGGTGACGGCGAATGGACATCCCCAGAAAGATGATGGCCCCGCCCAGTCCCAGCGCGAAAAGCCAAACGCCCCACTGCGGCATATTGAGGCTGCTCACGTACGATCCTCCTGGGTAATTACAGTCTCGTCTTCCACATGCATTACATGGATATTGAAGGGAACAACAGACAAACCGGCTCTGGAGCCGACGGGTGCCATGGTGGTGGAGTGCACCTTCCAGTCAAATCCGCCAGCTTGGATGATCATTTCGTAGTGAACGCCCTTAAACAGTACGCTGCGCACCGTCCCGATGAGCTGCCCGATATCCGTGCCGACAATGTAAACATCTTCCGGCCTGATCAGTACGTCGACCGCCTCATTCTTCTTAAAGCCAAAGTCCACGCAGTTGAAGTCCGCGCCGCAAAAGTGCACGAGCTCATCCTTCACCATCACACCCCTTATGATATTGCTTTCGCCGATAAAATTGGCGACATAGGCATTCTGGGGTTCATCATAAATGTGCTTGGGCGTACCGATCTGCTGGATGTAACCGCTCTTCATAACGACCACGGTGTCGGACATCGTGAGCGCTTCCTCCTGGTCGTGCGTGACAAAAATGAACGTGATCCCCAGTGCTTGCTGCATGCGTTTTAGTTCCAGCTGCATATCCTTGCGCAGCTTTAGGTCCAGCGCCGCCAGGGGTTCGTCCAGCAGGAGCACTTCCGGCTCGTTGACCACCGCGCGGGCAATGGCAACGCGTTGCTGTTGCCCGCCGGACAGGGAATCCACTGCACGCTTGTCAAACCCGCGCAAGTTGAGCAGTTCCAACGTCTTGTCCACCTTAGCGGCGATAGCCTCCTTGGACTTCTTGGCGATCTTCAGGCCAAAGGCGATATTTTCGAACACATTCAGGTGCGGGAACAGCGCGTACTTCTGGAAAACCGTGTTAACGCGGCGCTTATAAGGCGGATCGTTTGTAATATCCTTTCCATCAAAAATGACTTTGCCGGTGGTCGGATACTCAAACCCGCCGATGATGCGCAGCGTGGTGGTCTTGCCGCAGCCGGAAGGACCCAGCAGCGTCAAAAATTCATTCTTTCTGATATACAAATCAATATCGTTCAGCACAAAAGTGCCGTCATATTCTTTGGATACATTTTCCAGCGTGATCAAGCGCGTTTGGTCCATTTTTGCCTCCGAAAGCTAAAAAGTGGGCGGGGTAGAAACCCAGAGAAACTGCGCCGCAGCCTTGCCGGCGTTTTCAACATAATGCTCCTCACCCGGATGGAGGCAAAAACTGCCGCCCGCGCTGACGCGGTAACGCGTCTTGCCTTCCACGAGAATAATGGCGCCTTTTAGTACGTACCCAAACTCTTCGCCTTCGTGGGCCGGCGTCTCTTGCGTGCGGCCGTTTTCCCCGAGGGTTACGAGGATAGGTTCCATCATGTTTTTCTGAGCGTTGGGCACCAGCCACAAAATGGAACCGCGCAGGCCGTCAAGATCTTCCTTTTCGAACATGTCCGTTCGGGCGTAGACCACGCTTTTTTCAGGTTCATCGCTAAAGAAGGTCTTGATATCCGTTCCCAGGCATTCCAGCATATCCACCAGCGTCGCGATGGAGGGGGAAGTCAGATCCCGCTCTACTTGCGAAATGAACCCTTTGCTCAGTTCGCATCGGTCCGCCAATTCCTCTTGCGTCAAACTACGCTGCAAGCGCAGCCTGCGCAGGCGATTTCCCATTTCCATTTAGCGTACCCCCTCCGCCGTCAGTCACTGTCCACAGAAAAAGTTTAGTGATAGTAAACAAGCGAACGGCTATTATTAAACCACAGGCACTCTGGGGTTGTCAATAATGCAAATTCGAAATTCGTTCAAAAACCTGCTCGTTTACCGCTGCGTCCGGCAAAAAGATGTGCAAAAATGCCGTGCTGACAGGCATAAACACTATGTGAATGCCTTGACGAAAGGGGTACATGACTGTATAATCAAGTGGTTCAAAGGCGAACCATTTTTACGATATGCGGACAGGAGTCCGCTCTTTCCGCCTTATATTAACCCTTGAGGAGGTCAAACATGGCACAAAAATTCACCATTGATGGGAACGGGGCTGTAAGTCACGTAGCATATGCGTTTAGCGATGTTGCAGCCATTTACCCCATCACCCCATCATCAACGATGGCAGAGTACATTGATGAATGGTCAGCGCAGGGGCGCAAAAACCTATTCGGCCAAACCGTGTTGGTGCAGGAAATGCAATCCGAAGCGGGCGCAGCGGGCGCGGTACACGGCTCTCTTGCCGCGGGCGCGATGACGACCACATACACGGCGTCTCAGGGCTTGTTGCTGATGATCCCGAACATGTACAAAATCGCAGGTGAGTTGTTACCCACTGTGTTCCATGTAAGCGCCCGTACGCTGGCGACCCATGCCCTGTCTATTTTCGGTGACCATAGCGACGTTATGGCGTGCCGTCAGACGGGCTTTGCCATGCTTGCTTCCTCCAGCGTTCAGGAAGCGGAAGACATGGCGCTGGTCGCGCATCTGGCCACCATCGAATCATCCGTGCCGTTCCTCCATTTCTTTGATGGCTTCCGCACCAGCCATGAAGTGCAAAAGATCGACCAAATCGAATATGAAGACATGGCCAAGCTGGTCGCTTGGGACAAGATCAAGGCATTCCGTGCCCGCGCGTTGAACCCGGAACATCCGCATCAACAGGGCACGGCGCAAAACCCGGACGTATTCTTCCAGAACCGCGAAGCGGCAAACAACTATTACCTGGCGGTCCCCGAAATCGTCGAAGCGCAAATGAAGAAGGTGTCGGAACTGACCGGCCGCCCGCATAAGCTGTTTGATTATTACGGCGCGCCCGATGCAGAAAACGTCGTCATTATTATGGGTTCGGGCTCGGAAGCCGTGTCTGAGACTGTTGACGCGCTGATCAAAGAAAACCGCAAGGTGGGCGTTCTGACCGTGCATCTTTATCGACCCTTCAGCGCCAAGCACTTCCTGGAAGCACTGCCGCAAAGCGCCAAGACTCTGTCCGTGCTTGACCGCACCAAGGAGTCCGGCGCTCTGGGTGATCCGCTTTACATGGACGTACGTACCGTGCTGGCCGAGAACGGCAAGAACGACATCCGCGTGCTGGGCGGCCGTTACGGCTTGGGCAGCAAAGAATTCAACCCCACCATGGTCAAAGCCGTATTCGACAATGCCGATAACGCGGAAGCGAAGAACCACTTCACCGTGGGCATCAACGACGACGTTACGCATTCATCTTTGGAATTGGGCGAACTGTTTGATGCTGCTCCCGAGGGCACCATCAGCTGCATGTTCTATGGGCTTGGCTCCGACGGCACCGTGGGCGCCAACAAAAACTCCATCAAAATCATCGGCGACCATACCGACATGTATGCGCAGGCATATTTTGCGTATGACTCCAAGAAGTCAGGCGGCCTGACAGTATCGCATCTTCGCTTTGGCAAGTCGCCCATCCGTTCTACGTATTCCATTGACTCTGCCAGCTTTATCGCTTGCCATAACCCGGCATACGTTACCATCTATGACATGGTGTCCGCACTCAAGCCGGGCGGAGCGTTCCTGCTCAACTGCCCGTGGACTCAGGAAGAATTGGATGAGCGCCTGCCCGCTTCCATGAAGCGCGCGCTGGCCAAAAAGAAAGCCCGGCTGTACATCATTGACGCTATCAATCTGGCCGGGCAGGTGGGCATGGGCAACCGCATCAATACCATCATGCAGGCGGCTTTCTTCAAGCTTGCCAACGTCATCCCCTATGAAGAAGCCGAAAAGTACATGAAGGAATACGCCAAGAAGAGCTACGCCCGCAAAGGTGATGCCGTCGTCAGAAGCAACTGGGATGCCATCGACATCGCCATTTCCGGCCTCAAGAAGGTAGAAGTTCCCGCTGCTTGGGCAGATACCACCTCCGGTGCGGAACCCATGCATGTGGATGCGACTGAGAATTTCTATGATGTCGTTCGCCCCATCCTGCGTCAAGACGGCAACAATCTGCCTGTTTCCGCCTTTACGCCCGATGGTTACGTACCCACCGGCACCACCATGTATGAGAAACGCGGCATCGCAGTCAACGTTCCCGAGTGGCAGATCGAAAACTGCATTCAGTGTAACCAGTGTTCCTTCGTTTGCCCGCACGCGGTCATTCGTCCCTTCCTGCTGCCGGAAGGCGCAGAAAAGCCCGAGTCGTTCGAAATGAAAAAGGCGATCGGCAAAGAGTACGCAGGCTACGATTTCCGCATTCAGATCAGTCCGCTGGACTGCACCGGCTGCGGCAACTGCGCGGAAGTGTGTCCTTCCAAGCAAAAATCGCTGATCATGAAGCCGCTTGATACGCAGCGCGATCAGGAAGCCAACTGGGACTTTGCGGCGGATTTGTCGGAAACCGTCAACCTCAACCATAACAAATCCACCGTCAGGGGCAGCCAGTTTGCCAAACCTCTGTTTGAGTTTTCGGGCGCCTGTGCCGGCTGCGGCGAAACACCGTACGTCAAGCTTGCCACACAGCTGTTTGGCGACAGAATGGTCATTGCCAACGCCACCGGCTGCTCGTCCATCTATGGCGGCTCCAGCCCCACGGTACCCTACACACGCAATGATAAGGGCCACGGTCCCGCATGGGCTAACAGCCTGTTTGAGGACAATGCCGAGTTCGGCTTTGGAATGAACCTGGCCATGAACCAGCGCCGCGCCAAGCTGGCGGACACCATTGAAAAGATGATCGCCGTTGAATGGTGCGACCAGCCCATCAAAGAAGCCGGCGGGGAATGGCTGGAAAATATGCACAGCGCTGAGGGTTCCAAGGCTGCGGCCGCGAAGCTCAGGAAAGCCTGCGAGTGCGGCCTTGACATGACCGGCACTGAGTACGAAGCTGAGTGGCTCAAGAACGGCAAACACTGTGATTGCGAAGCCTGTGCCGGCGCCCGGGAGGTTCTGGCCAACGCAGACATCCTGGTCAAGAAATCCATCTGGATCATCGGCGGTGACGGCTGGGCCTANNGTTCGGCTACGGCATGAACCTGGCATTCAACCAGCGCCGCGCCAAACTGGCCGACGTGGTGGATAAACTTGTCGGTATCGAGTGGACCGTCGCTCCCGTCAAGGAAGCAGGGCTGGAGTGGCTGCAGAACATGCAGGACGCGGAAGGCTCCAAGGCCGCTGCCGCCAAGTTGCTTGCGGCGTGTGAGGAAGGCCTTACCGAAGATTGTGACTGTGA
>LSQX01122987.1_pt2 | contig 11989 bp, 12 predicted proteins | sample 654561 | NCBI WGS metagenome assembly LSQX01 (sample SAMN04489861, study PRJNA283612) | anaerobic digester metagenome | isolation source: 4 biogas reactors fed with cattle manure at either 37C or 55C with and... | place: Denmark: Kongens Lyngby | collected 2014 | reverse complement strand
ATATTCATTCATGCTTTTGCCGTGAGCAGCAGGCCGCACAGTATAATAAGGTGATTTCCATAATATTCTTCAAATAAACTAAGATGGATCCAAAAACAGCTCCGTTAGCTAATAATAATCCGACAAATTTAAGCTATCAACCCGGCGGCCATGATAAAGTCCTGCCACCCAGTACATGAAAATGCAGATGATTCACCGATTGCCCCGCATCGCTTCCGCTGTTAGCCACAACCCTATAACCCGAATTCTTTACTCCCAAATTCTCAACAATCTGAGGGATGACGGAAAAAATACGGGCAATAACATCGCAGTTTTGCGGCTTAACATCATTTATAGACGGGATATGCTCCTTGGGTATTATAAGTATGTGCACCGGCGCTTTCGCATCAATATCGTGAAATGCCAGTATGCTGTCATCTTCATATACTATCTTTGAAGGGATCTGCTTTTCAACAATCCTGCAAAATATGCAGTCTCCCATCCTTTTCACCTCCTTTTTCCATATTTATAGTTTTATATTTGATGGCAATCCGCCTATCCCATTATGGACACATCATCGGCTAATTCACCAGCCATCCCGTCATATAATCCTCTTTCACCTTTTCCAGGCGGACATCAAGTATTGAACCTCTTATGTCATTTGGACTGTCTACCACAACTTTCACATAATGCTGGGTATACCCTTCATAAAAGTCAGAAAAACCTGCGCATCTCTGTTCGAAATACACCTTCTCAACCCTGTCTTTAAAGCGCTCCATATATTGTTGTGCAAGCTGATGCCCGATCTCAATCAATTGCCGGCTGCGTTCCTCCTTATCGATGGCGGGCACTTGAGGCGATAGCTTGGCAGCCGGAGTTCCCTCCCTTGGAGAATACTGAAAAACATGCAGTCTGCTAAACCCTATTTTCTTTATAAATTCTGCACTCTCTTTAAATTCATCCTCCGTTTCACCCGGAAAGCCCACCATAACATCGGTGGTAATTGCCGCATCAGGATAAATTCGGCGTATCCTGTCAATCGTTTCAGCATATTCCAGAGTGGTATACCTTCGATTCATTCTTTTAAGAACCCTATCGCTGCCGCTCTGCAAGGGTATATGAAAATGACTGCAAACCTTTGCAAGATCCTTAATACCATTAATAAAATCATCACCTATAAAATTAGGCTCAAGAGAGCCCAGGCGAATCCTTACCAATCCCGGAATGGCATTAATATCATCCAGAAGTCGGACAAGGCTGGTCCCCTTAAGGTCAGTACCATAGGACGCAAGATGTATGCCGGTTAAAACTATCTCTTTAAATCCGGCCTCCACAAGGCGGTTAGCCTCATCAATCACGTCCCGGGGATGCCTGCTTCTTATGGGACCCCGGGTATAGGGAATTATACAATAGGAACAAAACTGGTTACAACCTTCCTGTATCTTAAGTATAGCCCTGGTCCTTCCCTGATAAGCGCTGATAGGAGTATCTTCAAATTCTTTTGTGCGCATTATATCATTAACCTTTATTATGTGTTGTCCCGTTTTCTGCACCAATTCCACCAAATCTACGATTTCCCTTCGGTTCTGCGTACCCAAAACAAGTTTAACTCCGGGGATTTGAATCGCCTGATCTGCAGCCCTTTGGGCAAAACAGCCCACTACAACGATAACCGAATCCGGGTTGGTGCGGTGAGCCTTTCGTATCATCTGCCTGGATTTCCTGTCAGCAAGATTGGTTACAGTGCAGGTGTTAATCACATAAATATCGGCCTTTTGGTCAAAATCCACCACGCTGTACCCCCGACCTGTAAATTGCTCCATAATAGCCTGGGTATCATACTGGTTGACCTTACACCCCAATGTATAAAAAGCTACCGTTTTATTCCCTCCGGCTGTGCCCATCCCATTCTCATCACCAATACCACTATCAGAGCAGTTCACTGTGTTGTCCCTCATTATCTACCTCCTCAAAATCTACAACGATGATAACATAATTATAACCAAAATACAACGCCGGCATTGCTCTCCGAGACCAAAGACGGAATACGCCCGCTGTAATCAATATGGCTATGGCTTAACAACAAAGGGCAGAACGCATATTTAGTATTGTTCTACCCTTTACATACATAATTATATAAAGCGCATATGGAGTTATATCATCCGGACGGAAAACATATCAATGGTTTTCATTCTCAGTTTTTCAGATACCCAACTTCTTGAGATACTCCCGGCTCATAGCGGCGCATTCCAGTGAGGTTTTGCCCAAAGCTGGCCTGTCCTGTTCAACAATAAGCCATTCTGCTCCGGCTTCCTCAGACGCCTTTATTATTGCAGAAAAGTCCTGAACCCCATATCCCACCGGTCTGAAACCAAAAGCTTCATCGGCCTCATCCTGCTTTTCCGATTCAATACCGATAAGTTCATAGAGCTGTTTGGGCTTTTCCTTGCCTTTCATGACAAAATCCTTTAGATGAACCACGGGAGCCCTTCCGGAGTACTTTCTTATATAATCGGCCGGGTCTTCACCCGCCACATTGACCCAGCAGGTATCAATTTCGGTTTTAAGCAGTTCCTCAGAAATTGATTTATAGATAATATCAAGCCCGTATTCTCCGTTCACCCTGACAAATTCAAAGTCATGGTTGTGATAGAGCAGCTGAATGTCAAATTTCTTGGCTACCTCTGCAACCATCCCAATATCCCTGATTGTTCTTTCAAAACCTTCCCGTCCAGGCCTTCTCTCTTCTACAAGATAGGGAATGGCTATGTACCTACATCCAATCTCTGCATAGTCACCTATCACCTTGTCGGGATTGGAAAGCATTTCTTCCAGCGGAACGTGGGCAGAAACCGGTATTAAGCCTATATCCTGAACCATGTTCTTGACCTGGCCTGCCTCATTGCCGTAAAGCCCGGCAAACTCGACCCCATCGTATCCCATTTCCTTAATCTTTTCCAGCGTGCCCCTTAGATCCTTTTCAGCAAAATCTCTTACCGAATATACCTGTAAACCTACCTTAAAATCCATAAACCATGCCCCCCAATCTAAATCTTAATTCTGCACGTTGGTACACATATACATATAAATATCATCAATGTTAAGTATATATTGAATTTACAATAAATACAAGAAAAAAATAAAGACAGCCTTACCAACACCAGAGCCGGCGTTATAAACAGACCGGATCATGTATTCTAACCGATCGGGTGCTCCATTTCCCCGTTGTAAAACATAATTGCTGCCAGCAAGGCCATACCCACGGTTTCAGTTCTTAGAATTCTGGGACCCAGGGAAACGGTATTCCAACCATACTTTTTTGCCTGCATAACCTCATCCTCTTCCCATCCACCCTCGGGACCTATCATAACGGCTATGCATCGGCGGTCTTTGCCCGTTTCAAGACATTCCCTTATACCCAACGCCCTTTCGTTTTCCCAGGGGAATATGCAAAACATGTTGGCACAGCTCTGTACGGCATCCTCGAAGAATAGTGGCATGGATATTTGCGGTACAATCCCCCTTCTGCTCTGCTTGGCTGCCTCCCTGGCTATTCGCTGCCACCGGGCCACCTTTTTAGTTCCTTCCTCTTCCGAATCCAGTTTCACTATGGTCCTTGCTGTAATGACGGGAACTATCCGATGTACCCCGATTTCAACACATTTTTGTATGATTATATCCATCTTTGTTCCCTTTGGAATGGCCTGATACAGAATTACCTTCGTCTGCGGCTCGCCCATGCTGGGATAGCTTCTTCTGATTACAACCTCCACGCTGTTTCTGTTTATCCTCCTGATAACTCCCTCATAATCCCTGCCCAGCCCGTCACACAGCTCTATGGTATCACCTTCACGAAGGCGCAGGACTTTGGAAATATGCCGCGAATCCTCACCGGTAATTCTGACGGTTTCATCCACCGAACATATCCGATCCACAAAAAATCTATGCATTTCTTACCACCACTACCGCCCACTCATCCAGTATGTGATGTTCCGTATCCCTGAAGTTCTGCTCTTTTAAGACTTCCAACACATCATTAAGCCTGTCAATTATAATTCCCGAAGCAATAAAATAACCGTCATTGTTCAGATAATTCTTCACCGAAGAAGCCAGCTCAATTATGGCATCGGCTATAATATTGGCAATAATCAGATCAAATTTTCCTTCAACATTATCCAGCAAATTGCCCTGGACAATATCCATGCGGGACAGGACGTCATTTTTTATTCCATTCTCCCGTGCAATCCTTACAGCATCCGGATCTATATCCACAGCCACCGCATGCCGGGCTCCAAGAAGCAAAGCAGCAATGGCCAGAATCCCGGTACCGCATCCTACATCCAATATTCGATGATGGGGTTTGACCAACCTCTCCAAAGTCTGTATACACAGAATGGTCGTTTGATGTGTACCGGTACCGAAGGCCATCCCCGGATCCAACTCCAGTATGATCTCTCCCTCTTCCGGCTTATACTCTTCCCAGGTAGGTTTAACCACAATCCGTTGCCCAATCTTCACGGGCTTAAAGTATTTCTTCCAATTGTTAGCCCAATCCTCTTCATGCACGCTGGTCAAAGTTATCCGGCCGGTTCCCAAATTAAGGCCAAAATCCTGATTTAACAGCCATTTCACCTTTTCCCTTATATACTGAAGCTTATCATGAAAAAAAACATCGTTGGGCAGATATCCCTTTACAGTTACCCCCTCATCCGTTATGTTCAGCAGGGATTCATCTACCTGTTCCCATATCGCATTTTCTATGAAGGCGGAAATATCAGCAGGATCCTGGACAACAACCCCCTGAACACCTACTTCATAGAGCACCTGGGCTATCACATCTACACCTTCATTCACCGTTTTTATACCGACCTCGATCCATTCCATACAATAGTTCACCCCGCCCTCATAGATTTACTCGTAAGCTATGTTAAACTCCGAATGCGTCCTTCATTTTATCAAAAAAAGATTTTTTCTCATCGCCGTATTGCAGATCCTTGGTTGCCTCCTCAAACTGTCTTATCAATTCCTTTTGTTTCTCATTAAGCCGTTTAGGTACCTGAATGTTGACCTTTACATAAAGGTCTCCCCTCTGGTTGCTCCTAAGGTGAGGAATTCCCTTGTTTCGCAATCGAAAAACCGTACCGGTCTGGGTACCTTCCGGAATACTGTATTTAACATTGCCTTCAAGAGTAGGAATCTGAAGCTCGGCACCCAATGCTGCCTGACCGAAGGTAATGGGAATATCACAGTATATATCATATCCCCGCCGTTTAAAAATCTTATGCGGCCGTACGCTTACATAAACGTACAGATCCCCCGGGGAACCTCCCCGCTCCCCCGGTTCTCCCTCACCCCGCAGGGTTATGGCCTGACCGTTGTCAATTCCGGCAGGAATATTGATGCTTATCCTTCTCGCTCTCCGCACTTTCTTTCTTCCATGGCATCGCCTGCACGGCTCTTCAATTATCGTACCTTCACCATTGCACCTATCGCATGTCCTAACATTTACAAATCTCCCGAATGCGGTATTCTGAGAATAGGATATCTCGCCTTCGCCATTACATACCGGACAGGTTACAGGTTGAGTACCGCTCTTGGCCCCCGTTCCCTCACAGTCGGGACACGGTTCCATACGAACGACCTCTATCTCCTTCTTTGTTCCAAAAGCAGCTTCTTCAAAAGAGATATCCAAATCATAGCGAATATCCGCTCCTCTGACAGGTGCATTTCTTCTATACCTGCTTCCGGTGCCAAAACCAGCACCCCCAAAGAACATATCGAATATATCATCTATACCGCTAAAATCAAAACCACCAAACCCCTGGCCGGTGGGCCCTTCGTGCCCATACCGATCGTATTGCGCCCGGGTTTCGGGATTGATCAATACGTTATAAGCTTCGTTTATTTCCTTAAACTTAGCTTCAGCTTCGGCATCTCCCGGATTTAAATCGGGATGATACTTCTTTGCCAGCCTTCTGTATGCCCTCTTTATTTCGTCCTCGCTGGCATTTCGATCTATGCCTAAAACTTCATAATAATCCCTTTTAGCCAATACACCTCACCACCTTTCTGCTGCGGTTATAGCCAGAATAAAGCATTGTTAAAAAGAATTCTGGGAAAAGCCATAACCCGATGGGATCTGGCCTTTCCCAGCCTGTGTCCGTCTAGTGCTTTTTTATATGTTCTCTACTCATCCTCGTCTACCACCTCGTAATCGGCATCTACAACATTTTCATTCCTTTGTGCATTACCACTATCCGTTGCTCCTTGGTTAGGTGATGAGCCGGCTTGTGCCCCTTGCTGATAAACCCGGCCGAACACCTCATATGACACCTGGGCCAGTTTTTCCGTAGCCGCCTTTATCTTTGACACATCATTGCTCTCTATCGCCTTTTTGGTGGCTTCAATTTCCGCATTTATCCTGTCCTTATCCGCCTGACTGAGCTTATCGCCCAACTCCTTGACGGTCTTCTCGGTATTATAAATAAGTGAGTCGGCATTATTCTTAGCCTCTACCTCTTCCTTCCGCTTTTTGTCCTCTTCAGCATACTTTTCAGCATCCTTTATCGCTTTTTGGATCTCCTCTTCAGTTAGATTTGTGGAAGCCGTAATGGTGATCTTCTGTTCCTTCCCGGTGCCGAGGTCCTTGGCAGATACATTCACAATACCGTTGGCATCAATGTCGAAGGTTACCTCAATTTGAGGAACCCCTCTGGGCGCCGGCGGGATACCGTCCAAAATAAAGCGTCCCAGTGTTTTATTATATGCGGCCATCTCCCGCTCGCCCTGGAGCACATGAATCTCCACGGTGGTCTGGCCGTCGGCGGCGGTGGAAAACACCTGGCTCTTTTTGGTGGGGATGGTGGTGTTGCGCTCGATGAGCTTCGTTGCGATACCCCCGAGGGTCTCGATGCCGAGCGAGAGCGGGGTCACGTCCAGGAGCAGGACGTCCTTGGTCTCGCCCGTGAGCACGCCACCCTGGATGGCTGCACCGAGAGCGACACACTCGTCGGGGTTGATACCTTTATCCGGCTCCTTCTTGAGGACCTTCTTTATGGTCTCCTGGACGAGCGGCACCCGGGTCGAACCTCCGACGAGGAGGATGTGGTCTATATCGTCAGCACCCAGTTTGGCATCGGAGAGCGCCTGCTTCACCGGGCCGAGGGTCGATTCGACCAGATCGGTGATGAGGTGTTCAAGCTTTGCGCGGGTGAGATCGACGTCCAGGAACTTAGGACCGCTCTCGGTTGTGGTGATGTAGGGAAGGTTGATGTTGGTCTTCTGGACGGTGGAGAGCTCAATCTTTGCAGTCTCGGCCGCGTCTCGCAGCCGCTGCATGGCGACCGGATCGTTTCTGAGGTCTATGCCCTCCTGCTTCCTGAACTCATCGACCAGGTAGTCGACGACCAGTTTATCGAAGTCGTCGCCACCGAGGCGGTTGTTCCCGGCGGTCGATCTGACTTCAAAGACGCCGTCGCCGAGCTGGAGGATGGAGACATCGAATGTACCGCCTCCGAGGTCGTAGACGAGCACCGTCGCCTCGCCCTCCTTATCGATACCGTAGGACAGAGCGCTTGCGGTCGGCTCATTGATGATCCGGAGGACCTCAAGGCCCGCGATGGTCCCGGCATCCTTCGTCGCCTGACGTTGGGCGTCGTTGAAATAGGCGGGCACCGTCACGACGGCCTTTGTGATCTTCTCGCCCAGGTACTCCTCTGCGTCCAGCTTCAGTTTCTGGAGGATCATCGCAGAGATCTCCTGTGGCGTGTAGCTCTTATCTCCGATGACGGTTTTGTCATCTGTGCCCATCTTACGTTTGATCGACTGGACGGTGCGGTTCGGGTTCGTGATCGCCTGCCGCTTTGCGACGTTGCCGACCAGACGCTCGCCGTCCTTGGTGAACGCCACGACCGACGGGGTGGTCCTCCCGCCCTCGGCGTTGGCGATGATCACCGGCTGCCCGCCTTCCATGATCGCCATGCATGAGTTGGTTGTTCCAAGATCAATGCCAAGAACTTTCTCTGAAACCATATTTACTCCTCTAATCCTTTAGATACCACGACTTTTGCGCATCTGATGACCTTATCCTGCATGCAGTACCCGCAGATGACCTCATCGATCACGATACCTTCCTCTGCATCAGAAGGAACGTAGGCGACCGCCTCCTGCCGCTCCGGGTCGAAGGGAAGATCCCGGCATATCATGGGTTTAATGCCATGCCGATCGAGGATGGTCATGAAGAGTTTTTTGATCTGCTCCATCCCCTCCCGGAGGCCTGCACCATCTGCCTTCTCTGCCCGCTCGAAGTTATCCACGACCTCGAGCAACTCCACAGCAAAGTCTTCGATGGCAAAGGTTGTGCGGGCCTCGATCTCCCGGGCCATCCGTTTGCGGTAGTTGTCGAAATCTGCTGCAAGACGCAGATACCGGCTGTTCAGGTCGTCATAGGCCTTCTGCAGATCTTCAAGCGTTGGAGATGCTGCATCCGTCTCTTCTGCGAGATCCTGTTGCCTCTCGGTTGGTTCGGATGTTTCCTCCTTCATATGTCTAACCCGCTTGAGAATGATATAATGTACTTGTTTGATTATTCATTGTAATGTAGTTCTATATAGCATTGATGATTGCTGCAGACATTCGAACCCTCCAGGGAGCCACTTCGCCGATCGGGGACCCAGTCGGCAGTATTATCCCCTGGTGCGCAGATCTGCGGACGGTGCACGCGATCGTTCTTGCTCCCTGGGGGGGGTGGAAGGTAGCCAGCTGTGCTGACAACGCCACATATATCTCTCCATCCTGCTCACGAGTGACCATGAGATGGGCACTGCTCTCTGTCTGGGATAAAACCGGCATCGTTGATCTTGCAAGAGTGCTCGTAGAGCACAATTACCGGCTCCTGAGCTCCGGCGGCACCGGGGCTGCACTTCAGCAGGCGGGGATCTCGTATACGGACGTCTCTACCTACACCGGGTTTCCTGAGATGATGCACGGCCGGGTAAAGACCCTCCACCCGAAGGTGCACGGGGGTATCCTTGGCCGTCGCGGCGTCGACGACGCCGTTATGCAGGAGTACGGCATCGACCCGATCGACCTTGTTGTGGTGAACCTCTACCCCTTCGAGGCCATGAGCGATGCCGGGCTCTCGCTCGATGAGATCATCGAGTACATCGATATNNCCGGCGATGGTGCGGGCGGCGGCGAAGAACCATACGTACGTGGCGGTTGTGGTGGACCCCGGCGACTATCGTATGGCTGCAGACGCTGTCCGGAGGGGAGGATTTACGGCTGACGAGCGATTGAGTCTTGCTTCGAAGGCGTTTGCCAGGACAGCGGCCTACGATGGAGCGATCGCAAACTACCTCACCGGTATCGACCGGGCGTTCCCTGAAGTTCTCACCGTCCAGTTCGGGAATGGGCGGGCGCTCCGGTATGGTGAGAATCCGCACCAATCCGCAGCGGTTTATGGAGAGGCTGGTATCGCCTCGGCAGAACCGATCCAGGGCAAACCGATGTCCTACAATAACTACCTCGACCTCGATGCTGCTGTCGGGCTGATCCGGGAGTTTGAGGAGTGCGCTGCAGTCATCGTCAAGCACACCAACCCCTGCGGCGTTGCGACGGGCGAGGATCTCCTTGCGACCTACATCGCCGCCCGGGAGGTCGACCCGGTCTCAGCCTACGGGTCGATCGTCGCCATGAACCGCGAGGTCACCGGGGATGTCGCACGAGAGATCACAAAGACGTTCGTCGAGGTCGTGATCGCTCCCTCCTACGCTCCGGAGGCGCTCGAGATCATGCGGGTGAAGGAGAATATGCGGGTGCTCAGGCTGCCGGACGCGGTGGTCCAGGACGAGATCCGGAGTATCGACGGTGGCGTCCTGGTCCAGCGGGCTGCACCCTACCAGGAGGAGTGGAGGGTCGTGAGCGAGCGGGAGCCAGATGCCCGGGAGATGCGGGCGATGGACCTCGCCCTGAAGGTCTGCCGGCACACGAAGAGTAACGCCATCGTGTTTGCGGACGAAAAAGCGGTCCTCGGGATCGGCGCCGGGCAGATGAACCGGGTCGAGTCTGCAGAGATCGCGGTGAAGAAGGCCAGGAAGCCCCTTGCTGGCTCGGCGGTCGCCTCAGACGCTTTCTTGCCGTTCCCTGACACCCTGGAGATCGCGGCAGCGGCGGGGGCGACGGCGCTCGTCCAGCCGGGCGGCTCGATCAGGGATCAGGAGGTCATCGATGCGGCAAACCGGCTCAATGTAGCGATGATCTTTACAGGCGTGCGCCACTTCCGGCACTGACCACATCCCCCCTCTTTCCAGGCGATTTCCCTGCGGCCAGGTGTGGCCGGGGCAGGAAGGCTTCGTCTCCAGGGCTGGGGCGGGCTCTTTGTCGGTGAGTGGAAGTGGGATACCCATCTGGTGGGGGCCACCGTCAAAGGGAATCTTTTTATCTTGCATCCTGGCAATGCTAGACCATGTCCAATGGTGGGACGGATACATACAGCTACAAGGGATGGCTGGTGTCAGACAGCTTCCTGAAACGGGCACTCGCAGTATTTGGCTATAACCTCGTCGCGGGTCTGATAATCTGGATAGGCTTATTCATCATCTTCATGCTTTTTGCAGTGATGGCTGCACTTGTGTTCGGAGCGGCCTCTGTGTACTAGTGCTCGTTGTCAATCATATATTCAAGAGATCCTCAGGGGCGCTTTTACCCCTCTTCGCACCCTTTCCTGTCATATTGAAACCAGACAGGGGAGGGGGAGATCTCGCAAAACCAGGTTATTCCCGCCATTATGCGTGATTGTTGGCGTTCCATCTCACACGTCAAGATCTTTTGAAGATATGGTGACATGATGCACTAGTGTAGCGACTCCGGAGATTCTGCCCGTCCCCCTGGCAGCGGGTCATCGAAACTCTCTACCCAGGCGGGGTCGCTCCCGCCTTCGCCCGCGCCGTGAGGGCAGAAGGCTCTACCTTCAGGCACTTCTGTCTGTCCAGGGGGGAGAGAGACCTCGATCCTCGAAGCCTGCGCTCAAACAAGAATGGCCACATGAGACCGCATCAGGGACTCAATCATGCATCCCCCGACTGACGGCCTTATGAACAGGTGGTGCATACAACCTCGTGTGAAGATGCCATATGGTGCTTGAGGAGATACTCACTATCTACGATCCGATCGACACCCCGAAAATTGCGCGTGCCTTCAAGGAGGCGGGCATGCCGGCCCGCGTCACGCAGACGGTCACGTTAAAGAGACTGGTTTCTGCAAAAGGAGCGATCAAGGATATTAAGACACTGCTGAGAGAGGAGATTGCGCGGCTCAGGAAGCTCGCTGAGGAGTTCCGTGGTGAGGGTGATACCGAAGAAGACGAGCCCCTTGAGTTGTATGACCCCTACCTCGATGTGACAGAGCGCATCGCCAAGACCATCGCTGAATTCATGGAGAGATTCCCACCCGGGGATGTTATCCCAAAGGCAAGCATCGAAGAGTGGATGAATCCATCCGGCAGGCCTGCTTCGGAGGCTCCACCACCAGGCGACAAGAGCGCCACGTTCTACAAGTTCATGGCACTCGCCACCCTGGGCGAGAACGGCCTGATCGAGGTCGGGGATGAAGGAATGGTCGTGAAACAATACGTGGACCCTGAGGATGTCGTCCTCACCCTTCCTGGTGGCCTCACCGAGGATGTGGCTCCCGATGTCTTTGCCGAGCACGGGATCCAGGCAGAGGTGACCATCGTCGCGGTGCCTGAGTGCCGGCTGGAGTTTGGTCCCCGCGTTATTCTTGGAGCAGATCTTGACAAAGTCGATGAAATTGCCGACGCCCTGGACATCGACGAGGATGCGTACATATCGTTTCGGGAGGGCATCTCCCTGAAACAGATCGTCGTTGCGAGAACCATGGAGATCCTCGAGGAGGGCGGGACGCTGACTCCGCCGGAGGTTGCAGAGGCGCTCGAGAGCAGCGCTGTGGGGAGTACCAAGGAAGGATGGTCGATCGCGTTGGATCTCACCCC
>LSQX01263753.1_pt1 | contig 11990 bp, 9 predicted proteins | sample 654561 | NCBI WGS metagenome assembly LSQX01 (sample SAMN04489861, study PRJNA283612) | anaerobic digester metagenome | isolation source: 4 biogas reactors fed with cattle manure at either 37C or 55C with and... | place: Denmark: Kongens Lyngby | collected 2014 | reverse complement strand
AGCCGGGATAACCGCGGCGCCCGGGTATTTCCTTGCGGGCGGCCGAGACCTCGCGCAGCGCTTCGGCATAGTTTGTTATGTCGGTGATTATGACCAGCACGTGCATATTGCAGTCAAAGGCCAGATACTCGGCGGCGGTCAGCGCCATGCGCGGGGTGGTAATGCGCTCGATAGCCGGGTCGGAGGCCAGGTTCATAAAGAGCACGGTGCGCTCAATGGCGCCGGTACGCCTGAAGTCGGATATAAAGAAGTCGGCCTCCTCAAAGGTGATGCCCACCGCGGCGAACACAACCGCAAACTTGGTATCTGTCCCGCGGACCTTAGCCTGGCGCGCAATCTGCGCGGCAAGCTGGGCGTGGGGCAGACCCGAGCCCGAGAAAATAGGCAGCTTCTGGCCGCGGACCAGGGTGTTGAGCCCGTCTATGGTCGATATGCCGGTCTGAATGAACTCTGAGGGATAGTATCTTGCGGCGGGGTTTATCGGAGTGCCGCTGATGTCAAGCAGCTTGTCGGGGATAATGCGGGCCCCGCCGTCTTTTGGCTCGCCCATGCCGTTGAAAACCCGGCCGAGCATCCCCTCGGACACCGGGAGCTGAACTCCGTGCCCGGTAAACCTCACCTTGCTTTGCGCCAGGTTAATGCCGGCCGCAGTGTCAAAGAGCTGCACCAGCACGTTGCGGCCGTCGACCTCAAGCACGCGGCAGCGGCGAATTTCGCCGCCCGGCAGCTCAATTTCGCCAAGCTCGTCATATTTTACGCCATCGACCTGCCGCACAAGCATGAGCGGCCCCGCGACTTCCTCTATGGTCCTGTATTCTCTTATCATATCAGAATTTCCTTTCGGCTCCTTGGCTCTGGGCTCCCCCGGGAATCAGCGCTTCTATTTCATCGGAAATCATACGTTCAATTTTCTCATATTCGGCCTCGTGACCCTCTGCCGGAATCTCCTTTGCGCGGCCGACTCTCTCGCGCACCGGCAGCTCGGAGATTTTTTGGATGTCGGCTCCCTTTCTTATCGCCTCCCGCGCCCTGTCCTCAAAGAACAGAATCAACTTTATCAGATTATACTGCTTCTCAAGCGGGCAGTAACTGTCGACCTCGCTCATGGCGTCCTGCTGCAGAAAGTCCTCGCGTATTGACCTTGACACCTCAAGCGTGAGCCGGTCCTCGGCAGAGAGCGCGTCAATTCCCACCAGCTTGACTATCTCCTCAAGCCGGTTTTCCTCCTGAAGCAGGGTCATACAGCGCGCGATGTTGTCGTTCCAGTCGGCCGCGACATTTCCCGAAAACCAGCCCTCGAGCCGGTCGCGGTAAAGCGAATAGGAGTTAAGCCAGTTTATAGCCGGGAAGTGCCGGCGGTAGGCAAGCTGCGAGTCAAGCCCCCAGAAAACCTTGACTATGCGCAGCGTCGCCTGGGTGACCGGCTCTGAAAAGTCGCCGCCCTGCGGGGAGACCGCGCCTATGGCGGACAGCGCGCCCCGTCTCTCTCCGTCCCCGAGACAAACAACCTTGCCGGCGCGCTCATAGAACTGCGCCATGCGGGTAGTAAGATATGCCGGATAGCCCTCCTCGCCCGGCATTTCCTCAAGCCGCCCCGACATCTCGCGGAGCGCCTCAGCCCAGCGCGAGGTCGAGTCGGCTATAACCGCCACGGCATATCCCATGTCCCTGTAATATTCGGCAATCGTAATGCCCGTGTAGACCGACGCCTCGCGCGCGGCAACCGGCATATCCGATGTGTTTGCAATCAAAACCGTACGCTGCATGAGCGACTTTCCGGTTTTCGGGTCGAGTATTTCGGGAAACTCGCGCAACACGTCGGTCATCTCGTTTCCGCGCTCGCCGCAGCCGATGTATACCACAAGATCGACGTCGCTCCACTTTGCAAGTTGGTGCTGCACCACGGTCTTGCCCGAGCCGAAGGGGCCGGGTATGCAGGCGGTGCCGCCGCGGGCTATCGGGAAAAGCGAGTCTATATTCCTCTGGCCGGTTATCATAGGCTCGCCAGGCGGCAGCTTTTCACGGTAGGGGCGCGCCATACGTACCGGCCACCTCTGCATGAGCTTGATGTCCTCCTCGCTGCCGTTGTCGAGCCTGAGCCTGCCAGCCGGCTCGGTGACCGTAAAATCACCCGAATCCAGCTCTACTATGGTACCCGACTTTTTCGGGGGAACCATAATCAGGTGTAGCATAACCTCGGTTTCCTGAACATAACCGTATACATCGCCGCCCGACACCCTGTCACCCGGCTTTTTGGCGGCCTCAAAATGCCACTTTTTCTCTCTGCTGAGCGCCGGCTCGTCGACGCCTCTTGCAATATTCGGGCCGATTTTGTCCCTCATCACCTCAAGCGGGCGCTGTATGCCGTCGTATATGCTCATAGCCAGCCCCGGGCCGAGCTCAACCGAGAGCGGCGCCCCGGTGGACACCACCCTGTCGCCGCGCCCCAGCCCGGCGGTCTCCTCATATACCTGTATAGAGGCGCGGTCGCCGTGCATCTCGATTATCTCGCCAATGAGGTTTTTCTCTCCCACCCGCACAACGTCAAACATATTGGCATTCCGCATGCCCTCGGCGATGACCAGCGGCCCCGAAACCTTGATTATCTTTCCTTCAACCATAGCATGTTCCTTCCGAAGCACACCCGGGCTGATGTTCCCGGGGGCTTTGTTGTGTTAATCATTGAAAACTATGTCGGCGCCGACCGCCCGCCTGACTGCATCTTTTATTGCAGCCAGACCATAACCGGTGTTCCCGGACTGACCGGGCAGCGAAATTATTGCCGGCAGCGGCAGCTCGTGATACTTTGAGGCCTCAATCTCGCCGGACAAGCGCTCGGCCAGATTTTCAATTATAAATATAATGGCATATTCTCCCGAACTCACAAGTTTGTGCAGCACTCCGGCGGCCTCATCTGCACCCGAGACCTCGTGTACCGAAAACCCCAGCGACATAAACCCGAGCACGCTGTCGCGCTCGCCTATAATTCCGATTTTATACATACATCTCCCGCATCCTTTCGCGTATCGCGCCCTCGGCAAGCCCGGCTTCTTTTCCGGCCAGTATAATGCGGATGTTTGTCAAGCCATATTCAAGCGCCACAAGATAGGCCGCCGCAAGCTCGGCGCCGAAGGGCAGCCACTTTACCCCGCGGACCATGTTCATAACATACCTGTCGGCCTCGTGTTCTATCCGCGAAATTGAGGAGTCGGCATCAATAGCCGCGGCAAAGGCCGAATAGGCAGTCCCGGCCAGCACCTCTGCCAGGCGGCTCTCTCCCCGGTCATAGAGCCCGAGCAGGAACTCCCGATGAAGCTCTCCGCCGTCGATTATGGCATCCTCGTATAGGCTCCGTCCGGTATTTCCGGCGCCCATGCGCAGGAGCCTTATACACATTAGGATATTGGTCAGGTCAATTTTCACCCTGACATACCTTATGACAAAAGGAACTCCCGACTCAAGCGCCGCCTTGAGCATGTCTGCAAAGCAGGCGCGGTCAAGAATAAGGTCAATTTTTTGCGGATTTTTGGTTTTAAGATAAACATCGGCCGCCTCTTTTGCCGCTGAGGCCATATGCTCGGGCAGCGCACCATAGTCCCCGGTCTCGACCGCCTCTAAAACCTCCTCGGGGCCCAGCGTCCCGAGCGGGAACATCATGTCCTTGTGGTCTGTTCCGCGGCCGCGTGCCTTAATTACGGCCTTTATGTTGTTGCAGTCGTATTTGTATTGAAAAAGCCTTACAATATGCGGCTGCGGCAGTATTTCGGCAACCTCCCGGAAGGCATCCGAGAGCGCCGTGAACAATGTGGCCTCCCGATCTGCTTTTGAGCGCTGGTCCGCGTCCTGTTTTCTTACTGTTCTGTAGCCGAAATCGGCCAGCACCTCCAGCATCTCATCGACATTCTCGGCCGACAAAAGCCGCTCGCAGCCCTCGCGCCCGAGCATTTTGGTCTCGAGTGCGCGCAGCCTAGCCGAGCTGTACATATAATCGGTGTCTTTATATTTTGCCGGCATAAAACACTCCTGCCGCATGGTAGCGGGTTTGTTTTTTATATCGAGGGCCGACGGCCCAAGGGGGTCAGCTAACCGTGTCGGCGTCAAACAGCGCTCTGTAAACCTTGGCTTCAACCGAGCTCCTTATTGAGTCTATCAGCATGGATATAGAGCAGTTTATCTCGACATCGCCGTACCTGAGCAAAAGGCCCCCCTCAATATCGGCGGTGTCGTTTGAGAGCACCAGCTTCCCGGTCACGCCGGGGGCTGCTTTATCCTGCAAAAGCTCCCGCACGCGCTCAACCAGGGCATTGCCGCAGCGCTCGCGGTCTTTAGCGCTCAAGATGACCTCGTAGCTGTCGATAACCGGCAGGTCGACCTCGCCGTAAAGCTCGCGGTTTATTCGCTCGGTCTCAAGCTGGTCGAGCAGCGCCGAGAAAAGCAGCTTTGCGAGCAGTTCAAGATACTCCCCGTCGGGCATTGATAGAATTCGCGACTTAGCACCCGAGAATGCGGCGTCAATAAGCTGGCTCTTCACGGCGAGCAGGATGTTGCGCGCCTGCATTGCCGCCGCCGACTCTGCCCGCGACATTATCTCGGTCGCCTCGCGCTCGGCGTCGGCCAAAAGCCGCCCCCGGACCTCCTCGGCCCGCGCCGAATATTCGGCTAAAATTTCCGCGCTCTTCTTTTCGGCTTCGCCTAAAAGCCGCTTGGCGTCGGCCTTAGCGTCGGCTATTATCCGCGATGTGATTTTTTCCAGACCGGTCATGTGTCAGGCTTCCTTTCTCGGGTATAAACCGGCGATGCCGGGTTAAAATCAGGCTACCGGCGCCTGCAGAATGAAAAGCAGCGATATAATCAGTGCAAAAATCGCGTAAAGCTCGACAAGTCCCGCCGAGGTAATTGCCTTACCGGCCGCATCGGGCTGCTTTGAGAGCAGCACGACGCCGCTTGCCGCCACTCTGCCCTGCTTTAAGGCCGAAAAATAACCGCCAATTGCCACCGGGAGACAGGCGCAGACATAATACATACCCTGGGCAAAGCTGAGGTCGGGGATATTGCCGCCCAGAATGCCGAGCCTGAGGAGAACCATAAACCCTATAATAAAGCCATAAAGCCCCTGTGTTCCGGGAAGTGCCTGCAGGACCAACGCCTTGCCGAAAAGATTTGGGGTCTCGGTCAAAAGCCCCGAGACCGCCTCGCCTACCTTGCCGACGGCAATAGCCGAGCCTATACCCGAGAGGATAACGGCCAGCGCCGCGCCCAGAAGGGCGATGTTTACCCCCGAGGTCAGGTCGCGGATAAAGTCCATCAGTCTGTATCTGACCTCTTCGCTTTCGGCCGTGGCCATGACGGTTAATAGAAAGTTCTGCATTACTTGATTTAACTCCTTTATTATTTTTAAATTTTTAATCTGTGCTGTCAGCGGTGTATTTGTCCGCCGGGAGCACCGGTGCGAAGGCTCTGCCGCCGCCCTCGAAGAATTTACCGAAGAATTCAATATACTGCAGGCGACTTGTGTGGACGAAGGAGCCGAGTATATTGAGCGCAATATTGAGCCCGTGCCCGACGATAAATACCAAAATCATAAAGATAAAGCCTATGGGGCCTTTGCCGAGCATAATTCCGAGTATGTTCATGACCTGCCCGAGCACCGCCGAGGCAAGCCCCAGCGCCATGATGCGCGAATAGGACACAAGATCCGAAGTAAAATTGATCAGGTTGTAGAGGCTGAATACGCCCCCCAGAAATTTCGTCACAATATTTTTGTTCTTGCGCCCCTGCGTGAGCACCAGCGAGACCACACCTGAAATCGACACCCACCTCCCGACCTCGGGCTTAAAGTACAGCAGTACCAGCCCGGCAAACAGAATCCACCAGGGGACGGTGTCAAGCACGGCGTCGAGCGGGTGTCCGTCGCGCCAGGTGACGTAGAGTTTTACCGCCATGCCGGCTATAAGGTGCACGCCGCCGGCAATCAGCGCGACGACAAGCAGCCCCACCGGGTTCTGAAGCGGGTCAAGAAGCAGCGCCAAACTCGGGGGGGAGTCAATGCCCATGAAATTTATCATTATCTGCTGCACCAGGTCGCTCATGTACCCGCCGAAGAGAGCCCCCATGACGGTGCAGGCAATTCCGCAGTATCCGAACATAAGAAGGAAGCGCCGCGTCCCCTCGCGGGGCCGGAGCAGCTTCACTCCGCCGAAGCACAGGGCGACCATAATAAGGCCGTAGACCACGTCGGCAAACATCATGCCGAAAATCAGGCAGTAGAATATGCCCATAATAAAGGAGGGGTCGTAACTACCATATTTGGGGTAGGAGTACATCCCGATTACCCACTCGAAGTTTTTGGCAAAGCTGTTGTTCTCAAGCAGTACCGGTGGGTCGTCACCCTCGGTCGGCTCCGAGAGCTCATAGGCGCAGTCGCACCTGTCAAGAACGGCCGCAACCCGCGCCTCGTTTTTCTCGGGCACCCAGCCAGAGAGATATGCGCAGTTCTCGGTGGCCGCAAGCCTGAGTTTGGTCTCGGCGGCTCTCTGCTCGGTAGAAACCGCGTCGTGGAGAATCTCAAGCTCGCCAAGCCGTCCGGCGTATTCCTTGAGCTTTTCTTCATATTCGTCGCGGGCGGCGAGTGCAACCTCGGCGGTTTTTCTTAGCTCCTCAAGCGCCTCGGCGGGGGTTTTATCAATGTCCTTGAAGGTTGCTCTGACAAAACCGAGCCTTGCCAGCGCCCGCGCGACATCGTCCTCGTCACCCCTGTGACACATAACGCTCACATAGCACGCCCCGCCGTCCCTGCCGAGCAGCCCGACCGCCCCGCCGGCCTCAAGAATCCCGGCAACAAAGCGTTCCTCGGGCATGCTAGCCGGAAAGGAGCCGAGCATCGACAGCGTGTGTTCGGTTCCCTGGAAGTTGAGCGGGAGGCTGTAGGCTGCCCAGGGCGAGAGTTCCATTATTTTCTCATGGCATCTCGCCGTCTCGGCCATAGCCTGCTCAATTCTCTCAACGGTTGCATTGACCTCGCCCGCCATCTCAAGCGCCGCCCGGTAACCCGGACCCGACCTGAATTTCCTCAGGTCAACCGCCGTCCTGCGAGAGGTAAACGACTTTTTTTGTGCTGCATATCTTGTAAGCGCCTTAATAGCCTGCTCAATTACGGCAAGCCTTCGGTGCAGCTCAGCCAGCTCGGCCTCGCCGCGCAGGGCGCTCAGCCCCAACGCCTCGTCGTCCCCGGTCTGCTCTATGTCGACGCAGCGCAGGTACATCAGCTTTGCAATTATCCTGTCGACATCTCCCCGCGGGAGCAGCAGCGACAACTTTTTCATCCGGGCTATCGACATTTTTCGACCAGCTCCCGTATAATAATATCCTCTGCCATAGCAATTCTCGACCCTGCTGCCGCCGAAATCTCATCCGCCCTGGCCCCTGCCTCGGCTGCCGACCTTTCCAGAAGCTCTGCGGCCTGCTGCCTCACCCCGGCAAGCTTGTCCCGAATTTCCGCGCGAGTCTCGGCCTCGGCCCGCTCGCAGTCCGCCTCGCCCTGCCGCCTGGCATCAGCCATTTGCTTTTTTGCCAGCTCTGCAGCTTCTCGCCTTATCCTTGCCGCCTTCTCTTCGGTTTCCCTTATGGTCAAAACAGCTTCACGTGACATTTGGTATACCTTCCTAAACTTCAGGTCGTCTTTTGGGGCCGGACCGGTACTATTCTTTCCGGTATTTGTGACAACTAAAAGAGTTAACCCCATAAAAATTCTTACTCTCAGTATCGCGACACTTAAAACCGCCCCGGGCGGGCGGAATTCCGCAAAACAATCCTGCTGCCTTTTTTATGGCAGGAGCGGCTACAATAAGCCTATTCGTGTTATATAATACTCTAAAAAGCCGGATGTTTCAAGAGGTATCAGGTATTTTCATCATATTGAACAAATCTTATCCATAAGCCGCCAAACCTTCCCTCTCGGCGGCCTTCTCCCGAACATGAGGAGTGACTCGGCGCTCCACAAATCGCTTATTTCCCTTTCAAACAAAACATCTCTGTTTCGCACAAGGCGGAATACACATCTGACACAAATGCTGCCGCCCTCCGCCTGCCCGACACTTGAGGTTATGCAGTATTCATACCTTCTGAACCTGAATTTCCTCTCGCGCTCCCCGAGTGTTTCATACTCCTTTTTTATTTCCCCGGCAAATTTTCCCGCCCAGGCTTCGGCCGCGTCCCCGATGCTGCGGTAATACTCGTTAAAAAGCCTGCCTTCGTTGCAGTCGGTCCCGGGCAGCTCGACTCTCACACACAAAAGCTCGCACCGGCCTTCCTTTATACTCAATACCCTTTTGTATTTTCTGATGTCGCGCATATTCCACACTCCCCGCTCAGAATCAACCGCCCCTGCCGCAGTTTTCGGCCTTTCGGGCTTAGTATTATAATATGCGGCAGAGCGGGAAATTATAAAAAGCCCCCTCCCGGGTTGGGAGGGGGCGAGGGTCATATTTGGCCGGTTGTTCTTACCGCTGTATTAGCTGTTATACTTGGACCAGTCGTATACCGACGAGCCGTCTGGATTTGTGGCATAGTAGCGGTCATATGCAACCCTGAAGCTGTAATCGTCTTTGGACTTGGAGGCTGCTTTCTCGTCCTGAGGGTTAAAGCAGTCATTGAAGTAGGCGTCAACCTTTCCTACTGTTTCTACGTATTTGTCGCCAAGTCCCTTGGGGAGCGTGATAGCCTTTATCTTTTCGACAATCCTGCCATATACGGCGTCAACTTCCTTGAGGTAGCGTGAAGTGCGGCTTGAGCCGTAAATGTAGTCCCACTTAGGAAGTGTTTTCCACTCACCCTTTGATGCATCCCATTTTCCTTTGACTTCGTCTCTGGCTTCGGCAATTTGCATGATGGCATCGTCCTTGTAGTAGGCAAGGAGTCTTACCTTCTCAAGATAGCCGTATGCGCCGAGTGTTGCAGTGTCGGTATCGCTATCACTCAGCACCATGTTGCAGACTTCTTCAAGCTTGGCTTTGGCAAGCATTTTAAAGCTCTTGGCGTGGTTGCTATCGATTATGTCGTCAACCTTTGAGTAGTTTACAACTTCAATAGGTGGATCGTCATCGGTGATATGATTCCTACCGTTTATGTGGACAATATACTGATCTTTGCCCACTCTCTCAAGATAGTAGTTCGTGCCGTCGGCAGTGAGGGCTTGAATATTATTGTATATGTTTATATCTATCTTGTTGTTCTTATTGCTGTAATTATCGGACTTGAAACCGGCTACGGCGCTGACCTCGGTGAGGCCGGTGAGGTATTCGACAAATGCGCTGATGTCGTTTGTCAGGTTGAGCGAATCCTCATCCTCATAACTGGCATAAGCAGCCTTAGCGGCGTTAATATATGCGGTTACCTGAGACCTGCAGAGGTTTATCTGCGCGTTGAACATCTGGTCGGTATAGGTCTTGGCGAGATCCACCGCAGCGTCCTTGGCCACCACCAGTTTGTCAAGCTGGATTGTCAGCGCAACATTGTCCTTTGATTCTGTGCTCAGTGTGGCTTGGCTGGGATTAGCGTTCTTCTTATAATAAAGCTTTTCGCTGTTCGTGTCGACAGGCTGATATGTCTTGGCGGTGTATTTGCTGTAATCAAGCGCCATGATAGCGTCGCGCGCCGAGGTGGCAAGTGTGTTTATTGCCTTTTTGTAATCGTCTTTCTCGCCACTGGTAAGCTTTTTGCCGCCCTGTGCCACGCGGGTTTCGTCAACCTTCGCTACGTCGGTGCCGAAATTATCGGCAAATGTTTTAATCTTTTGGCTGAGTTCTACTCTGAATTCATAGAAATCTATCATGTGGTCGAGCTCAACCTGAGCGCCGGCATAGTAGTCGGCTATATCTTTGACGGTATCATTGAGCGCCTTGAGTATCGCTATGAAGGCCGAGGTGTCTTCATCGGTGTTGAGCGTCAGTATGACATCGCCGTTTGCATCAACATCGCGGTTGAACACCAGAAGGTCGCTGATGTTTTTCTTGTTGTTGCTTGATGTAGCAACTTTGTCGAGGTCGGCGTATGTCGGAACCTTGAACTCGCTCAGCCCTGCAACGTAGGCGTCAGCCGCACTTTCTACTACTTTGCCGAATGCCTTGTCAAAGCTCTTGTATACCGCATCAGCATCATCAGAATTCAAATAATTGTCGGCCAGAACCTTAAGTGTGGCAACCTTGGCTTTAACATTGGGCATTACTATCTTATTAAAGTACAGCTCTGTCATGGTGGCCACTGTTTTTGCCACTATAACGTCAACCTCTTTATAGGCGTCTTCAATGCTCAGCCTGCCCTTGAAGCTTCCGCTGAAGGTAAGCTTTAATAACTCGGCGGTGTTGAGTATGGCAATCCTCTGGAACTCGTTGAGCAGCTGCTGGTCCGAAGAACCGAGCTCCACCAAAGTTCCGTAGGTTACCTCATAATTCTTATAATTGTCAACAATTTCTGCATTCAGATATGCGCCGAGATACGAGTTGTCAATGCCTGCAAATTCGCCGCCTGTAAATTCGCCTTCGTTCATGAAGAGGGTCGGCAGGAAATCGATCATCGCTTTGGCCTGAGACTGATACTGGGCAAGCCAGTTGTCATACAGAACGAGCACATAATTTTTGACAAAGTCCTCGCCGGTGAGCACAACCTTATCATCGGCGTCTTTCTTCTTAATCGGCGAGTCGTCGCCGCCGTTGGCTACCATGAAGATTTTGTAGAGCTCGTATGCCGCTTCAATAGCATCGCTATTGGCCTTAATGTCGGCAAAGGTCGGGTTGGTCAATATGGCTTCGACAGCCGCATATGCATCGTCGGCAACCTTACCGGCATAATTCTTGAGAACGGCAAGCTTGCTTTCGGCATAGCGGAGTGTGCTGGTAGCGACGTTGAAGGTGTTCATTACATAGCCGTCAAGCGCGCTTTTGTAGACCGGGGTTGCAGTGTCGCTGACATACAGGTTAACGTCGAAGCCGACACTTGTGAAGTATTGTGAATAGGTCGTGAGCCAGGCTATGTAATCTTCACGGGCCTTCTTCACAATTTCCTCGTGTGTCAGGAAGAGGTCGGTGTCGACATCGCCGAAGCTCCTGATAATCGCCTGAATCGCCTCGCCATCAGACATGATGTTGGGGATCTTGGCAATTTCGGCGGCAAGATTTGTCATGACTTCGTTTACACCTTCGGCTGTCGTGGCCTTGTAAAGATCGGTGTAAGCATTGTCAAACACCTTGGCAAGCTTGTAGTAGTTATCCTCGGTGTACCAGAGCTGACGGAGCGTGAGGTACTTGACCTTCAGCTGGGATAATTCCGCGAGCACCTCTTCGGTGACCACGCCCTTGACTTCATCCCACCAGTCACCGGGATCAACAGGCTCGGGGTCGGGCTCATTCTCGATAGAGTCGAGCTTCGACTTAGCATCCTCCAGCTCATTCTGCAACTGCTCATTGGCTTTCTTTTGCTCGTCAATCTGAGCATTTGCTTCTTCGAGCTGTTTCTGGAGCTGTTCCGCCAGCTTTGATGCTGCATCTGCTGCCGCCTGAGCGTTTGCGGCAACTTGATTTGCTGCATCAGCCTGAGCCTTTGCAGCATCAATAGCTTCCTGCAGCGCCTTGTTGTTGCATCCGGCGAATATCGACGCCATCATGAGCAAAACAAGAGCGAGCGAGAAGAACTTGATGCTGGTTTTCTTGTTTCTAAACATACATTGCCTCCTGTTTTAGATTTGTGATATGATTTTACACTAATATTTTGAATGTTGCATTAGTTTTGTGTGAACTAATTGTAAATAAATCATCCATTCCCGGCCTCTGGCAATAAATTCGGCCGGAATTTCTACCGGCGTGGCATAAGTATATCATACCCCACTATATGATGCAAGAAAATAATTGGTAAACAAATCGTGTCGGATTATTGAAGGCGACCGGTGAATTGTCCGAAGGGTATTGACAAATGCCCCGTGCTGTGTTATACTTCTTACG
>LSQX01004368.1_pt1 | contig 11990 bp, 11 predicted proteins | sample 654561 | NCBI WGS metagenome assembly LSQX01 (sample SAMN04489861, study PRJNA283612) | anaerobic digester metagenome | isolation source: 4 biogas reactors fed with cattle manure at either 37C or 55C with and... | place: Denmark: Kongens Lyngby | collected 2014 | reverse complement strand
TCCGGAAAGCACTGGTTGACCCCGATGCCGATGATTACTGGAATTAAGACATTCTTCACCAAACCAATGACTAAAGCCGTTGAGTCAAATTCCACAATGGCACCCACGTAAAGATGCATAAGAACCGGGATGATCAAGCCGGACAGCAGCGTTGTCGTGCTAATTATGGACAAAGTAACTGGCAAGCTGCCTCCATTGGTCTCGGTCCAGAAGGCCGAAGTGACAGCGACAGGTAGCAGAGAAATAAGGACAAGTCCTGCCGCCAAACTGGGTTCACTGGGCAGGATTATTTTCCCCAAAGATAGGGCAAAAAGCGGGATGATGCCGTAGCTGATGGCCAGTATTAGGGCTAATCTTTTCCACAGGCGGGCCACTTGGCCAAAATCTGAAAAGCGGCAGCTTAGGGCCATTGTGAACATAGTCACAGCCAAGAGGGTATTAACACCCGATCGGAGCCGCACAAAGAAACCCGGGAACAGCAGTCCCAGGATCATGGAACCCACCACTAGGAAACAGAACTTGGAGCTTATCCATTGGTTGATCTGCAGCATTTGCTCTTTCTTCAATTATAGTCCTCCCTGCTAAACCTCGATTAGAAGCCTTGTTTGGACTATTTCCATTCGGGCTCCTCTAGATCCTTCTGCTTGTTTTAGATCCTCTTTGCACAAACAGGCACAGCCCAAATGCTGCAGGAGGCAAAGGTGTCCAAAGTGTAAATGGATATTGTTAAACTGGCAAGAAGGACATGAGTGAATGAGCAGAAAAAAATTAGCGATAAAGAAGGTGAAACGAAAGTGATGGAGAATATTAGAAGTACTTAGTTTGTAGGGGGAACGAACAAAGCAATGGATTCTCGCCGAAGCAGCAACATGAAGCTGGCTACTGCTCACAATGCTGCAATTAAAGAACAAAATCTGAAGGTAATCCTTAATGTGATTAGGACAGTTGGCTTGATCTCCCGGGCTGAAATCAGTAGACAGACTGGTTTAAGTCGTTCAACGGTAAGTGAGTTGGTAGGTTTTCTTCTGAGACAGGGGATTATAGAGGAAGCTGGTACAGGTGACTCGCTCGGCGGGAGACGTCCGATTCTCCTTAGAATTCGGTCCAGAGGCAGGGTCATCTGTGCAGTACATGTAGATGATGATGGTACATTGATAGGTCGGGCAGAAGACCTAGCAGGAGCCGAGATCAGCTGCGCAACAGGTATGTTTAGAAATGCTGATGATCTCGTCCCAGGCATTCTCCGTATGATTGAGGACTTAACCAATGGTTACAAGAATCAGCCGGCGGCGTTAGCTTTGGCTTTGCCGGGTATTGTCTCACCGGAAGGCAGCATTCTCTCCGCCGTCAACCTCGGGTGGAGAAACGTTCCAGTTGTTGAACCATTGGCCAAGAAACTCGGGATTCCAATTAAGGCAGAAAACGCTACCGGGCTGGCTGCCTATGGTGAAATGTTTGCCAGGAACTTCGCGGTTCACAACTTGGTTTACCTGAGGATTGGCCGTGTCGTTGGAGCTGGAGTGATAGCGAATAACCGACTGCACCATGGGCTAAGAGGAAGTGCTGCTGAGATCGGCCATATGGTCCTTGACACCCATGGGGAGAAGTGCAAGTGCGGCAGACGAGGCTGCCTGGAGACAAAAGTCAATAGGAGAGCAGCCCTCATTCTCTTGCAGCGATATAAAGGAACGCTCCCTTCTAACCTGAACCTCGAGAACATTTTTGAGTATCTGGTGGAATACGATGGGTTGGATGACTCGACAGTACAAAGGGTTCTGACGGAGATGGCCGTGAGCACTGCTACTGCAGTGGTGAACGTGCTCAATGTACTAGGACCAGATGTAGTCGTAATTGAAAGTGTGCTCTGCGATTCCAGTACATATTGGAATGTCTTGACTGAAACGGCCGCTAATGAAGCACTGCCCTTTGCAGATGGGAAATATCATCTTGTTGCATCATCCCTCGGCAGAGAGGCTGTAGTTTTAGGTGCTATTGCTTACGCTACGCGGCTTTTCTATGAGAACAGTAAGATTGTGACAATTGGTCTTTGAGGGGGGTGTAAATCAAGGGAAACGAGTTCCATAGTGTTGGCGGGCATCAAACGAAAAGATTAGGAAAGGAGTAGAAGGTATGAAGCGGTATAGCACGATTCTAATTGCGCTCCTATTGGCATTGGCAGTGTCTTGTTATGCTAGTGCTCAGAGCATCGAGGAGTGGGCAAGCAAGGTAAAGGCCGAGCTTGGCGGCACGGAAATAACCTGTGCGTTTGCCACCCATCCTTCAACTGAGGCTTTTCAGGCCATGACCGCGGAGTTTGAGGAACTCACCGGCATCAAAGTTAACTGGGATGTAATGGAAGAGACTTACCTAAAGAACAAGCAGTTAATGGATTATGCTGGCAGCAGCCGCTTGTATGACGTTCTCATGGTGGACGGATTCTGGATTTCAGAATACGCACCGAAGCAAGTTATCGTACCCCTTTCCGATTTCATCAATTCCGACGCCACCCCTGGCTGGTTTGACTATGAGGACATAATGCCTGCCTACCGAAACGGTATTGGCGCTTATGCAGGTGAAGTGTACGGCATTCCCACTGCCGGAGAAACCCGATTCGTTGGATACCGTAAAGACCTGTTTGAAAAGTACGGCAAGACTCCACCAGAGACCCTGGATGAGCTGCTGGAGCTTGCTCAGTTCTTCACAGGCAAAGAACCCAATCTATACGGTATTGCCATGCGGGCGCAGCGGGGTATCCATTTCGCCTCTGGATGGCTGACAGTAACATATAACTTCGGTGATGGTTTCCTAGATCAGACAACTTGGGAACCCATCATGACCAGTCCTGGTACCGTGGAGTCGCTGAAGTATTTCGTAGAGCTCATGAGATGTGCCCCACCAGACGTAGCAACCTATACCCACGAAGAAGCTGTTTCTGCCTTCATGGCAGGGAGAACTGCCATGTGGTTTGACGCTACAGCTCTCGTTTCCTGGATCCTAGATCCGGCCAAATCCCAGGTTTATGACAAGGTTGGCTTTGTTCCACCGCCCTCAGGCCCCATTGGTGATGCCGGTGTCTTTGCTGGATGGAACATGGCTATCGCTTCTGGCTCGCAGAAGAAAGATGCTGCGTGGGCCTTTATCACCTTTATGACCAGCAAGGCCAAGGCCAAGGAGTATGTCCTTCTCGGTGGAGTGCCCACTAGAACTTCTGTCTACCAGGATCCGGAACTCATCGCACGGGATCCCTCTTATCCTGTCCAGCTGGCCTCCTTTGACAAGGCAAATGCCTTGGTAGAGAGAGGGCTTGCTTGGATACCGCCCACACCGGAACTAGGCAAGGTGCTGGATAGAACTGGGTACTGGGGCAACATGGCCCTCATCGGTGAGATTTCGCCAGAAGAGGCCTGTAGGCGTGCCCAGATCGAGTTGGAAGATATAGTTGGCCAATAGCAGCATTGCCTTCGAATCTGTTGAGGGGGCGCAAGCCCCCTCTTGGCAAAGGGGGTTATTCTGATTAATACGAGCTCACCAGCAAAGCGGCAATCATGGCTAAGTAGGAATCCCCATTGGGGATACATCTTGCCTGCAGTCATCATCCTTGCACTACTTACACTTGTCCCCAGTGTTTTCTTGTACTACGTAAGTATCACTGATTATGAATTAGGAGAGCTCTGGAGTACCCACAGATTGGTCGGATTCAAGAACTACCATCGTTTGTTCAGTGGTAGAGACTTTGAGTTCTGGCCGTCAGTGCGAATTAGCATTAAGTTCATGCTGCTGGCTACTACAATTGAGACAGTCCTCGGCTTCGTGGTTGCCTTACTACTAAATCAGGAGTTCCGCTTCAAGAGTATTGTTTTTGGGTGTCTCATGCTCCCGATTACAATCACACCCAGTATCGTAGGCCAAATGTGGAAGCTGATGTATAACGCTGAATATGGAGTGCTCAATTATTTCGCCCAGAACATTTTTGGTGCTAAGGTCGCTTGGTTGGGCCCAGACCTCGCTTTTCTGTCAACTCTGCTGGTTGATGTGTGGCAGTGGACTCCTTTTGTTGCGCTGATCATTTACGCGGGTTTGCGGTCTATCCCATCTGAGCCCTTCGAGGCTGCATTGGTTGATGGAGCCAACAATGTCCAGTCTTTTTGGTATATCACATTGCCTCTTATACGGCCTCTCTTGATGCTGGCAGTCATTTTCAGGTCTATGGATTCCTTGAAACTCTTCGATGTGCCTTTTGTACTGACCCAGGGAGGGCCCGGGAGCGCAACGGAGCTGCTCAGTCTTCATGTATACCGCCTAGGATTCGCCCAGACCGGATGGGTCGCTAGAGCCGCGGCTACTGCTGTAGTCCTCTTGGTAATGATCATCACTCTTAGCAGGGTGCTCGTGCGCCACATTCGAGAAGGGAGTGGCACAGAATGAATCTTAGGTTGTGGAACAGGATAAAACGGGTATTGAGTGCCTTGGCATTGTTGGTAGTTGCTGTTATTGCCGTCTTTCCATTCATATATATGGCTATCGTCAGTCTAAAACCAAGGGTTTTGACCTACGACCCAAGCATTTGGATTTTCCGTCCGACATTTGAGAACTATACAGCCATTTTCCAGCAGAGAAACCTGCTGCATTTTGCCAGGAACAGCTTCGTTGTTGTGATTGGGACAACTCTAGTGTCCTTGGCATTGGGAAGCCTTGCAGCCTACGGTTTTGCCCGGTTTCCTTTCAAGAAGAGGGAAAGCCTTGCTTTCTGGATTTTAAGCCTCAGAATGCTGCCGCCGATGGCGACGGTCATTCCATTTTTCATTGTGGCGCGGTTGCTGGGAATACTTGATACCCACCTAGTCTTGATCCTGGCATATATGACCTTCAACATTCCCTTCTCCATCTGGATGATGAGGGGCTTTTTTGAGGAGATCCCCCGGGAAATCGAGGAGGCAGCCCTGGTCGATGGTTGCTCCCACTGGCAGGTTATGGTGCGGGTATTGCTCCCGCTATCAGCCCCAGGCTTGACGGCAACGGCTATTTTCTGTGTCATCCAGTCTTGGAATGAGTTTGCTTTTGCACTGTTTTTAACGGGTGTCAATGCCCGTACACTGCCAACTACGGTAACATTCTTCCTATCAGTAACGGGGGTGATATGGGGAGAGATGGCGGCTGTTGGAGTGGTAACAGCCTTGCCGGTGCTGGTTTTTGCAATGCTGGTTCAGAAGCACATGATCCGTGGGCTAACCTTTGGAGCAGTCAAACAGTAGGGGAGGGACACCATGTCAAAACTCAAGTTTGCTATTATCGGTGCGGGAGTATGGGGAGAGACACATGCCTATCTTTATAAGGAACACCCGGGTGTCGAACTTACAGCTGTCTGTGATTTGAATATCGCCAGGGCTAGAGAGTTGGCTTCCAAGTTCGACATAACCAATGTGTATGACAACCACCAGGAGATGCTGAAAAAGGCGGATATCGATGCTGTAGCAATAGTCACGCCTGACTTTGCCCATGGCAAAATCGGAGTCGATTGTGCCAATGCAGGGAAGCACATGTTGATAGAAAAACCCCTTGCTACTACCCGGGAAGATGTAGAGGCTTTGGTGGAAGCCGCTGAGAGAAACAATGTGCGGGTAATGGTGGATCTCCATAACCGGTGGAGCCCGCCCTTTGCCGTGGCAAAACAATCCCTGGATTCGGGAGAATTAGGGGACCCGGTTAGTGCGTATATGCGTCTCAATGATGTTAAATGGGTGGCTACTGACATGCTGCCATGGGCAGCCCAGTCGTCAATCCTGTGGTTTTTGGGCAGTCATTCAGTGGATACACTCCGTTGGTTCTTTAGTGATGAAGTGGAGCAAGTATACGCTGTGTCAAGTTCCGGCGTTCTAAAGAAGCTGGGGGTAGATACTGAGGACATTTACCAGACCGTACTGCAGTTCAAGAACGGCGGGATCGCCACAATGGAAAATGGATGGATCACGCCCAATACCCACCCCTGTGTCAATGATATCAAGTTCAATATCACAGGGACAAAGGGTATGATCAACTTGGATTTGAGCAATAACCAGATGATTGAACGGTTTACCGAAGATAAGAACGATAGACCTGATGTATTGGTGCGGCATTTCATCCACGGTAAACCAAAGGGTTTCGCATATGAGAGTATCCGACACTTTGTGGACTGTCTAGTAAGCGGCGAGGAATTCTTGGTATCTATCTATGACGCAGCTAACACATCACTTGTCATTCTAGCTATCTTCGAATCGGTGGCTACAGGTAAGCCTGTGAAGGTTAGATACTAAAGCACAGCTTGTGCTGTATAATGCATAGGTCTTGGAGGGGCGGCAGCTAGAAGCTGCCGCCATTAATATTTTCAGGCCGCAAAAGTAACAAAAGGGCTAATGAAAGACAATAAACTCCAAGCTGAGGGGCAATTAGGGTATATGCAGGAATTTCAGAGAGAAGGGGCGAAGACCGTTGTTGTACGAAATCATCCTGGCATTGCTGGCCGGCTTCTCCATTGCCCGCCTTAGACCGAAGGGGGCCAACCTATTATTTGCACTGATATTCAGCGGTACGGTATTTCCTTTATTCACAGCTCTGCGGCCCTATTTCATACAGGGCTTGGCTTCACAAACTGCCGGTGAGTAGATAATAGGAGGGGTTTATATGAGTCTAACACCAAGAGAAAGAGTGCTAATGGCATTAAACCATGAGGAACCAGATCGGATCCCCATCGATTTTGGAGCAATGCGGTCAACCGGCATATCTGTCAGTGCGTATATGAAGCTCCGGGAGAAGCTGGGCATTACCGAAGGCAGACCCAAGCTGTATGACTTGATGTAGTGGCTTGCCGAACCAGAGCTGCCGGTACTAGAAAGGCTCTATGGTGATGTGGTCCAGCTCCACCGCTATCGCCCAACCTATGGGTTAGATATCGGGGAGTGGCGGGAATGGACAACCCCCGACGGCCTTGAAGTATTGGTCCCCTACGGTTTCGATCCGGTACTGATGCCCGACGGCAGCAGGGTGATTATGGATGGAGACAGGATCATCGCCCGGATGCCCAAGGACGGCCATTGGTTTGACCTGGAGTACCATCCCCTGGCCCATGCCACTACGTATAGGGATATAGATGAATACCAGTTTCCGACCATTGGTGATGATGAAATTGAATTCCTGAGCCGGGAGGCAAAGAGACTCCATGACGAGACTGATTATGCCATTCTCGCTTCCTTCGGCGGTAATGTCTTTGAGCAGGGTCAGTTTGACTTTGGCTGGCAGAATTTCATGACACTGCTCGCTGGCGATCCCGACCTTGCCATGTACTACATGGATAAGCTGACCGATAGTGTAATTGAACAGCTGAAGAAATGGCTGCCGGCGGTGAAAGATTATGTTCACATCGCCCAAGTAGGGGACGATCTAGGTATGCAGACAGGACCCCAGATTTCGCCCAAGATGTATCGCGAAATGATTAAGCCCTTCCATACCCGGATATACCAGTACATCAAGGAAAACAGCGATCTCTTCGTTTTTCTCCATTCCTGCGGCAGTATATACCAGCTGCTGCCTGACTTAATTGAAGCCGGTGTTGATATCGTCAATCCGGTGCAGTACATGGCAGCTGACATGGATCCAGTGCGGCTGAAGCGGGAGTTTGGCAAACATCTGACCTTCTGGGGCGGCGGCTGTGATACTCAGCAGATTCTGACCCACGGTACCCTTGAAGATATCAAGGAAGAAACCAAGAGGATGATCTCGATCTTTGCCCCAGGCGGAGGCTTTGTCTTTACCACCGTCCATAACATCCTCCGGGAAATCGAACCGGAAAAGGTACTGGCGGTCTACGACACGGCCTATGAGCATGGATGGTACCGGTAAGTTAATGCCATCGGTAACGGATGGTTCCTGCAGTAGGCGGGTACCATAGTTGACCGGATCTCCCGAACATCTTCATAGACACTCCCCCGGTGAGCTGACCTTATTAATGCTGCTCCATATGTCCGGGGGAGTGTTTGTGTATGCTGCGCCCAGGTGGGCTTTCTTCTAGGACCATTCTTGCACTTGCGCTGTCTCCTTTCATTTCATAGTAGCCAACGGCGGCGGGAATAATGAAGCTAATATTGGCAGCGGGCGGCGGGAATAATGAAGCTTAGTCAGACCTGGCAGCAACTTTCAGGAGGTGTGAAGCCGCTTGAGGCTTTTCCGCTGGAACGGGGCAGCAAGGCATCTAAGGCGGCTGGTATAAATGAGAAAATATCTAATGGTTCTCATAGTGGTTCTGCTCTTCGTCGCAGCTACTGCGTATTTTAACCGGGTTGGGGAGGAAAATGGGGGAGTTGGGCCGGATGTACAGAGGGACAGCGAAGAGGTTGAATATACTGATCTAGGCGGCACCGAGGATGTTAAGCTGTATCCCGTCGACGAAGCAGCTGAGAACCCCGAGTTTGAAGCCTTTAGAAGAGAGCTGATAGCCGCTGCCCAGGCCAAGGATGTAGATTTCATCCGCAGGCATACCGATGAAACCATTAGGTATACCTTTGGAATAAACAAAGGGCTTGACGGATTTCTGCGCCGGTGGGGGCTAGACACGAACCCTGAAGAATCTCCATTTTGGGATGAGCTCCTTAGGGTACTCGAGCTCGGAGGCAGCTTTCGGAACGAAGAAAAGACTTCCTTGGTAGCTCCATATGTGTTCTCGGAGTTTCCTGAAGATATAGATGCGTTCCAGCATGTTGCCATTATCGACAAGAACGTAAAGGTTTACGCTGAACCAAGTGCCGATTCCGAAGTTCTAGGGACCCTGACCTACAGCATCGTGAGGGTGCTGGAACGCCATTTTGAGTCGGAAGAGGCCCGGAGGCCCATCTGGCTGAAAGTCGAAACCTTTTCCGGGAACTCCGGCTATATACCTGCTGAGTATGGGCGAAGTCCTGTGGATTATCGGGGGAATTGGGTCAAAACAGGTGATACATGGAAGAAGATTTTCTTCGTCGCTGGGGACTGACCAAAGGTGTAGGATAGCCCATTCATTGTTTCCCGCTGCCGAGTCTATGGAGGAACCAGCTATCCCTTGAAGAATGAGGAACCAGCTCCTGAATGCAATGTGATAGTGCAGTCTAGCTTGTGTAGGGGATATCGACTTCGGGGAGAAGGTGATGGTCTTGGAAGCATTGGTATATCCGGCGTTAGTGTTTGCCCTAGTGGCGTTAGGCCAGGTTACAACATTGAAAAGGGAAGTTGAGCGGCTGAAAGCACAGGTTGAAGAGATAGCGAAGAAGTAAGGCAGCAGAAAAACAAGCTTAGGAAGAAGGCCCTGGAAGCGAATAGGCTTGCCGGGCCTTCACGTTGAGAGACTTGTGATAGGTTATTCTAGATCACTTCCAGGTAGTCTCCATCGGGCAGGGGCGGAAACGGCGCATGGGGCTCGGTTTGGTACCAGTAGGCAACAGAGGCTATATCATCCTGCAAGGGCAGATAACGGCCGCCTGACCGCCAGCCCAGGGCTTGAATTGTCACCCGCAGGTCTTCCTCAAAGCGGATGGGGTCCATAATGTGCCAGCGGTACATGCCGAATCGCTGCTGACTTTGGTACAGTCCATCAGGCTTGATCACCTGGGGCAGTCCCAAGAAGGGTGTTGAGTAGACTCCGTATTCACCCTTGGGATACTCCCAATTCCATGCGCCTCCGAAATAATCTTCGGTCCCGGTACCGCAGATGGTGGGAAACTCGTCGTCGCCGTCTATGTAGAACTTCACTTCGCCTTCTCCCCACCAGCCGGTGTTGTTGACGCCCCAAGCAATGTAGGTACCCACATAGTGGCCCCAGCCTTGAATGCCGTCGACAATGGTGTGTACTTCCTTGTAGGGGAGGGGGTTGTTCCGCCGCCACTGGGCATGGAAGTATGCCACATCATCCGGGACTTCTGTCAAGGCATAGGTGATTTGGTAGTAGAGGACAACTTCTTCATCTGCAAGGTTCTCAATGGTGATTCGGGCCGACTTTCTAAAGGGCATTTCCCAATAGGAGTTCATGCCGCCGGCGGGGTTGACTACAATTGGCAGGGAATTGACGTTGCTCCTTTGGCACCAGCCGTTGCAGAAAAAATCACCGTAAGGGGTTTCCACCGAAGGCTCATCTTCTCCATCCCAATACATTCTCAAGACCAGACTGCGCCAATACTTGGGAAAGCAGGTCATCCAAATGTGCTGGATTGCCCCTGGACCTTCGATTTCTGCCAGGGTGAAGGTGCTGCCGGCTGGTATCTTGATAGACGGCGATACCTTCCACCCCCGGCCCAGGTCCCGGGCGCAGGCAGCCCCAGTGCCCTCCAGAGCCATTCCGCCTTTACCTTTCTCGCCGGTGAAGTTCTCAGCACTGATGGAGCGGGTCTTGGCTCGGGAAAGCCGCGCTAGTCCCCCTAGTCCCATGAAAAGGCCGTTAAATCCGTTCATGTTCTTACCTCCCAGTACTTCTAGTGCCCCCGTGGGGTGGGCAAACCAAAGTCAGATCCGTACTCACCTCATCTCTTTGGTTAACCGTTTTTCGCAAAATTCCTTGGTCCCATCCCCGGCATAAGTGCCGAACACAAGCTAATACTACAAACGAGATTTAGTAGGAATTACAGGCGAGGAGTGGATAAGTTTGCGCTTCCAAGATAAGGTGGTCATCGTGACAGGCGCTGGTTCGGGAATCGGGGAGGCCACAGCACTTCAATTTGGGCAAGAAGGTGCCCGGGTTGTGTGTATGGATGTAAGAGGCGCCGAAGAAACTTCGGAAAAGATCAACAAGAGCGGCGGTAAGGCTGTTGCCCACATAGCAGATGTCTCCAAGTGGCCTGATTGGGAGAGAGTTGTTGAACATACCATCAACAGCTGGGGCAGAGTGGATGCATTGGTAGCTGTAGCCGGAGTTGTTTCCCGTCATATTGATACCGTGATTGACCAGAATGAAGCGGAATGGGATCGGGTCATTAACATAAATCTAAAGGGCGTCTGGTTTGGTATGAAAGCAGTCTTGCCCCATATGATCAAAAACGGCGGCGGCAAGATCGTCAATATATCATCTCTGGCAGCCATTGTCGGACTGCCCGGTTTAGCTGCCTATACTTCTTCCAAGGGGGGCGTTAGTGCCCTAACCCGCCAGGCAGCCATGGAGTATGCGAAAGATGATGTCCAGATCAATGCAATAGAGCCTGGGATCATCGAAACACCAATTCTAGAAGGCATTACACCAGAGATGAGGCGTGCCAATGTAGAAGCTACTCCGGTGGGGCGATTAGGTGATCCCAACGAGATAGCGTATACGGCCCTTTTCTTGTGTTCAGACCAAGCAGATTTCATCACGGGTCAGAGCTTTGTAGTGGATGGAGGCTGGAGTGCTCACTAGACTTAATCAACGATCCAGCTTTCACGTGTTTTTAAGCGCCGGTGGCGGCAAGCGAGCTGCCACCGGCAATCTGTTTTCAGCCGCAGTGGTGAAGCGCTAATTTTCTCTGACTTTGAAAAGGAATGGCCGGACCGACACCGAAACTTGTATACAAGCAGGATTCCACATGCATACAATGTGTGATCACGGAAAGTCGATGAGCTCGACGGTCTTTGGGGCCGGCAGTGGGATGATGGTCTAGCTCTTTTTCGAACGTATCCCCGGGAGGTGACACCTTGGCAGTCAACAACAGCAATGTGCCCCAATCTGAACGGATCTACCAGGAATTGAAGGAAGCTATCTTGTCCGGCGAGATTGCCCCCAGCACTGTGCTAAGTCAAAATGAGCTGGCTCGGCAGTATGATGTCAGCCGGTCACCGGTTCGGGACGCTTTGAGGCGGTTGGAGCAGGAAGGTTTAGTTCAGCTGGTCCCCAAGGTGGGAGCGCTGGTTAAGGCTGATGATTTCTCCGATGCGGTAGATGTCACCGAAATCCGCAGCGTCTTGGAAGGATATGTCGCCAGGCGCCTCGCCCATTCTGTGACCTATGAAGAGCTTAAGGAGCTGAGGGC
>LSQX01076188.1_pt1 | contig 11991 bp, 25 predicted proteins | sample 654561 | NCBI WGS metagenome assembly LSQX01 (sample SAMN04489861, study PRJNA283612) | anaerobic digester metagenome | isolation source: 4 biogas reactors fed with cattle manure at either 37C or 55C with and... | place: Denmark: Kongens Lyngby | collected 2014 | reverse complement strand
AACGCTTCCGACCTCCCGCCCCTGGCCTGATTCAAAGCGTACATTCCCCGCCTTTCGGCACAACACAAAAAGGCCACCGACTTTCGCCGATGACCTTGAGATACAATACTAACTATTATACCATATTGTAGCACACCGAAAAGGTTCATGTCAACCCTTGAAATCTGCTGAAATGGCTTTTTCTTTGTCAAGTCCTCTTTGCAAAACTTTTTTTCCACTCTTGGTATATTCTTTTTACCGTGCTAACAGATATGCCCATATGTTCCGCTGTTTCCCTATTTGTGAACCCGTCAATAAATTTATGCCATAGCACCTGTTCCAAATTGCTGTCATCCAAACTTTTTATGTAGTCGCCTATCTCTTTGAGCAATATTTGCAATTCTCTTTCTTTTTTCTTAACTTCCCTGTATATCCTTTCTTTTTTTCTTTCAAGGTTCCCGTAGTTTATCCCACACACCCTGATTACGTGTTCTGCATACGGCTTTTTAGAGGAGGAACCCTTGACTGTATCATAAACGACATCGCCTTTCATGTTATACATTTTCTTTCCCAGTTCCCGTATCTCCATGTTCAATTCTTTCAGTTGCCGCATCTTTTCTTCCGTCACGCTACCCCCTCCGATTCAAATAGCCCAACATATTTGTTTCTGATTTGATACTGCGTTCTGACCGTCTGCGCATTCGTTATGCACGGCCAATCCTGCGCTTCTTTGTGTACGGCCGCTTGGACGTCTTGTTCTATTCTGCTGCTGTTCTCGTCAATGAACCTTCGTATCTCGGACTTGCTTACACCTATGTTTTTTAACTCCGTGTATATCATGCCTTTCACTTTTGCTATGTCGTCTTTTGCTGCTTTCTCAAAAATAGCTAAATACAATCTTTTGTATCCTTCGTCCATTTAATCACCGCCTTTTCACGCCTTTTCGCATATACCGCAAGCTCTCCGTCCATCGTGTATGATCGCCTTTGATTTCCCCGTACTTTTCCCACTCTTCCGGTGTCATGCGCCGGGTGTATACCGGCCCTGACTCTCGGTTTTGCCCTGGATGTACCCGCATAATGAATGGATCTGAATACCACATGCTAACCGCCCCTTTCTATCTCTGCAATGGCTTTCAAAATTGGATAAACCTGCTGTGGCACAACTGCATTTCCTAAGCATTCACTTCGCTCCACCCGATTGGATAGCCCATCATCCACTCCAGGAATTGGGGGTTCGGATAACGTCCAATAAGTTCTGGGTAATGTTCCCCCAAGCTCCCTGGCAATATCTTTCCATGTGTTCCACTTTTCTCCGATGGGGTTAATTCTCTGATCTTCTTGTGATTCTGTGAGGCAGTAGGGGTAGCGTGAATATGCCTGATATAATCCCTCAAGCTGTTTCGCATATCTCTCCCACATTTCAGTGAAGCTTCTGGCGTTCTCCCTCCCTTGTAATCTGATGCTGTCGGCGTTGGCAACGATAAATACTCTCTGTCTGAAATGCCATGCACCGACGGCAAAAGCTGGTAAAGAGAACACTGTGCAGTAATATCCTTCCTGCTCCATTTCGTTAACTTTTCGAGAAACAACTCCGTTGGATATGCTTCCAGCAACATTCTCGTTAACAACCCAATTCGGTCTAAACTCTTTGATAAGTCGTAAAAGTTCTGGCCATAAAAAGCGTTCATCTTTAGTTCCTTTTCTTCTTCTGTTTGCAAGGCTGTGAGGTTGGCACGGGTCGCCTCCAGAAATAAGGTCAACTGTTCGTAATCCTGTTCTTTCATAAAATCTGTCGTATGTAAGTTCACGAATATCCCTCCATCTCGGTACATCGGGCCAATGCTTTTCCAGTACCTTTGTTGGATAATCAGCCCATTCGCATTGCCCTACCGTTGTAAATCCCGCCCATTCGGACGCAAGGTCGATTCCGCCGATCCCGCTAAACAAACTAAGATGTGTAAGCACGTCAACACCGCCTTTTCGGATGACTGCACCCGCTTTTGAATGTTCCCTGAAATCTGTAGTATTCGCACGGTTCCCTTGGGGCTTCTGTTTTCCCGTCCTTGTCCGGTATAGGTTGTCCATTGCAGAAATGGTTTGGGTACGGGCAAAACGCTCTGATTTGCTGTTTTAGTTTTTGATGTCTATTTGATTTCATTTTCTCACGTTTCATTTCAACCCCTCCAATGCTTTTTCTGCTTCTTCACGGGTGAGGAATACGGTTTTGCCGATGCTGTCAATTGAAAACTTTGCCCCACCTGTACAACACACAAGGATTTCATTGTTGGATATAATTATTCGATCAACCCTGTCCTCCATTGGCTTTGAAAAATAAGAAAACACCGCTTTGATTTTCCAGATCGTATCTCCCACCTTGCACGGCAACACCACCATCCGCCCATCTGCCTTTGCTTGAGCGTGGTTCCAGCAATCCTCACATATTTTTACGCTCACTTTCAGTCCCTGCACCTGCTCCGGCGATAATCCACTGTCCTCGTATGCAGCAAGGCGGTTAAAAACATCGTTTAATATTTCGCGCGGTCTATATTTTGGGTTTGTATTATCCAACAATAGCTCTCCAAGTGTCAATGCTACACTATATGGGTTCTTTGCTCCAATATAAGTATGAAATCCAAGTTCTTTGTGGTTTGCACCAGTCAACCTTTCAATCATCTCAACCCCTCCTGTTCCGCCGGCAACCTCAACCACTTAAGCCATGCCGGATCATAATCATCATCCTCGTAATCCGCCTTGTTCCATGCTGTAGACAACAGGTTCGCAAGTTCTTCATCTGTCATACTCCTGTTTTTGTCTGCATTGGTCTTTTTCTTCTCAATCATTTTCCCTCCTCCGTCAGAAGCCAAGACCTCAAACCCGTTTTCAGGCAATTTCAATGGTTTATTCATCTCTCCACCTCCCTCTCAAACTCGTATACCCATACCCACGGATTCCCGTATACATACCACGGCTTGCCCTTATATTCCCTCGTTTCTTGGATATCCTCCCACGGGTAGCTTTCGTAATAAAGTATTCCGTCGTCTTTATTCGTGACTGCCTTTGGCTCGGCATATATACTGTCCCAGAGCTCTTTAAATTCGTCTACAGTGTCAAATGGTATCTCTGATTCCATTCCTTCGCGTATTGCATCATGTGCTGTTATATCCTGCACCCGCTCAACCTTGACATTGGTCACTTTCAAGAAGATTCTGGCGGCTTCCCTCGGCATATGGATGGAGGGCTTCCATTTAAACATAGACGGCGGAAAACTATCATCTTCCGTTGTGCCGTAATTAGTACGATAGACGTACTCGCCGTTTTCGTCTTTGCTCCATGTTTCTCTTACCCAAAGAATATCACCGGGTTGATATGGGCATTTAATTCCCCATTCACCGTCATTAGCAGAAATGCCATATATAGGTTCGCCGGGTTCTTGTTCTCCATTTTTCTTTGTTATAGTTGGTTCAAACCAGTAAGGACCATCAAAATCATTTTCTACTGGCTGCAATTTCATTATCCTTCTCGTCTGCGTTTTCCGTCCGCCTAAAATCGCCCCTACCATAGCTGTATTAAAAAGAATCGGTTTAATTTTGTTCATTTCGTCCCCTCGCTTTCCATCAATATCACTTCATCTCGCTTTACTCTCAATAACCGTCTTAGTTTCCTTCGGTTCTGTCTTTTCATGTCCGACAGGAACCGGTATGAGTTGCAGTAATACTTCCGTGCGAATTTATCTTCATATGTGAGTTTTTTGTATATCCCCTTCATGCCGATTCCCTCCAATAAATTCCGTTATCCGTCCTAATCCCATTCTGCAAATACCTCTGGTGTCAGCTCCGTAATCTCTACCTCTACCCTTGGCGTGTCCGAATACCATTTTCTAACCCTTGCATCTACGATGCAGCTGTCATCGTGGTAAGCTAATTCATTCAATGCGTCAGATACAATTTTGCCTATGTTATCCCAATCAGGCCGCTTTGTTGGCCTTGTTATGCCTTGTAGCATCTTTTCTCGCTTCGCCCTACTAGTTGACTTGGGTATTGAGAAGAACGCTCCCACTGTTAATTTAAGTGGCCCATCTAGCCGTTTCCCCCGGTGCTCCATTATGTACAGCTGCCTGACAAGCGTTTCATAGTTGACAGTCTTTTGAGGCGTGTATGTATGCCCTTGTTTAGTCGTTCGTGGACGCTGCTTTGCACATGGTTCGCCTGGTATTGTTAGTTTTATCATTTCATCCCCTCCATTTTCTCCCGTAATCCGTCTTTGATGTAATAATCAAGTCCGTATAATTGACATAATTTCTCCACTTTTCGTCCAAATTCGCCCCAATTTATGTCTGATGGATGATAATTAAGTTTCCCGATTTTAATTTTGTCGAATACTCCACCATGCGCCGCTATACACGATAAAACCCACTCTGCATTTATAACGGGTTCAAACGACACCCATGTTTTTATCCCCCTGTTTCTCGCTACAGCAAGCGCAATCAACCGTTCCCTTGCACCTGTTGTGTTTGGCTCTTGTTCCTGCTTCGCTCCGGTTAGCGTAATGCCAAACCAATCATCCCCATCTAACAACCCAAAATCCAACACAGCATCGGCAGCATTTTTTGTCAGTATTTGAACATGGTTTCCGCTGTCCTTAATTGCCTTTATAATCTCACTTGTTGCCGCTGTGTTATGCCCCAACGGATAAGGATCGCAAGTAAAACATAGGTGTATGAGCTTGTCTGTTATCTGCTCTTTGTCTATCTGCTTCTTTACCGCCTCAACTATGCCTTTTCTCGGCTCGACATAACTGTGGAACGTTTCCTTGTCTTTCCGCAACACCGACGGCGCAAAACAATAATAACAACGGTGCGGACATCCTGTGTATATGTTTATAGCATAGTCCCCGTATTCTCTTGCCTTGCCTTTTGGTTTATAAATTGGTTTCATTTCATCCCTCCTAAAATCGTTTTTAAGCCGTTTTAATCTCCAAATGAATAATTACTCAATTCCGCTATAAAAATCTCTTTCCGTTTGCGTTAGCCTGTCAGGTTTTGATTTTATGGCTTGTCCTGTTTAGTTTATTGCGGAATAGGTTTATTATTGCGAATACTTATCCTATCCAAAATATTCTTGTCCCTCTAAAGCTTCGCCCATCCAATCATCTGTTTTTCCGTTTATCCACCACTCCATCCACTCATCTGTTTCCGCTAAAAACGGATCTGCCCCTCTTTTTTTACACCTTTCAAGATACCCAGGAATAAATCTCTGCACTGCTCGTTTGTAAGCTTCGTAGTATTTAGGCCATCTTTCTAGTTCTCTTTTATTGTTAGAGGATAGTGGGCAACCGACACAGCCAAGCCTTTTGAATCCCTCGTCATAAAGAGTGCAATATTCAATGTTCCGACTTTTTATGTAATCCCAAACATTACAATCCGACCAGTCAATAATGGGGTTTATAATCCTTCTTCCTTTTATGGCGCAGTTTTCAAACAAACGCCTTTCATCGTCATTGTCATTAAAAAGCACCTTGTCTTTATTTCCTAAAATTTCAAAGGTTGTTCTGTTTTTTTTACGCTTTGAACTTTCAGCCCACCTAACACCAGTAACACATATCCGGCCCTCGCCACCTCCCTCCTTAAGAATTTTGCAGCAATATCTTCTCGCCCTTGTAGGCAGCCCTTTTTTTTCAATAAGCGTCCACATTGTTTCTTTAGGATAGTTTATCTCGACATCAATATATTTTTCTTTTATAAACTTCACTAATTCAGGTGGATCAACGGTAGTTAAATTATAATGAGCATCAAACTTCACTCCAGCCTCTTTTGCTAAATGATAAATACATTGGCTGTCCTTACCTCCCGAAAATGCAAGGTAATAACCTTCTTCCGGTTCAAAGGCTTGTAACCTGTCTATTGCGGTTTTAATCCTATATTCAATTTCTGTTTGCCCTGTCATCATCATCTGTTGCATTTCAATTCCTCCATACTGACTTGTCCATCTGCCATCATCACCGCCTGATTACATTTCTTCGGTGGTACAAAGTCCTCACGTTCCATCCTCTGGCAGCCAAAACAGCGTTTGCATGGTGACATTTCGTATCGTACTAAATCCGGGCCCGTAAACTCATTCAATCATTTTCGCCCCCTCCACCATTTTCAGCATCCGGTAATTCAATTCCTTGCCGCTAAAACTAACAATCCTACCGCTACACATTTCCGCAATTCGTGAACCTATCGCTTCGTCCATAATTAGCATTTTGTCAATGCTCGGTTCACCCGAAACAAGAACTGGCAATTTTGCAAGATACCGATAATTAATAATTTCAAACATGATTCTCATTTCGGATTCGTTTACCCTGTTTTGGTTGGTAGCACCTTTAAAAATGTCGTCTATCAGCAGGACAGCAATATTTTTGTACTTTGAGATTTCTTTTTGAAAGGCTTCGTCGTCCGTGATTACCTGCTTTAAAAGAGTGATGGCTTCTCTGTATTGCATATAAATAACGCCGATACCGTTTTTTAAGAGAGCGTTTGCAATGGCTATGGTTAGATGTGTTTTACCGCTACCAACTTGTCCCAAAAATGCGATTGAATTATTGCGGCTTGTCCTTATTTTTTCAAAATTAATGATGTACTCGACAGCCATCTTTCTTGCAGCTTTTTGTTGTTCGTTTCTGGGAATGTACCCATTTACTGTTTTTTCTTGAAAAGCCTCTGATATACCGCTTTTCTGCATTAATTTTTTGCACCGGTTAACCTCGACACATTTGCAGCGTCGCCATGTATTTTCTTCGGAATTATAAATAAATTCAGTATCGTTACATTCTGAACATTCATATTCCTTCTGGAATTTCGGTATCGTCTCCGTGGCTTGGTTGGTAGTAGAGTTCTGAGCAGTCATAACCCGACTTATTATCTCCTGAATATGTTCCATTCCCATCCCTCACTTTGTCCTGTTTGCTTTCCCATGTCCTAACTGCTGCTTTCCAGTCTTTCATTTTGTTTTTGCCTATCATCCACCCTTTAGCTGTATAAAAGTCATACCACCTTTGAGGATCAACGCCTTTGTTCCGCTCTTGACAATAATCTGTGACTTCTTCAAGAGTGGGTGGAATGAATCTGTGCGACTTGTTCGCACTATTATTAACCTGATCTAACCTAACCTGATCTAACCTAACCTGATCTAACCTAACCTGATCTAACCTATGCTGACATTTGTCTGCCACTTGTCCGTCAAGTGACTGACATAGCGTGTACGAACCGTTTGTTTTTTCAGTAATAAGAGCCTTCTCAGCCTGATGCACCGTTTCCTTTATCCTGTCTTTTCTGATGTAATTATGTAACTTCCAGTGCTTTATAACGATAATTCCAGTTTCAAAAGGAATAATAAACCTTTTCGCAATCAATAGTTTTAAATCGTCGTCACTTGCCCCGGTAATACGCTGTATCTTTTTTACGTTGTTAATAAAACCCTCATCGTCTGCCCTCATGCCTAAGTGAAAATATAATGCCTGTGCGCTACTCGGCATATCCAAAAAAGCGTCTGAATCAATTATCGTTTTTGCAAACATTCTTCTTTCTGCCACTCTCTCACCACCTTCATCCGTAAACCTCTTTCAACCCCTGCAATTCCTCCATCAATGCCGGAAGCGAATCCCAGTTCCCCGTTATCGCCCTGTTGCCTGTTATGACCGCCCAGCCCTTTTTGTCAACCGCATACAGGACGCCGTGGATGTTGCTCTCTATAAACCGGCACCCGTACCTCTGCTCGATTTCCGGCAGTTTTTGTTTATTTAACATGGTTGTCCTCCTTCACAATGGATTTAATTTGCGAACTAAACTGCACCTGCTAAACAAGCTAAAACCAAATCTCTAACCTCTTCTGGTTGGTATATAGTTATTTCTTTCGGTAATCGGCAATATCTATATACGATTGGATCGTCAACGATGAATCCCTTTTTTCTGTACTCTGTGCCAGCTAATTTTCTGTAATAGTCATCATAGTCATGTATGAAGAATATTGGTGCATTTTTAACACTGAATCTTTTCTCGCATTCCCAGATTAAGCGTTTTGCATAATCATATCTGTGTACTAACATTGGTATGTCAAGTTTCGCTACTACCATCAGGTAATAATATGTTTTGCTATTACATCTCGTGAAGAAATCTAAAAAAGGTTCTTCAAATTCAATTAACCCATGCAGCATTGTCAACCTCCTTATTCACAAAATCAACGGTTTGTGTAATAACCGGAGGCGGCGGCAACCTCCGGCATCAAGATATAGCCCTTTCAATTTATTTTTTGCCGCCAATTCGACTACTTATGGAAGTTTGCCCTCGCCCTCTCCGCCAATTCTTTGCGTTTTTCATCCGACAGTACACGAGGCGGAACAACTTTTACCCACTTAAATGGGAATTTATATGTCTTTGATATTTCATCCTGTCTTGACACGGTAACATCCGAGCGTAAATGACATAGTTTGTCCATCTTGCGCATCCAAACAGGATTGTTCGTGTAAAGCGTTGCTTCCTTTTCGTCAAGCGTCCAGCTAATATGTGTTTCTGTTTCCGATTTTGATAAACCCATGGGTTCACCTCCTGCATATTTATACATTCTTGTAACATTAGAAGGGCAAGTCCTCGGAATCCATGTCAGGAAAGAATCCATTTTCCGGTTCAGCCTGTTGTGGTTCCTGTTTCCGTTCTGTCGTGCTGCCGATAAACTGCACAAAATCAGCCACCAACGTATGATACGTCTTGCCGTTGTACTCGCGACTTCGCATCTGCCCAAACACCAGAACCGGATCGCCCTTTTTGATATTTGCCGCATGGTTAGCCAGTCTGCCCCATGCCTCACAGTTCACAAAAACCGTGTTGTCGTCCTTGTCCTTGCCGACCGCCATGCCCCACTTGCAGTTAGGGGTATTCTTCTCGCCCAGCCGCTTGTATTCAGCGTCCTTTGTAGCGTTACCACACGCCATAACGCCGTCGCCTAATTTAGCCCTCATTATTCAACCCTCCAAACGCTTCTTTAACGGTTTCAAAGTCAACATCTTTAACATCGTTTATCCCGGCAAACCCCATCCCGTTCAAGATTTTTGTCGCTTCTTCCTGTTTCCCTTTAGCCAGTTTTAGCAGTTCGGCTTTCTGTTCCTTCGTAAGCGGTTTTGCTGCCATTTCCGGGAACGCTTCTTCCACAGTAGTCATGTTATCCTGCAAGGCGTTATATAGCTTCCTAAGCCGGAATATATCGTTCTGCGTCCACGTCTCCGGTCTGCTCCCCAAATATTTCACGATTGATTCAGGCTTCACGGCGTATTCCTTTTCAAACAATTTTCCCCACTTTGCGGCCTGTTCTTGTACTGTTCCTAAGTTCGCTTGTAAAGTCTTTTCACATTCCGAAAGTGCCAGGTCTACCAGGTCACCCGGCACTACTTGCAAAATACAACCCCTCATTCTGCGGCTTGCCTGATTAGCGCACATTTCGTATATGTCCCTGTCATCTAAAAGCCGCTTCTTGCCTTGCTTCGTATCTCGATAATGCGGCACTGAAAAGGTTGTTGTACGGCGTATATTGTTTTCAATATCCCACGCATAAGCTGTGCAGATGCTTTCATCCTCAAGCCGTTGTATCTCCATCCATCCAAAGTCTATGTTTCCCATTGCCTGTGCTGCCGCTTCCGCAAGTCTGATACTTGGTCCCGTTACCTTCGTGCCGCCCCTCGGATATTCGTATATTGCAATTTCAGCCAGCTTCGGTCTTTTACAGGACTGTATCAGCTTGCGCTCCACCTCTACCCAATCCCGTGGAAAACGCTTTGCCATAACAACCGCTGCTTGTACTTCCTGCGCCTGTCGTGTCGCCAATGCCGCCCCTACGTCACTTTTTGTTGTTAAATTGTTCTGTGGCTGTGTTGCTAAAGACTGATTTTCTTGATTAAACATGATAAACCCCTCCTAACATTCTCTGCTCGGTTCTACATATATATATCTTTGTCTGTGATAACACGACAGAACCTTCTTCGGTTTTTGCTTCCATGGCGGCACCTGGTCTATGTGAACCTCTTTTTTTAAAACCATCTTTGCGTCTTCTAAAGACCAACATTCTTTTGCCATTCCACCGTTGTATATCTCGTTGTAGCAACCGCTACAGTATTGTTTCTTTTCTTCCTTTGTCACAACACTTACCTCCCCCTCGCACTCATAATGATTTCTTCATAAAACTCCACTCCGGCAATTTTAGCCTTGCCCTTTGTCGCTTTTGCCAAATTATTCAACGCCGACAAATCCACCGGACGGATAACAACCCCTGCAACCTCAATCGGCACTAAGGATTCGTCAACAACCCGTGCTTTCCAGACCTTGCGGCTACTTACCCCTGCCGCCGATGCCTGTTGAATTGTCGCTACCGGGGCGGCAGATTCAACCAATTCAGCCTGTGCTAATGCCAAATCCGCGCCCAACATATCACCGGCGGCCTCTCTTTCCTGCGCTTCTTTGAGCAACCGCTCGGCCTCCTCTCTTTTGCGGCGTTCCATTTCCTCACGGATCGCCCGCTCTTTTGCTTCCTGCTCCCTTTGATACTCAGCCATTTTGCCCTTGATAAGCCTTTCAGCCTTGTTCAGCGGTTCAAGCATGGCCTTTTCCTTGTCGCAAATGTCTTTCCATGCCTTATGAGCCGACTTCTTTGGTTCAGCCCAATAGTCGGTTACTTTCTTGGCAAAGGTTTTCAGTTCAACCAGCATATTCCCCGCCACTTCATAATCCTGGTTGCTTGTTATTTTTAATTCGTTCGCCTTGACAACCACAAGGCTGGTTTCCTGTTGAAGTTCCTTGTTTTCTAAGTTATCCATGGTTTACCTCCCTCTTTAACTCGCTGTGCAAATAAGCACAGGCTTCAAACATTGTTCTTCCTTTGTTCAAATCAGCCTTAATCCAGTTGAAAGATGCATCATTCCTGAGATGAAGAATATACGCTTGTTTAACATTAATGCCGTGGCTTTTTAACGCCTCGACATAGCCATATTCTTGCGCTCCCGTAAGCAGTTCGTAAACCTCTTGGGACGTTTTTATATCCATAAGGCACAAATCATCGCCATCAAGAAATAGTCTGTCTGCTGTCCCCGCATAAAGCCTTGTGCGGTGATAAAAGCGGTACTCGGATGCCACAGTCTTGTATTTGTGTTCCTTCGCCCAATCTTGGTACGCCAGAATATAGGGCATAATATCGTTGTCCGCCTCCATCCAGCCGTACTTTTCGTACATTTCTATGGATTCATGCACCCGTGTGCCTCTATCTGCCGCAAATTCAAGAGTATGAAGCGGTACGTCGCCATATATTTCACGGGAAACAAAGCGGAGAATTTGCGTTACGGACGGCAATTCAAGCGTCTGCCTCAAATCAAGCGTGTATATGTGCTTTTCTTCGTCGAAATGAAGTTCAGGAAACGACGGCAGATTCAACTTCCTACCCCCTTGTATAATTATTCATCTTATACGATAATCGCTGATTTTTTCCAAATCCCGCCCTCCACAGTCAAAGCCCGCTAGGCACACGGTGGCCGCTTTAGACAGCAGAGGAAGGGGAGGGCGGGATAAAGTTAAACCTTCTTAATCCACGTCCCGGTGATAGTCTGCATTGAAAAGCCGTTTGCATTAGTCACAAAATGCGGCGTAACTCTTATTCCCTCACTGTTAACAAATACGCTTACGTTTACTGCATCAGGAAACATATCCTTGAGCATATAATGTATAGTTGATATTCTTTCCTCGACCGTCATTTTAGTAGATGTGTCCATTACTTCTTCTCCTTCCCTTTCCGCACAAACTGTGCTATACTTAGCTTGATAGTTTACCTTCTTATACGCCTTCAATTTTGTAAACCCCCGCAGTTATTTCTAAACGTGGATTTATAACAAAATCCTTGTCGCAACCGCCCATTTCAATGTCGCATGTTACTATTTGTTTTGGGATAAAGCGGCTATCAATATTTAAGATTACTTCATTTTCAAGCCCGCAATATGG
>LSQX01289968.1_pt2 | contig 11994 bp, 12 predicted proteins | sample 654561 | NCBI WGS metagenome assembly LSQX01 (sample SAMN04489861, study PRJNA283612) | anaerobic digester metagenome | isolation source: 4 biogas reactors fed with cattle manure at either 37C or 55C with and... | place: Denmark: Kongens Lyngby | collected 2014 | reverse complement strand
CGGCACCGGCCAGCTGCCCAAGTTCAAGGAGGACCTGTTCAGGATCGAGGGCTGGGACCTGTGGCTCATCCCCACGGCCGAGGTGCCGGTGACCAACATCCACGCCGGCGAAACCCTGGAGGAAGCGGCCCTGCCGGTCAAATACACCGCCTACACGCCCTGCTTCCGCTCCGAGGCCGGCTCCTACGGCAAGGACACCCGCGGCCTCATCCGCCAGCACCAGTTCGAGAAGGTGGAACTGGTCCAGTTCACCACCCCGGAACAGTCGCACGATGCCTTCGAAGGCCTGCTCGCCGATGCCGAGGCGGCCCTGCAGCTGCTCGAACTGCCCTACCGGGTGGTCTCGCTGTGCACCGGCGACCTGGGCTTTTCGGCCGCCAAAACCTGTGACATCGAGGTCTGGCTGCCCGGACAGAACACCTACCGGGAGATTTCCTCCTGTTCCAACTTCCTCGACTTCCAGGCCCGCCGGGCCGGCATCCGCTATCGGCCCAAGGGCGAGAAGAAGAGCAGGCTGGTGCACACCCTGAACGGCTCCGGCCTGGCGGTGGGCCGCACCCTGCTCGCCATCCTCGAAAACCACCAGCAGGCCGACGGCACGGTACGCCTGCCGGCGGTGCTGGAACCCTACTTCGCCACCCGCTTTTAAGCGACCGGCGGCGCGGTCGCCCGCACCGCCGGGTCACCCGCTCAGCCCTGCGGCCCGGCCGGTCGCTCCAGGGCCAGCTCGATCAGCCGGTCGAGCAGGGCGGCAAAGGGCAGTCCTGCCTCCGCCGCGGCCTGGGGGAGCAGGCTGGTCGGGGTCATGCCCGGGATGGTGTTCGTCTCCAGCAGGTAGAGTTCCTCGCCGACGAGGATCATGTCGGTACGGCTGTAGCCGCGCAGCTGCAGGCTGCGGTGCGCCCGCACGGCATAGTCCTGCGCCCTGGCCCGGACCGTTTCGCTCACCGGCGCCGGGCAGACCTCCCGGGTGGCGCCGGGCTGGTACTTGGCCTCGTAATTGAAAAAGTCGTAGCGACTGTCCGGGATGATCTCGATGAGCGGCAGGGCGGTCAGTTCGCTGTTGCCCAGCACCCCGGCAGTCAGCTCGCGTCCCTTGAGAAAGGCCTCGACCATCACCTCGCCATCGTGACGCAGCGCCAGTTCGAGCGCCGCGGGCAACTGGTCGCGGGTGCGGACAATGGACATGCCGATGGACGACCCCTGGCGCACCGGCTTGACCACGCAGGGCAGCCCGACCGCGGACTCGATCCGGCCGCTGTCCCGCAGGTCACCCGGCTCGACCATCACCCAGGGGGCCACCGGCAGGCCGGCGAGCCGGTACATGACCTTGGCCAGGTTCTTGTCCATGGCCAGGGCGCTGCCGAGCACCCCGGCCCCCTGGTAGGGAATGCCGAGCAGGTCGAGAAACCCCTGGATGGTGCCGTCCTCGCCATGCACCCCATGCAGGAGGATGAAGGCCGCGTCGATGTTGGCCGCGTCGGCCGCGATCCGGGCGAGATCGGTGGCCGGGTCGTAACGGACCACCTCGTAGCGGTCACGGTTCAGCGCCTGCTCCACCCCGGCCGCCCCGCGGAGGGAAACCTCACGCTCAGCCGACACCCCGCCGGCGATGAGCGCCAATCGCAATTTTGCCATACTCCGTCTCCTCTGGTGAATTTCCCGATACCGCCCCGTGGCGGCGCCGTGGCCGTTATCGTATCCCATCGGGCCGGAAGAAAACAGCCAAAAGCGCGCCGCCCGGCCAACCGGTGACGCCCGCCGACAGGCCATCCCACGGGGCTCCGGAGCGGGTGCTGCCAGCGAAAATTGACTGAAATACAGTTCTATGCATTGACAATCACGGGCCAAGCGGCTAGTTTGTTGTGTCCAACAAACCATCCCCTTACTAACGGCTTCGGCCAACCACCAAAGGAAGTGATGCAATCATGATCGAAGTAGATGTCAGAGGTGACCTCGAATACGCGATCCGTCAGTTAAAGAAGAAACTGCAGATCGACGGTATCAAACGTGAGCTGAAACGGCGCGAGTACTACGAGAAGCCCAGCGTGAAAAAGCGCCGCAAAGCCGCTGAGGCCCTGCGTAAACTTCGAAAGTTCAACCGGATGAGAAGCCGGATGTGAACGCTTCGCCCCGACGGCCCGGCCGTCGGGGCGTTTTTCTCCCCGCCCTCGCACCCCAGCTGCCGCCCGCCCCTGTTACTCGCCGACTACACCGACAATCTGCATTTCTTCCTGCAGTTCCTGACCATCCAGCGACGGTTGGCCGCCAACACCGTGGCCGCCTACCGGGCCGACCTGGAGTCCCTGCTCCGCTTCCTCACCGACGTCTGCCGACCGCGGCCCGAACGCATCGGCCAGGCCCAGATCGAGCAGTTTTTCCAGCACTGCCACGAGCGGGGCATCAGCGCCCGCTCCAATGCGCGCCGGCTGGCTGCCCTGCGCGCCTACTTCGCCTTTCTCGTCGCCCAGGGCCGGCTGGTCGATAACCCGATCACCGGTATCGACACCCCCAAGACCGGTCGCAGTCTGCCCAAGGCCCTCTCCCAGGCCGAGGTGGACACCCTGCTCTCCCCGCCCCGGGTCATGCCGCCGCTGGTGCTGCGCAATTACGCCATGCTCCACCTGCTCTACGGTTCCGGGCTGCGCGTCAGTGAACTGGTGCAGCTGCCGCTGCACGGCTGCAACCTGCAGAGCTGCCACCTGCGCATCCTCGGCAAGGGCGACAAGGAGCGGATCGTGCCTTTTTCCATGGCGGCCGCCGGCCGCGTCGCCGACTACCTGGAACGCGGCCGGCCGATGCTCCTCAAGGGGCGACCGAGCCCCCTGCTGTTCGTCTCCAACCGGGGCACCGGCATGACCAGAAACCGGTTCTGGCAGATACTCGGCGACATCGCCCTGGCCGCCGGCATCAGCAAGGCGATCAGCCCGCACATGCTCCGCCACTCCTTCGCCACCCACCTGCTGGCCGGCGGCGCCGACCTGCGGGCAGTACAGATGATGCTCGGCCACGCCGACATCGCCACCACCCAGATCTACACCCAGATCGACGTCGCCCGCCTGAAATCGACCCACCGCCGCTTCCATCCGCGCGGTTAAGTGCCGACTGGACCCCGGTCCGCATCCGGCCGACCGGTGACCGGCAGGGCGACGGTGAACACCGTTTCGCCCGGCTGCGAGCGCACCTCGATGGTGCCGCCGTGGGCCAGGACAATGCCGTAGGACACCGGCAGCCCCAGGCCGGTCCCCTCCACCATCGGCTTGGTGGTGAAGAAGGGCTCGAAGACGCGGCCCATATCCTCGGGCCGGATACCCGGACCGTTGTCCGCAAAGGAAACCACCGCCATCCCGCCCCGCAGCGCTGTCGTGATGGTCAGCCGTCCGCCCTGCTCCGAGACGGCCAGGGCGTCGCTGGCATTGAGCAGCAGGTTGACGAACACCTGGCGGATCTGGTCTTCCACGGCCCGCAGGCGGATGGGCTGCGCACTGAAGGCCCGCGTCACTTCGACCCGCTTGCGGTCCAGGTAGGTGCGGTGCAGGGCGAGGACCTCTTCGAGCAGCCGATGGAGGTCGCAGGCGCTCTTCCGGCCGCTGGACGGGCGGTTGAACTGCTGCAGGTCGCGGATCAGGGTGCGCATCCGGTCACACTCCTCTTCGGCCAACTGCAGCAGTTGACGATCGTCCGGGGCGAGTTCCGGCCGCTGTTGGACATCGCGCAAGGCGAAGCGGATGCCGAGCAGCGGGTTGCCGAACTCGTGGGCAAGCGAAGCGGTCATGCGGCCGAGCAACTCCATCTTCTGGGCCTGCTGCAGGTGCGCGGTCAGCTCCTGCTCCCGGGTGATGTCCCGGCCCATGGCCACCACATGGGTCAACTGGCCGGACCGGTCGCGGATCGGAAAGATCTGGATCTTCAAGGCGAAGCGCCGGCCGGTGTCGGAGTCGCTGGCCAGGGTGCCGAGCCACGGGACGCCGCTGCGGATGGCGGTGCGGATCTGCTGCGCATGGCCCCCAAGATGCAGGGCCGGCAGGCTGTCGAAGGCCTTGACGCCGACGATGGCGGCGGGATCGGTGCCGGTCACCCGGGCGAAACTGGTGTTCACATACTCGACCACACCCTCGGCATCGGTGATGAGGATCAGGGCGGGCGCCTGACGGATCACCTCGGTGAGCAGCTGCTTTTCCTGCTCGAGGCGGTGCCGGTGGCTGGTGTCGGCGAAAAAGGCGACCGCGCCGGTACACTGCCCCGCCTCGACCACCGGATAGGAGCGCACCGACAGGTGCAGCGCTGTCCCGTCTGGCCGGGAAAACGGCAGGCCGTCCGCCTGCAGGACCTGGCGCTCGCGGATGGTGGCGCGGATCTGCCCGGCCGGAGTGGACGGCAGGGAACTGTGGCCGCACCGCTCGTCCCAATGGCTGAGCAGATCCAGGCCAACCACGGTCTCAGTTCCTGCCGCCGGCAGATAGTCCAGACCGGCGCGATTGACAAAGGTGCAGCGCCCGTCGGTGTCCACGCCGAAAATACCCTCGTTGGTGGCGTCGAAAAAAAGCCGCAACTGCTTCTCCTGCCGGCGAAGATCGGCAAAGGCGCGCGCACCGCTCCGACCGAGACCATTGAGCGCCGCCGCCACCCGGTCCATCTCGTCCGGCTCGCGGCCGGGTGGACGGTCGAGCACCAGCGGCACCGGTTCACCGCTGCTGATGTCGATGTCCTGGACGTAATCGGCCAGCCGGGTCAACCGCCCGGCGACACTTCGCCGGAAGAGAAAGAGCAGGAAGCCGGCGACCAGGAAGGTTTTCACCCCGTTACTGCTCAAAAGGATGACCACCCGGCGCAGCAGCCGCCGGTAGACCCCTGCCAGGGAGGCATCCACGCGCAGTTCGCCGATCTGCTCGGTGCCGCGACCGGTGGTGTAGACGAGAGGAAAGGTGTGGGGAATGCCGTTGGTCGCCGGCGCGCCCTTGGCCCAGGCGATGCGGCCGTCCATGCTCACCGCCGCGTAGACGATGTCCTGGCGCCTGGTCAGCCCCTCGAGCTGCAGGTTGATCTGCAGGTCGTCGAGAAGCCAGACGCTCTCCTCCAGCGGGCGGACGCTGGTTTCGCCCACCGAGGTGAAAAAGCTCTGAATGTTGCGCAGTTCCTGGCGGTAGTCGAGCAACAGCTGCACACAGGTGGTGACCACCGCCAGCGCGGTGCTGAACAGGAGAACCTGGACGGTGAGGCGGGAGGCGATGCTGGTGCGTTGCAGGGGCAGCACGGCAGGGTTCCTCGTCAGGGGAAAATCGACGGCACGGGGCGTGTGGGCGGCCGGGAGTTCCGGCGGGTCACGGCACCTCGCGGAGCGGACCGGGCCGGTGCTGACCGGCGAGCAGCACCTCGACCCCGACGCGGCGGTCGAGACACCGGCCGACCTCGGCGAGCACCCGTTCCGGGTGGTTGTTCACCTCGCTCAGGTGGGCGAGCACGAGCAGACGGAGGCGCTCCGCCGCCAGTTCGGCGGCAAAGGTCATCGCCTCCCCATTGGCCAGGTGGCCCATGGAGGACAGCACCCGCTGCTTGAGCGGCAGCGGATAGGGGCCGTCGCGGAGCATCTGCACGTCGTGGTTGGCCTCGAGGACGAGGGCGCCGCAGCGCTGCAGGTGATGACGGATCAGCCGGGTGATGCGGCCGGTGTCGGTACAGTAGCCGAGACTGGTCGATCCGTCACTGACCACGAAGCCGACCGGGTCGGCGGTGTCGTGGGACACGGCAAAGGGATGCAGGCTGAGTCCCTCGATGACAAACGGCTCGCCCGTGCCGAACTCCCGGCACACGGGCAGATCCCCGGCCCGATCAACAAAGGCGCGCAGGGTGCCCGCATTGGCGTACACCGGCAGGCGCAGCCGGCGGGCGAGCACGCCCACCCCACGGACATGGTCGCCGTGTTCGTGGGTGACGGCAATGGCGGTCAGGGTCTCCGGCCCGATGCCCAGGGATGCGAGCCGGGCAAGGGTTTCCTTGCAGGAAAAGCCGGCGTCGATGAGCACCCGGGTTGCCCCGGACTCGACCAGGGTGCAGTTCCCCTTGCTGCCGCTGCCGAGGACGGAAAATCGCATGGGACGGATGCTCCGGGCGGTCGACGGGGGGTCAGCGCAGGCCGGTGGAGCCGAAGCCGCCACTGCCCCGACGGGTCGGTGCCAGCGAGGCGTGCACCTCCAGGGCGGCCCGGACCACCGGCGCCAGCACCAACTGGGCGATGCGGTCGCCGCGCTCGACCGTAAAGGGTTCGCGCCCGAGGTTGATCAGCCCGACCCGCACCTCGCCGCGGTAATCGGCGTCGATGGTGCCCGGCGCATTGACCACGGTGACCCCATGGCGGACCGCCAGGCCCGAACGCGGCCGCACCTGGAGCTCGCAGCCCTCGGGGATGGCCACGGCAAAGCCGCAGCCGATCAGCCGGATCTCCCCCGGGGCAATGGTCACCGGTGCCCCGATGCAGGCGGCCACGTCCATGCCGGCCGCCTGCGAGGTGGCGTAGGCGGGCAGCGGCAGGTCAGCGCTGCCATCCGGGTCCAGCCAGGCAAACCCCACCGGCAGCGAACCCGCCGCCTCTGTTTCCTCTGTTCTGTTCCTGTCCCCTGTCATGGTTCCTCCGCACAAAAAAAAAGCCGGTCGCAGGCAGCGACCGGCTTCTGTTCATCTGATGTGCCGCCGGCTCACTTCTCGCCTTCGGCCAGCGCCGCCTTGCGGCTCAGGCGGATGCGGCCGCGGTTGTCGACGTCGATCACCTTGACCTTGATGATGTCCCCTTCCTTGACCACGTCGGTGACGTTCTTCACCCGCTCGTTGGTCAGCTCGGAGATGTGGACCATGCCGTCCGTGCCCGGCAGGATCTGCACAAAGGCGCCGAACTCCTTGATCGTGCGGACCTCGCCCTCGTAGATGCGGCCGATCTCGGGCACCGCCGTGATCTCCTGGATACGGTTGATCAGCGCCTTGGCCGACTCGGCGCTGCTGCTGAAGATCTTCACCGTACCGTCATCCTCGACGTCGATCTTGGATTCGAACTCGTTGGTCATCTCGCGGATGATCTTGCCGCCGGGGCCGATGATGTCGCGAATCTTGTCCGGGTGGATCTTGATGGTGACGTACTTGGGCGCATGCTCGGAGACCGCGGCGCGCGGCGTGTCGATCGCCTCCCGCATTTTCTCGAGGATGTGCAGGCGACCGTTCTTCGCCTGGGCGAGTGCGGTGGCCATGATGGCGCGATCCACACCCTCGATCTTGATGTCCATCTGCAGACCGGTGATGCCCTCGCTGGTGCCGACCACCTTGAAATCCATGTCGCCGAGGTGGTCTTCGTCGCCGAGGATGTCGGTGAGCACCACCACCTTGTCACCCTCCTTGATCAAGCCCATGGCCACGCCGGAGACCGGCGCCTTGATGGGCACACCCGCGTCCATCAGCGCCAGGCTGGCGCCGCAGACCGTGGCCATGGAGGAGGAGCCGTTGGACTCGAGCACCTCGGAGACCACCCGCAGGGTGTAGGGGAAGGCGTCATTGGCGGGCAGTACCGCCTCGATGCCGCGGCGGGCCAGGGTGCCGTGGCCGATGTCGCGGCGACTGGGACCGCTCAACCGCCGGACCTCGCCGACGCAGAAGGGCGGGAAGTTGTAGTGGAGCATGAAGCGGCGATAGACATCGCCGCCCAGACCTTCCAGGTGCTGCTCGTCGCGCTCGCTGCCCAGGGTGCCGATGACCAGGGCCTGGGTCTCGCCCCGGGTGAACAGGGCCGAACCGTGCGCCCGCGCCAGGATACCGACTTCGCAGGCGATGGGCCGGACCTCTTCGAAGGAGCGGCCGTCGAGGCGTATGCCCTGGTTGACGATGCGGTCGCGCATCACCTGTTTCTTGTAGTCGCTGAGCAGTCCGGTCACCCGCGCGGGGTTGTCGCAGACCTCCGGGTCGATGGCCGCGACCACCTCGGCCTTGAGCAGGTCGTAGCGATCGGACCGGGCCATCTTGTCCGCGGTGGCCACCACCTCTCCCATGCCGGCGGCAGCGGCCTGCTCGACCAAACGGCGCAGGTTTTCGTCCACCACCGGCGGCGTCACCTCACGCTTGGGCCGGCCGACCTCGCGCTGCAGGTCGAACTGCAGATCGATGAGCGGCTGGATGGCGGCATGGGCGAAGAAGATCGCCTCGAGCACCACGTCCTCGCTCAGTTCACCGACCTTGCCCTCGACCATGACCACGGCGTTGCGGGTACCGGCGACCACCAGGTTGAGCCGGGACTTCTCGAGCTGACTCTTGCCCGGATTGAGCACGTACTCGCCGTCGATGTAGCCGACCCGGGCCGCGGCTATGGGGCCGGCGAACGGGATGTTGGAGATCATCAGCGCGGTGGAGGCGCCGTTCATGGCCAGGATGTCCGGATCGAACTCCTGGTCGGCGGAGAAGACGGTGGCGATCAGCTGGGTCTCGCTGGAGTAGCCGTCCGGAAAGAGCGGCCGCAGCGGCCGGTCGATGAGCCGGCAGGTGAGCACCTCTTTCTCGCTCGGCCGGCCGATCTCGCGCCGGAAATAGCTGCCGGGGATGCGGCCGGCGGCATACATCCGCTCCTGATATTCGATGGTCAACGGCAGGAAGCCCAGGTCCTTGGACCCCTTCTCGGCCACCACCGTGACCAGCACCTTGATGTCGCCGCTGGACACGACCACGGAACCGTTGGCCTGCTTGGCCATCTTGCCGGTTTCAAAGGTAATGGTACGGCCACCGAGTTCGGTTGTGACTGTCTTGATCATGCGTTCTCCTGTTCCGGCCCTGCCGGCATCTGCTGTGGAGGTGGCGATGCATCCGCTGCGGCAAATTCCGTCACAAAGGCACAAAGGAGACGGCGACAAGCGCACGCGGTTGTCACCGCCTCCTTTGTGTCTTTATGATGTTCCGCTGCCCGCGGGCAGACACATCGAGTGGGGGCGGGCGGAGGGCCACTGCGGCCCTCCGCCCGAAAGCGGGTTATTTGCGGATACCGAGTTCCTGAATCAGCGACCGGTATTTGGCGATGTCTTTTTTCTGCAGGTATTTGATCAGGTTCCGACGCTGGCCGACCAGCTTGAGCAGACCGCGGCGGGAGTGGTGGTCCTTGGCGTGGGTCTTGAAGTGCTCGGTCAGGTAGAGAATGCGCTCGGTAAGCAGAGCGATCTGCACTTCGCACGAGCCGGTGTCGGTCTCGTGCGTCTTGAATTTTTCAATGATTGCCTTCGTCTTCTCGGTTGTCTGTGCCATGGGCATCTCCTTCTGCTGCCAGCAAAGCGTTTTCCCTCGGCCTCGCTGGAGTCTGGATGGTAAGTGTTCCGTGGTCCGCACCAGAGGGATGGCGCGGTGGAACAGTGGTATTTCTTAGACCGGGGCCCCGTCGCCCTGGCCAGTTGCAACCATGGCCGGCCCCGGCCCGGCCAGGCGAAGGGCCTCGTCGATGGCCAAACGGCCGGCGAGCAGCTGTTCGCGGCCCCCTGCTTCGTTCAGGGCGTCGCCCGGCACGCTCTGCCCCACCGTGAACGGCCCGCTGGCCGTCCGGCGCAGGCTGATCAGGTGCGCCCCGCAGCCCAGCGACCGGCCGATGTCGGCGGCCAGCACGCGGATGTAGGTGCCGCGACTGCAGCCCACCTCGATGTCCAGCTGCGCACTGGCCGGGTCATAGCCCCGGCAGAGGAGCCGGTCGATGACGATCGGCCGCGGCGCCTTGTCAATGTGCACCCCCTGGCGGGCATACGCGTACAGCGGCTTGCCCCGGTGTTTGACCGCCGAGTAGGCCGGCGGCGCCTGCCACTGCTCCCCTGCGTGGGCGGCCAGGCAGGCGTCGATGGCCGCCTGGTCGAGCACGGGCACGGGGGCCGTGGCGGTAATGGCCCCTTCCGGGTCCAGGGTCTCGGTCTCGACGCCGAGTTGCAGCCGGGCCAGGTAGGTTTTGCCGCCGCCCATGAACCGCTCGATGTGCCGGGTGGCGGACCGGCCCGCACAGACGATGAGCAGGCCGGTGGCAAAGGGATCGAGGGTGCCGGCGTGCCCGACCTTCTTCACGCCCAGCAAGCGGCGGACACGGCGGATAATGGCAAACGAACTCAGATCGGCCGGTTTGTCCACCAGGAAAACCCAGCCCTCGCCCGCTGCTGCCGGATCGCTCGCCTCCACCATCGGTCAGGGTTGCATCGCCTCGGCGAGCATGGGCAGCAGTTCGTCGCGCAGCGTGTCGAGCCGCACGCCGCGCACGCGGAAGCCGCTGGCGTTGCGATGGCCGCCGCCGCCGAAGCGGGCCGCCACCACCGAGACATCGCACTGGCCCTTGGCGCGCAGGCTGACCGAAATGAGGTCGTCGGCGACCTCCTTGAGAAACACCGCCACCCGTACCGAGCGGATCGCTCGCGGGAAATTGATGAAATGCTCGGTGTCCTCCATGGTGGTGAAGGTCCGCTCGAGCATGTTCCGGGTGACCCGGATCACGGCGATGCGGTCCCGCTCGTGCATCTCCAGGGTGGCCAGCACCTCCTGCATCAGGCGCACCCGACCAAGCGAGTAATTGTCGAACAGGTTGCCGGCGACATTCGCCGGCCGCGCCCCGCAGCGCACCAGGTCCGCCGCCACCTGGAAGGTGTGGGTGCTGGTCGAGTCGTAGCGGAAGGAACCGGTGTCGGCGCTGATCGCCGCGAACAGACACTCCGCCGCCCGGGTGGACAGCTCCGCCCCCAGGGCCACGGCCAGGTCGGCGATCATTTCGCCGGTGGAGGAGCGCTGCGGTTCGATCCAGCAGCAATCGCCGAAGCCGACATTGCCCTGGTGATGGTCAATGACCGCCAGCGGCCGGAAACTCATCAACTCCCGGCTCTCCCGGCCCAGCCGCCCCTCGTCGCCGCAGTCCAGACAGATGCTGACCAGGTCGTCGCCGGCCCGGGCAACGAACTCCCGCACCCGGGCCATGTCGGTCTGCGGCCGGCCGGCGCCCGGCAGAAACCGGAACATCGGTGACACCGGCTCTTCCAGGTAGCTGAACACCTGCTTGCCCAGACCCTCGAGAATCTCGGTCAGGCCGAGCAGGGAGCCGAGGGCGTCGGCGTCCGGGTTGCAGTGGGTCATGAGCAGCGCATGGCCCCGGTCCCGCACCAGAGCCAGCACGGCCTCGTCAGGACGGTTCATCCTTTCGCTCCTTCTCGATCTGCCGGAACAGGTCGTCGATCCGCTGCGCCTCCTCGTTCTGGTGGTCGAAGAAGAACAGCAGGTCCGGGGTATAGCGCATATTCAGCACCTTGGCCAGATGACTGCGAAAAAACCCCCGGGCGCGGCGCATGGCTGCCGTGGCCGGGCCGCTGGCCCCGCCGGTCGGCAGGCTGAAGTACACCTTGGCCTGCTTGAGGTCCGGAGTGACCACCACCCGGGTGATGGTTACCCCGGTCAGGCGCGGATCGCTGGCATCGCGCAGCAGCAAGAGCGACAGCTCGTTCTTGACCGCCTCGGAGACCCGTTTCGGCCGCGAGCTTTCCGGCCGTCCCAGGCCGGGCAGTTTGAAATCGAACTCCATGGACAGTGCCGGCGCCGTTACAGCGTGGCCTCGACCTCGTCGAGGACAAAGGCCTCGATGTGGTCACCGATTTTGATATCGTTGTAGTTCTCGATGCCGATACCGCACTCGAAGCCGGTGAGCACCTCCTTGACATCATCCTTGAAGCGGCGCAGCGATCCGAGCCGGCCGGTGTAGATGACCACGCCGTCGCGCAGCAGGCGAACCCGGGCGTTGCGTTCCATCTTGCCGGCGATCACCGAACAGCCGGCGACCGTGCCGATCTTGGGCACGGAGAAGGTCTCGCGCACCTCGGCGGTGCCGATCACCCGCTCCTCGAAGGTCGGTTCGAGCATGCCCTTCATGGCCTTCTCGATATCCTCCAGCGCGTGGTAGATGACGTCGTAGGAGCGGACGTCGACCCCCTCGCGATCGGCCAGTTCCTTGACCTTGACGCTCGGCCG
>LSQX01287706.1_pt1 | contig 11994 bp, 11 predicted proteins | sample 654561 | NCBI WGS metagenome assembly LSQX01 (sample SAMN04489861, study PRJNA283612) | anaerobic digester metagenome | isolation source: 4 biogas reactors fed with cattle manure at either 37C or 55C with and... | place: Denmark: Kongens Lyngby | collected 2014 | reverse complement strand
TTCCACTAAGCCTTGAGCGACATATTCCTGGGGTGAGCATCCTGGATCAAAAACTATCTGCATACGACACCTCCATGAGCAACATAAACTCATTCTAGCAAATTCTAGGTCAAAAGAGAGCAAGAAAAAATCGCAGGCTGTTTGCTCCTGCGAATCATTGACATGGAAATTTATCGTGACACAAAATCCTCAAAACCTACCCGGTTAAATTGAGACGTAACACTATTTACATGCTAACACGCGTCTAATGTCAACACCATAATTAGATAGACATCTAACTCATTCACCTGCGCGGTATAACTATCTAAGAAGGCCGAAGATGAATTGTTCTGTGCTTGGAGCTGGAAAGGTGGGGAGTTTCCGCTTTTTCCATGGAATTAGCAGGGGAGATAACTGATATCGTCGAATTGGGTGTACAACTCCCTGGCTACGAGGTGCCAGTGTGGGAAGGTTGTGGGTATATCTAAAGTGTTGGTCGTTTTCGGTGTGATTGTAGGGCTAGTAGTTACTCTAGTGGTTGTATCCCAAGTTGGGGGTTTACTGTTCCAGCGCAGCAGCAAACGGGAAGTAGCGCAGTTGTTTAGTACAGTGAGCTCTACAGATGATGTGGTGACCGAAGCAGATTTGGTAGGCCTTCCCGCAAGTGTGCAGTAGTGGCTTCGCTACACTGGAATCGTTGGGAAGGAAAGCATTAGATCGGCTCGTCTCAAACAGAAGGCGCAGATGAGGCTGGCTGTGGATTCATCCTGGATGCCCGTCTCCGCCACCCAATACTTCACCACCGAGTAACCAGGTTTCATTTGGCAGGCTTTCGTCACCGCTACCCCAGGAGTTGTGATCGCTGCTCGAGACAAGTACATGGATGGGCGGGGGAGTATGTTAATTATGCCCCTATCCTTGTTTATCCTAGCTGACTCACAGGGGATGGAAGTGGATCAGGGGGCTTTATTGAGATACTTGGCAGAATCCATTTGGTTCCCTAGTGCTGCTTTAAGTTCTTATATAACTTGGACAGAGATCGATGCTTATACCGCCGAAGCGACCATGAGTTATGGTGGGATCACAGCATCTGGAACCTTTACCTTCAACGACGCGGGAGAGGTTATTCTCTTTGAGGCAGAAAGACATGGTGATTTCGATGGGGAATACCGTCTCGAAACATGGTCCATTCCAGTGAGAGATTATGCCGAGTTTGGGGGAATTAAGGTTTCCACTAAAGGAGACGTCACTTGGAAACTTGCCGCAGGAGACTATAACTGGTTTAACTTTGAGTTAGTGGACATTGAGTACAACACGGTGGTGGCTTATTAAGTGTCCAGAGGGGCCCATTGAGATGTAAGACTTATGGAGTGTCGCTTCTTTGGCTTCAAAGACCTTAAGATGAGGTGGGATTTCGAAGACACTCTATTTGGATAATCGTTTGACTGGTCACGAAAACTATCAAGACGTTGGCTCAAATGCCGCAGCCATATTTGCAAAGATCTGGGACAAGGTTTTGTTGAAGTCTGAAACACGGGCATAGTGTAATTCAAAGAAAACAAGGCGGATCTTAACGTCGATCCTTAGGTACTACTAGCCGAAACACGGACTTGGAAATCTCTGTGATCACGACCAGCTACATAATTTCCATTATCCACGCACAGCCCAGGATGTTGCCTATGCAATGTGGCGTGAAACTGAACGATGCCACGGATGTGCTTTTTAGGAAAGGCATTCCCTTTGGTGATTGACTTTTGTGGTTTGTTTATAAATCCATAAGGAGGATAACAAATGCGCATGATACCTGTGACTTCCAGTAACCTAAAGGCTGTTGGTTATGACTCGGATACCAAGACTCTGCGTGTCGAGTTTCATAATGGCACTTATGACCATTACGACGTTCCTGAAGCGGTGTATAGGGGACTTTTAGATGCTAGTTCTAAGGGGAGGTATTATCATTATACCATCAGGGACCGCTTCCAATATGTCCGCGTGTCGTGATTAGAACGAGTTCTGTTATTCTATGTGGGTAGTTGATTGATCGGAGTTCACTAGAGATATCTGGACATTATCTCGGAAAGGTGAGGAACATTGCTATCTGGATATATTAATGGTTGTTATGGTATTACCGAGCTCGAGCTTAAAACGATTGATTTTTTGGAGTGCTCTAGGGCAGTAATATATGCACCAAATGGAGTGATGAAGACTTCTTTCGCAAAAACCTTGGAGGCTTTAGCAAATGGCAAACCGCCAGAAGAAAACATGTTTGTCCAGCCACCAGATTACCACTTAAGGTACCATTCACAGGAGCTCTCGGCTGGAGAAGAGAACCAATCCTTGAATGTTCACGTCGTCCATTCATTCGAAGATCATCTTGAGTGGGATAGTGTGTCAACTCTGTTGGTCAATCGGCATCTGAAGCAAGAGTATGACAAGATCCAGAGGTTGATAAAAGAGGAACTTGATAAGTTCACAGAGAGCCTGCGTGTTATGTCGGGTTTGTCCCGTAACAAACTCAAGGATATACTCTTTGCGGATTTCGGGCTGTCCAGTGAGAATGATTGGGTCGACCTAATCAGAGTTATAGGCAAAGAGGTAGAGACCCACAGGATCGTGGAGGAACTGAGGGAAATTGAGTACAAGGATCTCATCAACGACAAGACTATGATTTTACTCAAAAACCCTGATTTCCAAAGGAATATAGGCGAATACCTTCAGATATTAAATGAGCTTATTTCTCAGTCTGAAGTTCTCTCTACGGCGTTTGACGACCACAACGCGTCAGAACTAGGAAAGTCATTTTCTAAACATAACCTTTTCGAAGCTAACCATCGAATAGTGCTTAGGAACGGAAGGGCTGTAGAAAATATCAAACAGTGGAATCTTGAGGTAAGTGCAGCTTTAGAACAAGTTAATGACTCACCGGAGTTGCGAAATGTGTATTCGCGAATCAACGGTCTCATTAACAGAAACATCGAGTGTCAAACATTGAAGCGACTCCTAAACTCCAATCATGGATTAATACGACACCTAGGCGATGTGGATAGGCTCAAGAAGACACTATGGCTGAACTACATAGTCACAGACTATACGGTCTTCCAGGTACTGAAAGAAAAAGTGGAAGAGTACCGACGAAGAATTGATGAGATTTATGAGGCAGCTTGTTCTGAAAGTGACTTATGGACAAGCATGATCTCGAACTTCCATAGCAGGTTCTCTGTACCTTTTCGCATGGTAGTCGGCAATCAACCCAATGTTATACTTCGGGATGAACCAGCGAGTATCGAGTTCGAATACTATGGACACGATAGCCAACGCAAACAGACGCAAGAAGACCTTATGGCCGTACTAAGTGCGGGTGAAAGAAGAGCATTATACCTCCTAAATATCCTATTCGATCTAGAAATCATAAAGACCGAAGCAGAGCGTTCAGGTTCAAAGTTCTTAATAGTGTTTGATGACATTGCGGACTCATTTGATTACAAAAACAAATATGCCATAGTGGAGTATCTGAAGGAAATTTCGGAGCATCCGTACATCGATGTACTGATTCTTACTCATAACTTCGACTTTTACCGAACTGTTGTTCACAGATTAGGAATTCGGCGAGACAATTGCTTTATGGTCCAAAAAGACAATGTTGGTCGATTGGTTATGTCTAAGTTTGGCTACCGGGATGATGCTCTTTCTTATGGGATTCAGCAGATTAGAGATGGAGACATAGACCGCAACGAGACAAGGTTAAAGTGGCTTATTGCATGTATACCTTTCTTTCGGAACTTAGCTCACTATAAAGGGGATAAGGATCTATACAGTAGCTTTACGAGCCTTCTCCATCTAAAAGATGATACACACTCAGTGACCGTAAAAGACCTTTGGGATTATTATGGGCAGATTTTTCCAGTAGAACCACTCATCTCGTCAAGGGAACGGCAGCTAGTAATAGACCTTATTAGGGAATTAGCATTAGTAATCTTGAATGAAGCAGTGGAGAGTATAAAGTTGGAAAGCAAAATCGTATTAGCGATCGCAATCCGGCTAGAGGCTGAGATTTTTATGGAGAATAAGTATAAGGAGTGTAACTTAGAGTTACCGATTTGTAGCAAAAATCAAACTCGAGTCTGGTATGAAAGCATCAAAGATCATCTAAGCAACGATGAGCGGACATTGTTGGAGCGCGTCAATATAATGACACCCGAGACCATTCATTTGAATGCATTTATGTATGAACCGATTATAGACATATCGGACTGGCATCTGAAAGGTGTTTTTTCAGAGCTCAAGGTGCTCAATGAGCCTCAGTCGTCAAAGACCAAGTCTGTTGGCGTCAATAGGGGTGAGCAAATAGTTGGTTAAGGCATATGTGGCGAAACCACGAAACTTTAGATTTCCCATGGCTTCAACTAACTTTGGTGTGGCGCTACCTCGCCTAAAGTGTGGGAATGGCGTATTGGGTTGATGATGTTGCGGCGTTTAACACATAGGTGTAAGTGCCACTCATTCTAGTTCCTAACGATACTTGAAATTAAGGATCGGCCGACGATTAGAACGTAGCAACATTGGGAGGATAATGTAGTGAGTTTCAAAGATCTTGTAATCATCAAACCAGACATTCCCGATCTCGAATCCGCCTACACCGTCTTTGAACAGTCCATAACCCTAGCTTTCGAGGAAGAAGGAATCTCTCCGGAAGAGACCTCACAGGACATAGCCCACAAGAAAGCTCTGTTACTTAAATCGGTAACAGACACAAGTTCCGATTACATCTTTATGGTTGCCAAGCTCGATGATATAGTCATCGGAACCATTTCTTATGGCCCTTGTAGTCATGAAATAGGAGTGTGTACAAACAATGAGCTTGACGACGTAGGCGAACTTGGGAGCCTCTATGTCCTGCCTGAGTACCAAGGTCAAGGTGTTGGGTCGGCCTTAATTAATGCTATGCTCAAACACCTTCACAGCATGGGGGTAGAACAGTTTTGCTTGGACTGCGGCCTCAAAGCAGCTCAACAGAGATGGCTGCGGAAGTTTGGTGCGCCATACAAAGTCGCCAAGGACTATTGGGGAGAAGGTAGTGACCACATAGTGTGGCTGTGCAATGTGAAGGACTTCGTTTAGTAGACTCTTAGTTGCTTATATGAGGAGGGAACTTTGGTATGATCAAAGGTCTTAGCCACCTCACATTTATAGTACAGGATTTGGAACGGGCTTCGCTGTTTTTTACCAGAATTTTTGATGCGGTTGAAGTCTATTCAAGCGGAGAACGCACCTTTTCTCTATCGAAGGAGAAATTCTTCACCATCGGTGATCTCTGGATTGCCGTAATGGAAGGGGAGCCCGTTAAAGAACGTTCCTATCAACATGTGGCTTTCAAAATCAATGACGATGAATTTGAAATGTACAAATCTCGGGTCATGGAACTAGGACTTGAAGTGCTCCCGTCTCGCCCAAGGATAAAAGGAGAAGGGCGGTCCCTATACTTCTATGATTTCGACAATCATCTTTTTGAGATGCATACCGGCTCCCTGAAACAACGCCTTGATGCTTATAGCGATGCTGTAAAGCAACCTGAGCTCATTACAATTGACCAGACCCTGAGACTACGAGCATATGATGGTAACTTCCAGCTTGCTGTTCCGTGGTACCAAGACCCAACAGTGTTCTACAATTCCGAAGGAATAACTGATCCTCAAAAGATACCAGATGAAGACTATGTGCGGTATATGTATGAGTACTTAAATACCCATGGTGAGCTCTATTTCATTGAAATTCTGCAGGAAGGGAAGTTCGTTCCCATAGGTGATGTAACACTTATGGAGGAGAATGTGCCCATCGTAATTGGGGTTCCTGAGTATCGCGGCCAAGGCATTGGAAAGAAGGTCATGCAGGCCATTCTAAAAAGGGCTCGGGAGATAGGGATCAAGAAAATCACTGGTTCAACTGTGTATGACTATAACATCGCATCAAGGCGACTCCATGAATCTTTAGGCTTCAAATGTGTGTCTATTAATGGCAATGTAAGGGTTTACGAGCTCGATCTTGAGACACTACCTTGGTGTATTCGCTAATCTAAAACTAGACCACCAAGATTGGTTCCGCTAAACGAAAAATTGACCACCTTGAGCCCCTTCCCTGTTATGATGGTTTTGAGTGAATCATCTGACAGGAGGAAAGGAATTTGCACAAGATGGTCGATAAAGAGTATATCAGAAAACTGCATTATGTGGAAGGCTGGTCCATTAGAAAGATCAGCCGACAGCTTCCAGTATCTCGTCCAACCATCCGAAAAATGCTAAAGGATTCTGGAATCCCAAAGTACAATCTCACTAAGCCACGCCCATCTCCGGTGATGGATGAGTTTCGACCGATTCTGCAACAGTGGCTGTTTGAGGATCAATCTGCCCCACCTAAGCAAAGACATACGGCTGTTAGAATGTATGAAAGATTACGGGACGAATATGGTTTCACCGGTGCTGAGTCAACAGTGCGTCGTGTTGTTTCTCAATTGCGTAAGTCTGTTCCTGAATGCTTTATTCCCCTCACAGCTGCTCCTGGGGAGCAGTTTCAAGTGGATTTTGGACAGGCTTTAGCGGTCATCAATGGGGTAGAGACCAAAGCCCATTTGTTTTGCATGAGGCTCAAACACAGCCATGTTCCCTTTGTCTGTGCTTTTCCCACTGAACGGTTAGAAGCATTTTTGGAGGGTCATGTACTAGGGTTTGAGTATTACGGAGGAGTAGCGAGAGAAGGGTTGTATGACAATGCTAAGACCCAGGTGGTGAAGATACTTGAGGGTCCACTGCGTGAAGAACATGAATGGTTTTCTAGCTTACGCTCTCATTACCTATTCAACAGCCACTTCTGTCGTCCAAGGCGCGGCAACGAAAAGGGATCTGTTGAAAACTTGGTAAAGTACGTCCGCCAACATGTTTTAGTGCCAGTCTCATCCTTTGACAGCTGGACAGAACTCAATGAAAAGTTGCTTCAATGGTGCGAGAGAGAGAAGCAAAGAAATCTACCGTTATGGGAGGAGGAACGACTAGCGCTACGGGCATTGCCTAGTGCTCGATTCTGTGCAGCTCGCCCTCAAGTAGCACAAGTGAGCAGATACTCTTTGGTTACTGTGGATCGGAACCGTTACTCTGTTCCCAGTGATTATGTAGGACAAAACCTCTTGGCCAAGGCTTACGTTGATAGAATTGACATCCTCAGCCGAGATCAAGTCATTGCTTCACACAAGCGTCACTATGGTCGAGGTAATACATCTTTACAGCTAGAGCATTACTTGACAGCACTTGAACGTAAGCCACATGCTGTTACCCATGCTACTGTCGTAAGGCAGTTACCTGAGGCATTTCAGCGTGTAAAGGAGCAGATGGAGCGTTCCTCACCAATGGGATACAAGGACTTTATGAAGGTCCTTTTGCTAATGCGCGAGTATCCGCTGGACAAGGTCCATAACGCCATCAATGCAATTGGCCCTCACATGGCCAACGAACTCTCGATTCGTAAGCATCTAGAGAATGAACTATTAGACACCACAACTCAAATGGATGACCCTGTACTTTCTGCCACCCCATTAATTACAGCCACTGATACTTACAGATATGACCAATTGATACGAGGGGTGAGCTGATGATACCGGAGATTCTAGAAGCTCAGATTGAGATTGGCTGCAAAGAACTTAGGATGCCTGGACTTCGTAGACATTTCCGCAATCTGGTCCGCGAAGCCGAAGAACAACAGATGGAATATGCTTCATTCCTTAAAGTTGTTTTGGACCAAGAAATTCAGGAACGTCATCAAAAGAGACACAACATGCTTCTCCGACAAGCCAAGTTCCCTAGTCCCAAGACACTTGCCGACTTTGACTTTACAAAAGCACCAGGTCTACCGAAAATGAAGATTCTTAAGCTTGCAGAAGGCATGTTCGTAAAACGGCGAGAGAACATCATCTGCATTGGAAAGGCTGGTACCGGGAAGACACACATTGCTATATCGCTTGGGATGGCAGCACTGCAGATGAACTTACGAGTTAGATTCATCCCTGTGATGCAACTAGTACAGGAATTGCAACTAGCGGCGGCAGAGTACCGCTTACCTAGGTACTTAAAGACTTGGAACAAGATTGAGTTAGTGATCTTGGATGAACTCGGCTATGTTCCTTTGGGTGAAGCTGGTAAGCTCTTGTTTCACTTTATCTCTCAGCGTTATGAGCAAGGTAGCCTCATTATTACCTCAAACTTGGAGTTCTCACGCTGGGTTGAGACATTCGACGATCCAGCCCTGACTTCAGCATTATTGGATCGCCTTACCCACCATGCACACATCATTGTGTTTGATGGAGAGTCCTACAGGTTTAGGGAGAGCCTAGCTTCTAAAGAACAGGAGATGAACCAGTAACAATCCGAACCAAGAACCTCGCCAGGGTGGTCAAAGATTAGGTTAGCGCGGTGGTCAACATTTCGATTGACGAATACAAACCTCATTATGTTGGGCTAATAAAACCGCGTTCGACAAACCAACATACCCGGTTCCTACAACTGCAATCTTCAAAATAATCACTCTTCTTAGTTTTTGGGTTTCCAGCATCCTTTTGTATACTTTTACTATCAAGCGAATTTGCTTAAACATCTTTTGGACCGATCGCAACGTTGAACGATACGCAAACTCGCGGTTGACCTAAGGGGCGAAAGAATTGAAACTTCAGTTAGCTGCACGAATGCAAACACCGTTTTCGAAGATCACGACCAAAAGTTTCGTTCCATCAACCCCAATATTAATGCTCTATAATCCTTCGCTAAACTGGGAGTTCGAGTAACTCACCCAACCTTAAGTCACCTTCAGGGGAAAAGGACCGGGACAAACCAGCAGCAGGGGAAAATGTTAATTCACCAAAAATGATTGTATTCTCCAAATCATATAAATCCACTCTCACAAAAGGAAAAGGTTCGGAAAGCTTTCTGCTCATAGAAAGTGCTTCATCCAATAGCCTGGGTTTTGCAAGTTCATGTTCTGGTGCTTTTTTCGAAACCTTCGCTATATTCCATTCGGTATCAAAAAATGTTCTCTTGAGCGATGATTGCCTGTCTGAATAAACGCCTATCAGCTTCGGAACTCCATTGAAACAAAATATTTTGTAATCCTGCAATGAACCTTGATTTACCGGTTCTATGTACTGTTCGCACAAAATTTTCTTCTTAATCTTGCTGTAATGCGGTTCAATGTTAAATAAACCAAAGTCTTGTTTCATCCACCTCCTCAATATCGCATCTACTTTTTTTACATCAAGCTTCGTCTTATCCTTACAAATTATGTTGTAACCACAACCGTGATTGCATTTAATAACAAATTGTCTCGGCAATTTGTCCCAATCAATTTCTTCAACACTGTCCCAAACGCCAAGTAAACCATTGAGGTATTTTCCATACCCACATGCAGCAACGTATTCTCTAACCGCATATTTGTCCGAGCATTGTATTACAAGGTCGTTGTCTGCGCAGTAGTTGAGCTTATACCATTGTATTTTTTGGTTGAAGGTAGTTGGAGCGGATAGGTCAAGCCTATCTTTCATTACTATCCTGTAATAAAGCTTAGCCATTATCCTGTTCGGAATAATTCGACCGGCAATTGCCTGAACATGTCTTCTCGTCCTATAGCCAATACCGTTTTTTTGCGTTATAACAACATAATTATCCATTCGTATCAACACCTCGACCATGATTTCTTTTTGTAATTTTCATCCGAAGGTTTCCGACTTCTCCAAGAAGCATCCAAGATATGATGGTGTACATTCCAAACACAACACGATCTTGCAATGCAGTGACATTTGGTCTCGACAGGGAAACAGAAAATTTTTACTACAAGATTAGATGGTGTTCCAAAACCACGGTGATACGGTGGAATGTTTAATACACTCCACACCAAATAGACCCCAGGTTGAATTCATTTGGGTTCGTTAAATCCTCTTATAAACATCATTTTAAACTATGAAATCCGCACGACCATTTCTTAACTTGGTGAAAAAGACCCTTAAAGTTGTGCTCCCGCAATGATAAGTTTCCTTCCCGTTCTGATTTCAGCTCGGTTTAGTGCACTTGCCCCACTAGGATAAAGCAAGTTGATCCTCCTTATCACTACCCTGCCTAACCAAATAGGCCCACCCCAGACAGATCCCTGTAAATGTCCAGAAGCTTTCGGCAATTTTTACTACGACAAACACCTCGTGGGTAACTCCTGTCACAAGCATCCCAAACGTGACTAACACCCAAGAGTGATATAATGGACCTAAATACTCTCTGTTTCTCCTTAAAATCATGAATAACGTGATTATTATGGTGCACCATAATGCCAGACCGACGACACCTTTTTCATAAACAATTCTTAAGTACTGGCTATCGGCGCCTAACGTCAAAGTGCCACGGTAAACATTGTGCACAGCAGCCCCCATCCCAACTAGCCATCCAGGCGCGTAATCCATAATGCCCTGAATGTCGTATCTCCACTTCCAAAATCGAACGCTAGAACCTCTACTAAACATAGAAAGGCGCTCTAAAGCCCTATCTACAAAGACGATTCTTCCTGAGAAACTTGTCAACCACCAGTACGCTAAACCTGTGGTTGGCAAACCAACTGCTAGCGAAATGAGAAGATACCAGGGACGATTCAAGAGAAAAATTACTACTGCTATCACCAAGGTCATGGCCATAGCCACAATTGCGGTTCTGGAAGCCGTTGACATAACGCATAACATTAGAGTTAGTAAGAACAGAAAGTACAAAGACTTTCGCTTTGACTTATCCCTCTCCAAAATGGCATTTAGCAAATGGCCTAGAGCTATCGCAAAGCCCATAAAATAAACTAAACCTGATTGCGAAGAGCCACCTTCCCCTAATAACCCTATTCCATAATATCCAAAAGCCTTACCGCTTGCTATTTGGGCAAGCCCCCATACAACCTGAATACCCATAAAAATAAAGTAAAGCCTCAACATAAACTTCGCTTGATCGTAATTGAGCAAGATGAATCCGAACAAGACAAAGTACTGCATCTCTTTGACAAGGAAAAGTAAGCTAGGATTCACCGTTAAATTTCCAAACAATATGTGAACTATGGTCATGGCTAGACTTAAGATCAAGAAAACCAAAATCAATCGGCCAAGCTTCGCAACCCTACTATCCCGGAAAATGTACTGAAGTTCATTTCTGGACTTCGGAAAAACCACCCAGACAAGAATGGACAGAACCAACAAAAAGTCTTGCGCTCGAAATCCACCAAAACGAGGAGAAAAAAACACTGCAAGCAGAAGTAGCCCAATTAGTGTTTTTTGTAAAGTTTTGTTTTTCATACTAACCTCCTCGATACTTTTCCGTATATCACCCGGCAAAAATTTTTCTGGCAAACACAAGGATGTCTGAATAATACAAGGTTTTTAGATATACCCAACGCCTACCTCATACCCCTCAAGATCTATTGTCACCTATCGAGTGCTTTCTGCTTTCTCCCAAAAGGGTTTAGACCTACCCGTCATGGAATCATAAGTGCCCATCAATTGTGCTACCAAGGTCATACAATAGTAATAGGGATAATAACACACCTTGGCATTAATCCCAAAAATCAACTTCAACAAAGCTAGAAAATAAAAAGCCAGTTGACCCGAAAGCATTATAAACAACAAAGAGCTCTTTTTAGAGAGTATAAGATTCGTAATCAATGCCACCATGTGAAAAATGAACAAAGCGCGCCTGCACGCTCGATGGCTAAAGTAAAAATAGCTGTACCAGCCATATTGAAAGGGGTTATATTTTCGCAAATTCGTGTACAATGACCGAATCCCTCTGACGTGGTCAAGCAAAATTGTAACACCAGCACGTAGTATCAAGCCACTCTGGCAGCAGCCGGTGTTAGACCACCATTGAACGTGTGAGGCCGTACTCGGTTATACCAAGCGTAGGCAAATTCCGCTACTGCAGCATCCAATTCGCGTTCAGTTCTATACTCGAAAAGATAGATCTG
>LSQX01169759.1_pt2 | contig 11994 bp, 12 predicted proteins | sample 654561 | NCBI WGS metagenome assembly LSQX01 (sample SAMN04489861, study PRJNA283612) | anaerobic digester metagenome | isolation source: 4 biogas reactors fed with cattle manure at either 37C or 55C with and... | place: Denmark: Kongens Lyngby | collected 2014 | reverse complement strand
AGCACCTTCTTTAATGTTTTCAGTCGGTTGAAGTCCTACCCTTATAACATTTATATTATCTTTGCTATATATCTCCAAAAGTTCAGCACACATGCTAACTGCACATTCCATATCCAAAGGTTCATAATTTCCTCTTTTATACATGTCCTCAAGATATGTGCTTTTTATAACCAATGTAGGATATATCCTCACAATGTCTGGTAACAGTTCAACAACCTTGCGGGCAGTATTTAATGACTTTTCATAATTATCACCGGGCAGTCCTATCATAGTTTGTATACCAAGGATAAATTCCATACTCTTTATTAGCTTACAAGCCTTATATACAGACTCAGCAGTGTGTCCACGGCAGCTTTTTGCCAACACTTCATTATCAAGACTCTGCACTCCAAGCTCAATTGTGGAAACATTACAAGATTTCAGGTATTCAAGAATACTTTCAGAAATGTAATCCGGACGTGTTGAAAGTCTTATTCCTCTGACCCAGCCACCTTCTATATATTCATTGGCGATATTTAACAGCTTCAACTGGTCTTCCTTCTCTATTCCTGTAAAGCTTCCTCCATAGAATCCAATCTCCATAAAAGAATCCTTGCGAGTAGACTCAATATGAGCCTCTATTATCGACCTCATCTTTTCTTCGGTCATTTCCTCCTTCTGCCCGCTTATGTTTTTTTGATTACAATATATGCAATCAAAAGGACATCCCTTATGCGGAACAAATATCGGTATTACAACATGCTTTCCTTTCATTATTTTTCCTCTTTTTTCTCAAGTTTTTTGACAGAAGATTTTGCTGCCATCTGTTCAGCTTCCTTCTTGGTTCTTCCTTTTCCTGTTCCTAGCACTTTTTCGTCCAATTTAACCTGAGATACAAAAACCTTTTTATGGTCAGGACCGCTTTCATGAATTATTTCATAAATAATCTTCTGTTCATTATTTTTCTGAACTATTTCCTGAAGCTGTGTCTTATAGTCCATGAATATTGTGCCTCTTATGGAATCCTCTACAAACTTTCCCATCTGATAAAGTATAAACTCTCTTGCATTGTCAATACCACCATCTAAATAGATAGCTCCAATCAAAGCCTCCACTGCATCCGAAAGGATAGATGTCCGTGCTCTTCCTCCTGTATTCTCCTCACCTTTTCCCAATAGTAAATATTCTCCGATATTTATATTTTCCGCACACTTTACAAGTGAAGCCTCACGTACAACATTTGCCCTGTATTTTGTCATCTCACCCTCTGAAAGATTCGGATACTTGAAATAAATACTTTCACTTATTATCATATTAAGAACGGTATCTCCTAAAAACTCCAGCCTTTCATTACAAACAAGTTTTTCGCTCTTGTTTTCATTGGCATATGAACTGTGAGTTAGCGCAAGCAGAAGGTTTTTCTTTTTCCTGAAAGTATAATTTATTACCTTTTCCAATTTTGTAATATCAATTTTTGCAATATCCGTTTTAGTCATAATGCCTCCGATTTTTAATTATTCACAATCAGAGGTACTCGATTTTGTTTGATTTGAATCTATACCGTAGTTGTTTTCGAAAATGGCTCAAATCAAAAAAATCCAGTACCCAGTTCTTATAATCTTTCAGGAACAGATAATAGACCCGTTCCTGAAAGATTATTATAAAAGCCCTAAATGTTACTATCCCGTATACTTTTTAAGAGTTATTGTTGCATTATGGCCTCCAAAGCCCAGCGAGTTCGAGATAGCATAGGTGATCTCTTTTTTTCTTCCTTCGTTTGCAACATAATCAAGATCACACTCTGGATCAGGCGTACGGTAGTTTATTGTGGGAGGCAAAAACCCTTCTTTAAGGGACATAGCAGTAATAATTGCTTCTACTGCTCCTGCTGCTCCAAGCAAATGCCCAGTCATTGATTTTGTAGAGCTGACAGCCAGTTTTCCTGCATGCTCTCCAAATACTGTTTTTATCGCTACAGTCTCATACTTGTCATTGTATTCGGTAGACGTTCCATGTGCATTTACATAATCAATTTCCTGAGGACTTATACCTGCATCGTCAATAGCCATTTTCATACATCTTGCACTGCCTTCGCCTTCAGGTGCAGGTGCAGTAATATGATAAGCGTCGTTTGTACAACCATAACCCAAAATTTCAGCTATTATATTTGCTCCCCTTTTTTTAGCGTGTTCAAGTTCTTCAATGATAAGTATTCCTGCTCCTTCCCCCATTACAAATCCATCTCTTTCCTTGTCAAAAGGCCTGCAAGCCAATAATGGGTCTTCATTTGTGGACATAGCCTTCATAGAACAAAAACCAGCAAATGAAATAGGTGCAATAGCTGCTTCTGCTCCTCCTGTAATCATTATATCCGCATCTCCACGCTGAATTACCTTGAATGCATCCCCTATTGCATTTGTTGATGTTGCACAGGCCGTAACCACACATTCATTATAACCCCTTGCTCCAAACTGTATTGCGATATGTCCTATAGCCATATTGGAAATCAACATGGGTATAAAAAATGGGCTGACCCTTCCAGGTCCCTTTTCATTACAAATATTAAGCTGTTCTGTAAAAGTTTCTATTCCGCCAATTCCTGAACCCACTACAACTCCAAACCGGTATTTGTCAACAGCATCCAAATTGAGATCTGACATTTCTACAGCTTTTTTGGCTGCTGAAAGTGCAAATTGGGAAAATCTATCCATTCTTTTCGCTTCTTTTTTATCAATGTATTTGATAGGATCAAAATCAGTTATTTCTGCTCCAACCTTTGTTGTCATATTAGAAGTATCAAACCTTGTAACCCTTGATATTCCACATTTACCTTCTTTAATCGAATTCCAAAAGGTGTCTATTTCTTCACCTAAAGAAGAAATAACCCCCATACCGGTAATTACCACTCTCTTTTTCATTAAGTAACCTCCTGTTTCTACGTTTATACTTTTATATATAAAAGCCTTTTCTTTTAAATTCAGGCACATTGTATTATTTTAAAATCATATATATTTCATAAAAAAGAGCTCCTATATTGAATGTAATAAAGATTTTACATCGCACTTGGTGTAGATACACCATAATTTACTTTTCATAAAAAAAAGTCCCTTGGTAAGGGACTTTTTTTATGAATTATTCTTAATGTAGTCAACAATATCTCCTACTGTCGAAATCTTTTCAGCCTCACTATCAGGAATTTCAAGATCGAACTCTTCTTCCAACGCCATTATCAACTCAACTATATCAAGTGAGTCTGCTCCTAAATCATCTATGAAGGAAGAATCCATTGAAATTTCTTCTTCTTCAACGCCCAACTGTTCAACTACAATTTTTTTAACCTTCTCGAACACTATCATTCACCTCCTTCCAAAGGGGGTATGTTGGATAATAAGTACTCTTAAATGCAAAACTAAATTGTATAACCAAATAGTGTTACAATAAGATATTATTACATTACCAATCCGCCGTCAATATGTATTACCTGTCCCGTAATATAATTTGAACTTTCCGATGCAAGAAAACCTATAACATTAGCTACTTCTTCAGGCGTCCCAAACCTTTTGAGAGGAATGTTATTTAAATAGTTTTCTTTCACACTGTCAAGCAAAACATCAGTCATTTCAGTTATTATTATTCCCGGAGCAACCGCATTGCAAGTAATACCTCTTGATGCCATTTCCTTTGCTGTTGATTTTGTAAGACCTATCAAGCCTGCCTTTGAAGCTGAGTAGTTAGCCTGACCAGGATTACCCATGACTCCAGCAACAGACGATATGTTAATTATTTTACCACTTTTTTGCTTAAGCATTATCTTATATACTGCTTTTGTACATAGGAAAGCACCTTTCAGGTTTATATCCAGTACATCATCCCAATCTTTTTCGCTCAATTGAAAAAGAAGTTTATCATTGGTTATTCCTGCATTATTAACAAGTATATCTACACTGCCAAAAGCTTCAATTGCAGTATTGACCATGGCAGTCACATCTTCCATATTCCTGACATCGCCCTTGGTAACTGCAACATTTATGCCGGCAAACTTAAATTCCTCTGCGATCTTTTCAATGATATTCGAGGCTGGAGTACTGTTTAAAACAATGTTTGACCCCATATTTCCCAGCTTCCATGCAATTGCCTTTCCTAATCCTCTTGCCGAGCCGGTTATAATTGCAGTTTTCCCCTTTAAATCCATACTATGCATTCCTCCTTCCCCTTCAAACAGCTTTTATTTTAAATCATTTTACAATAGTTTACTTAATGTATTGTCCAATGATTCCATGTCCTCAACATTTAACGTCGTGACATCCTTACTGACTTTCTTTATAAAACCACACAAAGTTTTTCCAGGACCAATCTCAACAAACGTATCAACACCATCCTGAATCATTTTAATTATTGAATCTTCAAATAAAACCGAATTGCTTACCTGCCTTACAAGAAGATCTTTAACTTTTGTTTTATCTAAAATATATTCTGCAGTTACATTTGTTACTACTGGAATATTCATATCGTTAAAACTGATTTTATCCAGTTCTACAGCAAGTTTATCACTGGCGGGTTTCAACATACTACAGTGAAAAGGCGCACTGACAGGAAGCAAAATAGCTCGCTTGGCTCCCTTTTCCTTTGCAATTTCCACAGCTTTTTCAACAGCCTTTATTTCACCTGCAATAACAACCTGACCCGGACAGTTAAAATTAGCTGGCTCAACTATGCCTTCAATTGATGCTTCTGTACAACATTCCCTAACAACTTCACCCTCAAGACCCAGTATTGCAGCCATTGTTCCAACTCCAACAGGTACGGCTTCCTGCATAAATCTGCCTCTTTTTTTGACTAATGCTACAGCATCGGTCAAACTCATTGTACCGGAAAGTACATGCGCCGAATATTCACCAAGGCTTAATCCTGCAACAACATCCGGCTTTAAGCCCTTTTCAAGAAGTGGCTGAAGACACGCTATACTTGTTGTCAGAATAGCCGGTTGTGTATTTTCAGTAATTTTAAGCGTTTCATCATCACTATCAAAAACCATTTTTCGTACATTAAAACCTAATGATTCAGAGGCATGGTCAAATATTAGACCGGCAGATTTGTATCCTTCTGCAATCTGTCTACCCATACCGATATACTGAGCACCTTGACCTGAAAAAACAAATGCGAGTTTAGACATTTTTTACCTCCATATGCAACTTCGTGCTTGCTTCAAATCAAACTTAAGTTTCGAATTTTAAAAAAACTATTTACTCCATTTTATTATGGCAGAACCCCATGTAAGTCCTCCGCCGAAACCAACCAGAATAAGATTGTCTCCCTTTGAAATCATATTTTCATTGTATGCTTCACATAAGCCTAAAGGAATTGATGCAGAGGATATATTCCCGTATTTGTGAAGGTTGGAAAAAACCTTATCTTTTGATACTCCAAGGCGCTTTGCTGCACCGTCGAGAATTCTTATATTAGCCTGATGAGGAACAATAAGCTTAATATCTTCCATTGTCATACCCGCATCGTCCATAACCTTTCTCGCACCATGCTCCATTATCCTTACTGCAAACTTGAATACCTCTCCTCCATCCATCCAAAGAACCCTCTTATTCTGTCCATGTCTTAATTCATTATCTTGAGGACTTATGAAGCAACACGGAGCGGTAAGATATTTACCAAGGTTTCCGTCAGCACCGGTATAAGTCGTAATAACACCGTAACCCGATTCGACAGGTCCAAATACTGCTGCCCCAGCTCCATCTCCGAATAGAACACAAGTGTTTCTATCCTCCCAGTCTGTTATCTTCGACAGACCTTCACAGCCAATAACCAAAACATATTTATAAAAACCCGTTTGTATAAAGCTGTTTGCAACACTCATCCCGTAAATAAACCCGGAACATGCAGCATTCAAATCAAATGCTGCAGCCTTCATAGCACCTAGTTTGCTCTGAATAATACATGACATTGAAGGAGTCAAATAATCTGGAGTATCGGTAGCTACTATTATCAAGTCCAGATCTTCAGCTGTTATACCTGCATCATCCAATGCCTTTTTTGCAGCATCCACACCCAATTCATATGTCGGCGTATCCTTATCATGTACTCTCCTCTCGGATATTCCGGTTCTCTTGACAATCCATTCGTCTGATGTATCAACCATTTTTTCAAGATCTAAATTAGTCAAAACTTTATCGGGAAGGCTACTGCCCATTCCTATAATTCCACAGCTATAGTTCTTGCTCAATATCATCAACCTCCATATTAACAAATTCTTCCTTAATGCTTTTTAAAACCTGCGTTCCTGCAAATTTACTCGCTTTGATCACAACGTTCTTAACAGTTCTAGAGTTGGAATTCCCATGACTCTTGATTACAAATCCATTTACACCCAATATAGGTGCACCTCCATGTTCATCGGGATCCAAAGACTTTTTATATTCCATAAAATCCTTCTTCAAAAGAAGAGCAGCAAACCTACTTTTTAAATTCTTATAAAACACATTCCTTAACGAGCCGAAGAAAAAAGATGCGGTACCTTCCAAAAATTTTAGTATTATATTACCAGAAAAGCCGTCACAAACTACAATATCAACCTTTCCTCTAGGTAAATCACTACCTTCTATATTACCTGAAAAATTTATACCTGAGGAAGACAACAACGTATATGCCTGCTTCAACAATTCATTTCCCTTTCCAACTTCTGCTCCTATATTTAAAAGTCCTACCCTGGGTTCCTCTATATTAAACATCTGTTTCATGAAAATTGAACCCATTATCCCAAACTGTTGATAATTAACTGGTTTGCATACGGTATTAAGCCCAGCATCTATTATAATAGCCTTTCCTTCTTTTGTAGGCACCAATGCTGCAAGAGCCGGCCTGTCAACACCTTTTATCCTACCCAGTATAAAAAGTGCTCCGGCCATTAATGCCCCACTGTTTCCACATGAGACAAATATATCCCCTTTTCCTTCCTTCAGAAGCTTAAACCCTACTACCATGGAAGAGTCTTTTTTCGTTTTTATTGCCCTTGTCGGTGTATCTTCAGCAGTAATAATTTCTGTTGTGTGATAAATTCCGATACGTGACTTGTTATATATTTTTTCATTAAGCATTTCCTGTATTCTATTTGTATCTCCGATAAGCATTATATCAAATCCGTCGGCTTCGTTAACTGCATCCACACACCCATTAATTATTGCCTCAGGGGCATTATCTCCCCCCATCGCATCTACCAGTATTATCAAACCTCATTCACTCCCAGAACAAATTTGTTGTAAATCTATACTTAAATAAGTTACAACGTTTTTTATATTTTTTCAAGGGATACCAGTATAAATTTCCCTCTGAATACTTCCTTCTGCTTGAAGTAGATAAACACCCATACGATATGACTCCTTTGCCTGATCTGTCGCACAACTGCCTTTGCAACAAGCCTGGAGCCCGCATAAACAGGAGTTTTATACTTGATGTTCGCTACACCAACCAGTGCTACTTCTGCATCTATCACTGCAATGGCCAGCGATTCTGCCAATGAATATATGTAATGTCCCCTTACAATTTTAGATTGTGAAAAAACCATCTGGTCTGTTGTATCCAAAATGGAAATGCCGCTTACACCCAATTGTATTTCAACCAGTTCGCCAACAATTTCATCCGCATGCAGCGCTCTTACCTTTTGGTGGTTCAGCGAAGCCACATCCCGAATTCTTTTCCGAAGCTCTGGTATTCCAAGCTCCAGCCTGTCAAGGCGGACGGTTGGAATGCTTACATCCAAGTATTCAGCAATTTCCTCATCCGTCATGAATGGGTCTTCCTTAATCTTTTCCAGAAGACGATTATGTCTATCCTTTTTTGCCAACGAGCTTTTGTTCAAAATGTAACACCTTTCTTCCTCTGGCAAAAACGCTCTAACAAATTTGCGGTTGCATGGGATGAATTTGTCTTTGCCAGTTTAGTAAACCCTGCTGCGATTTCCAACGTAATGTTTTCGTCCATCTTCGGTATATTTTATTCAAGTTTTCATAAAACACAATTCCTTTATTACCAGATAATATTCCCAGTTGATAAACAGTATATACTATTTTTTTGGTCAATGCAAGCCAAAACAAAAGTTCAATTTGCATCCTTTTTTCTTACTGTTACTGTTCACACTCTATACACTTGAAATATAGCTGTGCATAACGGAAATTAAGCCTCAGAAGCTTGGCGGTAATCACGAAACCGTATCGCACCCTGCAACAAGTCTTGCTGTTTGAAGGTCCGAAGAGACATCAATTTTTTAGTCTGTCCCAGTTTGATTGCAAATAATCATAACCGGAGTATACTGTTAGAGCGACGGAAATCCAGAGAAACACCTGACCAACAGGAAAAGATGAAAACAAAGAAAACGGAAAATCCCAAAGCAGAATGAGAATAATTGCGATCATCTGGCTAACAGTTTTTATCTTACCCAAAATGCTGGCAGATATTACAACTGCGTCATTAGCGGCAATAATTCGGATACCCTGTACAAGAAACTCTCTTGCGATAATAATCACCACAGCCCAGGCTGAAACCTCACCTAATTCAACAAGAGCCATCAATGCTGAAGAAACCAGCAGTTTATCTGCAATGGGATCCAGAAATTTTCCAAATGTGGTTACACAGTGTCTTTTCCGTGCAATAGCTCCATCCAGCAGGTCTGTAAGAGCAGCCAATATAAACACCAGTGCTGCAAGAATTCTGCCCGTTTGCATCGGGATTGGTAAAAGCAGTTTATTCTCTCCTATTGGCAACAGCAAAAGCAGGAAAACCGGAATTGTAAAAATCCTGAGAAGGGTTAATTTATTAGGCAAATTCATGATTATATCACCTCCCCTATTAAGTCAAACTGCTGATAATTCAATATTTTTACCTTCTTGAAGCTTCCCATCACCAGAGGTTCAGGGGAGGTAAAATATATTAATGGATCGATATCCGGCGCTTCTGCATAGGAACGCCCATAATAAAAGATACCATCATCTGCAACCCCTTCCACCAGTACATCATAGCAATTACCCAGCCTTTGTGCGACTCTGGCAACAGCAATTTCGCTTTGCACCGAAAGAATAAACTCCCGGCGTTGCTGTTTTATTTCTTCCTTTACCTGGTTTTTCATTGTTGCAGCCGGCGTTCCTTCCTCCCGGGAATAGGCAAAGACACCCAGTCTGTCAAAGGGATTCTCTTGAATAAACTTCACAAGGGTATCGAAATCCTCTTCTGTTTCACCAGGGAAACCCGTTATCAGAGAGGTTCTAAGGATAATATCTGGTACTTCCTGTCTTAGAGTTTTAACAAGCTTCGTCAGTTCATCTTGCCTCGTTTTTCTGCCCATCGCCTTCAGAATACTATCACTTGCATGCTGTATCGGAATATCCAGATATTTTACCAGCTTCGGGTTTTCTTTAAGCTCCCTGATCAGATCTTCGTGGATACGTTCGGGATAACAATACAACAGTCGGATCCATTTCAGGCCATCCAGACCAGAAAGCTTTTGAATCAAGCTCACCAGCGAGGCTCCACCATCTTTGTCCTCACCATATCGGCTGACATCCTGAGCAATCAGGATCAACTCCTTTGCTCCCCCCTCTACCAGCCGTTTCGCTTCTGCCGTAATACTTTCAATTGTCCGGCTGCGATATGGACCCCGCAGGGATGGAATTATGCAGTAGGTACAAAAATTACTACACCCTTCTGCAATTTTCAGATACTGGGATCCGCCCTTAACCGACAGCATGCGAAGATTGTCCAGATAATCCACATCATTAGGTTCATTCAGCAATAGACGACGTTCCTTGTTCCCAGAGATCAGATCGATGATGACCTGTTCTATTTCAGAAATATTTCCTGTTCCCAAGACCGCATCCACTTCAGGAATTTCCGTAATAATCTCTTCCCGATACCTTTGGGCTAAACATCCGGTAACGATCAAAGCCTTCAGCTTTCCTGTCTGCTTGAATAAAGCAGCTTCAAGTATTGTATCCACTGCTTCTTCCTTTGCATCCCCAATAAAAGCACACGTATTGACGATGATCACTGCTGCTTCCTGCATATCGACCGTGATTTCAAAGCTGTCCTTGTTCAAGATCCCCAGCATGACTTCACTGTCGACCAGGTTTTTTGGACATCCAAGGGATATGCATCCTACTTTTACAGACATGTTCCGTCCTCCAAAATTTGTTCATAAGAATCATAACACATTCTATCATGTGATTAAATACTTATTTGAATTTTGAAAGAGGATTATATCAATGAGCAAAATCAAAAAGGCCGGTTTTTCAACCGGCCCGGTTCGTTTATCATACACAATTACAGATGAAGACTAGAGGCTTTTAGAATACCTTCTATCAGCAAAAGCTTATTCAGTATCTCTTTTGAAACCTCTGCATCCACGCTTACAAAGGATACTGCCTTTTCTCCCCTTCTGTTTCGGCTCCACTGCATTGCAGCAATATTGATGTTGTTTTCACCCAGAAGGGTTCCGACCTTTCCGATAATCCCGGGTACATCGACATTCTGGAGTGCGATCACATGGGGTGTAGGCTCAAAATCAAGTTTATATCCAAAGAAGTCTACAATGCGAATAACATCCTTCGCGAAGACAGTTCCTGATACAGACTGTTCTTTTTTATTGGTGATGAATTTAACAGTAATTAGATTAGTATATTTTTCAAGGTTGGAGCTTTTGCTTTCAACCAGTTGAACCCCAAGCTCTTTCAACTTAAGTTCTGCGTTGATGTAGTTTACGTCAGGGTCACCGGCGCTTTGCAGAAAACCTTTAATGGCAGACAGAGTTATGGGTTTTGTGGGCATTTGAGTGACATCACCACTGTAGATCACCTCGATCTTCACAACCCTTTCCTTTTCAGCCTGGTAATAGATGCTGCCAAGTTTTTCTGCAAGATCGGTATATGGCCTTAATTCTTTGACATCTCCAGATACTGGCGTCATGTTGACGGCAGGAACCAACTCACCGTTCAGAACACCTTCAACCAGCTTTGCCACACCGATGCTGACATTGTAACTGGCCTCTTTCGTAGAAGCCCCCAAATGCGGTGTAAATACTACATTGTCAAGCTCAAGAAGTGGATTCCAGTAATCCTGCTCTTCGGGTTTCTTTGTGAAATTGGGCTCAACCTCCTGAACATCCAAGGCAGCAGCAGCTACATGCCCTGAAACAATCGCATCATATAGCGCCTTTTCGTTTATCATGCCACCACGGGCACAATTGACAATACGTACACCCTTTTTGCATAGCTTTAGCTCATTCTCACCGATCAGATTGGCGTTTTGTGGGCTTTTGGGGATATGCAGTGTTATCAGGTCGGAAACTTTTAAAAGGTCCTCCAGGGTTTCGCAGCGGTCAATCCCCAACTGCTTGAACCTATCGTCGGAAGCATACGGGTCGTAACCAACAACCTTCATCCCAACACCGCAAAGCTTTCGGGCAACTATTGAGCCAATTTTACCTACGCCAATAACACCGGCGACCTTGCCATCAAGCTCTTCGCCAACAAATTTGTTTCTCCTAAAATCCTTGTTTTTAGCAGCCAAATGAGCCTGTGGAATGTTTCTGAATATGGAAAATGCCATAGCAACGCCCATTTCAGCAGCAGCCATTGTATTGCCTTCCGGTGTGTTGACCACATAGATGCCTCTTTTGGTGCACTCCGCCACGTCAATATTATCGATGCCGTTTCCTGCTCTTCCAGCTACCTTCAGGTTTTTGGCGCGATCAATAATGTCTTTTTTGACCTTGGTTGCACTCCGAACGATTATAGCGTCATATTTTTCAATGACCTCAAGTAGTTCATCATGAGAAATACCAAATGGTGTGTCTACCTCAAAACCTTTGCTCTTCAGATAGTCGATGCCATCCGGAGCCATTTTGTCCGCTACGATTATCTTCGCCACATCTACCCCTCCTTGAAGAATTGAATCATACAAGCTCGAGTGGGCTTCGCCCACACCCAAGTATTGGTACTCACAGATGCAAAACATAAA
>LSQX01215304.1_pt1 | contig 11997 bp, 9 predicted proteins | sample 654561 | NCBI WGS metagenome assembly LSQX01 (sample SAMN04489861, study PRJNA283612) | anaerobic digester metagenome | isolation source: 4 biogas reactors fed with cattle manure at either 37C or 55C with and... | place: Denmark: Kongens Lyngby | collected 2014 | reverse complement strand
AGATGTGTATAAGAGACAGCCCCCACCCCACAACCACCCCGCCAACCACGCCGCCGCGTCGAATACCTCCCCGAGTTCGAAACCTGGTGGAAGATCTACCCCAAACGCAAAAGCAAGCAACAAGCCGCACAAGCCTGGATCGCCGCCGTCAAGGGCAACCGCGTCACCGCCGACCACCTCCTAGCCCAAACCCACGCCTACGCCCACCTCATCGCCATCGAAAACCGTGACCCCCAGTACGTGCCCTACCCAGCCACATGGCTCAACGCCGACGGCTGGGAAGACGACATGACCCCCAACCCCGCAGCCACCTACACCCGCGACACACTCGACCAACTCGCCAACCACCAGCACCAGCACCAGCACCACGCACCAAAGGAACTCAACCCGTGGCACTAACCAAACTCCACCCCACAACCCACGACCTCCAACCCACACACACCCCACCACCAGCACAAACAACCCCCAAACCCACCCCACACCACACCCAACAAGCCCAAACACTCCTCGCCGCCATCGCCACCTTCGACCCCCGATACCGCGACCGAACACCCCACGCCTACCAGCAAGAACTCCAAGGAACCGCCCACATCCTCGCCACCAAAAAACTCCAAACCCACCACCTCACCACCGCCGTCACCCACCTCTACGCCCAACCCCAAACCCCCTGGAACCCCATCGGCGCAACCATCACCCACGCCACCCAACTACAACAACAAGAAACCGCAGGCCAAACCATCAAAACCCTCCAACAAAACCCCAAACAACCCACCAAAAACCCCCACCCCACCACCCACCAACACCACCACCAATGCCCCACCTGCAAAACCCCCGCAGGACAACCCTGCACCAACCCCACAACCGGAAAACCCCGCCGCACCCCCTGCCCCGGCAGACCAAAAAACACAAAGGTGTGACCAACTCACGTTGTGCCCTCACACGCCCGTATGCGGGGTTGAAAGTGCTCGCCTAGGTAGTTGGTCGTTTTCGGGCGGTTAGGCCGCTGGCGACCCCTTCCTGTGCGTTTTTGGGCTATTCCCGTGCTACCCTCTAGCCGATAAGTGAAATGTGGAGGTTGATTTATGATCGTTGGCGTTGACCCCGGCGCACGGAACACCGCTGTGCTGTCCATCTCGGACAGTGGGGCAGTGTGTGCCGTCACGGTCCACAATGAGGGTCCACTGCTGCCAGTCCCAAGGGATTACCTCACTCGCGTGGTCCAGGAGATCCACGACATGACCCGGGGGGTTGATGAGGCGGTGACCGTGAGGGTGGAGGGTGTCACCCGCCCGAACTGGCATGTAGCCAAAGCCGCAGGCGGTGGCAGTGCCTCCAATCCTGAGGCGCTGCTCGGTACCGCCCAGGTGCTCGGCGCAGTCCTGTCGCACTTCCCGTGCGAGGTTGTCGCGCCGGGAGGCCACGGGTCCAAGCCGATGGGCGCATATCCGCCGGAGTTGGTCAGCGACGGCGAACGACGACGACCGGGGTGGGAGCTCCGCGTCGGTACTGGGAAACTCCGGCACCAGCGCAGCGCGTGGGACATTGCCCACACCCCGCCCGTGGGCAGGGTGGCACCCACCCCGGTGGCCCTTGTGGGGCAACCGGCGGACACTCAACCCGCAGACCGGGAGGACGTATGAACCGGCAGGGCGACGAGCACGACTTTCAGCAGGTGGTGCACGACTTCCGGCAGGCCGTCAGCCACCTCACCGACCCGATGACCGTCACCACGATTCAGGGGCACACAGCCACCGTGGACGGACTGGTGCGTCTCGTTGGTCTGGGCATGACGCACGCGCACGCGGACATTCCCACCACCGCCGGTTACGAGTCCCGCCCCCCGGTGTGGGTTGCCGGGGTGGACTGGCTCGCTGCCGTCGGCGCGGCGGTCGCTCTGGTCATGCGCGGCACGAACCGGCCCGCCCTCACCGGCCCGTCACGCGGGGTTGCGGACGTGCTTGTGTGGGCGCGTGACGCCCCGTTCAGCCCGGCGGACACTCAGCCCCTCCGGGCGGCTACCAGACGCCTGCAGGGGCTCAGGTGGTCCGGCTTGACGCTGATCTACCCAGAGTTGTTCACACTCGACGCCCCTTGCCCGGAATGTGGGGCCACGACGGTCAAGCGTGGGGACCGGGGTGGCGACGTGGTGACCGTCCCGTCCCTGTCCGTGCACGAATTGTGGGCACAGTGTGCCGCGTGCACGGCGACGTGGTGGGGCGCGGACATTGTGGAGGGGCTGGCGGCATGTCTGGCAAACGCGAACACCCCGGCCCCCACTGAGGTGGGATAGCCGGGGTGAGTGTGGCGCAGTGCTGGTTTAGGCGTGGTGCCTGCCGGTGTAGCCACGGCCACGGTTGATGAGGGTGAGGCCGAGACGGGCGAAGATCTCCGAGATGTGCATGACGTTCCCTTCAAGGTTGGTTGGTTGGTTGGTGGTGGGGACTGTTGCGTCCCGGTGCCCTTCCCGGGGCTTGAACCCGAGTGCCTGCCAGTAGGGCTAATCAGGCGTGCGCCTAACCGTCTGACTACTCGGCAGTCAGCATGGCCGCAACAGTCTCACACGTCCGAAACTGTGCCATCAGCGTCCGCTTCACCACATACGGCATAGCCGGGTTACCCATCACACGTTCCAGGTCCGCCATGTATGCCTCTGCCCGCCGAACAGTAGCCTCCGCCCCCCTCACTTCCAGGAACGTCAGCAGATCCCCCTTCAGGTGGCCGACCGGCAGTTCCTCGGTGCTGGCACCCTGCACAACCTGCCGTGCCCAGCCTCGCCGCAGGTACTCCCGCGCAATCTCGTAGTTCGTGATGGTCATGGTGTTCTCCTTATGGTGGTGGTTGGTGGTGGGGAGTGTTCTCCCAGTGCCCCCCCTGGACTCGAACCAGGGTGTCTTCCAGCAGGGCTGTTTCGTGGCCTAGTGGCGGGTTAGGCGGCCATGAGCACCTCGTCAGTGTCCTCGGTGAACAGCGCGAGGCTGGCGAACATACCGGCGGCACCAGCGAGGAGCATGGCGACAATGACGGTGGTGGGGGTGAGGAAGGTGGCGGGGATGATGACGGCGAGGGTGGCGGCGAGGGCGGCGAGGGCGGCGGCGATCTTGTTCATGGTGTGGCTCCTTAGGTTTGGGGGGTTGGTCTGTGCCTGTAATAAGCACTTTACAGGTACAGGCCATAAGACGCAACTTTATTCACCCTAGGGGCTGTGGCCAGCAAGAACAATGGGACCGGCGGGACTTCTCCACACGCTCGGCAACCACCAGGCGCGACGCCGACACCCTCCACCACACACAGGGAGCAGATAAGAACAAACCCCGCACGAGCGCTGTGAGGCGCTGTACGGGGCACACAGGGGACGTTCCGGCCTAGTCCAGCCCAAACACCTCACGCATGAGCTCCAACAACTGAGGGGTGGTGACAACCTGATTGTCCATGCCATGACCGTCAGACCACATGAGGTGGACCTCATCACCCCACAACTCGACGCCGTACATCTCATCGACGGGAGTGTCGTAGGGGAACTCATCGGGCCACTCCGGGCTGTCGTGGAGCCGCTGCCAGTCAGACTCAGCCAGCCGGGTGCCGCGGTTGATGTGGTCGAAGACGCGGGCAAGGAGGTCACGGGCGTTACGCTCGGCGGCGAGGGCGGCGGTGACGTCGATGGTGACATGCGCGAGGGGAACGTCCCAGACCTGGGCCGCGTACTTGCGGAGGTTGTCCAGGGTGAGGGGGGCAAGGGCGGGCGGAGTCTCACCATCGTCCAGGGTGAAGGTTCCGGGGTTTTCACGGTAGTGCCAGCCCTCCCACCCGGCGTAGTTCCAGCCCCAGCGCTCGGCCTGCAAGACAAGGCGGGAACGCAGGCTAGAGAGGGTGCCGGTGATCGTCTCGGCACGGTCGTTCGGGTGGGTAACGGTGAGGGTGTACTTGGTCATGGGGGTTGATCCTTCCTGTTCAAACTGGTATGCCCCTGCAGGGTGTTCCACAGGGGCGGGGGGGGGCTAGTTGTGCGCCCAGAACACGAACACGCCGCCGGGAGCGTCCACCGTCAGGTAGTCCTGCCCGCACTCCTCCGCGTACCCCTCCCAGTCGAAGTGACGCTGGGCGATCTCGGGCCAGCCGTCCATCAGGCCAGTCTCCTGCCCCATCTCGTAGATGTAGTCCACGAACTCGGAGAACTCGCCCCGGTACGCCTCCTCGAAGTCCGCGACCTCGGGCAGGTCGCCGCCCCCGAAGTTCTCGACGTAGGCCAGGTACGCGGGCCACTGGCTGTCGTCAGCCAGTTCGTCGTACCGCTCGCCCCAGTCGGCGGCGGTGAGCGGGTCCATCTCGCCGCCCGGCATGTTCTCGGTGTCGAAGCACCACAGCTCCTCACCGTCGCAGTGACCGGCGTAGCCGCCATCCTGGTGGACCTGGCTGATGTCAAGATCCCCGGCCTCATCCGCGTCGTACCAGTCTCCGACAAGCCGACCGGAGTTGTAGCAGGCCAGGCAGCCGACCCAGGCTCGCGGGGTGTTGGTGTTCATGGTGGTCTTGTGCATGGTGGTTCCCTTCGGGGTGGTGGTGGTTGGTGGTGGGATGGTGTCCCAGTGCCCTCCCCGGACTCGAACCGGGGCGTCTTCCAGCAGGGCTGTTTGGTAACGCCGGGGGACTGTGACCCCCGGCGGGGCGGACTAGCCGAACAGAGCGTTGTACGCACCGTTCACGGACCGGCGACGTGCCAGGTCCGCACCTGCACCGTCAACCCAGAACGACGACAGCAGGTCATCCGCGTTCAGGCTGGTGGTACCCAGGGGCTCACCGGCGGCGTGATCGGTCAGGGCGGCAATCAGGGCGTAGTGGACAGCCAGGCCCGTGGACACGACCTCACCCTGCCCGGGGTAGAAGATACGGGCGGCGGCACCCTCAATGCGGGGGTCCAGCATGATGGCACTCAGGGTGTCCTGGTAGCCGTCGCGGTCCTTGCGGTAGGCGTGGCGTCCATCAGCGACGAGGCGGTACATGAGGGCGGCGATGGTGCGCTTGTCCTCCTCGCGGATGGTCTTGCCGGTCAGGTCGATGGTGGTGGTGGTGTTCATGGCTGGTTCCTTTCGGTTGGTGTTCTGTTGTGGTGTGTCTCTAACTGTAGCCTGTAGCGAACAGCAATGCAAATTATATCCGCCGCGTAGCCGCTGACCAGCACAAATGGCAGTGCCATGCCGGGTTGTCTCAACCCCCAACAGCACAACACTTGACCCCCAACCAACACACATGGCACACTGTGATTGCGCTACACGTGTACCCACACCACGCGCCAATGGCCTCTAGCTCAGATGGTAGAGCAGCGGACTTTTAATCCGCGGGTCGTCGGTTCAAGCCCGACGGGGCCAACGCCTCATTAGCACAACAGGCAGTGCAACGGTCTTGTAAACCGTCGGCGGGGGTTCGAGCCCCCCATGAGGCTCCAGTCCACGGACAAGCCTGTCTGACGGAACCGGCAGACGTACCGCCCTCAAAAGGCGGAGCCCCACCGGGGCGTGCGGGTTCGACCCCCGCGACAGGCACCAAAACCACCCCACCGCACCAGCGGCCACCTAGGGGTGGTTTTTCACATTCCACCAACACCCCAAGGAGACACGTTGGCAGCACGCAAACCGCGACGCGGACGCAAACCACAATTCGGCAAGAAAAAGCGCATTCTAAGCGCCGCTACCCGCAAAAAAATTGCCCGCAGCCTCGCACGCAAACTAGGCCCAACCTCAGACTGGGACGACTATGAGCCCAAGGGCCGCAAGCCCGCCAAGGGCAGCAACAAGAGCGCCCCCAAGAGCACCAGCAAGAGCAAGAGCGCCAGCAAGGGCGGCAGCAGCAGCGGCAGCAGCGCCAAGGGCACCAGCAACCGCTCCGGCACCGGACGCCACTACGACGACGCCCTCAACCTCGCCAACAGCGGACAACGCAACCGCAAGCAAGCCCCCAAGCCACGCCCCAACGAGTTCGACGACGCCCTCAACCTCGCCAACAGTGGGCAGCGCCCCAAACGACAGGCCACCTCGAAGCGAAACGCGCTCCCACCCTCCCACGTCACCGGCGGAGGCCGACAAGCCTCCCCCGACTTCCTCAACCCCGCCAAGATCCGCGAGGAACCCGGCTACCAGAACCAACTCGACACACTCCGAAACTACGCCGACGGCCCCGACGGCGAGCAGGGTCTCATCGACGTTTACAAGCGCAAGGTCCGTGCCGCAAAAAAGGACCACGGCCCCGACCCGGAGGGTGGAGGCTACGGGCGTAACCGAGCCGCACAACGTGAGGCCGCCCTGTACCGCACCGCCCTCATTGACCTGGGCATTATCACCCCGAAGAAGAAGCGCGACGACAAGACCGACGACAAGCGCGACGACAAGACCGCCGAGCGCGGCACCGCCGGGAAGGTCACCGCCGACAAGGGCACCGAGCGTGACGCCGCCCAGAGTGACGCCGCCGAGAAGGTCGCCCCGAAGAACAAGCCCAACAACAAGGGCACAGAAGCGCAAACCGAGAAGCAACCCAACACGCAGGCCGCACCACAAAAGCAGGCCACCCCCCGCGACATGCCGCAACGCAAGCGCGACACGCAGCCCACCACCAGGCCGCAGGACGACGCACGCGAGCCGCAGGGCAAGCCCGGACTATTCACCCCCGAAGGCGCACGCCAAGCCGCCCAGGAGCAGGCAGAGCAGCGCAAGGCACAAACCAAACCGAAGACCACCCCTAAGCCGCAGGACGACCAGCAGGACGCGCCGGGACTGTTCACCCAAGCCGCCCAACAACAGGCACAAAAGAAACGCCGCCGCCCCCTGCAGGTCAACCGCCTCCCCGACGAGGTGCGCGACCAACAGGCACCGGCACCGAAGGAAACCCCGAAGGCAGCACCGAAGGCACCGGACACCCCGAAACGTGAACGCCTACGCGACATCGCACAACGCGAAACACAAGCCCGCAACAACGCCGCCGACGCCGCAACCGCCTACCACCAGGCCACCAAAAACGACCCCACCGGCGACCACACCGACCTACTTGAAGCCAAACACCGCGCTGAAATCGACCACGCCCACGCGCAAGGTGCACTAGCCCGCGCACACCGCGAACGAGGCGGCACCAACGACTTTGACGAGTTCGCACACCTCGACGCCCTACGCAACCGCCAGCGCGACGAGATTTTCACCGAACAACGCCGCCGAGACGCCAACCGCCGCCAGTACGAAGGCCGCGAACGCCGACGCGCACAACGCCGCGACACAGCCCCCGCCCGCCGGGAAGCCGCCCGCCAATCCGGTGCCCGCCGCCGCGAGGAAGCCCGCCGCGTAGCCGACGCCGAGGCCGAGCAGGAGCGCCAGGCCGAGCAGGAGGCACGCCGGGAGCAGGAGCGCCAGGAGCAGCAGGCACTACAGGCCGAGCAGCGCGACCAGGAGCAGGCCAACCAGCCACACGAATACGCACCATTTGACCAGCGTGAAAAGTACTACGCACTCAGCGACGACGAACTCCACGCCGAAGCCGACGCCATCCGCCGCGCATGGGGCGACGACCTAGACAACCCACCCACCAACCTCGACCCCATCGACCAGATGGAACTAGACAACGACCGCCAGGAACTCGCCGCCCTACAGCGCGAACTAGCCGACCGCCGCGCAGAAACCACCACCTACAACGCCACCCAACCCCGCACCCCCAACCAAGACACACCCAACGACGCACCACTACCCGACGCACCCACCGACCCCGAAACCCAACAACTCGCCGCACACACCAACAACCTCACCGACCAGGAACTACACCAACTCGCCGCCTACGACACACCACTAGGCGAAGCAGCCCGCCACACCCTCAACACCCGAACCAACGAGCCCAACCCCTTCGACGACGCCAACATGGACGTCCCCGCCCGCCACCGACGGCCCACCGACAACCAAATCAACAAAGCCGCCGACAGCCTCCAACAGAAAGAGATCCAAGACGAACTAGCCGCCCTCCATAACGACCTCGACCCCCTCAGCGACGCCGAACTCCACCGCATTGCCGAGGGAGACAACGACGCCGCCCTCATCGCCAACACCATCCTCGACGAGCGCGACCCCCTCCGTGAGGGTGGGCACTTTGACACCAACATCGGTGACATGACACCGAAGGCGTCCGAGAAGTACCTCGAACGCCTATCCGAACGCTCCGGCCTCGACCTCAACGAACTCCGCCAAGAAGCAGCCAAACGCGGCAACGCCCACCACAACGACGCCCTGTACGACGAGTACCACGCATGGCTCACCGCCGAAGCAGTCAAATACAACCAATCCAACGGCACCGACAGCATCGACGCCGAAAACATCAACGTCATCAACCCGACCGACCGCACCGCCCTACGCCGACTCCGCGACCGCCTCAACCGCGACCGCACCGGCGACAACGACACCAGCACCGACGAGGAAATGGCCGGATTCTACTTCGACCACCTCGGATTCATCCCCGACCTCGACAACTACATCCGCCACACCTACACCAAGGAGCCGGTGCGCGGACCCCAGACCGCCGACGAGATCGACGAGAACCTCAACAACCTACTCCGTAACGGAGTCCTCGAACGCGACAACAAGGGCCGCATGGCACTCAGCAAACGAGGCCGACGAGCACAAGCAGCAGGGGAGCGCCGCACCCAGGGACAGAAAGACCTAGAGGCCGCCGCCCGCGCCGCCGAGAAGGAAACCACCGCCGCCCGCAAGTGGACCGACGCGAAACTACTCCGCTCACTAGAGCAGCAGCCGACCGGCATTCACGCCCTGCAGAAGTCCGAGCGACGCCAGTTTGAGGCCATGCGCCGTGGACTCCTCGACAAGACGGACGCATACCACCAGTTCGCCAAGAACCGCCCGGACTACCGCGACACCCCGGACGTGAAGCCGGACGTGAAGCCAGCCAACACGACCACCAAGGCACCCACGCCGAAGCCGAAGCCCGCAGCCGCGCCGGGCACCACCAAGAGCACCCCGAAACGCACCCCAGACGCCACACAGAAGGCACAGAAGCCCGCACCCAAGGCCAAGGCCCAAACCACCACCCCGAAGCCGGAGAAGGCCGCACAGAAGCCGGACGCCGCCACCTACCGCGAGCCCTCCAACGACCACGAACGCGAGCTCCGCGAGATCATCGACCTCCCCGTCGATAAGGGTGACCGTGACGGAATGCGCGAACGCCGCCAGGCACAAGCCGAGGCCCGCGAACTAGGACTCGACCCCCGCACCCAAGCCGAGCGCGACATGGCAACCGCCAAGCCCAAGGCAAAGCCGGAGGCCAAGGCAAAGCCGGAGGCCCCAGAAGCAGCCACCCCGAAGCGCTACGCCACCAAGGACGCCCTCCCCGAGTGGTACCGCGACCGAACTACCATCAACCACCCCCGCATTCAGGACGACTCACTCCCCGAGCTGAACACCCCCGAGCGTGACAGCCTGGACAACGCCGAACTCGCCCGCTACCTCTCCACCCCGGAGGGTAAGGCCGCCTACCGCGAAGCATTCAACAAGTTCCACGACCCGTCCGGCCTGACCGACGCCGAGGACAAGCGAATGGAACGCACCCGCGCCCAAGCCGAGGCCCTTCAATCGGTGATGAACAAGGTGCTTGGGCACCAGGGCCACGCCCTTGACGACGTGATCGACAGTTTCGAGTGGAGGAAGGTCGCCAACACCAAGGACCCGAAGAAGGTGGAAGCGTACCTGCGTGAAGCCTTCGACATTCCAGAGGTAAAGGCCCCCGAGACGCCGAAGCCCACCAAGACCGCAACCAAGCCCAAGCCGGACACCAAGCGCGAGAACCAGACCCCCAACCTCGACGGCACCACCGGACTCGGCGGCGACGCCACGAAGACCAACGACGACCGGGGTATCAACGCCGACGAACTCGCCGGATACCTCCGTGACATTCACCTCCACCGCACCCACGGCAAACAATCCCGATTCGGTGACGGGGCCAAGGTCACCGAGGAGTGGAACAAGGCCCACCCCGTCGAAAACTACCGCGAACTAGCACGCGAACTACTCGACACCAACCCGGACATCACCGGCAGCAGCGCACTCCGACCCGAGGCCACCGACCACTACGACAAGGTGATCGGACCCGACGTCAAGTTCCCGGACGCCCCCAGCAAAAAGCCCACCGCCGACGCTAAGCCGAAGACCACGCCCACCACCCCGGGGCTCACCGCCCAGGAAACCGAAGGCGTCAAAACCATCGTCAAGCAACTCCGCGACGACCCCAACGCCCCCGCCCTGGAAGTCAACCCCGACAACGCACCAAAGGTCAGGGAACTCCTCGACAAGGCACGCCACAACCCCCCGGAAGGCGTCACCACCAAGGACATTGACGCCATCGAAAAGAAACTCGACGAAGGCGTCAAGAAGTACCAAGACCGCGTAGCACAAAAGGCCAAGGAAAAGGCCGAGTTCGCCAAGCACACCACCCCGCGTGAGGACATCACCGACACCACGACCGAGTTCAAGATGAACAACGTCCCCGTCAGAGTCCCCACCGGCACAGCCCTGGAACACTACGACAAGCTCAGGAGCCGCAACTACAACAGGCGCGACGACCTACCGGAACGCGCCCCCCGACTCGCTGAATACAACACCAAGACCGGCACCCAAAACATCGAGAACGTCGGAAGCCTCATCGGACTCGACTACGTGATCGGCGGCAGGGGAACCCACCGTGACGGCAAGTACATTGGCGAACTGCAGCACGACGGCCTCAACCGCATCACCGCCACCATCAACCCCCACACCGGACACATCGCCCTCGACAACCTCCCCACAGGCGCCGACGCCAAGGCAATCCGCGCACGCATCCGCAAGGCATTCAACGACCACGGAGGAGCCAAGAAACTCCTAAAGGAACGCCACCCCTGGAAGCACATCAGTGGTGAACCCATCACCGCCGACAACCTCACCGACAGGTGGGGAAACAAAAAGTACCAGCCGGACAACTACCCCGCCGGTACTATCCGCATCGACGGCAACAAGGTCCACTTCGGCGACTACACCATCACCGACAGCGGCAAGGGCTACTACACCGTCAGCGGACCCGAGGGCCGCATTGACGTCGGCATGAAGGGCAAACACCGCGACCTGTCCATCGCCCTAGAGAGCATCGACGACTACGGTGGCACACCGCTGGAACAGCTCCGCGACCAGTACCAGCAAAAGACGCGACTGGTCGAGGGTATCGAGAAGCAACTCGACACGAACCTCGACAGCTTCCGCGCCACCGCGAAGAACTCCCCCGAGGGTATCGACACGGTTGCCACCCGCCTGTCCGAGGAGTTCGACGACCTCATCCGTGCTGGACTGCCGGAGTACACCGAGGAACGTAAAACCGCCGCGCTCAACAAGCTGCGGGGGGACACCACCCCGGACAAGCCGGACACCCCGGACAAGGCCACCGGCCAGGACGCGACGCAACCCCTCGACGGCACTAAGGGACTCGCCGGGACCACCGACGACACTAAGAAGCCCGCCAGAACCCTCGACGACGACCTCAGGGCACTTGTCTCCCAAATCCCCGGAGCAAACCTCGACGCCCTCGACGCCCTCACTGGCGACGGCACCAGCAACTACACCGACCCCCGCCGCATCGACGGACCACCCACCCCCGAACAAATCCGCCCCGGCGACACCGTAGACACCCCCTACGGACAGGAACTAGTCATCGCCGTCGCCAACGACCGCGTGACCACCACCGTCAACAAGAGCCGGAACGACGCCTACATCCTCAACTACGACCAGATCACAGGCGCAACCACCAACGACGACCTAAGCACCCGCACCGGCACCGACCACATCAAAGACCTGGCCCTAGTCGGCGCACCACAACCCGCGCCGCACAAGCCCGTCACGATGGACAACCCGGCCACGTTCTACACCACCGAACAACTCCGTAACCGTGGCTGGACCGACGCGCAAATCAAAAAGCACATCGGCACCCCAGACGGACGTAAGA
>LSQX01142893.1_pt1 | contig 11997 bp, 10 predicted proteins | sample 654561 | NCBI WGS metagenome assembly LSQX01 (sample SAMN04489861, study PRJNA283612) | anaerobic digester metagenome | isolation source: 4 biogas reactors fed with cattle manure at either 37C or 55C with and... | place: Denmark: Kongens Lyngby | collected 2014 | reverse complement strand
AAAATTTCCACCACTTCGTTGGCACGTTCGCCGCAGGCGGCAATAATAACGATATCCGCTTCTGCCTGTTTTGAAATGGCGTGCTGCAACACGGTTTTTCCCGTTCCGAACGGACCGGGGATAAAGCCCGTTCCCCCTTCGGTGATGGGATTCAGCGTATCCATGCAGCGGACGCCGGTTTCCAATAGTTTAAACGGGCGCGGTTTCTCCTTGTATCCGCCAATGGCAACTTTCACGGGCCATTTCTGCACCATGGTCAGTGCGGTTTCGGTTCCGTCGCTGTTTTCAACCACGGCAATTTTGTGGTCAACCGTGTATTCGCCTTCCCCAACAATCTCCTTGATTTTGAAAGTGCCCTGCATTTTAAACGGAACCATGATTTTGTGCGGCTGATCGTTCTCGTTCACCTCGCCCAACCAGTCGCCGGCAGTAACCTCGTCGCCAACTTTGGCGATGGGGGTGAATGCCCATTTCTTCTCCCGATTGAGCGGGTCAGTATAGTCGCCGCGCTTCAGGAAAATGCCGTCCATTTTGTCAAGGTCGTTTTGTAGTCCGTCGTAGTTGCGCGACAAAATGCCGGGACCCAACGTTACTTCCAGCATGTGCCCCTGAAACTCCACATGAGAGCCGGTTTTCAATCCGCGGGTACTTTCAAAAACCTGCACGTAAGCAATTTTACCTGTAATTTTAATGACCTCAGCCATCAGGTTTTCGTTTGCCAGTGCAATGAAGCAGATTTCATTCTGGGCTACGGGACCATCCACTTCAACCATTACCAGGTTGGCAACAATGCCAACCACTTTGCCTGTTGTTTTATTTTCTCTTTCCATACGTTATCGCAAATTCTTCAGGAAATTCAAAATTTAATTCCAATTCTTCCAATAATTTCTTAAATATCTGTTGCCCTTTCTCTTTGTCCAATTCAAGCCAGCGTTCGGCAATAAAGAGTTTCTGAACAAAACCCAGAATCCGCTCGATGGTGAAATAGTCAAAAAAGGTGATTTCATCAATAAACTGCCAGGTATAATTGTCTAATTTCAACTCTCTTTCGAGAAGGTCTTCAATTTCAAAAAACTGCAAAATATTTTCAATATCTTCAAACTCATCATCCGTCAGTCCGAAATCCCTTGTACGGCTTGTTTTCAATGCACGGGCAATTTCATCGTTGCCGATAATGGCATCTTCAAACGGTAGATTGTGCTTGCGCCCGTTTAGCGCCAACATGATGTTTGCCATGTTTTTCCGATACGCTCCAAAAGTTTTTACAAATTCATTTTTCGATTTGAATATGAGTTTGTACCAATCTTCGGTGATAAATTTTGTTGCGCCCGGCTTTGTAAATTGCACCTCTTCATCGTGGTAAAGCGTGATAAACCTTCTAAAATAGGAAGGAAACCGGGAGAAATCGACATTTTCAAGCTGTTTTTTGTCTGCCAGCTGCTCAAAAGCTTCACGCGAAAAGTTTCCACGTTCATCCCATGAGAACTCTTCCTGACCGAAAAGCAGATTGAGCAGATTTTCGTGGTCAAACGGAAGATAGAAAAGCTTCACTAACTCAAAATCTGCCGGACGAAGTTCATCCCGCAAATAATCGCGCAGTTCTGCCGATGTGAAATGACGCTTTTTGTCATCGGGAAGAAGATCAGGCAAGCCGGCTATAAGGCAGTGATAATTTTTTTTATTCATTACTCCTCCTCAAATAGCAGTTGGCTGGTTTTTGGACGCAGATATGACTTGAGAAAGTTGATAAAGTCCTCGTCGGTGAAGCTGATAAGGTAGCTTCCGTTGCCCGGACCGATTTTGAAACCCGATTTCATCTTGTCGGCAAAAGAGACTTTCAACCCCTTGTTGAGTTCTTCCGCCAGATTGTTTTTGAAGAAATTTTCTAACTGATTTCTTTCCTGTTGCGGTAGAATCACGTTGACATCAAAACTCTCTTTTTCCATCCAGCCCTTCACAATATCTGTAATCATGGATTTCATGTAATCCTTGTCAGAAAAGAGTTCGTTGACCGGGGGCTGAATTACTTTCATACTGACCAACGAGACAATTTCCTGTTTCATTGCTGAAATTGCCTGATTCAGGGTCATTTTAATTTCGGAATCAACCTGTGTTTTCAACTCAAGCGCTTTCTGCTCCGTGTCAGCCATCAGCTTTTTTGCCTTTTCGTTTGCTTCGTTTTCGATTCCAGAAGCTTTTTCACGGGCTTCTTTCAGAATCGCTTCCGCATCTTCCTTAGCTTTCTGAACGCCTTCGTTATAAATGGTTTCGGTTAATTGTTGAATTTTTGAATTCATAATTGTATTTCTGGTGTTTTAAATATTCGTTTTTAATTTTTGATTTTAACGGCAAGGCAATGTGATTTTGCTTTGAATGGGTAAATGTAACAACAAGATTTCAATTAAGGGAAATTAAAACTGTCAAATTTTTCTAATTGGCGGTTTTTCCTTTCTTTTTGAAAAAGTAACCGTTGCAACAAAACAGATAGGAATCCGGCTCTTTAGCGGTCGGTTTTTTCTGTTTGGATTAATTCATTTTGAATGATTTACAAGCTGAATTTAAAAATATTTTGATTGATAATTGTTTATAGTTGACTGAAATAAAGTGCTTTGTGTCTTTTAATATTGGCTTAACGTTGTGCCTGAAAAGGTATAAAAAACAGGTGGTTTTGAGTTTTTAAAATTCTTTTTTTAAGGATTTTTGTTCTAAAAAGACGGCTACATGAAGAATTTCGTTTAAATGTTCCCAATTGAATTTGAATAAGCAGGTATGACATTTTTCTTTTTCTGTGACGCAAAAACGTCCTTTAATTCTAAAAAATAGCCTATATTTACTTTTGCATTTTTCAAAGGGTTGTAAATTAAATTTAATTCAAAAATCAGATATAATGAAAACAACAAGGAGAGATTTTCTTATTAAGAGTGGTCTTGCTGTTGCAGGAACAGCGCTTTTGCCCGGAGTTGCCTGCTCCGGCAGCAAGAGAAACCGGATTGTTGCACTTCAACTTTACAGCGTTCGGGATGAAATGGGAGCGGATCCGTTAGGAACGCTTACCGGACTCGCAGAAATGGGATACACCCACGTTGAGCACGCCAACTATGTGAATCACCGCTTTTATGGCTGGACTGCCGCCGAATTTAAAGCAGTATTGGATGATCTGGGGTTGAAAATGCCATCGGGACACACGGTTCTCGGGAAAAATCATTGGGATGAACAGGCAGGTGATTTCACGGATGAGTGGAAAAAATTAGTAGATGATGCCGCATATATGGGGCAGCAGTATGTTGTCAGTCCTTGGTTAGATGAGAGTCTCCGCCGGACTTATGATGATTTGCTGCGTTTTATGGAAGTGTTTAACAAATGCGGTGAACTGTGCAAAAAATCGGGAATGCGCTTTGGTTACCACAATCATGACTTTGAATTCAGTCAGACTTTGAACGGTGAAAAAGTTTTCGATTTAATTATGAAGAACACCGATGCCGATAAAGTGGTGATGCAGCTCGACATGGGCAATATGTATGTTGCCGCGGCGCTTGCAAAGGATGTTTTGGGAGATTATCCCGGACGGTATGACAATATTCACGTGAAAGACATGGTTCCCACAGCTGACGGAAAAAGCTTTGAAAGCACCGTTTTGGGCGAAGGACTTGTTGGTACCCGTGAAGTTACCGACATGGCTAAAAAGATGGGCACCGAACTTTTTGTAATTGAGCAGGAAGCCTATCAGGGCAAAGCACCCATGGATTGTATGCGTGAGAATCTGGCAGTTATGAAAAAGTGGGGGTATTAAAGCCGGAGGAGCGGTGCACTAAGCGGACACTGAGCTTGTCGAAGTGTGTCGAAGTGCCTGTCGAAGTGGTCGAAGTGATTTTCCACCGATTTAGTGAAATTAAGTGGAGATTAAGTGGAGATTAAGGTGATTGGTGCAAGCTTTAATGTATGGACTTTTCTATGTTTCTCGCTGATTTACGCAGAATTTTTTCCGCAGATTTAGGGAGATTATGTTGGGATTATGTGTAGATTAAGTGGAGATTAAGGTGATTGGTGCAAACTTTAATTAGCACTGAGTGGGCACTGAGCTTGTCGAAGTGGTCGAAGTGCCTGTCGAAGTGTGTCGAAGTGGTTTCCCACCGATTTAGTGGAGATTTAGTGGAGATTAAGTTAGAACTCTTTATCTTCCACTTTTTGGGAAGTCATTTGGGGCTTTTCTTGAACTTTGTGCCTTTGCATCTTAGCGTGAAACAAAGAGATTGATAAAGCGATTTTGCAGATTTGTGCATTCACAATCTTGATACTCCACGGAATAAAACCTTTGCACCTTAATTTTCAAAAACAAGAATTGCCTATATTTACCGCTTTAAAAAGTAAATCTCAAAATTCAACAAAACACATTCTACATGGCAAGAATTATTCTGATTGTTGGTACCGGTGGTTTTATAGGTACGGTTTTCCGGTTTTTGTTAGCACAATTTATTCAAAGAAAAGCTTTTTCTGATTTTCCTTTTGGCACCCTGAGTGTCAATATATTGGGGTGTCTGATTATTGGTTTGGTGTTTGCCCTGAGCGAGCGGCTACATATCCATTCCGAATGGCGAATGTTCCTTGCTACGGGAATTTGCGGCGGTTTCACAACCTTTTCCGCCTTTTCATTCGAAACATTTGATCTGCTCCGTCACGGACAGCTGTTTCATGCCTCGGCTTACGTCATTGCCAGTGTGCTTTTGGGATTGCTTGCAACTTATGCCGGCTATGCCTTGTTGAAGTCGATTTGAAGAATCCGGTATGAATTGCCATTTAAAAAATCTATTTTTGGAAAATTAAATCTCACTGCATGAAACGAATTCTTATCACGGGCGGAGCGGGTTTTGTCGGGTCGCATCTATGCGAATATCTGCTGAATCGGGGCAATGAAGTCATTTGTCTTGACAACTATTTTACCGGTAAAAAAAAGAAAATTATCCATCTTTTGGACAACCCCTATTTTGAGCTGGTTCGGCATGATATAACAATGCCTTATTATATTGAAGTAGATGAGATTTACAATCTTGCCTGTCCGGCTTCGCCGGTGCACTATCAGTTTAATCCCATCAAAACGATTAAAACTTCGGTGTTGGGCACCATTAATATGCTGGGACTCGCCAAAAGGTTGAAAGCCAAAATATTACAGGCTTCAACAAGCGAAGTTTACGGCGATCCGGAAGTGCATCCGCAATCGGAAGATTACTGGGGAAATGTCAATCCCATCGGTGTGCGTTCATGCTACGATGAAGGAAAACGGTGTGCAGAGTCGCTTTTTGTGAATTATCATCAACAGAATAATGTGCGGATTAAAATTGTACGCATATTTAATACTTACGGTCCGAAAATGGAACCTGACGACGGCAGGGTAGTCTCCAATTTTATTGTGCAGGCGTTGCAAAACAAGGATATTACCATTTTTGGTGATGGTATGCAGACCCGTAGCTTTCAGTATGTTACTGATTTAGTAGATGGAATGGTGCGCATGATGAATACTCCGGATGATTTTACGGGTCCGGTGAATATCGGCAATCCCGGTGAATTTACCATTTTGCAGCTGGCTAAGGAGATTTTGGAAATTACAGGTTCCCGCTCAAAAATAATCTATCTGCCGCTTCCCGAAGACGATCCCATTCAGCGCCAGCCGGATATAACCCTTGCCCGTGAGAAATTGGGCGGTTGGGAGCCGGTTGTTCCATTGCGGGAAGGACTTGAAAAAACAGTCGATTACTTCGATAAATTGCTTGCTGCTGAGAAAAATTAGCGGTTTTGCTGTTCTTACCTGATTATTTCCAGTCTCCCGTTCAGTTTTATCTTTTGACCTGCTTCTGTTTCAAATTCAGTTTTTTGCCCGTTATATAATATGGTGCAGTTTTTCCCCAAAAGAGATTGCAGGCTAACTGTTGTCAGCTCTCCGTTTTTCCAGTATAAATCCACTTCAAAACCACCGCGGGCGCGTAGCCCCTTAATGTGTCCGCTTTCCCAGGCAGGCGGAAGTGCGGGTAGCAACTGCAGCACGCCGTTGTGGCTCTGGAGCAGCATTTCTGCTATGCCGGCTGTGGCGCCAAAGTTTCCGTCAATCTGAAACGGGGGGTGATTGTCAAACAGATTGGGCAAAGTCGATTTTTCAAAGAGCGCCAGAATGTTTTCATGCGCTTTCTGTCCGTCTTTCAGCCGGGCAAAAAAGTTGATAATCCACGCGCGACTCCAGCCGGTGTGCCCGCCGCCGTGCTTCAACCGTTCATCAATTGATTTCCGGGAAGCTTCCATCCATTTTGGCTCGTCGGGATTGGTGAACTCTTCACCCGGATAGAGAGCATACAGGTGCGACATATGGCGATGCCCCGGCTCAGCTTCGGGCAGCTCTTCCGACCATTCTAAAATGCGCCCGTCTGAACCGATTTGAGAAGGAGTGAGGTTTGTCAGCATATTTTGCAGCGTGTCGGCAAATTGATGGTCAATATCAAGTATTTCGGAAGCTTTGATACAGTTGTTGAACAGCTCACGGATAATCTGATGATCCATTGCGGGACCCATGCAAACTGCGGCGCGTTCACCGTTTGGCGCGATGAAACTGTTTTCAGGGGACATGCCCGGACCTGAAACCAACAGTCCGGTTTGTGGATTTTTTACTAAAAAGTCCACATAGAACAGCGCAGCGTCTTTTAGAACCGGATAGGCTTTCTCTTTCAGAAAAAGCTGGTCGCCGATGTATTCGTAATGTTCCCAGAAATGGTCTGTACACCAGGCAGCGCCAGGAGTCCACATGCCATATACGGTCAACCCGATGGGGTCGGTAAATTTCCAAATATCGGTAGTGTGATGAGCAACAAAACCCCGGCAACCATAGGTCTCCCTTGCAGTTTTGGAGCCCCTTTTGCGCAGTCCGTTCACAAAATCGAAAAATGGTTCCTGCGTTTCTGCAAGATTGGTTATCAGCGCAGGCCAATAGTTCATCTGGATGTTGATGTTAATATGGTAGTCGGCGTTCCAGGGCGGGGAGAGTGTTCCATCCCAGATTCCCTGAAGGTTTGCCGGCAGTCCGCCCGGTCGGGATGAGCTGATCAGAAGGTATCTTCCAAACTGAAAATAGAGCTCGGTGAGATGATCGTCATTTGCGCCGTTTTTTATCCGTTCTAATCGCTTGTCGGTTGGGAGATTCATCGTGTCGGGACTATTCAGGACAAAATCAACTCTGCTGAAAAGTTCCTGATAATCAGTAGTGTGATCTATTTTCAACTGCTCAAAACCGGTTTTGGCAAGCATTTGAATATCCCTTGCAGCTTTTTCCACTTCGTTTTCACCCCGGTAGCTTGTTCTCCCCGAAATCAGGATAATGGCTTCGTCTGCATCTTTTACGGTTATTTTTCCGTCTCCGCTAATAATTTGACCACCGGCATTATTAATCTCGGCAACCGATGCAAAGCGTGTTCCACGCCCTTCATATTGTGCGAAACCTGTCATCATCAGCCGGTTCTCGCTCGCTGAAACCACTTCTTCCTCACCGGGTCGCTCAAGCCATGCTGTGAAATTGAGCTTCCCTTTTTGGTTTGCAGAAAGTTTCATCACAATTGCTTGAGCGGGAGCTGATGAAAATATTTCCCTTTTATAGCTGACACCGTCTGCTTCAAAAGTTGTGGTAGTTACTGCCGTTCGCAGGTCAAGCTCCCGTCTGTATTCGGAAATTTCATTTATTCCTTCAAACTCAAGAAACAGATCGCCTAAAGTCTGATAAGTGTGCTTGCCTACATCTATGCGTGTTCCCATGATTTTTTGCTGAGCCAGCCGGTCGCCTTCGGCATATTTTCCTTCAAAAAGAAGCTGACGAACTTTATCTAAATTCTCCAGCGCTTCGGGATTTGCTCTTTCAATCGGACCGCCTGTCCAAAGCGATTCTTCATTGAGTTGAATGCGCTCGGTTTGAATTCCGCCAAAAACCATGGCGCCAAGTCGTCCGTTTCCGATGGGAAGCGCTTCTGTCCACGCATTTGCGGACTGTTCATACCAGAGTTTAAGTTCCTTGGCAGAATCGGTTGCTTTGTCTCTGCATCCCGACATAAAAAACAGAGAAAAAATGGAAGAAATCAGTAAAAATCGTTTCATAGTATTGAGTTTAAAAGTGTTCTATTTATGGATCAGTCATTTCCGCGTTTGGTTTCAATGAGCACCACGCCGTTTGCTCCGCGGGAACCATAAATTGCTGAACTGCCGTCTTTCATCACGTTGATGCTTTTCACCTGAACCGGCGGAATTGAGCTGAGCGCACCACCGTCAACGGGAACGCCGTCAACAATAATAAGTGCGGCACTGCTGCTGTTTATGGAGTTTATGCCGCGAATAATCACTTCGCCGTTTACCACCTGAACGCCGGCAAAACGTCCTTTGATTAAATCGTAAATATTGCTGTACTGGGAAAAATCCATATCGCCGCTGTTCAGCGATGCCAATGCATTCAGCTTGTTTCTGTCGGAAACATGACCATAACCAATAGCGTATTCCCTGTTTTTTTCGCCGGGTTTCAACTTCAGGTTGATAGCTGCAAGTTTAATCTTTTCGTCCAATTTCACCGTTTGATTAAAAAAACCGGCAGCGCTCACTTTCAGCTTATCTTTCGGGTTTGTTGACACCGAGAATCTGCCTAAAGTATCGGTGAGCACGGTCTGTTTTGAACTGATAACTTTCACCTGTGCATCAATGAGCGGAATACTGTCGAATGTGGTTACGACTCCGTGAACTAACCTTTCCTGCGCATTGGAAATAAAAGCGCTGCATACGACTGCAAGCAGGATTACCGGAAAGAAAATTTTAGTTTTCATTTCAATGATTTTTTTGAATTAAAAGCCGGAAACTTCTTCCGGTTAAATGTTTATTTACTTATTACTAAGCTCTTAGGCTAATTTAAGGAGAGATTTTTAATGTTGCTTTCCTACAAATTTAGCTCTAAAACGGGAATAATCAAATTAAATTTTGTTTTGTGAATTTGAGCTTTTTTTGAATCACATTAAGCAGAGTATTTTACAGAAGTTTTATTCAATTTTTGCCGCTAACTTACAAAGCTCCACTAAATTTTTTCAAACATCTTTTTGTGGGTCTTAGTACTTGCCAAAGGCAGACAAGTGTAGCATTTTAAAAGGTTCTCTGTGTCTCTCTGCGCTCTCCGTGGTAAGTTTTTCTGGATATTTTGCCACGAAATCCTGCCTGTCCCTTTAGCTTCGCCAAGGGGGACGAGCGCTGCTGTTCCCTCTTTACAGATTCCTGATACTAATCGCTCTGTATCTTTTTACTGCAAATGCTCTTTAATCCCCACCTAATCCCCACCTAATCTCCATTTCATCTCCACTTCATCTTCACCTATCCTCCTCTTTCCCTCTTTCGATGTGAAGGTTAGGTTAAGGGAAATACAATAACAAATCGCGTGGTTTATATATCGGTAAAAAATTGGTAAAATTTGCAATATCACTACAAATTGATTTTAAAAAGATGAAAAGTATAAACAGAACAAAAAATTGGTCTGCAACCATATTGTTTACGATTGTTGTTTTCTTGATTGCCTCCTGCGGTGGTGGAAGCAGAGAAAAAAAAGGAGACGGACAGGGTGCCGGCTCCGCCGAAATGGCAAATCATCCCGGAAGAAAGGTTTACCAGTCGGTTTGCGTTGCCTGCCACATGGCTGACGGCTCCGGTATTCCATCCATGTATCCTCCGCTCATTCAGACGGAAATGGTTTTGAAAGACAAGGAAAAGCTGATTGATATTACGCTGAACGGACTGAGCGGCAAGATTGAAGTGAACGGAAAAACGTATAACAACATTATGCCGCCTCACTCACATTTGAGCGACAAACAGATTGCCGATGTGCTCACCTATGTCAGAAAAAGTTTCGGAAACAATGCATCAGAAGTTACTGTGGAAGAGGTGCAGAAAGTGAGAAACAGATGACTGGAATTTGATATCCGGATTTATTCAATTTTTACCGTTGTCCGGCGGTTCATCCGGCGTCCTTCGGGCGTTTCGTTTTCGGCAACGGGTTGTTTTTCGCCAAACCCTTTCCAGCTTAGCCGGGTCTTGTCGATTTTGTTTTCCACAAGATATTCAACTACGGAGTGCGCACGCTTTTCCGAAAGCTCAAGATTTTTGGCTTCATTTCCGGTGTTGTCCGTATGCCCCTGAATTTCAACTTTAAGTGAAGGATTATCTTTCAGGAAACCGGCAAGTTTTTGCAATTCCGGTTCTGAGTCGGGTAAAATTCGGAACGAATCGGTTTCAAAATAGATGTTGTAAAGGTGCATCTCCGCGCCGGCAATAACAGGAGTGAGACCGATTTTTAGCTGATATGGATTGTAAATTTCCCTTGACTCATGCAAATCGAAAGCGCCGGAATAAAAGAGGTACCCCTTTTTTTCGACGGAAAACGAATAGTTGCTGCCAACGGGCAGACAGAGCAGTAGCTCTCCGCCGGCATTTGTCGTTTCTGTTTGCCATTTTTCGTTTTTTTCGGAAAGATTTACCAGCTCAACTTTTGATTGAACCGGATTCCCTGACTGCATATCAAAAACCTGCGCACTGACGTAAGTTGCGGGGTGGGGGCGAATGGATTCATCCAAACCAAATGAAAAAATGTCAATTCCGGAGAGCGAATCGCGCTGCGATGAAAAAAAAGCGGTAAGCCCGTCGGCGCTGATGTGCAATCCCTGTTCATCGCTCACGGTGTTAAGCGGATAGCCAAGATTTACCGGTGTGGAAAAAAGCGTGTCATCAATAATTTCAGACATGAACATGTCGAAACTGCCCATACCGGTGTGGTAATCGGATGCGAAGTAGAAATTTCTGTTTCCGGGATGAACGAACGGTGAAGTTTCATCTCCGGGAGTGTTGATGCTGTCGCCGAGATTGTGGGGTTCACCCCATTTTATTTTTCCGTTTTGATTAATTTCCTGTAATTCAACTCTCCAGATATCTTTTTTCCCCTTTCCTCCCGGACGATTGCTTGAAAAATAGAGAAAACGTCCGTCTGAAGAAATTGATGGCTGTGCTTCCCAACCCGGTGTGTTGACCGGTTTTCCGGCATTGACGGGCGTACTCCAGATGCCATTTTTTTTGATGGAGTAGTAAATATCGCAACTGCCCAAACCGGATGGTCTGTTGCAGGCGGTGAAAAAAAGCAGGTTCCCGTTGGCGGAAATACATTGTGCGCCTTCGTTTTCGGGCGTGTTGATTTCTGTTAACGGCGTTGCTTTTTCCCAGCCATCTTCTCCCATTTGCGAAACAAAAAAGTCTTCCTGTGGCAGTTGTCCCGGACTTTTCACCAATCTGGTGAAAAAAAGTGTTTTTTGGTCAATGCTCAGGCTGGGCCAATATTCATCGTTCAGCGAGTTTACCGTATTTGGCAGGCGCTCGGGTGAAAAATCCAACGGATTTTTTATGGCTTCCATGGCAAAGCGGCAGCTTTCAATTTTTCTTTCCGTGCGGGTAGCCTGCTCCGTTCCCGGTTTAAACATTTTCAGGTACTCTTCGTAATATTCAAGTGCTTCTTCATATTTTTCCTGAGCATACAGCGCTTCGCCCAATCTGAAGCTAATCAGCGGCATCGAGGATAACTCCCGGGCTTTCTGCAGATGAAAAACTTCCTGCGAAACATCACCCGTTTCGTGAAAAATTTCTGCCAACAACAATCTGGCTTCTAAATATTCCGGTGAGCTTTTCAAAATCTGTTGACACAAACCGGCAGCATCGGAATAGTTTTGCATGGAATAGCGCTGTTTTGCCTGCTCAAACAACCGCTGTTCTTTTCTGCCCGGCTGCGGAAAAGCAGTAGCCGAAATCAGCAAAAGCAACAGCAAAATTAATCCTGAGCGCTTGAAACATATTCTTTTGAAGCAATTCATTTCTATAATTTATTTTTTCAAAAATCAAACTATTTTCTCAAATAAATAATTTTCACGGAGGTTTGTATATTCAATACTTCGTTAAAAAATTAAG
>LSQX01057477.1_pt1 | contig 11997 bp, 8 predicted proteins | sample 654561 | NCBI WGS metagenome assembly LSQX01 (sample SAMN04489861, study PRJNA283612) | anaerobic digester metagenome | isolation source: 4 biogas reactors fed with cattle manure at either 37C or 55C with and... | place: Denmark: Kongens Lyngby | collected 2014 | reverse complement strand
GCCGATACGCTGGCGCTGCCCGCCGCTCAGCCGGATGCCGCGTTCACCGACAACGGTGTTAAAGCCATGCGGCAACTCGTTGACAATAAAATCATAAATATTGGCCACCCTTGCCACTTTCTCCAGCATTTCATGGTCAATATCTTTGTCTCCCAGGCCAAAGGCAATATTTCTGGCTACGGTATCATCCTTAAGGTAGATATGCTGCGGCACGTAGCCTAGGTTTCGCTGCCAGTTGACGAGATTTTCTTCAGTAACCGGTATTCCGTCAATTACCAGCGCCCCTTTTTGCGGCCGCAGCAGCCCCAGGATAATATCGGCCAGGGTCGTTTTCCCTGCGCCCGTTGGGCCGACCAGGGCTACAGATGTATTGTATTTAATCACCATGTCAAGATCAGCGATCACAGGGACCCTGGTTTTAGGATAATAATAAGTGATTTTATCCAGTCGTATTTCTTCTTTAAAGGGTAAAGGTTCCGGCATTGCCTCTTTTAAACTTAAGGGCGATGTTTCATGCGGGTATTCCGGGTTTTCCGCCGTGATATCTTTATGGATGCGCGCTAAAACAGCCTGGTTGAACTGCATCTGGGTAAAAGAGTGAAAAACCTGTTGAAAGGCCGGCAAAAGCTTTTGCCCGGCATAAGTAAACACCACTACTGTTGGTATAACTTTCTGGGCGTTGCCTCCACTGGTAATGAGAAGGATTAGCACAAACAGGATAATCCCACCGAAAGCAAGTGCTTCCAGGGTAAAGCTGGGAATTAGACCTACCACTGCATTCCAGGACTGGTGTTTAACATTCTCTTTGGATGCCTGTGCGAACTTTTTTATAAAAAATGCTTCACGGTGCATGATTTTAATTTCTTTAATTCCACCAAAGGCCTCGCTTACCGCTTTAAAGCGCTCTTTGTTGGACTCCATACGCAGAGCGCCTCTGCGTCTAAGCTTTTTCCGGATGTTCAGGTAAATGAGCGAGTATATTCCACCAAAAATCAATCCTGCAATCAGGGTCACTCCAACATTCATCAATAATAATGAACCAAGTATAAAAATAATCATGATCCCCTTGGTAACCAGCATTAACAGGGGAATTAAAAAATCCTTGGTCAGGTGGGCAACTTCGCCTAAAACGTTTTTGCTCAGATCGGCGCTATTCTGGTTGAGGAAAAAGGAGTAAGGCATGGCGAGGTATTTTTCCAGCAATCGTCTGGATAAACGATAATTATTATTCCAAGAAAAATTTAGCTTCATCCATGTTGCCAGTGCCGAGATGCTATTTGACAGAATAATAATGATAAACATCGCTATTCCGATGGCGATGATAAAGGAAGTGACATCTTTGAAATTTCCAAGAGCATATACACGGTAAAGCCACTCATTTTCAAAAATCTGCTCTGAATTCATTACCAGGGTGACGAAAGGAAGCACTGAGACTATTCCCACAACCTGCAAAACGGCCATCACAAAAATGACCACCAGCAGCAGCAGTAATTGGTACTTCTCTTTTTTTGTAAGGATCTGATTAAGCTTGGCTATCGTCTTTTTCACTCTATTTCACCCACAATTTGTTTAATAAACTGCCCGGTTGATTTTGCCAGTTCATCCACGGGCTGCATAGCGTCCAGTTTTAGAACGGGAATGTTGCGACCGCTCAGAACCTTTACGCCTTCTTCGACAATCGCTGCTGTTGTTTTAGTTCTTTCCAGCAATTCAGCACCGGATAGGCCTCGATGCTGCACGATGATCTTCTGTTTTTGGCGGCCAATAATCCTCTCTACAACCTGCTGCGGTTCTCCATGCAAATAGATAACCGCCCCGGGAGGAGGCAAGAGTTCGAAATATCTCCTGCCCAGCAGCACGCCCCGGTCATAATCCCAGGGTATGATGCCGGTCGCCCTCTGGGCCAGGGAATCATCAAAGACTACCGCTTCCCGACCGCCATCGCCCTCGACCAGAGCTATTTCTTCCAGCTGGATGAGCAGCCATTGGGCTGATCTTAAACGATAATACGCGGATTTGCTGCTGTCACCGAGACATTCGACGCCCAGCTCCATAAACGGCATCCATTCCTCCAGCCTCTCTTGTATAGCTTTTTGGGCCAGGGAATGATAAATATTTTCAGATATTTTTTTTTGCAGCACGGCGCTGCCGGTGGCAAGGATCAACAGCCGGGCCAGTTCCCGGATTGAGCGGCGACAGCGGTACAAGTATTTTTTGGCTATTTTTATCTTCGCTTCTTGCGGCGTCAGCCAGCCTCCCTGATGACGGCGCTCTTTCAGCAGAGCCTGATAGAGAGTTGTCTTGCCCGCTCCGGGAATGCCGAGAAAATCAAGGCGTACCATTACCTGCTGCCGCTACCTCCCTTTAACAATTACGGGCAATAAATGCAATAAGTATTGTCATCTACCGCAGCAATCTGCACATGCTCAAATCTGCCCGAGGCTTTGCGCAGCTGTTCAAGCAACAGCTCCATCTTCTTCAGGGCAATGCCAGGGAATTTCTGCCGGTAATACTGCCTCGCATTCCGGTAAGAGGGTTTGTATATCTGCTTTATTCCTTTTTTCATCTTTAAAAACAGCGTCCTCGATACGCTTAACAAATCCCTGTCAATGGGGAACCGGCCTTCAGCCAGAGGCAGATCGAGATTATCCATCGTGTCCATGATCATTTCCGAGGCCAGTTTCCCATCGATATTGGCAATATAGTTGCGGGCATATTCTATTTTGAGGCCGCGCTCTTCATCATGCCAGTTATCTTTGCGGCTGATGATGCTGCGGACCTGGTCCATTAACCCGTCTTCAGTTTCGGACTCATAGCTTACGCGGTTGGGCAGCGGATGCTCCACGAGCTCATCTTTTACCGGGCGGTAAGTGATAGAGGGCCGATCCAGCAAGAAAGCCTCAACCCCGGTAGTGCAGTTGTTGTGGATCATCACCTCTGCAGCCATCAACCATTCATTCACACTGCCCTCAAACACTACTTTGACATTGGGAAGGTCTCTGGCGATTTCATTCCAGGGATCATGGCTTTCTGAAGGATGCGGACGCAGTATAATGGTGTGCTCGGGAAAATTCTTTGACAGCAGCGGCAGGAGCTTGAGAAAATAATCGAATATTTTCCTGTTCAAATCAATGTACCGCCTGATGTTGATTTCATTTTCCCTGTTTTTAATTCTGCCTGTTTTGCGCAAAATCGAAATGTACTCATCCTCTGTGAGCCCGGCATTATGGTTAACCAGTCCAAATTTGGTATTAACCAAAATAAATCTTCCGTATTTACGCCTGATCTCCTCTGCCGACGCATTAAATATGCCTCGCAGCTCCGGGCGCAGCAGATCGAACCGCGGATTGCCCGAAAGGACTATTTTTTCCCTGAAGCCCATGGTGGAAGCGATGTCATCCGCCTGTTTTTTCCCCCAGGCGAAAAAATAATCAATGGCTGCATAAGATTGCGGTTCAATCCGCCACTGGGTATAATCGCTGCGGCTAAAGTAAATTAAACCCTCTTCACACCAAGCAGAGACTCGATTGCCTGTTTGGTTAGCCCTTTCAATATCCTTATACCGCCCGGGGTGAATACTCTTTTCAATATAAGTGCCTCGGGGCAGCCGCTCCTGTTTTCCCCGAACCGTCTTCTTTTCCCCGATGATGGTCCCCCAGCCTCTTTCAGCGGCAACACAGGCGAGCAGCGTCTTGGCAGCTAGTTCTCGTGCAACTGTTTCTATGGGTAAAAAAAGCCAGCGCCTTGGCGATATGCAGGTTGTTTTCATGCCTTCTCTCCAATTCTTTTGCTACACTACTTAATACTATCAGTACTAGAGCAAATTTACAATTTACATAAATCGCTATTCTGAATAGGCTGATACTGAAGTTCTGCTGCTTGGCAAGCCAGATTTCAAGCAATCATCTTTTAATGTCAGCAAACATTAACTTTTTCTCAAATTTGATCGGGGCTGTAGCCAGCAGATCGGCTATGCGTTTGCCTGAATAACCATCGCCATAAAGGGTGTCGGTCGGATATTTGCCATTTTTTAACTGGATATTGATCGCGTTTAAAATTTCACGCCGGTCATAACCTACATCGATGACATTAATGCCCCTATCCCTGCCGTCCTGTCTTGAACCGATATTGACCGACGGCACCCCCAGATAACTGCATTCCCGGATAGCAACGCTGGAATTGCCAACAATGCAGCATGAATTGTAAACAAGCCTCAAGAAGTCTTCGGGGAGCATATTTTTGAAAAAATGAATATTGGGATTGGCTTCATTTTCCCGAAAGACCCGTATCCCCTTGGACGTTCCATCTGAGCCGGCGTCAATATTCGGCCAGAACCAAAAGGCGGGAATTCCGCTATCCCGGACGGCATAAAGGGTTTCTGTGATCTGGGCTCTCGCCTCCGTGTATTCCGAGGTAACGGGGTGCTGGAGGACAACCAGATATCTCGACAAATCCCTGATGTCAGCTCCTACGCCCGAATACTTTTCGATCGGCGAAAAATTCAACGCGGGATTTTCCAGAACAGCGCGAGCGATATCTATGGAAGGACATCCGGTAACATGCACAGCTGAGGGGTCTTCTCCCATCCTGATGACGCGCTCCGCTGCTTTTTCATTGGCCACAAAGTGAATATTGGAGAGCTTGGTCACCGCATGGCGAACCTTTTCATCAATCGAACCGGTAATCTCCCCTCCCTGGACATGGGCCACCGGTATATTCATATACGAGGCTGCTACTGCTGTAGCCAGGGTTTCATAACGGTCGGCGATGGATAAAACCACATCCGGACCCAAGTGATTGAAGACGGTTGACAGCTCTACTATTCCCAGGCCCGTTGTTTTGGCAGAGGCCAGGGGGGTTTCTCCCTCGATTACCATGTAGACCTTGGCGGCGATATCAAATCCATCGTTCTCAATCACTTTCACCATGTTGCCGTAACGATCGAGTAAAGCCGACGCGGCGACAACGAGCTGGAGTTCCAGATCAGGGTGCTCGACGATGGCCTTTAAAACGGTTTTTATTCGGGAATAGCTGGGACGGGCGGTGACGACTACGCATAANNCTCCAATTGTTCCAGATCGGCAACGGACAAAAAAGTTCCCGCTGCAAGATCTCTTTTCAAGCGGCAGCCGATGACTTGACGATAGCGGGCGGCGGGAATACCTGTTCCAGGCTTTCTAAAAGCGAGATGTCTTGCTTCCAAAACCGTGCCGGAAGGCAAGTCTTCTGAAATGACAATACTTTTCGTAAATAGATCTCTCAAAGATTGCAATTCATTCGTTATGACCTTATCGACCGGGTTTGCTTTCATTTTTTCGATAAAGCGCACACCTTCAACAAGCTGCTTTAACTCGGCACTTGTAAGCGATGAGCTCACATCCGGGCCAAACATCTCTCTACTTAAAGTGACATGGACCTCGATCATCTCAACTCCGATTACTGCTGCAGCAAGACCGGGGTATATGGTGCCGGAATGGTCCGACAAGCCAACCGGCGCCCCATATCTCTCCCTGAAGAAGGGAATTAGATTCAGCCCTACTTTCTCCGCCGGACAGGGATAGATGCTTGTACATTGAAAAACAAGAAACGGCAAGTTTTTTGATTTCACGATCTCTACAGCGCCATCAATTTCTTCTATGGGGCTCATGCCCGTAGAGATTAATACGGGCTTTTTTGTTCTGGCAATGCGTTCCAGAAGAGGCGTATTCATTATTTCCCCAGAGGCTATTTTCCAGGCGGGCACTCCGATTTCCGTTAATAAATCCACTGCCTCAAGGGAAAAAGGTGAGCTTAAGAAGATCAACCCTTTTTCGCGGGCATGCTGGGCCAGTCCATGCCACTGTTCCCGAGTAAATTCCATGCGCTTCCAGTATTCAAAGCGCGTGGCGTCCTGTTTGCTGAAAGGCATGCGAAACTGCTCCAATGGGCTGCTTTCCGCGGCGGCAATGTGCGTTTGAAACTTGACGGCATCCGCTCCAGCTCTGGCCACAGCATCGATATAGGCATGGGCTAGGCCGAGGCTACCGTCATGCGCCTGGGCAATTTCAGCGATGATCAGAGAGGGCAGGGTTGGGGCAATTCTTCGATCCCCGATTAGAAAGCCGTCCAGCATAAGCACATCCTTTATATCATAATAAAAACATTAATTATGAACAGTATCACCTGTCAGCTTATTATAGCATTGATATTGCGTCCATAAAAACCGTGCAAATTGTAAATCTATGGGTTCGTCTATATTTACAATTGGCCTTTCTATAATTACGGCAGCGCAATCTTCTTCAATGATAATCCCTTTCTCCAGCAGCGCCTGGCGGGTGACAGCATAGCAAATGCCGTTGCGAAAATAGAAGGGTGGGATATCCTGGCGCAGACTATACTGCGCCCCGTCCTTTAAAAAGAAGTTGATGATGCCGTTTTGGTCTACTGTTAAACACTTGTGGGGCGTGTAATCGCCCGGCGCACGGCTGACCGTTGCTGCGGCAAGATGATTTCCCTCAAACAGAGCTTTCACGGTTCTCGTCACATCTTCCGGGATTCTGAAAGGGCTGGTTGGCTGCAGCAGTATGGAAATATCAAAGCGACAGCCGTAATATTCTTCGCTGGCTATCCAGGCATGCTGCCACATGTCCACTGACTTTGCCTTATCCCCTGCCAGCTCCACCGGACGCATGAATGGCACTTCCAACCCGTGTTTTTTCCCCTCCGCCGCGATCTCTTCGTCTTCCGTAGACAATACGGCTTTGTCGATCCAGGGCAGGGATTTGATCACTCTGGCGGTATGGCCGATTAGCGTCATATCGCCGATGGTACACAAATTTTTCCTTGGAATACCCTTGCTGCCACCGCGGGCTGGCACTACGGCCAATATTTTATATCCGTTCCAACTCATTTCTGGCACCTCATGCTAATTTCCATAATTTTCATCGCCAAGGCAATACAAGATGGTTTCCCGGTTGATCGCTCCAAGGGGAGGCTCCCAAAGCTCCATGAATGTAACATCGGCGTTCTTATCTTCCGTAATCCGCCAATTTCTTTTAAAATTGTTTTTCAAAAATCGGGCATTATTCTTCCGCCCGTCAATGATGATCAATGTGCCGGGAATCAATGTCGGTTCCATCAGTAGCAAATCCCCCGACATAACCGTCCGTTCGTCGCATTGAAAACTTAAACCGTTGATCGTGCCTTTTACATCTTTTCCGGCAGGACCGTCCAGGTAAACAAAGTCTGGTACTATATCCGGCAAGCTCTTGTAGTAGTGGCATAGCTGCCCGCAATAGGTGCCGATTTCGACCTCGCTGTGATGAAAGTGAACGATGTCGGCCAGGTGTGCGGGAATATTTTTTTTCGTAAGATCAATGTAGTATTGGCTGGCATCAACAGAAAAGAGCCGGAACATGAAACGGTTTCTGATTTTCGGCTTTTCCTCTAATTGATTCCACTCATTCCTGTTTTTAAACAACGCGTCGGCCATGATAATTGTTGAATAGCCTACGCCAAACTCCAGGACAGTGAACACTTTTCTTTGACGAATGCACTTGTGGAGACGGACCAGGTCATCAGGCTCCGGGGGGATGGGAGCTTTTACTGTCCCGCTCACCGGATCAAAAACCCCTCTCTCCACTTCCATGTTTTCTTGAAAATCGATTAACTTATCCAGGCCTTCTTCCCTGATATACTGCTCGTGCAGTTTAAATTGCTCGCGCCGTGTCATGTTGGCCTCCTTAAATTTACTGCCATTGATATTCATTCGTATCCCGGAAGATAAATTCCTGTCGAGCCCTATTGATAACTCTCGCCAAATCTTTTTTTCTCGCGCTTTAAATTAATGCCCGCCTTTTTCCCAATGGCTTCAAATACCTTTATGGTAATCGGACGGAGCAGCGGCGCTTTAATTCCCCAGCGGTATACCTGAGAAGAGAACAGCTTATACCTTTTCACTGTCTGATCAACCTCATGCTTAACGGTGTCCAAACATAAAAGCGACCTGTTAAAGGATTGATGCATTTTGTAGAGCAATGGAGCGACTTCAGGCCACAGACGCAATTCCCGGTAGTGCCAGATTATAACATCAGTGAACCTCTTCTTCAGATTGCGCTGATCAGAAGGAAACGCGTTCCAGATCACATTTAAGGTAAGAAGCCTGATTTCCGGCGTCTGGTATACCGCCTGGGCCAGGGCGGGCTGGTCGCTTTTTTTTCCCGCTGCGAAGTAGATGCGTGCCCAGTTGTTGAAAAGCTTTTCAGTGCGTTCATTTTTGCGAAAGAAAAATACACCGGAGTTCCAGATAGGAAATTGGCTCCCAGCAATACCTGGCGCGATTTCATAGTTCTTTTTGGTGGGCAGATAATTAATTTTCATCGCCACGTCAAACCTATCCAGGCAGCGGAAAACCGGTTCCAGGCTCCCTCGTATTTCCGTATCACAATCCAAGTATAAGCAGCGTTCCAGGTGAGCGTATTGATGAATATTGGTCTTGATCTCCCGGTTAAATTGACTCTCCTTTTCAACAACAATAACATGATCAAACGGTGATGAAGGCTGGACCAGGTTATTGTCGAACTTTACATTGGTTACTACTGAACATATGATCCCAGGATTATGCTTTTTCGCCGTTGCTGCTGAATGAGCAGCCATGATCAGGTAATCATAGCCAAAGGCAACATAAATAATCTCGCAAGCCGCACCATGATCTCTAATCAACATTAAAAAACCTCCGCTTAATCTTGATGACATGATAGTAATAATTACTGCGACGGTATTTCAGATTTGCTTTTATAGCTTTCATAGCAGGCATGGTAAGCGGAAACAACTTTGCTCCAGCTCATGCTTTCTGCAATTTTACGCGATTTAGCCCCCATTTCAGCAATTAACTCCGGATGGTCAATGAATTGGGCAATTGCCTTTTTCAAGCCGGCTGTCAGATCGCCGCGGATGATCATGCCGTTCTCTTGTACCAGTTCGCTGCTGCCCCCCGTATCAGTAACAATAACCGGCAGGCCACAGGCCATTGCTTCTAGAACAGCATTGGACATCCCCTCATTTAAAGATGGAAGCACAAATAGATCAGCATCTTGGTAATAGGAGATTAAATGATCATGGCTCACCTTGCCCAAAAAGTTCACATGCACCCTGCTCTCCCCGGCCATTTTTTCAAGCTGTTCTTTGAGGTTGCCCTCGCCAATCAGCAGCAACTCCACTTTATCCAGTCCCTTTAAAGACTCAATTAGATAGCGGTAACCCTTGCGCTCGATCAATCGTCCCACGGAGATGATCTTGAGCGTTTCTTTTGTTCTTTCACCGGCGCGAGGATAAAAATTATCCGTATCCACTCCGTTGTGAATAACTGCTATCTCCTGGCTGGGGCAAGCGGCCAGGGCAAGGTTTTTTAAACCCTGAGAGTTTGCAACCACCTTATATGCTCTTTGCCATATCCTGGCACTCAAACGCTTAAAGAACAATCTATCAAGCCAGTAAAACCTGCGGTTGTAAAAGGGGACGTCGCTTCCCCTGAGACTGACAATATAGGGCAGCCCCAGTTTCATGGCCAGGTAGCCGCAGGGTATGCCAAAAAAAGCATGAACGAGGTCATATCTTTTCTGCTTCACCAGGCCGCGGGCGTAGCGGTAAGCTTTACAGCTATAGACAACCAGGTCCCTGTTGGTCTGATAATGCAGGTTTTCCTTTTTTTTATTAATATCAAGATAATGGATGATGATGTTATCCGCAAATCTCTCACACCGGTATTTGCCGGTAGAGGAGGTAACCAGATCGATATTCAGATCAGGATATTTTGCGAACTCCCTTAAAATATAATAATTGGCATTGCCAGCCCCTCCCCCCAGCGGAGGAAACTCGTAGTTCAGCATCAAAATATTCATCGTTTCCACCGGTATACCTGCATACCGTGTTCGTTGTAAATTACTTCCACTAATGTATTGCCGATCATAAACTTTCCTTCATGCGGGTAGCCTTCAGAAAAATATCCATTTCTACGCCAATCCAGGATCATAAAACCCTGCGGGTTTTCTTCAACGATCTTTTCAACTTCTTCAAAGCGTTCATCCCTCTTATAATGGTAGCTTGAAATCTTATCTTTATCATAACCTGAGAGTATCAGCATGCTTTCCACAATTGTAGTGATATACACATCTTCGGGTTCTGCTTCCTTCTCCAAGATCTCCACTACGCCTCTTAGATAATCATGGTGTTCATTTGTCGTTTTTACATAGCCGTGCCTATCGGAAAAAACAGGGTAGAGTATATTGCTATAGTTGAAGACCTGGAAAAGGAAGCAGGCGCAAATGATCAAAATAATCGCTTTCAAAGATACCGGTTTTATCTTTTTAAGATAATCAATCAGGGCCGCGATCGATGCTGCTACAAGCGGAATAAAAAACGGAAGGGCGTAAAAAATGTAGCGCGGCCTGTCGTAGCGGTTGAAAAAGAAGATGTAAAAAATCAAAAGAACCACAAAAACAGCCAGGTGCATAAAATAATATTTACGTTTCTGGAAAACAGCATCAATGAAGCCGATGATGCAGAGAAACATGGCAATGAAAATATAAACATATTCACCCCACCAGTGCATGGGTGTGCTGGGGCTGCCGGGTACAAAGAAAACCCGGAACCAGTAGTCGGAAATCTCGAGATTGGAGATATCAACATGCCCGGTTTTGTTGACATAGCCAAACATGGCGCTTAAGGCTACAACGATCAGTAAAACGACTGCTGCAAAAGCGGCCTTGTTTGTTTTCAGCAGCTCCAGCAATTTGCCTGCGTTAACAGCCAGGTAGTAGGCCACGACACCCGAGAAAACGATTGTACAGATTCTTAGCGTTGAATCCCGATCATTATTAAAAGCATACCAGATCATGGCCAGGATGGGCACGAGGCAGAGGATGATCTTTACAATATTGCCCCTTTTAAAATCAAACAGCAGCTCCATGAGCCTGGCGAGGATTAGCGCGCCCAGTAAAATTAAGAAAGGATAAAAGGTGTATTCCCGGATCGTTTTGGCCACGCCGATAGCCCATGGCGAGGTGGCCCATAGAAACGAGGAGATTACGGCAACCGGCCGGGATATTTTCCGCGCGAGAAAGTAAAGGGGGATCACGGTCAGGGTGCCGAAGATGACGCCGGGAACCCGCCCCCAGAAAAGATATTCATAGAATGTAGAGGCTCCCCCAATCCGGTAAAATAAAGCCACCAGATATGTTACCAGGCTGCCCCTGGTATAATTCAGGGAGCCGGTATCGAGCAAATGTTTGGCGGCCAGAAGGTGGCTGTATTCGTCGGTGTAAGGATCAAGTATGGTTAGATTCCAGAATCGAAGCAAAAAAGCGGAGAGCAGGGCCAGGACGAGCAAGGCGCCGTAAAACCATCGATTCTCTTTCAACCTGGTCCATTTTAAACTTGCCGTTTCTGTTTCTGACGAAAGAGCCTGCTTTCGCTTAAACGAGCTATAGGCAAGATAGAGAAACAACAATGAAGCGGAGATGGTGAGAATAAACGAATAGTAAAGCGGCAGCACGGCCGGGATGGCAAAAATGAACAGGAAAATAGCAAAGGCTGCCTCATACTGGCTCTGTACAAATATTTCCTTTGCCCCCCAGACCAGCAGGAGCAGGAAAAGCAATGCGCATGCAGTGAAATAAGGCGGGTAGCTGATGGCGATCTTCCCCGGGTCGATCAGGAGGTAGGGATCTTCTCCGGTGGAAAGCCCCTCAACGGCCCCTCCTTGATATGACAGTTGAACCTGGTTTAAAGGCAGCAGGGCTTCCTGGAGCTCAGCTCCTTCCAAGCGCAGCTTATTCTTCCCAGCCTGAGCGGCAACGGCCTTGATCGAAAAAGAACCTTCCTGCTTCATCGGGTCAATGCGAATCGCAGTTTTACCCCGGGGAATTTGGAACTGCAGAATTTGATATTCCTCCGTTTCTCCCACCGGGAATGAGATGCTGTCAGCTTCATTGTAGCCCGCACCGGTGTTGCAGAATACCT
>LSQX01174802.1_pt1 | contig 11998 bp, 10 predicted proteins | sample 654561 | NCBI WGS metagenome assembly LSQX01 (sample SAMN04489861, study PRJNA283612) | anaerobic digester metagenome | isolation source: 4 biogas reactors fed with cattle manure at either 37C or 55C with and... | place: Denmark: Kongens Lyngby | collected 2014 | reverse complement strand
ATCCTGGTAAATCAAATTGAGTTATCTGATCAGCCGATTCTTTTCTTAGGTCCTTATACATACCGCCTTGCATTATGCCAAAAAGAGACTGGTTCTCGGTGTTCTTGTGTTCTGCGACACATCTTTCCAGCCATCTAGTTGTCCTCTGCAGAGACTTCTGTGTATAGTGTCTATCTGCTGGATAAGGAATGCACTCATCGAAAGCCATCATAATATCTGAGCCGAGTGCTGTCTGTACTTGAATTGAGCTTTCCGGAGTCATCATATGGCTTGAACCATCGATATATGACTTGAACTTAACACCCTCTTCTGTAATCTTACGGAATTTTCCCAGCGAGAAAACTTGGAACCCGCCGCTATCTGTAAGAATTGGCTTGTCCCAGTTCATGAACTTGTGAAGTCCTCCAGCCTCCTCAACAATATCCTCACCCGGTCTAAGGTAAAGGTGGTATGTGTTGGCTAATATAATTTCTGCACCGGTCTTCTCGACATCCTCGGGCTTCATAGCCTTTACGGTTGCCTGAGTACCAACTGGCATAAATACTGGTGTCTCAATAGTTCCATGTTTAGTTGTAAGGCGACCCCTTCTTGCCTTGCAATTAGGGTCCTTGTGTAGAAGCTCAAATTCTGAAGCTTTTTCTTTATCCATATTTGTATTCGTTATCCTTTATTAAATAATAAGCATTGCATCGCCGTAGCTGAAAAATCTATATTTCTCCTTAACGGCCTCGTCGTATGCCTTTAGTATCTCTTCTCTGTCGTAAAGTGCCGATATAAGCATTAAAAGTGTCGATTTGGGCAGGTGAAAATTAGTAAGTAGTGCATCAACAACCTTGAACTCGTATCCAGGATAAATGAAAATTCCTGTAGACAGGCTTCCTGCTGCTACCCTGTAACCATTCTCTGTCTCTACCGCTGCGCTCTCAAGAGTTCTTGTTGAGGTTGTGCCTACAGAAATAATCCTGCCACCCTCTTCAATCGTCTGATTAATAACTGCTGCCGCCTCTTCTGACACAGAACATTCTTCAAAATGCATCTTATGTTCTTCAATCTTATCCACCTTTACAGGTCTGAAGGTCCCTATTCCGACATGTAGCGTGACATAAGCTAGCTTAACACCCATTGCTTCTATCTCTGCCAAAAGCTCTTTTGTAAAGTGAAGCCCTGCGGTCGGTGCTGCCACTGAACCATCGAACTTGCTGTAAACCGTCTGGTACATCTCTTTATCTTCTTCGTCCGCTGCCCTCTCAATGTACGGTGGAAGAGGCATGCTTCCAGCCGCCTCGAGTCTTTCCATGAAAATCCCATCATACTCGAACTCGATAAGCCTTGTGCCGTTGTCTTCGTCATGCATACCAAGAATATGTGCCTTGAACAGTCTCTCCTCATCGATAACGACAGTATCGCCCTCGTGGAGTCTTTTCCCCGGTCTTACCAGCGATTCCCACTTGTCACCCTCAATTCTTTTAATCAAAAGAAGCTCGATATGCGCTCCCGTATTTTCTTTAGTGCCAAAAAGTCTTGCGGGTATTACCTTGGAATCGTTCAATACAAGGCAGTCGCCTGGCTTGAAATATTCTTTAATATCATAAAAATGTTTATGCTCTATGCCCTTGGTGGCGCGGTCTAGCACCATCATTCTGCAAGAATCTCTTTGCTCCATTGGAGTCTGTGCAATCAGCTCCTCCGGAAGATTGTAGTCAAAATCTTCTAATTTCAAATCCTATTGTCCCCTTCGTATTTTTTTATCTTAATAATTTACTTTCTATTCCCATGCCCGGTGCTCATAGGTTTTGAATGGCCTATATTCATTGCTTTATCTAAATTGTCTCGCCGCCATAATAGCTCATTAGTCCAAGATGCTCGTAAGCCTCTCTTGAAGCCATCCTGCCTTTCTGCGTTCTGAAAAGCAATCCCGATTGAATAAGGAACGGCTCATTTGCGTCCTCAATTGTAACTCTTTCTTCTCCGATAGCCGATGCAATGGTCTCAATTCCAACAGGCCCGCCAGAAAAGCTTTTGATTATCGTCTCGAGAATATCTCTGTCAAGCTTCTCAAGTCCAAGCTCGTCAACGCCAAGCGCATCAAGAGCCTTCTTTGTTATTGCTATATCCACATTTCCGTCGCTAATTACCGAAGAGAAATCTCTAACTCTCTTGAGAAGTCTGTTGCCGATTCTCGGTGTACCTCTTGACCTTCTCGAAAGCTCGCTAAGCGACTCGTCATCGATTGAAATATCTAGAACATGTGCTGTACGGTTCAAAATATCTTTCAACTCATCTTCTGTATAGAATTCGAACTTCGAAATAATTCCGAATCTATCTCTTAGCGGTGCCGAAAGGCTTCCTGCTCTTGTAGTTGCTCCAATCAATGTGAATTTGGCTATATCGATTCTTAGAGACCTAGCCGCTGGTCCTTTGCCAATTACTATATCAAGAGCATAGTCTTCCATCGCTGAATAAAGAACTTCTTCAACTGCACGATTAAGTCTATGAATCTCGTCGATAAAAAGTACATCTCCATCGTTTAGGTTCGAAAGGATTGCTGCAAGATCTCCTGCTCTTCCAATCGCAGGCCCTGATGTAATCTTGATATCGACACCTAGCTCATTAGCAATTATTCCAGCGAGAGTGGTTTTGCCTAATCCCGGAGGACCGTAAAAAAGAACGTGGTCTAGTGACTCGCTCCTTTTCTTAGCCGCCTCAATATATATCGACAGATTGTCTTTGGTTGCAGACTGTCCGCAATATTCACTTAGGTATTGAGGTCTGATTGTAAGCTCGCCAGCAAGCTCGTATGGCTTAATCTGTGCTTCTGTTACTCTATCGCTCATTTATTCTGCTCTCCTATTTATCTTCTATAACAAGAACTTTAGCGCCTTCTTAATGTATTCTTCCGCCTTCAGATCTTCATCTTGAACATTTGAAATTGCTTGTTCTGCTTCCTTCTTGGTATATCCGAGGGTTGTAAGTGCCACTATAGCCTCTGCACGCTCACCATTTGAAGCAATGACTGTTGCTGTCTCCTCGCTTAGAGCCTCTCCATCGATTGGAAGGACATTAACCTTATCTGAAAGTTCTAGGATAACTCTCTCTGCGGTTTTCTTGCCAACGCCTTGAGCTCTCGCAATTGCAGCCGAATCCTTCGCAGCTATTGACTGCTTTATCTGGTTTGGTGTGCCAAGTGACATTATGGCAAGGCCTGCTTTCGGTCCAATACCGTTCACCCCGATGAGTTGTTCGAACAGCTTGAGGCCATCGATATCTGCAAAGCCAAAGAGTGACATCGCATCTTCCTTAACATGCATGTGGGTGTAAATTTCAACTTCCTCGCCTTCTCTGGCATTCAGAATCTGTGAAGTGTCTGCCACATGTATGCGAAAGCCAAGTCCAGACTCAGTCTGCACAACGATAGCTCCATTATCATATAAAAGATATTTCCCTACTACTGTTCTTATCATTTTGTTATTCTTCCTATCTTCTGCTATAGACTTACAAATATATCGACCATTTAGTAGCCTTTACTCAAATCCTCTAGCTAATTCTATCTTTTGCTATTTAATTCTAAGACGGCTTCCTCCAGTGTGCGCATGGCAAATTGCTGCAGCCAGAGCATCCGCGGTATCATCAGGTTTCGGCACTTCGTTAAGGTTGAGAATTAGTTTAACCATTTCCTGAACTTGTTTTTTCTCAGCGCGGCCGTAGCCAACCAAACCCATCTTTATTTGAAGTGGTGTATATTCGTTAAGCGCAACATTATTCTGCTCGCAGACAAGAAGCGCAATGCCCCTAGCCTCCGCTACGGTTATCGCAGTCGTTGTATTTGTATTGAAAAAAAGCTTCTCCACAGAAGCTTCATCGGGTGAATACTTGTCTATGATTTCCCGAAGCTCGTCATATATTATGCTGAGGCGTTTCTCTGTCGGCATCTCCGCGTCAGTGGTAATCGCGCCATAATCAACTGTCGTGAATTTGTTACCAACATAATCCACAATTCCCCATCCCATAATGGCATAACCTGGGTCAATTCCAATTATTCTCATTTGTTACACTCCTTCGGAATATTTTACCAAAAAAAGCCCTTTTTGTCTATCTGAGAGGCTCCTCGAGAGGCTTCTTAATTGACTCCTATTTCGCACATCTTTGAGGCAAGAAAGCTTATAGAAAAGTGTCGAAAAAATGCGAGAAATACTTAGCATATGAGCTGTGTATTTATGCTATAATCTGTATGAAATGACTATGAGAAGATATAAACTTTTAGTGTTTGGAGGAGCAAGAAATGCGTATTTCTAGACAAAATAAAATTCTTGAGATTATTGCTGAGAACGATGTTGAGACACAAGATCAGCTTCAAGAACATCTGCGCGAACTGGGCTACAATGTAACACAAGCAACTATTTCAAGAGATATTAAGGAACTGCAGCTTGTAAAAGGTCTATCTAAGAATGGTAACTATAGATATATAGCTAGCAATTATCAGGAGAGGCCTATTTCTGAGAGGTTCATTAAGATTTTCAGAGAAACTGTATTGTCCTACAAGTCGGCGCAGAATCTCATTCTGGTTAAGACTCTTTCCGGATGTGGAAATGCCGCTGCAGAGGCTATTGATTGCCTTGAGCTTAATCACATAGTTGGTACTGTAAGCGGAGACAACACCATGCTTATAGTTATCGAGAAGGAAGAATATGTTGAAGCTGTAATCAATGAATTCGACAAACTAATGAGAAGGACAGATTAATGATACAACAAGTCTCTATAGATAATTTTGCTACAATTGAGCACTTGTCATTTGATCTTGGTAATGCTCTAAATATTATCACAGGAGAAACTGGTGCCGGCAAATCGGTTCTTGTGCAAGCAATTAGCACTGCGCTCGGAGGCAGGGCTGATATTTCTATGGTTAGAAGTGGCACTGATAAGGCGACCATTCAAATCGCAGGAGACAAGAACGGTGAAGAAGTAATTATTACTAGAGAGCTGCTCGCTTCGGGCAAAAGCGTCTCAAAGCTAAACGGCCAGATGGTAACTCTTGCGCAGCTTCGTGATTTTTGCCATGACTTCATAGACATTCATGGTCAATATGATAATCAGCAAATCTTGAATCCTGAGAGTCATATTACTATTTCAGACAGCTTTAACAAAGAAGTTCAACCCGAGCTTGCTACTCTTGCTGAACTCTATGATAGTTACAAGGATGCAAAGAAAGCCTATGATCACCTGCTTAGTGAGGAAAGGTCCGCCCTTCAGCAGAAGGATTTCTATCAATTTGAGTTCTCATATATTGACGGGCTTCATCTTATGCCTGGAGAGGATGATGAGCTAGCTCAGAATATTGAGCTTATGCGCAACAGCGAGAAAATTTATTCTTCTGTCTCATCAAGCTATAACGCACTTCATGAATCAGATGCATCAATTCTCACTTCGCTGAACCGTTGCGTTAATGAAATTGCATCAATCGCAAATTATAGCAATGACTTAGCTGAGATATCTGGGAAGCTTCAAGATATTTATTACCAGCTGGAAGATGTTTCGGATGGTATTAGAGACATCTCCTCTACACTCACCTTTGATGAATCCGACCTTGATTCAATGTCGGAAAGGCTTAGTGTTATTGAGGATGCGAAGCGCAAATATCACAAGAACATACCTGAAATTCTTGAATACGCCAGCGAGATTGATTCTAAACTGAATTTGATTCAAAATTTTGAATATGAGAAAAAGTCTTTAAAGGAAGCTATGGATCTTGCTTACTCCAAGTTGGAGGTTCAAGCCAATAAGGTTAGCACAATTAGGCAGCAAAATGCTTTGGTCCTTGAGAAAGCTATTAGCGCTGAACTCAAAGCATTAGACTTCCTTAATTCTGATTTCAAGATTGATATTACCAGATTAAATGAGATTAGTTCGATTGGTTATGATAATGTTGAATTCATGATTTCAACTAATCCGGGAGAGCCGTTAATGCCGCTTGCAAGGATTGCATCGGGCGGAGAGATTTCCAGAATTATGTTGGCTTTAAAGCGAATAATCGGGGATTCCGATTCAATAGAAACTATGATTTTTGATGAAATTGATACAGGTATCAGTGGCAAGACTGCCCTTACTGTCGGCCTAAAGTTGTCAGAGATTGCACAGAACCACCAAGTTATTTGCATCACTCACCTCGCTCAAATTGCTGCATACGGTACGGATAACTACAAGATCAGCAAAGAACTCGAGTCCAATAAGTCGCACACAATCATTGAACATCTTGATAGTGCTGGCAAGGAGCGAATGCTTGCAATGCTATTCAGTGGTTCAGATTCTGATAGCGCTACTGCTGCCGCAAGAGAACTAATTGCAAAGGTTAATAATAATTAAAGCAAAAATGCAAGATATGACTAAGAGCCTATCTTGCATTTTTTATTATTCTATTTATTCTATATTTTTTGTTATTTGGCTGGTATTTTTACTTTATTAGACTGAATAAATTCCCTCAACGAATAAGTGTTTAAAGAATCTTGAAAGCCCAACTCTTACTACATCTGCTGTCTTTGCAGGCATGTGCTCAATCAGCACCTCTCCAAAGTCATGCGGAATGCTAACAAATCCATCTTCCTTTAGAATTCTAACTTCTTCTTCATCAACAAACCTTGCTGATATCTCAAGATGAGAACCCGATCAGGTTCTGCACATCATTGGTGCTAGCAGAATATCTTTCTTGTTGTTTTTCTCCATATATTCTACTAGATAATTATCAAACATGAATTTCATTGTTTCAATCTCCTTTTCTTTCATCTATCTTATCTGTCTATATTATATAGATTTCCAGAAAAAGTTCTGTAATAAAGTCACATAGCTCCGTTAACAGGTCTTGCCAATTAATCCTCAAACTATTTGTCACAGCATTACATCTCAAAGACGAACAACTCAAGTGCTGTATCCTTATCTATATTTCCAGTCTTTATGTCCTTATCGATATTATAGAGTCTCATAAGCATCTTTTTAATTCTATGAATGTTCATCTTTCTTGAGGCCAAATATGCTTTCTTAAATCTATATTCGTTAACGCCTGTTGCCTTCGCCATCTGTGCAACGGACATTCCTTTCTGCGAAAGCTGCTCCGCATCATACATCATCTCAAGTTGCTTTGTAATTAGGCCCAGAAGCATCATTGCGTCATTATTCTCCTCAGCAATTATAGCTGTTGTAATCTCCATTGCTGTTCTCTTATTGCCACTCATCATTGCGTCAATGAGGTTGAAAACGAATTTGTCGTCATCGCCGACAAGAAGTTCATCGATTATATCTTTAGTAACCCTTGAATCTACTGCAGCATTGTTAATCTTAAGAAGGTCCGCTTCGAGATTCTCAAGATAGTATTCGCTATTCTTATTAAAATATCCAGATAGATTAATTAGATAATCGAGGTCTCTCTCCCCTATCATGTTGCCAGCACCATGAATTCTCTTTGTAATAAACGGCTTCAAAGTCGCCTTATCTAGCCTGTCAAAACAGTATGTTCCATTGCAAGCTTTCATAAGCTTCTTGCCGAAAGACAGCAGCTTGTCGGAGTGAGATGCTGAAGTCTTGAAAACCAAGACCGACGAGTCATTTGGTGCTGATGCCATCTCAAGCAAAGCCTCCTCGTCAGCAGTTAAACCCCTTGTTCCATTGCTACTGAAAATTGGCTTAAAATCAGATACAACAACAACTCTTCGCGTAGAAAACATCGAATATGCTCTTGTTGCTGCAATTATATCTTCCGCGCTGCACATCCCTCCATCAAGATGTTGCACATCAATATTTCTATTGTCTTTGTCCACGTATTTATTAATAACAGTTTCAGTTGCCCAATTCATCAAGAAGTCCTCATCTCCATAGAAGAAGAGCGAACTATTCGGCACACTAGCTTTAATATCTTTTACAAAATCGTTATATGACATTTCTTTTCCTTACTTGGTTTAATATCTTTAAAGTCTTTTGTAATTTTATCATATCTTCTCACTTCATAGTATCAATCTGTCTTATCTTTCCATTTTTTAAATCTATTCCCACCGCCCCATCTAAATCTGTTCGATACACTTTTATTCCAAACGCCTCTAATCTCTTAATAACATCTTCTGAAGGATGCCCATAAAAGTTCGAGCCTACAGAAATAATTGCAATCTGCGGACTTGTTGCCTCGAGTAGCTCCTTCGTTGTACTAGATTTGCTTCCATGATGCGATACTTTTAAAATATCGCAATCAAGAGTATCTCTGCCTCTGTAGTAAGCAGACATAGCAATCTCATCTTCTCCTGTCATATCACCTGTAATTAAAGCCTTAACACCATCATAATGCACCATATATGCCATGTTATTCTCGTTCTCGTCGCTTGAAGTTTGCATTTTAAACATTTCTATGTCTATTGGCCATATAGGCTCTATAAACGAATTCTTGCGAAGATTAAACCTTTTATTAGACTCAGTAATATTCATTCCTGATTTATCACTTTGTCCTTTTCGTTTGACACTTGAGTCTTCTTCTGACTCCAACGGTTTTACCTCTGTTGGAATTGGGACTGCAATACTTCTTATTGTGTAAATCTCATCTAGTTCCTGAAGCCCCTTAAAATGGTCAGTATGAAGATGCGTGGCTATTGCCACATCTATGTCGCTAATTCCATTTTTTACTAAATACGGAAGCAATATTTTCTCCCCCACATTCGTCCTGGTATTACCTCCACCATCAATTAACACATCAATACTTCCAGCTCTAACATGAGTACAATCACCTTGCCCAACATCTACAAAAACTATCTCATCATTTCTAAAGCTATTGTTGTATGCAACCCCAATTGAAATTGCAAGAGCCATTGCAAACACGCATACAGTTTTAATCTCTGCATACTCACGCCTAATGAGTTTAATCCTTGCCCACTCAGAAGATAGAATTAGCAAAATTGCATATATTAAGACAAGAACACCCAAGTTATATCCCAAAGATACTTCGGAGAAAACTCCACCAAAATTAAGCCAATCGTTTAAATCAATCAGCATCTGACATAATCCACAGATTACCTGGGCTAGCAGCTTAGGTATAACTCCTATTAAGCTGCTAAATCCTATTCCTATAAAGCAACAAGGTACAAGAATCGAAACTAAAAAAACTATCGGAATATTAACTAGTATAGTCAGCGGATTAAATCTATTAAATACAAACGCACTAAAAGGCGCAATAGCAAGCATTACTGCCAGCATAATAGCCCAATAGATCCCAACAAAGAACTCTAAGGTCTTGCCAAAGAAAGCTATACCAAGCATAGCAAGGAATGTCATTTGAAAACCTGTATTAAAAAGCTGATAAGGATTAAAGGTCAGAAGAACAAGAGCAACAAAACTAATCGAAGACAGTAAATCAAATGGTCTCCTAACATGCATTGCAAAAATATTCACAGACAGGACCAACACCGCCCTTATTGTGGATGGACTCCAGCAAGTCATCTCGCCATAAAATACAACGATTAATGCCATTAATATGGAGATAAAGAGAGTCTTTCGCTTCTTACTCATTGCTTTCAAGAGCGCAAAAATAAACCCAATATGAAGACCGCTCACTGCTAGTACATGCCCCGTTCCATTCTCATTAAAGGTGTCTCTAATATCTTCGGAAATGGCACTTTTATCTCCCCATATGACACCCTTCAGGACAGCCGCTGACTCACCTTCATCCTTGAAAGCTTCTTCAAAAATAGCCCTCTTCTTCATCAAGTATCGTTTATAAGCATGAAAAATTGATTCTATTCTGCCCTCTTCATACTCAATAGATTCAACACTCTTTGCCGTAAAGCTATAATAAATACCCAGACTCCGAAGATAAAGTCTGTAATCAAAGCATTCCGGATTAGTTCTACTACTTGGAACTTTAAGCTTGCCTTTAAGTCTTACATATCGTCCATACAGAGCCTCAATACCAGCAGCTTCTCCGCAAAGCTCCTGACTGTCCCCATAGAAAGACACACGAACCTTCTCCCCATCTAGGGGATCTTTACACTTTAAATCAATCTGATAATAATCATTCTTCTCTTCAATATCTGTTATGCAACCAATAATTTCATTTACACTTTCTGCATCTATCGGGTTCCCGTCAGAATCTATAAGGCTATTATTTGAGTCAATGTAAGAAAATGTGAAAATTACAAAACCTGCTAGCATCATTACAAGTAGTTTCTTTTTCTCTCCACTAGGGTCTTCACACTCAAGATCAATCTTATACAAGACAAATAAAGTTGTTGCAATCACAATCATCCCCCGGATAATTATTTGCCTATCAAGAATCGTATAACCGCATACAATTCCGATGCTGAACATAAAGGTATATACAAAAAGCTGTCTTCTAAGCATGTCAACGATTCACCCGAATTACCCATAAAAATTTAAACTATAATACTTTGTATAGTTTTGCTGACTCTACTTTACGCTTGTAGATTTTCACTTTCAGTACAGTTCCTCGCGTGAAATCATCCTTACAATCAAGCACTTTTGTCCAACTAAAAAAGCCACACATAAGCACTTGCTTTGCCTATGTGTGACCTATTAACTCAATTACTTGATTGTGTGTCTTATCCCTTGATTGCTTTAATAGCAGCCGTTCTATCTTCTGCCTTAAATACAGCTGTGCCAGCAACTAGGATATCGCAACCAGCTTCAATGAGAGCCGGTGCATTGCTCGGTACTACTCCGCCGTCAACTTCAATATTGAAGTCATAGCCTCGCTCTTTACGAAGTCTATCTAGCTGAGCAACTTTCTCAAGTGCAACTGGTATGAACTTCTGACCGCCAAAACCAGGGTTAACTGACATTATTAGAACCATATCTACATCACCAAGAATATTCTCGAGCGTTGAAACTGGTGTCGCCGGATTTAACGAAACTCCCGCCTTACATCCAGCAGCATGTATATGCTGTATAGTTCTATTCAAATGTCTGCATGCCTCTTGATGAACTGTAATATAGTCAGTATTATCAGTAACGAAATCCTCAAGCAAATTATCAGGATTGTCAATCATCAAATGCACATCGTAAGGTACAGTAGCAACACTATTCAAACTCTTCATTACTGCTGAGCCAAAACTAATATTTGGAACAAAGCTGCCATCCATAATATCTATATGGAGGTAGTCAATTCCTCTATCACATACATCATTAACATCTTCTCCAAGTCTAGCAAAATCTGCTGAAAGAATCGAAGGCGCAATTAGTGCCATGTCTTCACCTCATTTAATATTTGTAAATATGATTGATATCTTGTCTCCGGTATTTCGCCATTTGCTAAAGCCTCTTTAACAGCGCATTCCGGCTCGTTAACATGGATGCAATTTGCGTATTTGCACTCACCCTTTCTCATACGAAATTCTGGGAAAAGGTCGCTAACTTCGCTTTTCTCAAGATCCGAAAGCTCAAGCGATGTAAACCCAGGTGTATCATACACATTGGTTCCATCTTGCATCGCAAAAATCTCAACATGTCTTGTCGTATGTCTACCTCTTCCAGTCTTATCACTTATCGTTCCTGTCTCCATCGTTCCCTGCCCGATAAGGTTATTAAGGATTGTAGACTTTCCAACACCGGATGGTCCCCCAAGCGCCACATTCTTCCCTCTAATAATTTCATAGAGGTCGGAAACACCCTCACCAGACATACCATTAACTGTAACGACTGGATATACGGACGAATATGTCTCAATGAATCGTTGAAGCTGTTCTTCTGTTTGAAGATCCTTCTTAGTAATACAAATAGCTACCTCAATTCCTTTCTGTTCACAAGCTGCAATTAGCTTATCTATAACAGATGAATTGACATCCGGCTGAGCCGCTGCAAATACTACTACAAGCATTTCTAGATTCGAAACAGGAGGTCTAATAAGGAAATTCTCTCTTTCTATAACCTTTGTGACAACACATTGTTCATTGTCATCGAGTTCATACTCTACTAAATCTCCCACATATAGCAAACCTTTACCGCGTTTCAAATTGCCACG
>LSQX01130281.1_pt1 | contig 11999 bp, 8 predicted proteins | sample 654561 | NCBI WGS metagenome assembly LSQX01 (sample SAMN04489861, study PRJNA283612) | anaerobic digester metagenome | isolation source: 4 biogas reactors fed with cattle manure at either 37C or 55C with and... | place: Denmark: Kongens Lyngby | collected 2014 | reverse complement strand
GATTGGAATTATTCAGCACCCCATGGGGCTGGTAGACTTTTAAGTAGGACCCAGGCCAAAGAAGACTTAAGCCTTGATAAATTTATAGATTCAATGGATGGAATTTATTCAACATCTGTGCATAAGGGAACCCTTGATGAGAGTCCATTTGCCTATAAGCCTATGGAGGACATCTTAGATGCAATAGATGAAACGGTAGATGTTATAGATATAATTAGACCTATATATAATTTCAAAGCCTAATAAAGAAATAGAAAAAGGAGCAGATTATTACAATCTGCTCCTTAAATTTATATCCAACTATCAAATTTCTTGATATACCATTTTTTCACTATTTCAATTAAAAGTGAATATGAAATCAATATTCCAACTAACCAAACGAAATAACTAGCAGGAAGAGGTACAAGATTTATAAATTCTCCAAAAGCTGTAAATGGTATTATAATTCCTAAACCCATAATAAGATCTGTCATTATAAGCACAGGTGCTGAAGCGATGCTTTGTACAAATGGAAGTTTTCTAGTTCGGATCATATGAACAATAAGTGTTTGTGTAAGGAGACCTACTACAAACCATCCTGACTGGAATAAAGCCATTTCTGCTACCGTATTTGCACTAAATACAAACCACATAATAGCAAAAGTAGCTATATCAAATATTGAGCTGACGGGCCCGATATAAATCATAAATTTCGATATGCTGCCAGCATCCCATTGCTGGGGCTTTTCCAAATATTCCTCATCCATATTGTCCCAGGGGACTGATATCTGAGAAATACTGTAAGCGAGGTTTTGTACCAGCAACTGTATCGGCAACATGGGTAAAAAGGGCAAGAAAGCGCTGGCTATCAATACACTGAAAATATTACCGAAGTTAGAACTGGCCGTTATCTTAATATACTTATTTATATTGCCAAATACTCTTCTCCCTTCTATGATTCCTTTTTCCAATACATTTAAATCTTTTTCCAGAAGTAAAATATCCGCAGATTCCTTGGCTATGTCTACGGCAGTGTTTACTGAAATACCAACATCAGCCTGCTTCAGGCCGGGAGCATCATTTATACCGTCGCCCAAAAAACCTACAACGTGTTCGTGCTCTTGCAGAACTCTGATGACTCTTTCCTTTTGGATAGGAGATAGTTTTGCAATGATGCTCGACTTTATGGCCTCCTGATAAAGTTTTTCGTCTGATAGATCAGCAATATCTGCACCCAAAATGACATTATTAATAGGAATTCCAACATCCCGGGCTATTTTCCGGCTTACTATATCGTTGTCGCCGGTTAATATTTTCACATCCAGGCCATTTTTATAAAGCGCCTTTATGGCAGAAACCGCAGATTCCTTGGCCGGATCTAAAAAGCACATAAAGCCAATCAAGGTCATTTCAGATTCATCTTTTATTCCAAACTTAGTTTCGTCCGGAACATTTATTTTTTTAGATACACCTAAAACTCTCATTCCCTCAGCATTAAAGCCGTAAACCATGTCCAGAATTTCTTGTCTTTTTTCTGCTGTCAGAGGTATTATTTCGCCCTCTATTTGGACTTTATTGGATATAGAAAGCATTTCCTCTATAGCGCCTTTGCTGATCAAACTTCTTGTACCTTGATCATCAATAACCACAACCGACATTCTTCTTCTTTTAAAGTCGAAAGGAATCTCATCAATTTTTGTATACATCTTAACCTGGTCTTGGATTCCTGTTTCGTCACCTCTTTTAATGACAGCCAGATCAAGAAGGTTTTTAAGCCCGGTTTGATGAAAACTATTTAAATAACCGTGTAACAAAACATTTTTATCTTCATTGCCGGTTATATTTAAATAAGCTTCCAGTATAATTTTGTCTTCTGTCAGGGTACCTGTTTTATCGGTGCAGAGAATATCCATGGCCCCAAAATTTTGGATAGAATTGAGTCTTTTAACCACAATTTTCTTTTTGGAAAGCGAGTTGGCACCTTTGGCTAAATTTGTGGATACAATGGTGGGAAGCATTTCCGGAGTCAGGCCTACAGCTATAGAGATAGCAAATATCAAAGCACTTAGCCAGTCGCCCTTGGTAAGTCCGTTAATCAAAAATACTATAGGAACCATTACAAACATGAATTTCATCAGAAGAACGCTTACGCTTTTAACACCTTCTTCGAAACTAGTTTCTCCTACATCTTTAGAAATAGACTTGGCGATGCTGCCGAAATAAGAATTATTTCCTGTGCGGAGCACAACACCCCGGGCGGAACCACTAACAACGATAGTTCCCATTAAAGCAATGTTATCCAGGTCAGCTACATTTTCATTGCTGCCTGAGTTTTTGTCATAAGTGAATTTCTCTACCGGTTCAGATTCACCGGTTAATGAGGATTGGCTGATAAAAAGGTCAGTTGCCGCTATAATGCGCATATCTGCAGGTATTAGGTCACCGGCAGCCAAATAGATGACATCACCCGGGACCACATATTTCATGTTTATTTCTTCAGGTTTTTTCCCTTTTCTTTTTATAGCTGTAGTGGTGGGAACTAATTCTTTTAAATTATCTGCTGTTATTTGCGATTTATATTCTTGGGTGAACCTAAGAAGAACGCTTATCGCTATCAATACAGAGATAATAATAATAGTTGTATAACTTTTGTCGGCCGGATGTGCAAAGGCTATATCCGTAAAATAGGTTATAAAAATTATAAATAAAAGAATTAAAATAAAAGGATCTAAAAATGATCGCAATAAATATATATACCAGGGTTTTCTTTTCTCATACGTAACCTCGTTTAAACCGAAGTCTTTTAATTTTTGATCCGATTGTGCCTGATCCAGACCTTCTTCAGTGGAATTTAAATCTAAAAATACTTCTTCTATGTTTTTTCGAGCCATTTCTTGCAGATGTTTTGTAATCTTTTTCTCCACAACCACTACCTCTAATTATTTAATAATACCAACTTAATGTTGTCAGATAATATCTGCAACCATATTTTGCTTAATTCATATCTTATATCAAATAACTGTTACAGACGAATCAGCAATACTTAACCTGACAGCAGATCTATTAAAGGCTAGAATATTAGATAATTGAAAAGAGAAAAAGGAAATAATAATGCGTGAAAAACTACTGATATTTTATTCCAATCACCGGCCGGCCTTTCAAATTTTCAAGGCAGTCATGGCAGCAATAGTTTTGTCCATTTTAGTTTTGTTAATCAATTTAGATTTTATTCCACTTAAAGATATTCTTCCGGATTTTCTTTTAACAGAAGTGCCGTTGGCTCAAAGTATTCTCAGCACTCTGGCCGGAGCCTGGCTGACAGTCATGACTTTTACCTTCTCCACCACTCTGGTTGTCCTGACTACCTATTCCTCCAATTACTCACCACGCATTGTGGAGAACTTTCTTCAGCAAAAAACCACTATGCGGGTTCTGGGGACTTTTATTGGAGCTTTTCTGTACTGTATCAGCATGCTTTTCTTTCTCAACAAATCTTTTGTCGGGGAATTAGTTCTTTCTGCTACCATAGCTATCGTTTACGCTTTTTGGTGCATAGGACAGTTCGTGATCTTTATCTTTTCCGTTGCCAACTCTATCCAGGCCCAAAACCTAATTTCTGACCTTTATAAAGAAGCAGAAGAAATCATTTCAGAATACAAAGAAAAAGATATGGGTCTGAGAAGTCAGCAAATAGAAACCGAGCGCTATGCCTTTACATACGAGATAGAGGCCGACAGCAGCGGTTATCTTGAAGCTGTACACAGCGATGAAATCTTACGTCTGATCGGTCCCGGGCAACACAGAGTTTTGGTCGGGGTCAGGCTGGGAGATTTTGTAGGCAGAGGGCAAATAATAGCAAAAGGTTACTGTCAAAACGAACCTGAAAATATAAAGAAACTTAAAGAAAAACTATCTTCTTGCTTTACCTTGAAAAACAAACGCTATACGGTTTTGGACTATCGCTATTCTATTGAAAAACTGGTAGATGTAGCCCTCAGAGCAATCTCACCGGGGATCAATGATCCTAACACAGCCATCAGCTGTATTAACTCTCTGGGTTTATTGACCGGGCAATTGGCTCAGATCGAGGGCCGCTACGATATAATGGAAGCAGAGCATGACGAAGAAGTTAACGACCCCAGCGAAGTAGTTATAGAAAACTACAGTTTAGGCAAAGATCTCTTTGCTATATATTCTCAATTAAGCAACTATGGCAAAAAGGATCTGTCCGTTATCAAATCCATGCTGGAAGCCATCACAGGAGCAGCAGCAGTTAGCACGGCGTCAAACCGAAAGTACTTATTTGATCTGGGTAAGTATGTCTACGATTTAGGAAGAAAAAATCTCAGCCATATCAGAGATTTGGCTGAGTTGGATAGCTTTTTCAATAAACTCGAAGAGGTATTTTAAGATATTTGACCGGTTTAGCAGCTATTGGTCTTAATTTTCAATTTCTTCGACAAATAAAACTCCGTCAAATTGAGAAATAATATCTAAAGTCTCTTTTTTTGAATACCTGACAGGCATACGGAGAAGGCAGAAAATGCCGACGCCCTGGTAGCCCTCGGAAGGAGCTATTTCTAAATCAGACAGTTTCATTTCCTTTCCCTGCACCATGTCAATAAAAGTCTTGATCGATTCCAAATCCTGGAACAAAACGTACAACTGCATTCTATGCAGAGTCTTTGCGTAAGCATTCTCAAGTTTATCTGCAAAAGCCAGCACCAGTATAAGCACTAAAAATGTCAGCACTGCACCCAGATAAAAGCCGATACCGATAGCCATACCAACAGCTGCAGTCACCCAGAGACCGGCAGCAGTAGTCAAGCCTTTAACACGGTAATAGCGGGTTACCATTATCGAACCTGCACCCAAAAAACCGATGCCGACTACAATTTGTCCCGGTATACGGCTGATATCCACTCCTGTAAAATGCTCAGCTATAAATTGAGCAGTCATAGAAATTACAGACGCTCCTATGCAAACAAGCATATAGGTGCGCAAACCCGCCGCACGTCTTTTTCTCATGCGTTCAAAACCTAAAATACCACCGCAAAAAAGTGCCAAAAGCAATCTTACAATAACCGTAAGTTCATCCAGTTCCATAAGTCCTAAGTTATCAATTAATGTTTGCACCTGTGTTCTTCCTTTCTCTTATAAATAAAAATAGTAGCTGTGCAGCAAATAATCATCCTTGTACTTATTGCCCAGGCGCAGAAGCTGCCTTTTGAGAGCCGGAAGTTTAGTTTCATCTTTCATAAATTTATCAAAATTCTTTTTATAAACAAGCGCTTCGGCTTTAGTTGCCTGATTCTTGAAATGCCCCCAAACATGCTCAGCTGCGTTAGCGGCGTAAGGCGTGTTCATATCCAGGTCAAAAACTCTTTCCACTATTTGATAAAACTCCAAAACAGGGTAATCGTCCTTATTCTTCAGCAGATTTCTGATTTCCTGATAGGCTTGAGGAGATTTCTCCAAAATTAAATATTTATAAAGGGACCATTCCTTTTCTAAAGCTTTAATTTCTCGCCGGGACAGAGCATTGATACATTTCAGGGCGGAAACATTTTTATCTTTGACCTCAAGCATAATATCTATTTGGGGATCAGGAAGCTTTTGGTAAAAATCCAGGAAAACAGAAAGCTCAATAGTCGGTGAATGGGCGCCGACAGATTTGTCCGGATCTTGCTGGGAATAATGAATTTTTTGGCAGCCATCCTTACTCTTCCAGGTTTTTCCTGCCTGACTAATCCAGTAGGCATCAGTTGAAAAAGAAGGACTGGGATTGGTTTGGTTGTGAAGGTTGTCATAGACGACGGGGATACCGGCAGAAGCGGATATCTCCAGTACATCTTCGATATTATAGATTGATCCGTCGTTTTCTATAATAAGCCGCTGTTTAACTGAGTCACTTAGTTGTTCATAGTTTTTCAGAAAGCGCGCCTTGGCGGATTCTTTGTCTCCATAGCCCCCGCCTATATGCAAAATTATTTTGTGAGAAGAGTCCAGTCCCAGGATATCAAGAATAGCTGCATGATAATCAAGTTCCAAAACTGCACGTCGAACAACGTCTTCTTTGGGTGAATTCAGGACAGTATACTGGCCGGGGTGCAGAGAAACACGCATTTGACTGTTTTTAATCTTTTGACCCAGCCTGCTGAAATCCTCCGCAAAGCGATTTTCCCAGGGGAGATCCAGAGCTACACTGGAACCGAACGGAATCAGATCGGATGAAATTCTATAAAGCTCTATGCCGTTATCAATATTGTAATCAATAATGCTTTCCAAAGCAGCGAGATTGTTTTGAATTAAGGAATAAAGTTTATCTGGGCTGGCATTCTGCAAACGACAGCTTCGCAGCTGACTGTTAGGTAGGCCAAGGGCCAGGCAGGCATAGCCAATACTCATTAGTGATCCTTTCCGGACAGATTTAGTCTTTGTTCGATCAGAAAAACTAAATGTTTTAATCTTTAACCATTTTAATGGAATAGTTGAAATTTAGCTATAAAATGAATATCTGCTTGTTCGGATGACATTTCTTAAGGAGTTGCCTAGTGCAAAAATTGGTATATAAGCTGATTGGAAAAGTAATTCAGCCGGAGAGATATTCACTGCGGCTTTGCAAAAGGTAAGCAAGCACAAGAAGCAGTAAAGCAAGGATACCAAGCATAGTGGCAGAAAGCGTCGTCTCTATGCCCATAAGCTGACTCATAGCCCAGCCGTGCGGTATATACTGACCTGCATATTTCATCCAAAAAACAGGCAGGCGCAGAAGGGTACCGCCACCCAATAACGATACGAAAAACAAAATAGAGGCGGGCACAAATCTGCGGTCACCGGGTATCAGGGCAATCAGTTGGCCAAAGGCAAGCATAAGCAGAAGCAAGACGGACATAACTGCGGGATAATCAGCCGGTCGCGTAGTAGAAGGTAAGAGCAGGCTGGTTATACCCACCATTAGCCCAACTTGTATAAAACCGGAAACGGCTAATGTTATTAAGGTCGCCACGTAATCTCTTTTAAATCCCCCCGGCAGTGAGCGCAAGCGCCGCTGAGTTGCAGCATCAGCTAAGATCAAGCTTGATAAAAGGGAAAATACAGAAAGAAAGAGTACTTCTACCGCTACATCAGGCACCTGGATCAGGGGTAAAGCATCCCCCATTACGTCGTCGCGGATAACCAATCTCAAAATAGCTCCTTCCCGCCGCGCCTGATCTGCGCTTTCTGAAAAGCGTCTGCTTAACTCTTGTTCCGACAGTGACTCGGCCTGCTCCAAAGACATGAGATCTTTTTCCAGCTTGGCATCTGAGGCCAGAGCCAGTACCGCAATCAGATAATTCTCGCGGATCAGGTCTCCGGCCAGCTTGTTTTTACCCCCGATGAATTCAGAACTGTATACATCATCCACGTACACGGCTTTGCTTGTGTCGCCAAAATCCTCCGGTATAATCAAAACACCATCCAGCCGTCCCAACTCGATGTCACGATCAATTTGTTCTTGATCCGCAGAGACCCAGGCAAAATCACTTTCATCCAGCAGTTTTATCAACTTTCGACTTTCCTCATTTTCTGCCAAATCGACATATGCACCACGAATATTGGATAAATCATTTTTCTTTACTGTAGCTCCGGCAAGCAAGGACAAAAGCACCGGCACAATCAGGCAAACGGCCAGCAGGAATGGACGGCGTGACAAAAGACGTAATTTAAGCATAACCAGTGTGCCAATATTTCTCATACACGTCTCCTTCCAAAGAAAAAAGCAGGGAAAATGATAAGCAAAAGCGGCCAAAAGCCCAGGAAAACCCCCGATAGTGCTATAACACCCCTGTTTAAAAAGCCTCGATAAACTGTTTTCATCGCTGAATACAGCGGTGTGAATCTGGCAGCCTGATCCAGCCAATTAGGAAAGAGGGATGTGGGATAAACTGCTCCGCCCAATACAATAAGGAGGAAAAAGATAAGCCAGCCTGTCTGAAAAACACTCACGCCCGGGGCGCGGATCCTTCCCACTGCCAGCATGATTAAAGCCATCATAAAATACACGTACAGAAGAGTAAGTGCAATTGCCAGCACGGAATCAAGCACACCTGCTATGAGTAATGTTATGAGTAAAGGTAAAATAAGCAAAAACCACCAGACAAGCCCGCCTGCCAGCCGCACCAGCAACAAGGTAGTCGGCCCCGATGCCAGAAGCAGCCGGTCTTCATAAGATGTTCCTGCGAGACGAATAGTTTTTGCCAGTACTCCCATGGCCGGGAGTAAAGCAAAAATAATCAAAACAGCTGAAACAGCATACAGTATCAGGTTGAACGAAAGCAGATCTCCTGCTTTCACAAAGCGATCACGGCCGATATATGTCATCACAGTATTAAGCGAGTGGCCAGTTGCTTTTTGCCAGGAGGCTTCTTCATCACCGGTTAATTCCGAGTAAAGCTTTTGAAAACCGAAAACTGATCCGTAAATATAGTTTAGGGACGATGCATACTGACGGACCAGGATAGCGAGCTGATGTGACTCAGCCGGCATACGCGGATTTAACCAGATTTCAATAGGATCACGCTGAGAACCCGTTTTTACTTCAGCCAAAAGATTTTGCGGCAAGCGTAATGCAATAATGATTTCGTCAGCTTCCAGCCGTTCCATGGCTTGGGGTAAAGTGTCCTGGTAAATAGCAGTAACATAGCTAATATTATTAAGGTATTCGGCCAGAAGCCCCCCCAGAACCGAATCATCTTCGTCGATAATAGAAGCGGAAACGGATAAATCCGGAATATCAGAAACTTCTTCTTTAGCTGCCTGTTGGTTTGCAACACTAAATGTTAAAGCCAAAAACAGCACTACTGCCAGAAAAGTTACAAGCAATGCTGTCCTCGATGATCGCAGATCATGCTTAAACAAAGCCCAAAAAGCACGCATCTTTTTTCTTATTACGCTGTCTTGTAAGCCCCTGCGCCGGTTCATTATCCGGTCCTAGCTTACTTTGATGGGAGTGGCATCGCTTAGCTCGGCCTTTTCCAGGTAAAGAACGCGGTCACAAAGACTCTCTAATATGTCTTTTTCATGGCTGGAAATTAAGATCGTGCGCCCACGTTGGCGCAGTAAATTTAATCGCTCCAAAATCAAATCCCGGCTGTGCCGGTCTGCTCCGGCAAAGGGCTCGTCCAGCAAGATCAAAAGCGGATCTCCCAAAAGGCCCACAATCAAACTTACACGGCGCGCCATGCCGCCTGAACATTCTCGAATAGTTTTCTCCAAAAAACCTGAAATCAAGGGATCTTGGGACGCTAACTCGAGAAAGTGCCTGCGCTCAGACCGGGAAAAGCCTCGTGCAGCTGCCCAGAAATAGAGTGTTTCTTCAACCTTGAGCCGCTCATCCAGTGCCAAATCTTGCGGTACATAGCCGGTTAGCGCACGCCAACGTGAAATCTGATCAATGGAAATACCTTGAAAATTTACCCGACCACCGTTCCTTGGCAGAACGGAAGCCAGGATTTTCAGCAAAGTGCTTTTGCCGGCCCCGTTGTCACCGGCAACACCGTATATTGTCCCTAAAGCTTGTTCAAAGCTGACAGCATCTAGTACCTTGTGCTCTGACCAGGACTTGGAAAGATCTGACACAACCAAGCCCCGGTGGGTTTTATCTTTTTTACTCACAACAGCAAACCCCTAGCAAACTAATCCAGCATAAACTCATCAATGTTTATTCCCAGCTGTGCCAGAGTCTCAAAAAGTTTTGTCATTGTAGTCTCATCTTCCATGAGTTCCATCAAAGCGTACTCGTCACTTATATCAACAAAATCAGATACCATCTCATCGTGGAAAGTCAGGTTTTTATCAGGAATTGCATGGTGGTCAAAACCTAATATCATTGTAAGGGGCATATATTCGTCTTCTACGTAAATTTCCATAGTACCGATCAAATGATCTACACCCTCCTGAGAATCAAGTTTTCCCTGATATTTAAACGAAACCGTCTCCGGCATGCCCGGATCCCCATATTCATCGATACTTCTGCTTTGGGCAGTGAATGTACCCAGAGGATACAGATCTTTGCCCTCATTTTTTAAGACAAAATTTGCAAATGTTCCGCGAAGCACCTCAGTATATCCCGTTGCCATTCCGGTATCCCAGTCAATCTCCATTGAGCTTATTTTGTACTCTCCCGTGTAAAGATCGTTTTCCCGGGTATAGTGACTCTGGTATTCTAAACCAACTTCATCACTGGCTTCAAATTTTATAAGCTGGGCGTGCCGGCCATTATCTTCTGCATGAAGAGAGGCCATGTTTAGCTCGTACTCATCCGCCTGGTCAAGTTTTCTTAATGACAGCTTGCCACCTACGGGGTTATTTTTGGCATCCACATAAAGTATGCGATGCACCTCAACTTGAAATTCTTCAGGATCAGCATTTATGTCTGCAAGCATCTCATTAACTTCTTCAACAAATTCCTGATAAGCTGAGCTGCCTTCCGCAAATTCCATGGATCTGTCGATGGCATTAATCATCAGTTTCAGCTCCTGGCTTTCAAGCAGATAAACCAGAATATCTTTGGCCATTGCCGGGAAATCATCGGCAGGAACTGTCACTTCGTAGTAATTGAGTTTTTGGCTGACGTTACCAACTGTAAGTAATTCACCTTTCACCAATTTAGGCTCTGCTGCATACTCAAAGAAGATTTCTTTAATATCTTCGCTGATAGTATCCATGGTTTCACTTGTGAACACACGAAGATCTTCGCGGATTTTGCCCATACCGGTAAATACGCCGTCCAGTGCAACATCCAGACCGCTTTCATATTCCATTGTTTCTGCCATAAACTCTTTAGACATAGCTAGAGGTTTAGGAAAGATCTCCGGCAGGGATATTACAAAATAGTCTGCGGTATCGTATAGCTCGGCCGAAAGAATATTTCCGCTTTCGCCACGTTTACCTATCCCCAATTGGGTATTAAACCGTGGATTTGTTTCATCGAGATCTATTTTATTTTCCAGGCGGAAACGCAGGCCGGAAAGAGCAGTCATAACGCCGGCAAGTTCTTCATCTATTGCATCAGTTTTTAGGTCAAGAGTAAGATCTGTTGCATAGCCAAATTTTGTTTGTTTAAGAAACTCTTCAGTTGATGCCCGTATGGCATAAAGAGGTGTGTCTTCCGCAAATATGGCCGCGTCAAGTTCAGCTGATTGCCATTTTTTCTCTGTCGACATAAAAAGCTGTTTAATCTGTGCACCAAAAATAAAATAGCTGCCGGCCAATATTGCAAGAACAACAACAATAGAAATGATAGCAATAAGTTTCCCGCGTTTACGTTTACTTTTAACAGGCGGAGGCGGAGAAGCGTAGGCGTAATTCTGTTGTGGCGGAGAAGTGCTGTAACCATAGCCTTGGGGCTGTTGCTGAACCGGCGGAGTTGTATAACCATATCCGGATTGCTGAGCAGGAGGTGTTGCATAACCCTGTCCGGCCTGCTGTAGGGGAACTTGGGGTGGTGGGGCAGCTCCATAGCCTTGGTCGGCCTGCTGCGCGGGTGTCTGTGTCGGCGCAGCTGTATAATCCTGGTCTGCGGGTGTTTGCAGCTCCTGCTCTTTTGGTGGAATAAAAGCAGGAGGCGTTTCGCCTGAACTTTCTGTCGTAGCAGGCTCGTCTTGTTCAGAAAGCGATCGTTCTTCACCTGCTTCATTTTCCTGGGTTAGCTGTTCTTCTTCAGGATCGACTGACTGACCACATCGCGTACAAAACTTTGCACCTTCCGGTAATTCAGCACCACAGTGCTTACAATATTTCATAAGTTATATCCTCCTTTTTATCTGCAGTTCGCCTTCTATTAGAAAATGACGTAATCTTACGGCAGCAAATGCACACATTTATGACTCACCAGAAAATTATAATGATAGTTAATTATAACAGTTTTTAGTTATTTATGTAGTTAAACAGACCATTTTTCAGTCAAGGCCTAAATGTTGGTGTAAATTCCTTTCCCACAATGTGTACTGCTATGCTGCTTGTTTTTCTAATACCTC
>LSQX01269104.1_pt1 | contig 12000 bp, 9 predicted proteins | sample 654561 | NCBI WGS metagenome assembly LSQX01 (sample SAMN04489861, study PRJNA283612) | anaerobic digester metagenome | isolation source: 4 biogas reactors fed with cattle manure at either 37C or 55C with and... | place: Denmark: Kongens Lyngby | collected 2014 | reverse complement strand
ATAATGAGATTGTGATCAACTCCGAGCTTATCGAAATCACCCGCAAGAAGCAATTGTTTTTGCCTGCCCGAAGGCCCATTCCTGTTTGGATGTGGCTTCGGCCTTCAATGTCGGTAGTAAGTTCCTTCGAAATGAGACTCCTGGGACACTGCAGACCGAACATCATTCCACTCGCGCCAAAGTAGCGTAACGCCTGCCTGGCCAGTAAGTTACGTCTACAGGCGGGACGGCGATCGGCGCGGGTGACGCGATTCCCTCAAGAAAGACGGCGCTCTACTCGATCAGATAGCGTTACAGCGAGAATTGTCTTCGATTCGGTATACCAACCAGTCTCCGCCGAACGAATTGTCGCCGTAGCCGTCGGCCACGTTGCGCAACCAGACGGGGGGGCAGGCGTCGACATTCGAGTTGTCAAAAAGACCCCTCAACTGAGGGGAGGTATTCACGAGGGTTCGGTCCTCACTACAAGCCCTCCGTCAGCGCTGGTTTGGCTTGCCGAGTAAAACCAGGCCACCGGCACGGAACGGAAACGGGACGAATGAAAGCCCGTTTTCCCGTCGGCGACGTAATAACTGAGCACCGCGCGGTCCCGGACGAAGGTCAGGCTCGTGTAGGCATATTGCTCGTCCTGGCGGGATTCCAGGTTGCGGAAGTTTTGCCATGTCCGCCCGTCGTCGCGGGAGATGGCGGCGGCCAACGGGGTGCGTCTGCCGCCGTGCCCGATTCCGGGCGTATAGGTGTTGTTCCAGACCAATAGCAGATCGCCGGTGGCCGGGATTCGCCGCAGGGTGGCAGGCGCTTCGGGGGCCTGAATGTCGGGCAACTCGCCCGGCTGGCTCCACGTATCGCCGCCATCTTCCGACCATGCCGCGGAGATGGTTCCCAACTGGTTTCGCACGACCATCAGGACCCGCCCGTCGAGAAGTTCGACCACCTCGGGCTCCATCGCTCCGCGTTTGGGCAGCGCGACCTGGCCGCGGCCATAGCGCCACGTCCTGCCGCCGTCATCCGAGAGGCAGCAGGAGGACACGAAATGGTTCTTCCGCAGACTTTCCGTGGCGGCAATTGGAGCCAGCAGCCGCCCCGTGCTCAGCACGGTCACCCGATCGTTGTTCATGACATGGTATCCCGGACGATCCGTGACGCGGATCGGCTCGCCGAAGGTCCGGGTCTCGTCCGTGGAGATCCGCACGTGGACTTCGAGACTGTCCGGCCCGTTCTTGACCAGGTAGAACATCCCGATCGGCGCGGGGCCGTTGGCGGCGGGCGCGAGGCGGCGGAGGGTAACCGACATTACATTCTGCTTGCCCACGTTTTCTTGCAGCAGCCGCGGCTCTCCCCAAGTGCGGCCGCCGTCCGTTGATGACCGGGCAATGATCTGTGCCGTGGCATGGTCAGCCCCGCTGCCGGCGAATTCGCTGACCGCAAACAGAAGCGTTCCGTCGTTCAGCTCGATGATCGAGCCTTCCGTGTAGCGAGGGTTCTGCTTCGTGGCCGGATACACGTCGCGGGAGAAATTGGCTTCCGGCGCCGATTCCTCCGCTTGCAGCAGCGCGAGGAGAGATTGAGCGGCACGGATTTGCGCGTCAGGCTGCGGATCGTCGAGCAGGGCGATCAACGCGGCGGCCGCGCTGGCGACTCGCGCTTCGCCCGCCGAATTGGCGGCGTAGGTGCGGACCGCCGGATCGCCGGAACGCAGGTTGCGCAGCAGGGCCGCGCGGCCCTCCGGATCGCCAAGCTGCGCCAGGGCGTGTTCACCAAACGCCCGGGCGAGCGGGTCGGATGTGCGTTTCACGTTGCTGCGGATCTGCGGGATGTCGGAAGCATCGCCGATGGCGCCGAGCACCCAGGCGGCGATCCGCTGGACTTCGTGGTCGTCGCTCTTGAGCTTTTCGCGCAACAGCATCTTCGCCTCCGGAGAGCCGCACCGCCCCAAGGCCGCGGCAGCCATCATCTGGAGCGTAGGGCTGTCGGTTCGCCGCATGGCTGCCCGGAGCCGATGCCCGTCGCCGCTCCGGAAGCACTTGAAAAGGCTTTCGCAGGCGTGTACATGGCCATCAGAATCCTGTTTGGCGAGAACGTCGAGCATCACGGCGACTTTCGACAGATCGCCGGCCCGGACAAGCTCTCGGGCCAGCCCGCAGCGATGCCGATCGTCCTGCTCGGTCGCCAACTTCGGATTCAGGCAACTCCGGACTTCGCCGCCATATCCGGCCAGCGTGAGGCCTTCGGCGGCATGCATCGCGGGCCAGAACTCGCTGGAACGGATACCAGCACGAAGAATATCAAGGCAGCGCGTGCGAACTCCCTCGGACAGGGAGATCGATGCGGCTGGTCTGGCCCGGTCCTCGGCGGCCGCCCAACCGGCAAGCCCTGCCAGCACGGTCGCCAGCAACCAGGCAGTTCCGCAGACGCCCCGCCTTGTGTCGACAAGGACTCTCATGGCACTTTTCCCCCATGCCGCCATACCCAAGTGTGCCCCCCGATACGGCGACGACTTTGGTGACTGGAACGTCGGTTTCTAGAAATCCGCTTCGTTAAGCGCCAGCCCCACCTGGTGACTGAATCGTGTACACACCCACAGTTTTCCGGGGGTCGGTTCGAACAGGTAGGGATAGGAAAGCCCTCCGCGAGCGCGGCGGGCAATCACCACCGGCGGCGACCATGTTTTGCCGTCATCCTGCGAAAAGGCCAGCGACAATTCCTGGCGGTGCCAACTGGCGGCCGCTGCCGCTGCCTGGACGTTCTTGCTGCGAGCCGGCTCGCTCTTTCCCTCCGGATAGAGCCGATTCCAGACCAGCGCCAGCCGGCCGCTCTTGAGCCGCACCAAGTGGCCGGGAGCGCTGCTGGCGTCGATCCGGCTGGGGCCGATCTCCCGCCACGAACGGCCTTGGTCTGCCGAAAACGCTTCCCAGAAACGGTCCCAATTCGTGCGGACGAGCATCAGCAGCCGCCCGTCGTCCAGTTCGGCAAGCGTCGGCTCCATCGCGCCGTCGTGGTGGCCGTGGCCGCCGAGGTCGATGAATTGATCGCTGTGCCACGTCCGCCCGTCATCGTCCGAATAGTAGGGGCGGATCTCGTGCCGGCCGGGATCGCGGAACAGGTCCTGCACGGGCACGGCGATCCGGCCCGTGCGGGTCTGGATGATGTCGATCAGGGCACCGCAGTACCCGTCGAGAATCATCTGGCGATCGACCCAGGTCTTGCCGTCGTCGAGACTGCGTATCGACCACACGTCCAGGTTGACATCGTCGGCCGGCGCCCGCCTGGCATCGTCCCAACTCCACTTGAAGGTCGACTGGTCCGTGAAGACGACGACGATCGCGCCGGACCGCGTTCGCACGGCCACGCTGTTGCCGGGCACGCCCGGTTTGGGGCCATCGTAGATCGGCTTGGGATCCGACCAGGTCTTGCCGCCGTCGGCGGTGACACTGGCCGTATTGCCTTGAAGGCACAGCAGACTGCCATCGGACAGATGGACAAACGGCCCCAGTTTGTTGAACGGCAGCAGGCTGCACCGCGGCTCGATCCATACCTCGTCTTCTGCGGAAGCCGTTGCAGGGAATGGAAACACCGCGAGGAGGGCAAGCACTGCCACGATCCTGCAAGCCATCTTGCTGCTCCCTGGCTGGAGGTTCCGCTTCGCGGGGCCTTGTCGCCGCCATGCCCCCCACGGCGGTTATCCGGCCTCTGCACAGTTTTACGGGCGAGCATGGCTGTGTCAAGCGGTCCGGACTTCGAGGCGAATCCAGGCAGTCATCCTCTGGTTCTGTGCAAGGCGCGGGAGCTGCGGATGCCGGTTTGAAAGGCCTCAACCGGCCGGCTGTTGCATCTCCGCGGCCCGTGCCGCACAATACGGCCGATGGTCGCAAACGCCTTTCTTTATGAGGAGAGACATCCGATGCAGCGAAAACTGTCCGCAACGCTCGTCGCGACGATCCTTGGCTGGGCTGCGTTTTGCGGCGCGGCCGACAAGCAACCGCGTTGGGTGCATCCGCTCTGCCAGCCGCTGAAGGCGACCAGCAATGGTCCGTTCGTGCAACTGGCGGACGGCAGCCTGTTGACGATCGACAAGACGGGACTCCGCGCCAGCAAGGACGATGGCGTCACGTGGTCCGAGGGCACCCCGGTTTGCCCGGGGATCGCGGGTGGGCCTCCGGGCCGGCAGGAGCCGGCGGCGTTTTATCTGATCCGCGCCCGCAGCGGGGCCCTGGTGGCGATTTATCTGGACTTCACCACGTACCGGTTCCGCTGGGACGAGAGCACCAACGAGCCGCTCGACTGTTGTCTGGAGATCTGGGCGGTTCGCAGCCTCGATGGGGGCAAAACATGGACCGACCGGCAGCGCGTCCTGGAGGGCTACAATCCGAATTTCTTCGGCTTCATCCAGACGAAATCCGGCCGGCTGATCGCCGCCGTGCCCCACCTGGTTCCCAGGCCGGGCCGCTACGTGGCATGCGCGCTGTTTTCCGACGATGACGGCAAGAGCTGGAAGCGCAGCAATCTGATCGACCTCGGCGGGCATGGCCACCACTCCGGCGCGATGGAGCCCTCGCTGGCCGAACTGGACGACGGCCGGCTGATGATGCTGATCCGCACCCACTGGGGCCGTTTCTGGCAGGCCTATTCCGACGACGGCGGCCTCTCCTGGCGAACGGTCTTGCCCAGCCAAATCGAGTCGAGCAGCGCGCCGGGCTATCTGCTGAAACTCGCAAGCGGCCGGCTAGCCCTGGTCTGCAACGGAAAGACGGGCCGCAAGGAACTGTTGCTGTATTTCTCCGAGGATGACGGCAAGAACTGGACACCGCCGGTCGTCATCGCGCGCCAGGAAGACGGCCAGATCAGCTATCCGTTCATGATGGAGCACGGGCCCGGCGAGTTGTGGATCACCGCCGGCTTCGCGCCCGTGCCGCTGCGGCTGAAGGCGAACGAGGAATCGTTCGTTGCAGAAGCGAAACCGCCGCGGGCGCCAGCCCCGAGATAAGCGCTGATCACCCACGGAATCGAAGGATGCTGAGCGCGTTCCGAAAGAGAACCGCAGGCGTTCGAGGAACAACTTGCCCACAGCCGAAAACGCCCGCTGCGATTGGCAGAATCCCCTGGGCGAACCTCGGTTTCCATGCCAGGCTGAAATGGCGACTTGGCCTTGTTCGGCCGGACCGGACGATGGCTATCGGCGCTTGTTCAACGGGTCGCCGTTCACGGCTTTCGTGGGCGCGCAGCGTCACCCGGGTGTTTCGCTGTGATTTCAGCGGTGAAACGGCGGGAAGACAGGTGCAGTCTGTGGGGAGAGTGCTGATGCTCAGGGACGACTGGGCTCGGGCTACGAGGAGTTGAATAGCAGAGTGGGAAGCGTGCGTCCCGCGAAGAATGCATTGAGTGTCTTTTGCAGGAAAGAGATACGCCGAGCGGCCCCGTTGGGCACACGTGGCGAGCACCGTCCAGATACGCTCACACCAGGAGCGACCAGCCTGGCCGCGCGTCCCCTGGGTGATTTTGCGATCGATCACGACGAAGCGGGCCATTGGATCTCATCCACGCCGATGGCCTCGATGCCGATCTCAACCACCTCGACGAAGTGCTGCAGGATCGTCCGCTGTTCGTCGTGTCGCCTGTCGCAGCAGGTCTCCCACACCGGCCCAGCTTTCGACGAACTTGCTGGCGGCCACAGTCTTCTCCGCGGCCGGAGCCTTTTGCTGAGCAAGTCGTTGGAGTTGATCGCGCAACAGGCTACGTACCTCGTTCCACTGACCGGCAGTCAGAGGCCCTCTGCCACAGCTAAAGAGCCTCTGGAAGGATGCGAAGTCTAGGCAAAAGGAGAGTGTTGGGACGTACCAGAGGAGGTGCTTGACGAATAGACAAGTATCCTGTACAATGTGGCTATGAAAGAAACCAAACTGACTGACCAGCTGAGACGGGCGATTGAAACGGCCGACAAGAGCCGGTACGTGCTCTGGAAAGAAACCGGGATCGACCAGGCAGTGCTCTCCCGGTTCATGCACGGCAAGGGTGGATTGTCCATGGACGGGTTGGACCGGCTAGCCCATGCCCTTGGGTTGGAGTTGGTCGCGAAGAAACGTCCCACGAAGGGGCAAGGAACAAAGTGAGAGGAGTGGACAATGGCAAGTGTCTTTAAGCAAATCCGCAAGAAGCGTATTCCGACTGGAGCGGAGATCGTCGAGAAACGCGGAAAGCGTATCGCAACCTGGACATCCCGCGGGCGGACAAGACGGGCGGAACTGTCAGTGGATGGGAAGTCGATTCTGGTTCCCGACCCAAACTACACCGTCACGTGGTTCGACTGGGAAGGCAAGCGGCACAAAGCGAGCGGCGGTCCGGACCGGGACGCAGCCCAGGCTCTGGGCCGACAGAAGGAGACCGAGGCCATGCAGCGGCGTCAAGGTCTGATTGACCCTCGGGCTGAGAAGACGGTGAGCGAGAGACGGCGGCCCATCGCGGATCACCTCGCCGACTTCCGGCGAAGCCTTGAGGCGAAGGGCGACACGCCTGAGCATGTCGCCCTGATCCTGGCCCGACTCACCCGGGTACTTGAAATGTGCAAGGTGGAGCGGATCGGCGACATGAGCCCATCGGAGATAGCGGCGGCTGTTGCTGACCTGCACACTGAGGGGCTAAGCTTGCGGACGTGCAACGGCTACCTGCGAGCCATCAAGCAATTCAGTCGGTGGTTGTACCGGGACGGCCGGGCAACGAGCGATACGCTCGCCCACCTGACAGCCTATAACGTGGAAACGGACCGGCGCCGGGAACGGCGGGTGTTATCGCCCGAGGAGTTCCGCCTGCTGGTCGAAGCGGCTGAAGCGGGCTCGGCCGTGGAAGGCATCCCCGGCGACACCCGGGCGATGATGTACATCCTTGCCGCCTGGACGGGGTTTCGCAGGCGGGAACTGTCTTCCATCACATTGCGGTCCTTTGACTTCCAAGCCGAGCCGGCGACGGTGACAATCGAGGCGGCCTACGCGAAAAACCGCCGGCAGGACACGCAGCCCCTACATCCGACGGTGGCGCAGCGGCTGCGGACATGGTTAGAAGTGAAAACGGAAATCAATGACGATGCCCCGCTGTTTCCCCTTCGTACTCCAGGGCGAAGCTGGCGAAAAACCGGGAAGATGATGCGTCTGGACCTGGAACGGGCAGGGTTGCCCTACGCCGATGAAGACGGGCTCTATGCCGACTTTCACGCACACCGGCACGCCTTTATTTCTAACCTCGGCAAGGCGGGTGTTCTCTTGGCGACTGCCCAGAAGCTAGCCCGTCATTCCGACCCAACGCTGACTGCGAACATCTACACCCACCTGGGGGTTTCGGACAAAGCGGCGGCTATCGACATGCTGCCCGAATGCCCGGCTTACAGTAAGAACACCGAATTGGGGGAGCAGTGGTTGAACGCAACGGGAACCGATGATCCCCAAGCAGAAAGGAGTTGCGGCGATCAAAAGGGAGAGCATCTGGTGGAGCAGTCAGCCGGCAAAACGTGGCGAGTGGTGACGAACAGCACCCAAGCCCGGATGGAGAAACGGACGATACGCAAGTCCTTACGCTGTCAAGAAATGGCAATCGCCAGCAGCTTCTGGCGACTGCTGGCGAAAGTACCCCCGGCAGGATTTGAACCTGCGACCACCGGTTTAGGAAACCGGTGCTCTATCCCCTGAGCTACGAGGGCATTTCAATCGCGGCCGGGCCAAGAGGTCAACCGTGGCGGCCGTCGTTTGCCAGGCCCGTTTGGCCCGCCGGGCCATTGTACGCCGCTGAAGCGGACTGTTCAACTGGACCGGCTGTCCGCGTCTTCCACGACGCTGAATAGCCACCAGCGAGCGATGTTCTTCCGCGATCTGGGCTGCCGTTCGAAATAGATCGTCATCAACGCGCCGGAGTCGGTGACGACTTCAAACCAGTGTTTGCGGACGTAGGCCTCGCCGCTGCCGTGGCGGCACGGCCCCGTCTCGCGCCAGGTTTTCAACACCCGGGCAACGTGAATCGTTCTCGCCTTCCAGCGGAATTGGCGTGGAAGCCCCGGCGCGCCGACAGCCATCCGGGCGGCATCGATCGTTCCCGCAACCGGTTCGAGCGCCGCGCCGATGAATTGCTCGGCCACCGGACAATCCCCCTTGCTCGAAGTCCGCGGGCTCGGTCGCTGCCGCCCAAGCACGATCGCGGCGATCGATTTTGCGCCGCCGCGTTTCGGCTCGACCTCCGCCCGCTCCAATCGCGCCCACTACTTCCCCGCGACGATGGGATTTCGCAGGATGCCGACGTTCTCCAGTTCGATCTCCACGACGTCGCCGGGCTGGATCGCCGCGGTCTTCCCCGGCGTGCCGGTATAGATCAGGTCGCCCGGCTCGAGCGTCACGTACCGGCTGGCGAAGCTGACGATTGCCGCGACGCCGTGGATCAGGTCCTTGGTGCGTTGGCTTTGGCGAACCTCCCCGTTGACCCGCGTCGTCAAGAGGAGATCGTCGTAGTCGGCGCCCGCGGCGATAAACGGCCCGCAGGGCCCGAACGTGTCCGAACCCTTCGCGCGCCACCACTGGACGTCGTTTGCTTGCCAGTCGCGTGCGCTGATGTCGTTGCCGCAAGTGACGCCGAACACATACTCGTTGGCGTTCTTCTCCGAAACGTTCCGCGCCCGCTTGCCGATAACGATCACCATCTCGCCTTCGGGATGGACCTCGGCGGTGCCCGGCGGGATCACGACGGCGGCTTCGGTGGCGACGAGACAGGAGGGGACCTTGAAGAACAGTTCGGGGTTTTTCTTGGGCTGCTGACCGCCGAGGTGGCTGGCGTAGTTGCCGGCCAGGGCCAGAACCTTGCTGGGCCGTACGGGAACCAGCAGCTTGACCTCGGCGAGTTGATAGCTGTTTCCCGTCAACTCGTGTCGCCCGAACAGGTTCCCCTCGATCTGCCGGACGCGGTCGCCTTCAACCGCGCCATCGGCGATCGTCTTGCCGACCTGGAAGCGGCAATACTTGACCGCGCCCTCGGCGCCGATCGACACATTAACCAACGACAGGACAACCAGGCTCGACGCGAGGGCCCGGCAGATCAACGTCACGAGAGTGTTCATCATCCGTCCCGATTCGCAGCTGGAGTGTGGCGGAAGCGGGCTGCATGGCCACTTTCCACCATATCGGGCCGCGAATCCCGATGCAACCGCCGCCCGGACGACAGTCAGCAAAAAGACCGGACGGCAGGGACCGCCCGCGAGAGCGTAAACGTTCGCGTTGAGGAGGCGGGCTGGGCATCGTCTCGGCGAGGCGATCTGGTCGGCGGACGGTCTCCAGGGCCCGCTTCGGCCGGCCTGCCGGTGGTACTTGCCTGAAAAGTCGCTGTATTCGATACCGATCGATCTGGGTCGCCCGTTTTCTTGTCATCCTACCCGAACGTGGGGGCTGTCCCGCCCGGGACCGGCGCCTTCTGCTCGTGGGCCGAGGTTTTGCCGCTGCAATCGGGACATCCGTAGACCTCGGCGTGCGGAAAATCGCGGCATACCCCCCCTGAACAGGTGGAGTTGCGCAGTTTTGTGCTAGGATTGGATTGCGGCAATGGTCTGGAGATACTTGTTTACGGCAATTCCCGAAGTCTCCCAGACTCGCCACTTTGTGGCATTTAGATTGACATGCGAAAAATGGCGAAGTTATACTAGCGAGATGGATTTGTTGGGCCCGCCCAACCGGTTGCGGCACACCCATCAAAAAATATGAGATGCCTTGAATCCCCTCGGGTTCGGGTGCAGCCGGCGGATATCGCGCCGGGCAGAGCCAAACGGAGGTGGCCTTGACGGTCACGGGTTTTTGCGCCCGGCTGCGGTCAACCGTCGCCGTCGTGGATTGAGCGAGGGAGCAAGCAGGCGGTCAACGGTTTTGGATCGGCTCGTCGAGACGGGGAAGTTCTCCCCTGCCGAGTGGTCAAAGGAAAGGTCACCCCAATGAACCTGGTCGGCAAGATCTTTATCGTGCTCATTTTCGTGATGAGCATCCTGTTCATGGGTTTCGTGGTCGCCGTCTACGCCACGCACACGAATTGGCGGGATGTGGTCATGAAGCCGGAGACCGGTTTGCAGGCGCAGTTGAAGAACCAGCAAACGGAAGCGCAGCGTTTGACGGACCAGTTGACCAAGGCCAAGGAGGACCTGGAGACGGAGAAGAAGGCGAGGGTGACCCAGCTCTCGCAATTGGAGGCGGAAAAAGACGCCCTGGAAAAGGACCGCAATCAACTGAACCAGGATCTGGCCCGGTTGAACCAGGACGTGCGCGACGCGGTCGCGGCCGTGAAGGCCTCGCACGACAGCCTGGCCTCGCTCCAGAAGGAAGTCGAAGGGCTGCGGACCGAAATCCGCGACGCCCTCGCCACCAAGGACAAGAGCCTGGCCGAACTGGTGGATATGACCGACCGGGCGCACGCCTTGAAGCTCCAAATGGACACGGTCCGCGAGCGGATGGTGGAGCAATCCGAGGAGCTGAATAACGCGCTGGCGGTGCTCCGCAAGTTCCAGCTCAAGCCCGATCCGAACGCCTACCTCGACCAACCGACCCGGGGCGTGGGCGGGATTGTCGAAGCGGTCCGGGACGACGGGCTCCTCCAGATCAACATCGGCGCCGATGACGGGTTGCGAAAAGGGCACCGGCTCGACGCCTACCGCCTGGCGGGCGGTCGCAGCACTTACCTCGGCAAGATCGAGGTGATCCAAACCCAGCCGGACAAGGCAGTCTGCAAGGCGCTGCCGGAATTCCGCGAAGGCATTATTCAGGCGAACGATCGTGTCAGCACAGGACTTGAATCTCAATAAACCGGTTCGATACCGCAAGCCGCGGGCCGACGTCTACACCCTTTTGCTGGGCATCGCCCTGGTTGCGCTGATCCTCGCTTGCGTGTTTGCTTTCCTCGAGGTCAGCGACTACGGCGATCAGCCATTCTCGGGCGCGCCATCGGTCTCGGCGGCGATGCCGCTGGAGCAGCCCGGCAACGCTGGCGCGCGGCGGCCGGAGACCGCCACGGCGTTCGCGGCGGCCGGGGCCGGCGCGCCATCCAGTGCCGCAGTTTAGCCCGTACTCTCCGAGACGGCGGACCCGCGTCTCGGAACGATGCGTTTGCGGGAGGAGGAAGCCTGGCAGGCGCGATCCGCGCCCGTTGACGCGCCGGCGGTGAGTCTCCGCGCACGTGCACGGAAGACCCTTCCCGGTATTGGGGCCACGCAGGTGTCCCGCGGCTGGAGCGAGACGAAATCACGGAGCGTCTCGCGATCGGCTCCAAGACGAACACATTTCAGGGCATGGCCCAGGGGGCCAACGAGCACGGATGCTCTCACAACTGTTCGGACAGCTTCGAATCGACCTGGCCGTCGACCTTGGGACCGCCAACACACGGATCGGCGTCGCCGGCGAAGGCCTGGTGCTCAACGAGCCTTCGATCGCCGCGGTCGACCCAGGGTCGCGCCAGATTCTCGCCGGCGGGTCCGCCGTGGGCCACCTTGCCCGGCAGATGCTCGGCCGTGCGCCCGATTCGATCTCCGTTGTCGAGCCGATCCGATCCGGCGTCGTTGCCGACTACGAAGTCTGCGAAGCGATGCTGCGGCACTTCTTCGGCAAGGCGCGGCGGGGCCGGGCATGGGGAAAGCCCCGCGTCCTGGTGCCGATCTCCGGCGACACGACGCCGGTCGAGCGCCGCGCCGTGCTCAGCTCCGCCCACCGCGCCGGCGCTGGTCAGGTTCTCTTGATCGCCAAACTCAAGGCGGCCGCCCTGGGGGCCGGCCTGCCGGTCGCCGAACCGGTGGCCAGCATGGTCTGCGAGATCGGCGCCGGGGCCACCGAAGTCGGCGTGATCAGTCTTGCCGACCTGGTCGCGCACCGCTCGATCCGCATCGCCGGGCGCGAAATGGATCAGGCCGTGGCCGACTACGTAAGGCGGCACTTCAGCCTGCGGATCAGCCCCCGCAGCGCTGAGCGGTTGCGGCGGGAGATCGGCAGCGCCCGCGATCTGCCC
>LSQX01092164.1_pt2 | contig 12000 bp, 9 predicted proteins | sample 654561 | NCBI WGS metagenome assembly LSQX01 (sample SAMN04489861, study PRJNA283612) | anaerobic digester metagenome | isolation source: 4 biogas reactors fed with cattle manure at either 37C or 55C with and... | place: Denmark: Kongens Lyngby | collected 2014 | reverse complement strand
TGTAATCTTTAATTGTCTCATTTATAACTAATCCTTACTAAGTTGACTTGTGATGCAATATTGGGGGTGCAAAAATACAAATTATTTTTGATATTGTGATAAAACCCCTCTCATACACGATGAACAAAGGAATCTGGCACAATACCCCATTCCTTTGTTATAAAACACAAGTAACTACTTATTTGTTACTGAAAAAGTCGGAATTAACCTTTATTAATAAAGACCTATTGATTATTTGTCAAATCAATGGCAATATATTGCGTTCTTCCATTAGGATAAAAACCGGCAACAAGCAATACTTTATCTTGACTGGTGTTGGTGGCCGCTACGATATTAGCCACATCACTTTCGCTATTGACAGCTGTATTATTGATCCTCATGATGATGAATCCCTTGTTGATTCCCTCTTTTTTGAAAAGCCCGTTGCTTTCTACACTTTCCACTTCAATACCGCTTGAGATGCCCAATGATTTTTTTCTCTCGTCGGATATTTGTTTGAATTTGGCGCCCAAAGAGCTTACTGCAGTGGAAGCTTTTGTTATTTCGGTATTTCCTTCGTCGTTTGTCAATTCCACGTTGAGTGAACGATTGTCGCCATTGCGGTTAATCGTCACACTTACTTTGTCTCCAGGGCGATACCTGTTCAACTGGCTTTGTAATTCAGCGAAATTGCGGATAGCCACATTGTTGATAGCAGTAATTACGTCTCCCTTTTGGATGCCGGCTGATTTAGCCGCACTTCGGTCGCTAAAGCCATCCACCACAACTCCTTTGATTTGTGATAGTTCTCGGGCTTTTTCCGGATCCTGGCGCCTCATTTCTTCTATGTTGAGCACCTGAATTCCCAATAGTGCGCGTTGTACGGTGCCATATTCTTTCAGGTCGGCTGCTATTTTTCCTGCGATGGAGATGGGTACGGCAAAAGCATAACCAGCGAAATTACCTGTCTGAGAGTAAATAGCGGTATTGATTCCTACCAGTTCTCCACGTGTATTAACCAGTGCTCCACCGCTGTTTCCGGGGTTGACGGCTGCATCGATCTGAATAAATGCCTGGATGTCATTTGCTCCACCCATTACGTTGCCCCTGTTCTTGGCACTTACAATACCTGCCGTAACCGTAGAGGTGAGATTGAACGGATTCCCAACCGCCAGCACCCATTCTCCTACCTGAAGTGCATCGGAATTCCCGAAAGTGAGATAGGGGAAATCCTCTCCCTCTATCTTCAGCAGGGCAATATCACTCTTGGGGTCTGTTCCGACAACTTTTGCGGAATACTCCTTGTTGTCGTTGAGTGTGACCGATACTTCAGTGGCGTTTCTTACCACATGGTTATTGGTGATGATATAACCATCTTTGGAGATGATTACTCCTGATCCGAAGCCAACCTGCTCGCGTGGTTGAGAAGGCATGCGATCACCAAATCCGAAGAAGAAGTCGAACGGATTGATATATTGCTGTTGACTTATTGTTGTTGTTTTTACGTGTACAACTCCATCTACCGATTTAGCTGCTGCTTCTGTAAAATCGGGATATCCTTCGGATGTGGTGAGATTGGTAAGCACTACATTTTTCTCCTGTTCAAAAGAGTTGGCGTAAGCGCTGACCTCTTTTGAAATTCCATCTCCTGATAAGAGGGAGGATCTATTATTTTCGTTCTGCTTACTGATAACATTATAACCTAATAGGGTGACAACTGAACTTACAATTGCTACCAATACGATGATGAATACGTTTTTACTATTTCCCTTGTTCATATTCTTTGTCTGTTGAATTTATCATTAATTATTATACAACGCTACAAATATATGGCAAATAATATGCATTTTTTTTTGCTGTCGCCAGGCTCTTTAACACTTTTAACGCAAACGAAGAGTGATTAACCCGATTTAACCCTGTCTCTCTTATACAGAGTGTTCTTGACTGACAGATTGGCCTGTTCTCTCCCTTCAAACGCCCTCTATGGTATCTCTCTTTTTCGCTATGAATGGCTTTAATTTCGTATTTATCTCCTCTTCCGGTTCCGTTTGATGGCATATCTTCTGAAGCAGGCGTTGCTAATAGGTTGGAAGATATCATAAAAAGGGAGGTTGACATGATATTTCCCTGCACCAAAGAGACGGCTGTTTAGGGTAATTACTCTCCATTGTACTGCGTATCTGAGTGTAAAAAGTAATAGGGAAAGAATTGTCACTATATGGTTTCCAGTTGTTATTCCCAGTGTGATGGCACAAATCAATGAGAGATAAAAAAAATATTTAGAGAATGTTTCGAGACCAAACAGTCGAAATGAGAATCCTTTATAAAATTGTTTTGAATAGAGATATCGCGACTTTATGGTACGCCATGTAGAAAAATGGGTTATGCTATCAGTCTCGGTCATGCTCTCTTTGGAAAGCACTACGCCTGTATTTTTTTTAGGAGCGATTCTGTTGATATAGAGATCGTCTTCCCCCCCCTCTAAATTCAATATGGGCGAGAATCCTTTATGTTTGAAAAAGAGCTCTTTTTTATAAGCCAAGTTGCGTCCATCACCCATGAATGGCTTACCGAGTAGTGCCATGGAAAGAAATTTCAGTTGAAAGATAAGGTTGTCATAGAGCATAAAACCCCGCATTACTCTTTTTTTAGGAACCTCTAACCGGCTGAAACCTAAGACAACCTCTTTGCCTTGAGAAAATTCTTTTCCAAATTCTCTTATCCAGTGTTCAGAGCTGGGTCTGCAATAGGCTTCGGTAAATAGTAAATAATCGTTCTTAGCTGCCTTTATGCCCAATGTGAGTGCCAGTTTCTTTTCATTGATACCGTCGGCCTCCGCCGGCACATAGGTATGATAAAGGCGGGGATATTTTTGATCCGCAGCTTTCAACACCATGTCGGTGTCATCGGTAGAACCTCTGTTGACAATAATGACTTCAAAATCGGGATAATCCTGTTCAATGATGAATGGCAGGTTTTGTGCTAACTCCTCCGCACTATTTTTGGAGGTGACAATAACGGAGATAGCGGGTAGTTTTTCATCAGGCAGGGATATCTCGCCTCTTTTCTTTTGGTAGCTATGGGGCCGTTTATAGAAAAATAACCAGAAGAAAAGTTGTACCAGGAAGCAGCATAATAGAGTGCTTCCCAGTATCCATTCTGTCGATGTGAGGTGGTCGATTGTCATAATTTAAAGTTGATCGGAAAAATAGGATAGGGGTAAGTTGCGACAATTGTATTGGGATGCCATGGTCTCTCCGTACGCACCGGCGGAGCGGATGGAGATCAGGTCTCCCCGGGCACTTTCGTCAAGCATAATCTGTTCGGCGAACAGATCGCTCGATTCACAGATAGGACCCACTACATCGTAAAGTGCCGCTTCTTTGTTGGAGGTGATATTCTCAATATGGTGAAAGGCTTGGTAGAGGGCTGGGCGTATCAAATCGTTCATCCCTGCATCCAAGATCAGGAATTTTTTCTTGATACCCTCTTTTACGAAGAGCACCCGAGATATGAGAGAGCCACAGGGTGCCACGACGGCGCGTCCCAGTTCGAAATGCAGCTCTTGATTTGGTTGTAGTTGTAGATTTTTCTTAAAAAGTCGAAAATAGGATTCGAAATCCGCCATCGGAATATGGTTAGGATGTTGATAGTTTATTCCCAATCCTCCTCCTACATTGATGATAGGGAGATTGATCTCTTTTCTGTTGAACCATTCTTGCAGCTCCTTCACTTTTACACAAAGGTCTTCAAACGATGTGAGATTGGTGATCTGAGAACCGATATGGAAATGGATACCGATCAGTTGCAGATTCATCAAACTCTTCATCAGCTTCAATATTTGTGGAAGATCCTGTTCGTTGATGCCGAACTTGTTTTCTGTCAGTCCGGTAGTGATGTATTTGTGGGTATGCGCATCGATATTGGGATTGATGCGGAGCGCCACCTTTGCCGTTTTGCCTTTTTTGGATGCGATTGCGTTGAGTACTTCGAGCTCGGGAATTGATTCAACGTTAAAACAGAAGATATTGTTATCGAGTCCAATTTCCATTTCCCGGTCGGTTTTCCCCACACCGGCAAAAACAATCTTATTTGGGGTAAACCCGCATTCTAACGCTCTTAATATTTCGTTTCCGCTCACGCAGTCGGCTCCAAATCCAAATGAGGAGATCTCTCTTAAAATGCGCGGATTGGCATTCGCTTTCACTGCATAATGCAGATGAAAGGGCTTGTGCTCGATCTCTCTTCTGATTGTCTCGAGGGTAGCACGTAATAGTGCGATATCGTAATAATAAAATGGTGTGTTGAGTTGGTGGAACTTCTCAACGGGAAATACTCCTTTAATCATCCCTGTTAGTTGTTAAAATTGGATTGTTGAGGGAACCATCTTGCGAACCTCACTCGGGGGTGCATTGTTGCCCGAACCACAAAATTACAATTTTCAAGCCGATTTGTATGCATTTATCTAGTTTTTCTTATTTCTCAATGGGATTATAGAAAATATAATATCTATACCCTTCACTCTTTTGCTATAAAAGAGTGTGCCAGTTCTATCTTTTGCTCCATCGACAGGCTTGCGTCTATCCAGTGAATAGCCAATCCGCGGCGCTCCATGCCTCTGAACCATGTCATCTGTCGTTTTGCGAATTGATGGATGGCTATTTCTAATTGACGATACATCTCTTCGTAGCTTAAGCTGCCAATCACATAGAGCGTTACATATTTATATTCCAACCCATAATAGATCAGCTCTTCGGGTGAAACTCCGGAATTGAGTATTTTCTCTATTTCCTCAATCATTCCCTCCTGAAGCCGGGTATGTAGTCGCGCGGTGATTTTTTCTCGACGAACTTCCCTGTCGATGTTCATCCCCAGAATCAGACTCTCCACAGGTGGGAATATGGTAGTAGAACTCGTTTGTCTCAATTTCTGTTCTTCTATTTCGATTGCCCGGATCGCTCTTGTCTTGCTGTCGGTATCGGTGGTATTATGAAGTGGGCGGTAACTTTTTAGAATGGCGGTCAACTCTGCAAGAGACTTTTCTCCCAATTGTGCTCTTAATTTCGGGTTGGCGGGTACATCAGGCAGATTATAGCCTTTCAGCACCGATTCGATATAAAGGCCACTACCACCGCAAAGGATGGCTCTTTTGTGACGGTTGAGGATGTCGCTGTAGGCATTATGGAAATCGTGTTGATAGTCGAAAAGGTTATATTTCTCACCCGGTTCGCGGATATCGATAAGATGGTAGGGAATGGAGCTCCCCGCTACAGTGTATTCTGATAGGTCTTTGCCGGTTCCGATATCCATCTGGCGGTATACCTGACGGGAGTCGGCGCTGATGATTTCAGCATCAATTTCATAAGCCAATTGTACGGCAAATTCGGTCTTTCCACTTGCAGTAGGACCCAAGAGAGTGATCAGTTTCATTTTATTCATATTACCAGCTTCCACCGGCGCCTCCACCACCGAATCTGCCTCCGCCTCCGCCTCCGAAGCCGCCCCCACTGCCAAAACCGCCCCCTCTTCCCCCACCACTTATTGGAGGGAAAAAAAGAGGGCGCGAAGTTGTACCGTGGCCGCCCCCGCCGATATGACGGTTCCCTCCTTTGGAGAGAATTGAGAGTAACACGATGATAGCAATCAACACAATAATGGCCACGAAAGCGGGGATGGATGACTCTTCTTCGTCATCCGCCATAAATTCTCCCGAGAGACGTGTAATCATCTTATCGATAGCGGCATTCACCCCGCTGAAGTACTCCTCATCCATAAAGTAGGGAATCATTTCGTTGCGCACGATACGACCGGCATAGGCATCATTGATCCTTGCTTCCAGCCCATAGCCGATGGCAATAAAAGCTTGCCCTCGGCTATTTTCGGTCTTCGGTTTGATAAGGATTACAGCACCGTTGTCTTTGCTCTTTTGTCCGATTTTCCATTTTTCACCAAGCTTGAAAGCCCAATCAGAAGCGGAATATCCATCCAAGGTGGTCACTGAAACCACGTATATTTGTGTAGATGTGGAGTCGTTGTAGCTTCGCAGTTTTTGCTCCAGTGCTTTCTCTTCGGTAGGTGAGAAAATATCAGCAAAGTCGTTTACCAGCCGGTAAGGAACCATTGGCTCTGGAATATCCTGTGCCGATAACCCAAATGAAGAAAAAAGTATGATTATGAAAAGAGATTTACTTTTCCGCAACAACTCCATCGTTTGATTCGTTTATATCGTTTTTCGATTAGCACTCCCCCCCACATCCTTACAGACCTTTTCCGCAATCACTCAAAATTGAACTTGAGGGGCGGTTTGGGCTTCTGCAGTCGCTTCGAAATAGATTTTCGGTTCAAACTTAAACCATTTTGCATAAATTACCTGTGGAAATTTACGGATATAGGCGTTGAACTCTTGTGTTGCCATATTGAATCGGTTGCGTTCTACCGAAATCCGGTTCTCCGTTCCGGCCAGCTCATCTTGGAGTGCGAGAAAATTCTGATTGGCCTTTAGTTCGGGGTAATTTTCCTTAATCAGCAACAATCTTCCTAATGCCTGACTCAGTTGATCTTGAGCCTGTTGGAATTCCTGAAGGCTTTCTTTAGTGAGGTTATCAGGGGTGATAGTCGTCTGAGTGGCTTTAGCCCGTGCTTCGGTTACCTGTGTGAAAGTCTCCTGTTCGTGTTGTGCATATCCTTTTACCGTATTCACCAAGTTGGGAATCAGGTCGGCACGGCGCTGATAAGCATTTTGGACATTTCCCCACTGTGAGGTTACCGACTCCTGCTTTTCTACCATCCGGTTGTAGCCTCGACATCCGGTGAGCCCCATCGCCCCTATCACGATGAGTAAAACGAAAGATAATTTTTTCATTTGAATTTATTTGTATTAAAATTAAAATAGATTTTCCATTTTCTCACTTCTGAATCATTTTATTGTTTCTGCTTCCCTCATTATGTGTGACAAAAATAGCTTATTTTTTCGTTAACACCTCTGTCAAATGAGATCTTAACAGATATGAATAACGGATAAACAGTGAAAAAAGTTTTTCTTCCTGGGCACTTCTCATTCATAAATAAAACTTTTTTCCTATCTTTGTCAGTTGGAAGAATGAGTGGATTATTAGACTGAAACGAAAAAGATAAAATAAATCGTATGAAACGAATTATTCTCCCCTTTTTGATAATGATTCTGTTTTCATTCGGAGTGGTAGCTTCCGAGTTTGAAAATAAGGTTGCAGAAAGACCAGACTCCATCATGGTGGAGGATAGCTTAGACCTGTTCCGAAATATTACGGATATAAGCAGACAGATTGAACGCCGGACAGCCCAGCCCGGAGAAACCCATAGTGTGGATATTCCTCCGACTCCGATCTCTGCCTTAGAGAGTACTGCTTCGATAGTACCGATAGATACGACTCCCCGGTTCAGGAATCCGCTCGATTCCATCTATCTTAGAAAAGAGAACGGTACGCTGCAGCTGCCTGTGAATATGGATAGTACGGAATCAATGAGCGGACTTTCATTCCGTGACACGCTTTTTTACAATCCTCTTTTCTTGCCGATGATATTTACCGGGAAGATGCTGCCTCGGGAGTTGTCGTTATATTCGGAAAAGAGAGAAGATGATAAAGGAGTACTTGTTCCACAGGATCAAACTTTTGTTCCCCTACTGAACCATATCGATTTTATACACAATGTGCGGCGTGACTATTATGTGAAATATCCCGATAGGATTCACTATTCGGTGATTTCTTTCGATTCAATACCCACTCTGGAGTCTGATGATAAGACGGTGAAAGAGGGGTTTGATCCTTTCCGGGAGTTGATTAAAACAGAAACCACATACTCGTTGGATGCTCCCGGTGTTTCCGGTGTTACAATCGCCCGGAAATATTGGGTTCGTTCAGGCGAACATTCTTTCCAGTTTATACAGAATAGATTTTCTGATAACTGGCATCGGGGGGGAACCAATAACCTCAATTTTAACAGTATTCAAATCTTTAGGGCCAACTACAAGAAAGAGAACGTGATATTCAACAATTCGGTTGAATGGCGATTGTCTCTCTTCAATGCACCTGACGACACGGTAAGGAGTTATCGTATTGGTAACGACCTTATCAAATACTACGGTGATTTTGGCATTGATGCTTTTGGGAAAGGGTGGTCCTACTCCACCAACTTGGAGGCAAAATCACAAATATTGAATCTCTATCCTGCCAATTCCGATGATTTGCGCTCATCGTTCCTCTCCCCGTTATATATCAATGCGGGGGTGGGTTTAAAGTATACGCTTAATAAGCCTTCAACCAAGGTGCGACACCGTAATTTCAACTTGCAACTTTCTTTAGACCCTATCTCTATCAATTATAAATATGTCTGGAATGACTCTGTGGCTGTGAAACGGTTCGGTATTCCCGAGGATAAGAAAGGACTTTTGGATATTGGTAGTAATGTGAGGGCAAAAGTGATATATAATATCACGAAATATATTACCTGGAATTCAGAATTGACATACTTCACCAGTTTTGAAAAAGTGATAGCCGGATTTGAAAATACCCTTGATTTGGCATTGAGCAATGCTTTTTCTACCAAGATATATCTAAATTTAAGATTTGATGATGGGGTGCCCCCCGATTCAAAACTCAAGTACCTGCAGTATACCAATACACTCACCTTCGGGTTGAGTTATAAGTGGTGATGGTGATCAAATAAAACGGGCATTCTCTTTGATGTGGTAGCCATTCAGGAAATCTACAATAGGCATTGGTTTCTTACCTGTCAATTGAAGTGCTGTAATTCGAAAAAAACCATCCTTTGCCGCCACATCAAGATAGCTCTTATTATCAGTGATAATACTACCCGCCGGTAGGTGGTGGCTCCTGTTTTTGATTGTCTCACCGGCAAATAGTTTGAAGCGTAATCTCTCTTCGTTGTTATCTGCCAGCAGCTCCGTCCATGCGGCCGGATAGGGTGATAGGCCGCGGATATGGTTGAATATCTCCTGAACGGATCTGTTCCAGTTGATCTGACAATCTTCCTTGAATATTTTAGGAGCATTTTTTAGTGCCAACGGTTTGTTCAAGAGCTTATCCTGTGGTATGGGCTGCAGGTTTCCTTCCCGTATCGCATCAACGCTCTTCAGTACCAGATGTGCGCCCATCACCATGAGCCTGTCGTGTACACTCCCGGCATTGTCTGTTTCATTGATCATTGTCTTTTCTTGAAAGATGATCTCACCGGTATCAATTTCGTGTGAAAGAAAAAAAGTGGTCACGCCGGTCTCTTTCTCTCCATTGATAATAGCCCAATTGATGGGGGCAGCCCCCCGATATTGGGGAAGCAGAGACGAATGGAGGTTAAATGTGCCTCTCGGTGGCATCTTCCATACCACTTCGGGCAGCATGCGGAAAGCTACTACAATTTGCAGATCGGCGTTCAATATCCTTAACTCATTTAAAAACGCTTCATCTTTAAGCCTATCTGGTTGTAACAGAGGAATTCCCTGCTGACGCGCATATTGTTTTACCGGTGAAGGGCGTAATTTGTACCCTCTTCCGGCCGGTTTATCGGGCATGGTGACAACACCTACCACATTATATCCATTTTCCACAAGCGCTCTTAGCGATTCCACAGCAAATTCGGGGGTACCCATGAAAAGAATACGTAACGAATCTTTGTCCATACATTTTTAAAATTATCAATTATCACAATTACTCATCGCTATCGGAATAATTTTCGACCAATACTTCTCTGTAGGAGTTGAATACGGATGATTGAGACAGGAGGCCCTGATAGACTCCTTTTTGGTCTATCACCGGTATATGCCACACTTTGCTATTTTCAAATTTCTCCATCGCTTCTTCCATGCTGCTCTCTATTTCTATTGTAGCGGGAGCGCCTATCATAAATTTTTCCACGTTAAACCGTTCGTATAATTCGGGACGGAACATGATATTGCGAATATCATTCATCATTACAACTCCCAAGAGGATTCCCTCTTTATCCACTACCGGGAATATATTCCGGTTGCTGGAAGAGATTACTTTTACCATGTCTCCCAATGTCATTTCAGGTGTTACGGTCGGAATATCTTTTTCGAGCAGATCTTTTATTTTTAAAAAAGTAAGAACGGCTTTATCCTTTTGGTGGGTAATCAATTCTCCTCTTTTCGCAAGACGTATGGCGTAAATGCTGTGTTTCTCGAATACCATGATAGTTCCATAAGAGAGCAGGGATACGATCATGAGGGGTAGTAACAGGTCGTAACCTCCAGTTAATTCCGCAATAAGGAAAGTGCCGGTCAGTGGGGCATGCATTACGCCGGCCATTACGCCGGCCATACCCATCAGTGCGAAATTTTCCTGGGGGAGGTAGATGGTATATCCTAATTGATTGAGGGAGTATGAATAGACAAACCCAACGATGCAGCCTAAGAAGAGGGTGGGGGCGAATACCCCTCCCGTGCCGCCGCCGCCATTGGTTGCACTGGTGGCAAAAACTTTAAACAGGATAACCAATATAAGAAAAAAAACGATGTTCCATCTGCTTTCCAATAGATGAAAAAAACTTTCATTGGTGAGCGATTTGAATAGGTCTCCACCAGCTAACAAGATATTGATGGTGTTGTATCCTTCTCCATAAAGTGGAGGGAAAAAGAAGATAAGTAAGCTCAGCATGATCCCCCCAAGCAGAAATCTGTTCCAATATGACAATCGGTGAAAAATCTCCTCTAAGCGGCTCATGATACGGATTACATATAAAGAAAGGAAACCACAGACTATCCCAAGAAAAATCACATGTGGAATGCGACTCAGTGTGAAGGGCTCGATCAACGAAAAGGCAAACATAGCATCCATCCCAGTGAGGAGATAGGAGACGGTGGTGGCGGTTACTGCCGTTACCAGAAGAGGGAGAATGGAGGACATGGTAAGGTCGAGCAGCAAGACCTCTATCACGAACAGAATACCGGCAATGGGTGCTTTAAAGATACCGGCAATTGCACCGGCTGCACCACAGCCGACAAGAATCATCAGGCTACGATGTTCCAGCTTGAAGAACCTTCCCAAGTTAGATCCAATAGCGGAACCGGTCAAGACGATCGGCGCTTCTGCCCCTACCGATCCCCCAAATCCGATGGTAATGGAGCTGGCTATCAGTGATGAATACATATTGTGTGGTTTGATCCTGCTTTTCTTTTGAGAGATGGCAAACAAGATTTTCGTGACACCGTGGCTGATGTCATCTTTTACCACATATCTCACATAGAGGCCTGCAATCAGAATTCCCACAATGGGAAAAAGCAGGTAAGAGAAATTGAGGTTGGGACGGCTGAAATTCTCGGTGAGGAAGAGCTGGAAGAAATGAATTGCCGTTTTCAGGGAAAAAGCCGCCAAAGCGGTAAGAATTCCCACTAAGAAGCAAACAAACAGTAAAAAATGACGTTCCTTTATGTGTCGGTCACGCCAAATAAGAAAATGATTGAATCTTTCTGTCAGTTGCATCGGAAATGGGATTTATGCAAAGATAATTATTTTTTTATTTGCGTATGATTTTGATGGAACCCTCTTTCCCTAATTGTACAATCTCCGATGGTTGGGCTCTCCTTTGCTCCTTTTGTCGGTAGGTCACGATGTAATCCACACCATCTTTGATCGCTTGTCCGATTTGTGAAAAATTGGCAGGGGAGGGATCTCCACTTATATTGGCCGATGTGGAGACAATAGGTTTGCGAAATTGTTGGCACAGCCTCATGGAGAACAATTCGGAGGTAATACGGATGCCGATGGAGCCATCTTCGGCAATGAGGTTGGCAGCCAGATTTTTTGCCCCATCGTAGATGATGGTGAGCGGTTTATCAGTCAACTCTATCAAATCCCATGCAATATCGGGCACATCTTTTAGATAGGTGTGTAATTTGGCAGGATTGTCCATCAGGAGGAGCATCGATTTGTTGTCGTCGCGCTGCTTCAGTGCGTAAATTCGTTTGACTGCCTCTGCATTGGTCGCGTCACAGCCAATTCCCCAGATGGT
>LSQX01085122.1_pt2 | contig 12000 bp, 16 predicted proteins | sample 654561 | NCBI WGS metagenome assembly LSQX01 (sample SAMN04489861, study PRJNA283612) | anaerobic digester metagenome | isolation source: 4 biogas reactors fed with cattle manure at either 37C or 55C with and... | place: Denmark: Kongens Lyngby | collected 2014 | reverse complement strand
GTAGAGAGACCTCATCATGGCTGTGCTCCTCCTTGCGAATTGCTGATGGTGGTGCGTCAATCAATCAGCACCAACGCGGGCCTCTCTCACAGAGTCCAGCCCGTCTTATCACTTAGTTTATTAATCGATAAATGAACCTTAAACCTTTAATAAAAATTTGAATTACATTTCGCCAAAAGCTGGCCAAAAATGGTTTACTCATATTTTGCGGGCCAGTTTTCATATTCTTATTATCAAGAGGTGAATAGCAATGATAAAAATATCTGATTTACGAAATCGTGATGTGGTAAATATTCTGGATGGAAAGAAACTTGGCAACATAATCGATATTGACCTAGATCTTGATAACGGTAAGGTGTTGGCATTAGTGCTACCAGGTAGAGTAAAAGGATTTCTGTTTACCAAGCGCGAGGAAGTAGTGGTACCGTGGCAAAAAATTGTGAGGATCGGGCGAGATGTTATTCTGGTGGAAGTACCTATGGTGAATGAGATGGATGAATATCGCAGAGATTACTTGCTGGATGAAGATGATTTATAGCCGGTTGAATTGTTTAAGGAGTTTAGTCATAATAAGGGCAGTACTAACCTCCCGTAAGGTGGGATTTATGTGAGATGCCCGTATTGCCAGGAATTTGAGAGCCGAGTATTGGATTCACGTCCCAGTGAGGACGGGTCTTCGATTCGGCGCCGCCGTGAATGCAACTTATGTAAACGAAGATTTACTACTTACGAGCGTGTTGAGGAACGCCCTTTGCTGGTGGTCAAAAAGGGCGGTAATCGGCAACCCTTTAACCGAGACAAGCTTATTGCTGGACTTACCCGGGCCTGTGAAAAAAGACCCGTTACCATGGAACAGATTGAGCAACTGGTAGGTGAAATCGAACGCGATTTGCGTGACAATTATGACCGTGAAGTAAGCAGTCGCACTATTGGCGAGATGGTAATGGATCGGCTGCAGAGTTTGGATGAAGTTGCCTATGTACGCTTTGCTTCGGTATATAGACAGTTTACCGATCTAAACAGTTTCATTAAGACTATTGATCAGCTTAAGAAATCCTGATACTAGTTTTCAGCTAGATCATTTGCTAAAAAATGTTGCAGCTTTTCTGTTATAACCGGCAGGGGAAGAATACGTTCTTCTATACGACTTATTGTACGACCATAAAGATACATACTATCGCGGTAATTACCGGTGTCACGAACTGACTGGGGCAGGCTGTCGATGTTTTCCATCCACCTTATCGCCGAGGAACGGGGCAAATGGAAAGTGAAGCGATAGTTTTCAAGAGCAACCCGAAACTCTACCAGTGAGTAATACTCCTTATCAACAGCACCCAGAGTACACTTAGGGCAGTGATACCCTTTTTTTAAGTATTCTACATAGGACATGCTTGCAGACCGGGCTGATTCCTTGCAATCGTCACACAACCAGATGTGCTTGCGATCGGGACCTAATAAGTAGACCACCTCAATCAAATCAGCGAAGTGGTTATACATTTTCCGTATGACCCTATTTTTCAAACGGTATAGTTCCTCAGCTTGATCTTGATATTTCTTAGCATAGTGGTTTAAATGAAAAAGATAAAAGCAGGTCATCAAGAATTCCTGCTGGGGATGATCCCGAGCAGAATCCACAAACTTATCATAATAGTTCAGCGTGCGCCTCAACCGTCGAAAATCATGGGCAGCCGAATTAGGCGGGCTATGTTTTTTTCTATGACTGATCTCCTGGAGTATAGAATGAACATCCAGGTTGTTTACTTCACTTTCCGAAAATAGATAGGTGGAACCTCGACCTGAGTGGCGTTGAATGTTGGCCACGTTCAAATAGCCATAGCTCACCATTTCATGAACCTGACGATTGCTGAGATTGTATTTGAGGGCAACTTCACTAATAGTCAGCATGAATAATATCACCTGTCTTGTTCAAACGGTTTTATTCAGATTCCTGGGACATTTCTTCGAGAAGCGCCTGAGCTTCTGACAGAACCTGTTCGGGAACCATTACCCTGACTTCGGCTAAAGGTCCTACTGTAACTGGCATCTGAGGAATATCGCGTCTGATCATTTTATGCAGTATACCGTAGGAGATGAGTAAGCTTTCAATAACCAAATCGTTAGGAGGGTATACTTTGGTAAGCAATACCCAGTTAGCGGAACTTATGTCGTATCCGCAGTTTTGGCATATCAGTTTTGGACTAGTCAACTTTTGCTCACATTGAGGGCAATTCACCTATCATCACCTCTGTAACAGTATTCTATGCGAAAAGGACGGTTTTCACAAATGAGCCCAGAAAAATGGCGGATTCAGAATGATAGATGCTTTTTAACCCTGCCCATCTGGGAGGAGCAAGGAGCTCGCGTCATCTTTTCATCCCGCCAGGGAGGGAGTAGTCAGGGATGCTATAGCAGTATGAATATGGCTTTGCATGTAGGCGACGATCCCGGGGCGGTACTAGCTAATCGTAAGCAACTTATGGAACTGGCCGGAAGTAATCTGTCGCAAATGATATGTTGTCAACAGGTGCACGGTAACCAAGTGGTAGCTGTTGATAGCTCTTATGCCGGTTGCGGTTCGGTGCGATATGAAGATGCACTGCCAGATACCGATGGCCTGGTGACTGCTACTCCCGGATTAGTTCTCACTACCTTCTACGCTGATTGTATACCAGTTTTCTTCTACGATCCGGTTCAGCGGGTGGTGGCTTTGAGCCACAGTGGGTGGAAAGGTACCATGGCTTCAATTACGGCTAAAACCCTGCAGGTCATGTATAGTCAATTTCATTGCCAAGCGGCTGATGTGATGGTTTATATAGGACCGGGAATTGATAAGTGCTGTTTTGAGGTACAAGCCGATTTAGCTGATAAAGTGGTCTCTGCATTCCCTAATGAACGTGATATAATCAGAATGGATCAAAATTGCATTAGGTGGGACTTAAAGGAAACCATTCGCCGATGTGCTATAAATAATGGGGTAGCGGAGAACATGATCACCGTTTCACCGTGGTGCACATCTTGTCATACGGAGTGTTTTTATTCCTTCCGAAAGGAGCAGGGGTGTACCGGCCGAATGGCTGCGATGATCACCCTTGTTAAGGGTAATGGAAAATGAAGAAAATTATGGTGGTTGATGACGAGGCCTATATCGTTGAACTGGTCAAATTCAATCTGGAGAAGGAAGGTTACCAGGTAATGGTAGCTAGTGACGGCCGCAGTGCTCTGGATATGGTTGAGAGCGGACAGCCAGATTTAATTTTATTGGATATCATGCTGCCTAACATTGATGGTTTAGAGGTATGTCGCATCTTAAAGCAAAGCCCTGACACTAACTCTATACCCATAATCATGCTGACGGCCAAAGGTGATGAGTTTGATACTGTGTTGGGACTGGAAATGGGTGCAGACGACTACATCAAAAAGCCCTTTAGCCCGCGGGAAATGGTAGCCAGGGTCAAGGCTCGTTTGCGTGCTTTGAAAATCCTTGAAGCTGAAAAAGCAGTGGGGGAGAAAGCTTATGTTATTAAGGATCTAATTGTTGTTCCGGAGAAATATGAGGTCTTTCTGGGGGAGGACAAGCTGGAACTAACCCCAAAAGAATTTGAATTATTGAGTTTGATGGTATCTCATCAGGGCAAAGTCTTTACCCGGGAGGCACTCCTGGAAAAAGTATGGGGATATGAATATTCGGGTGATACACGCACGGTAGATGTCCATATCCGCCACCTGCGCCAGAAGCTGGGCGATGACTCTAATTATCCTGACTATATAGAGACAGTGCGTGGGGTTGGATATCGTTTTGTAGAAGGAAGAGTCAAGTAGGAGAGAAGTGGGTATGTTAAGTTTATTGCGGGAACAGCGGCGTATTCAGGGGATATTGGCCAGTATGGTGGATGCCGTATTGGTAGTCGATACTCATGCTCGTATCAATCTGGCTAATAAAGCAGCGGAAAACCTTTTTTTGGTCAGGGAAGGAGCCCTAGAAGGCAAACGCCTGGATGAAATAGACGGGGATCAGGAAGTCAGTGGAATGATCTGTCATGTACTGACAACCGGCAAAGAAGTATTTACAGAAACCACCATTTATCCTTCTACGCAGATTTTTCGAGTTCATGTAGTACCTATTAAAGACCCAGATGGTAAGGTGGAAGCAGCGGTGGCTGTTTTTCATGATGTCACTGACGCCAGGAACTTTGACCAGATGCGCTCGGGGTTTGTTGCGAATGTATCTCATGAACTTAGAACTCCTTTGACATCCATTAAAGGATTTGTAGAGACTCTATTGGACGGCGCCATGGAAAACAGTGACACTTGTCGGCGTTTTCTTTCTATTATTGAAACCGAAACCGAACGTTTGACCCGTTTGATTGACGATTTACTCAGCCTGTCCTCTCTTGAGTCCAATGATAGAAACATTCACCTCAAACCGGTATGTTTGGCCCGTTCTATGCGCAGCATTATGAATATCATGGGGCCGCAGATAAGTGAAAAACATCTACATGTGGAGTTTATTCATCCGCAAAGCATTCCCCGTATTCATGCTGATGAAGATTTATTGGGACAGGTTTTGATCAATCTCTTAGATAATGCTATCAAGTATACTCCTTTTGAGGGAAAGATCATTATTCGTTGTCGACAGCGTGACAGTCGCCTCATAATTTACTTTACTGATACCGGGTTGGGAATTCCCCGGGATAGTATTCCTCGCGTATTTGAGCGCTTTTATCGGGTGGATAAAGCCCGTTCTCGTAATCAAGGGGGAACCGGTCTTGGTTTGGCTATTGTCAAACATATTGTTGAATCGCATGGAGGGGAAGTGTTTGTCGACAGTGAAGTGGGCAAGGGTTCAACATTTGGAGCTAGTTTTTTATCAGTATAATCACTGAAAAAGAGGAAAAATCAGTGCTTAGGCAGAAATTATAAACTTTTAGACCGGTAAATAATCAACAGGGGATCGATAGCGTGCCCAATTTGGAAACTAACATTAATAACATAAGACAACGAATTGCAACTGCCTGTGTCCGTATGGGACGCGATCCTAATAGTGTTACCCTGATAGCGGTCAGCAAGACCGTAGGTGTCGAAAAGGTTCAAGAGGCTGTTAAATGGGGAGTTACCGATTTTGGAGAAAATCGGGTTATCGAATTAGTACATAAAAGCACACTGGTGCCGGAAGTTCGCTGGCATATGATCGGCCGATTGCAGACCAATAAAGTAAAGGATGTTGTGGATAAGGCTTGCTTGATCCACTCTTTAGATAGGTGGAATCTGGCCGAATCCTTGCACAAACGAGCTGATATTCTTGGTTTGACCGTACCGGTTTTATTGCAGGTAAATATAGCCGGTGAAGAACAAAAGGCTGGTGTATCACCTGATGAGGTGCTGCCTTTTCTACAGTCCATCGATCAACTGCCCCGGGTGAAAATTATGGGATTGATGACTATGGCACCGCTTAATGATGATGCTGAAGCTTCGCGCCCTATCTTTAGACAACTAGTCCGGTTGCGAAACGGGTTGCAACAGCATGAAATACCTAATATTTCCCTCCAGTATTTGTCCATGGGGATGTCCCAGGATTTCGAGGTGGCCATACAGGAAGGAGCTAACCTGGTGAGGATTGGGTCTTCAATATTTCACGACCGTTGAAATTATTCTTGGTGAGGAGGTAGGATAAATGGGTTTTGGTGATAAGTTTTGGTCATGGCTCGGTATAGAGCATGAGGAAGTACGGGAAGAACTATTGGAGCTTCCTCAAAATGCTGAAGAAAGCAGAACTGCAGCCAATATAGTCAGTATTCATACCAATAAAACCATGAAAGTGGTGATCTGTGAACCGGAGAGCTTTGATGAGGTGCAGATCCTGGCCGATCACTTAAAAAATCGTAAACAAGTAATTATGAATCTGGAAGCAACGCCGCCGGATATGGCCCAGCGTATCATTGATTTTCTCAGTGGCACTACTTATGCTTTGGATGGTAATAGTCAGCAGTTGGGTCGGCACATTTTTCTGTTTACACCCAGCAATGTTGAAATCGCTAAGGATCACCGTTCCATGATACGGCGTCCCGGATGGCTTAACACTCCCGGAGCGGATCGCTGATGATATTGGGAGTTATCGGCTGTGGCAAGATGGCCAGGGCTATGGTGTCAGGAATTTTTGAGCAAAAACCCCGGCCATATTCTTCTCTGCTCATTAATGATACTGATAACCATCAGGCAGAGACTTTTGTTGAACTCTTTTCAGCTCAAAGCTGTGACCAGCTTGATGTGGTCGGACAGTCTGATGTGGTGATACTGGCTGTCAAACCTCACCAGGTTAGGGAAGTTCTTAACCATACTTCATCAGCTTGGAAACCCGGGCAATTGCTGATCTCGGTGGCAGCAGGAGTAAAAATCGGCGTAGTACAAAGCTTTTTGCCTCAGAATGTAAAGGTGATAAGGATAATGCCCAATCTGCCAGCACTGGTGGGGGAGGGAATTACCGCCATTGCTGTTGGCGAAGAGGTTGAGGAAGATAATCTTGTTCAGGTGGAGAATCTATTATCAGGACTGGGGGAAACTGTAAGAACCGATGAAAAGAAAATGGATGCGGTAACCGCTGTTTCGGGTTCGGGGCCGGCTTATGTTATGATGGTAGTTGAGTCTATGACTGAAGCGGCTGTTCAAATTGGGCTGGATTGGGATTTGGCCAGGCAATTAGTGCTTACCACGATAAGTGGAAGCATCAAAATGCTAGAGATCACGGGTCAGCATCCTGCCGAATTGAGGAATCAGGTATCTTCACCAGGGGGCACTACTATTGCAGCGGTCCAACAGCTGGAAGAGTGGGGCCTACGTAATGCCTTTTATCATGCCATTGAAGAAGCTTATCAGCGTTCGATGCAACTAGGTCAGGAATAAACGAGGGAGGAAGTTTGTTGAGTTTCTATATCATAGATATTGTCAATACAGCATTTACGGTTCTGATTTGGTTGATCATCGGCAGGTGTATTCTATCATTTGTTTCCCACAATCCTTATCAACCGATCATAAAATTTGTATATGATATTACTGAACCTATTATGAGCCCTTTTCGCCGTTTGCTTCCTTCGGCAGGAGGTATAGATTTTTCGCCTATACTTGCTATTCTGGCCTTGTCTCTGGTACAGAATTTAGTAATTCGATTACTCTATTTCATTATATAAAGGGGTCTATTCAATAATGTTTAATACCAACCTGGAACTGCTGGCTCCTGCAGGAAAATGGGAAGTTCTCCAAAGTGTTGCCCAAGCGGGAGCTGATGCTGTTTATGCCGGCGGCAAGCGGTTTAATATGCGCATGCTTCGTCCGGATTTTAATTTTTCTGACCTGGAATTAAGACAAGCAGTCGACCATCTCCACGAGCAGAATAAACGTCTCTATATCACCGTCAACAACCTTTATTATGATGACGAACTGGCTGAGCTCCAAGACTATCTGTATTATTTGCAAGAGATCAAAGCTGACGGCTTGATCATTCAGGATCTTGCCGTAGCCGAGATACATGGAAAATTGGGTCTTACCATTCCGATGCATGCCAGTGTGCAAATGGGGATCGGCACTTCTAGTGCGGTGAACTTTTTAGAGTCACTCGGTTTCAGCCGGGTCATATTATCCAAGAACCTGTCTTTGCATGAAATTGAAGATATTCATCAGCACAGCAGTCTGGGTTTGGAATTCTTTGCCCATGGAGATATGTGCATTTCTCATACTGGTCAATGCGTGTTCAGCAGTTTGATTGCTGGGAAAAGCGCTAATCGAGGACGCTGTATTAAGCCGTGTCGGTGGAAATATGAACTAGGACTAGGGGATTCCCTACTGTCCCCAGGCTACTATCTGGCCCATAATGATCTATGCCTTTATCCTCATCTGCTGGAACTGGTGCGAGCAGGAGTACAATCTTTTAAAATTGAAGGGCGTATGCGCGACTCTAACTATCTAACGGTGGTGATTAAAGCTTATCGAGAGGCCTTGGATAAGATAATCCAGATACAGGATCACTATCAAACCGACGTGGATGCTCTGCAGACCCTGCATGAAAACCGCGTGAGGGATTTTAATAGTGCTGGTCTTTTGGGGCCGATCGAAATAGATTGTCTTGGGGTTGATGGAAGTCGGGAACCTTATTTCCCTACTGCCCCAGTTGAGGTGGTTTCTCTTGGCTCCCTTGATTTCGAGCCCCAGGCTTATAAAGCCGAAACCATTCCTCAGTTAATAGTTAAAGTCAGTGATATAGAAGCATTAAAACGGTTAAAGGATCAGCCCATCGGATATTTTATACTGGGTTTGGGAAAAATGCAGCCGGGCAATTGGGGGTGGTCGTGGCATGAATTAGTTGCAGCCATGGAATATTGCCAGGAACAGGGACTGGAGTATGTGGTGGAAACTCCTCGAATCGTCATGCAACAAGACCTGGAAAGAATAAAAAGCCAATTAGATCGCTTAGGCCACTATAATTGGCAGGCCGTTATGGTCAATGATCTGGGTACTTTGCAGGAAGGCCAGACACGGGGCTATACTCTCTATGGAGGAGCAGGATTGAATATATGCAATAAACAGGCCGGGCAGCTGTTTAATGATCAGGGCTTGCATCGCTTTACCGCTTCAGGGGAAGCCTCTTTTGCAGATTTGCTGGCTTTACTTGACGTGGATTTGTTAGTCGATGTAGTGGTGCATGGGCCTCAGTGTGCTTTGATAACCGACTTTTGTTTGATAAAAGCCGCTGCCGGTGATACTCAGCGGCCTTGCCCGGTTCTCTGCCAGGATGATAAGGCCTTTTTGCGGGATGAACTGGGGCAACACTACGAAATTCGCAGCGATGAACAGTGTCGTAATCATATTTTTCTACCCAAGCAGTTAAATCTTTATAATTTTCTGCCGATATTAACGAAAGCTAATGCCAACGGGTTACGTATTGAAGGACAGTACATGTCAGACCGTGAATTATATGAGGTGGTCAGCATCTATCAGGAGGGCTTACAGCAATTGTCCTCTGGGCAATGGAATCCGGAGCCCTATGAGCGTTTACTGAGTCAGTACCCGGAAGCAATTACCTCCGGTTGGTTTGCCGGCGGATATAGGGAAGGAGGGGCCTAACATGATCACTGCTAACGAGATTCGCAATCAGCAGTTTCGCAAAGGTGTACGCGGGTACAGTGAAGATGAGGTGCGCAATTTTTTAGCGCTAATCGCTCAGGATTACGAAGTATTATACAGCGAAAACGCCAAGATACGTGAAACTATGCAACGGTTGGAACAAGATTTATCGCGCTATCACCGCATGGAGGAGACCATGAACAGCAGCCTAATTCTAGCTCAACAAACTGCTGATGATCTTAAAATCGCCGCTCGCAAGGAAGCCCAGTTGATGTTAGAGGAAGCTAAACACAGAATTTCCGATATTTTAATGGTTTATCAAGAAATAATAAAACGCATGAATCTCTTTAACACGGAGTTAAAAGCCCAGGTTGGCGGGCAGTTGGAAATCCTGGAGAAAAATCAAGCCAAGATCGAGGAGTTGTCCAATTTTTTCTATGGTCGAGATTTAAAAGAGATGATGGAAAGGCTGGAATCTGTTACTCTCTCACAGGCACCCCTTGATTGATCTGCGAACAGTCCCGGGGGGTGTGCGGTTAGCGGTGAAAGTGCAACCCCGCTCATCCAAAAACCAGATCAGCGGAGAGATAGAAGGCTGTCTCAAAATCAAACTGACCGCGCCACCGGTCGAGGGGGAAGCCAACCAAGCCTTGGTCAAGTTCTTGGCCAGCTTACTGCAGGTGCCTCGACAGGATATCACCATCATTCGTGGAGAAACCAACCATCATAAACTAATCGAAATCAGCGGGGTAGATGAGCAATGGCTGCGCACCCGCTTGGAACAGTTATAAAACTCTCTGATAATAATTGACCCCATCCCTTTCTTCAACCATAATTTGCTGCTGGCCGACCAGAGCATTCAGGTAAGCTAGAGTTTCAGCAAGAATCAAACGTTTAATATGAATATAAGGATTATCGCGAAACAGTTGTACAGCCAGATCCCAGGCCGAAGAAGAATCATTTAGGCCATGGAGGACCTGGTTTTTCCTTTTTTCGTGATGTTGCTCGATCACATCGATTCTTTCCAGCATATTAGAAAAGCACATGCCGTGTCCCGGCAGTACCAGGCTGATATCCAAGCTGCGGAGATTTGCCAGAGCAGCTAAGTGGTCTGCCAGTGGATTAACCAGCCGAGTGTGGGGCCAATCGGTCAGATGCAGGATAGTGTGTTTGATCAGGTTATCACCGCCCAAAAGCCAGCCATTATCAGTTCCCGCAAATACGTAGTGACCATCCGAATGACCTGGAACCGGATACGTTGTATAGTGGTCGCCGCCTAAATTAAAACTAGTATCTGGTAACAGTGGAGTAAGAAAAGGATAAGGCTGCATCAAAATATCAATGCTCTTCACATCATCAGCTAAGGCCTTAGTTAATGGTTGATCCCAACCGGCCTGCCAGCATTGATTTTTTATAGCCATGCGGTATTGGTCACCGCTGATGAAGGTGTGAAAAATATCCAAGTCAGGCTGAGGCAGGAAAACCTGGGCCTGACTCTTTTCCTGCAGCCAACCGGCTAAGCCGAAATGGTCGTGGTGATAATGGGTAACATAGATTTTTTGGATATGACGAAAAGATATGCCAATTTCTTTTAAGGCGGCTGTCCAGCGCTGCTGGTTTTCCTGGGTATTCACACCGGTATCGATGACTGTCCAGCCTTTATCGGATTCGGCAATAAAAGCGTTGTTCTCCCGTAGCGGAAACGGCATAGTATTCCTGAGAACATACATTGCACCCTGCTGGTAAAGTACTTGTTTGTGAAACAACTCCCCTGGCAACAAATCCCCCCCGATCTCTATCTTCTTTAATATTTGCAGATAGGAGGCTCGGCTGGCAAGTCAAACTTGTACTTTTTCGTCGTTAAGATCTGGTGACGATTTCCTGGGACGAACCAGTACTGATATGAGCATGGCAGATAAAATGCAAGCTGCGCCAATTAAAGCCCGATCGCTAAAAAGTTCGTTAGCCGCAAAGTAGCCGGCCAGAGCAGCGAAAACAGGTTCCATGGTTAAAACAACTGCGAAACGAGTAGGCGTACTATACTTTTGCAGGGCATTTTGTAGGAGGAACGCCAGCGAAGTTGCCAAAATCGAAGTAATCAGAATAGCTCCCATAGCATTGGTGGTAAATCGTACCGGCCAGGTCTCCGTAAACAAACCGATGGCCATACATACCACTCCGACAAAAAGTATCTGCACAGCCGTGATAGCTACCGGATCATGCTTATGGGAATAACGGGCTACCAATACGATGTGAATAGCAAAGCCAAAGGCGCACACCAGAACTAGCAGATCGCCACTGGAAAGATAAAACCTACCGGCTGGAACTGATAGTAAATACAATCCGACTGCAGCAATTAGAACGGTCGCCACAGTACTCCAAGTAGGACGGGTCCTTTTGATTATGGAATCTAAGATGGGAACCAAAACCACGCTTACTCCCGTAATAAACCCGGCATTAGAAGAGGTGGTATACTGCAGTCCAATAGTCTGAAAGGTGTAACCCACGAATAGAAAAACTCCCAGTAATGAGCCCATTAACCATGTTGTCAGGGGCGCGCAGAAAATTTTTGAGGCCGCCAGCACTGCCATCACCAGGAAGGCCAGGATAAAGCGCAGACCCAAAAACAGAAAGGGCTCTATGTCATTGAGGCCGTTCTTGACAATAACAAAGGTGGTTCCCCAAATTAAGGCGACCACCAGCATACTGAGTTCTGCTCCGGTGCGATTGCGCAGTAAATTAGCTGTCATGATGCTCATCCCTACTGTAATAGATATACATGCTTTGAAAAATACCCAAACATTATCATAGCATATCAAATGGTTAAGAAGCCTGTATAAATCAATTTTGAGATTGTAGTTTAATACAGCAGACTGTATAATTATTTCA
>LSQX01023360.1_pt1 | contig 12002 bp, 11 predicted proteins | sample 654561 | NCBI WGS metagenome assembly LSQX01 (sample SAMN04489861, study PRJNA283612) | anaerobic digester metagenome | isolation source: 4 biogas reactors fed with cattle manure at either 37C or 55C with and... | place: Denmark: Kongens Lyngby | collected 2014 | reverse complement strand
GCCATAGTAGATGGTATTACCGTTTCGCACCAAGGGCTTACCTTTGAAGAGCAGAAAGTCATCTTTGTTTTTAGTTTTCGCCATAATTGCTCCATTCTATAAATAAGATTATTCCAAGTAATTTCTGACCAAGGCCGAAAGTAATTCGTCCCTATCAATTTTGCGAACCTTGTTTCGTGCACCACCATGGGTGGTAATATAAGTCGGGTCTTCGGTAAGAATATAGCCGACAATCTGGCTGATAGGGTTATACTTTTTTTCACGCAATGCCTCGCAAATTTCAAGCATGGTATTGCGCATTTCAATTTCTTCCTGCCCATAAATTGGCATTTCTTTTGTTGAATCGTTCATAATTACACCCCCATAGCCTTAACATTATAACCTAAAAAACAAATGTTTACAAGTTTAATCACGAAGGTAAATTTCACTGTTTTTCAAGTGACTAACGATTTTTTCCATTGCCAAATCAGCATCTCGGTCATTCAAGGTTCTTTCATGTGACCTCAGTCGCAAGCTGAAAGCAACGCTTTTTTTGCCTTCTTTGATTTGGCTGCCCTCATAAACATCAAATAACTCCAGATTTTCCAAAAATTCGCCGGCAGCATCGCTTATTAAATCACTTATGTGACCAACAGGCGTATCAAAGTCACATATCAAAGCTAAATCGCGCTCAATAGCAGGGTATTTAGGTAAGGGTTTATAACTTCTTCTTAAGTTTTTGTTTGCAAAAATTAATTCAAAATCAAGCTCTGCGCACAATACACGAGCAGATATGGCAAAGTTTTCGCAAACAGTGGGATGAACTTCTCCTAAAACCCCTAAGCTCAATTCGTCTTTTTTAACCCTTGCGCATCTTCCGGAATGAAAGTGGCTTAGATCAGCGTCAGGTTCAAATTTTATGTTTTCTATACCGGCAATTTCCAACAATTCTTCAATACTGCCCTTTAATTTAAAGAAATCGTAATCTTCGCCGTATGCTCCTATTGTGATTTTTTGCTTTTCTAAAGGCAGTTCTTCGTTTTTTCGCGGAATATATACGGTTGCCAATTCAAAAAGCCCGGCTTCTGTGTTGCGCTTATTATAGTTAGCCGCCAATATTTCAAGCATAGAAGGAAGGGGAGTGGTTCGCATAACGGCAATGTCTTCGCTTAAGGGGTTGAGCAATCTTACACTGTTTCTGTAATGGCTATCATTTGCTAAATTCATTTTGTCATAAGCCTTATCAGATATAAATGAATAACTTTGTACTTCAGAGTAACCCATAGCAAGCAAGCTTGTGTTTATAAGTTTTTCAAAAGATTGCTTTTCGGAGAGCATTCCTTCCGCAATACCCGATAAAGCAACATTGTCTATATTTTCATAGCCGTAAAAACGCGCAATTTCTTCTGAAAGATCTGCCTTGTGTTCAACATCATTCCTAAAAGTGGGTACGGACACGGTATTGCCCTTCACTTTAAAGCTAAGGTTTTCAAGTATGACAGCCTGCTTATCTTTTTCTAAATCAATACCGATAAAATCATTTATCCATTTCCAGTCAAAGTCAAGTTGCCGCTCTTTGGGCAGAAAGGCAATACAGTCCACTACAGGTTCAACAACTTTTCCTATCTTCAACTTTTCGACAAGCTCCAGGGCGCAAGACATGGAATTTAAGCACCCGTGAGGGTCCAATCCCTTCTCAAAGCGTGCTGAAGATTCCGTACGCATACCCAGCTCTTTGGCAGTTGCTCTGACACTGGCGCCATTAAAGCAAGCTGATTCAAATACTACGGTTGTCGTATCATCCATAACACCGCTGTATTCGCCCCCCATTACACCGGCAATGGCAACAGGCTTTTCAGCATCGGCAATTACAAGCATATCGGGTGTCAGGTTTCGTTCTTCGCCTTCCAAAGTCACAATCTTTTCATCATGCTTTGCCCTGCGAACATTTACTTTATTGCCTTTTAAATATCGAATATCAAATGCGTGCATAGGCTGGCCGAGCTCGAGCATAACATAGTTCGTTATGTCTACAATGTTGTTTATCGGCCTAACACCGCAAGCTCGCAAGCGTTCACGCATCCAGCGAGGTGAGGGGGCAATTTTAACATTTTCAACTATTGCACCTATATACCTGTAGCAAAGTGAACTGTCATGAATTTCAACATCCAATCTGTCGGTTAATGAATTTGTTGTATTTAATTCTTTTCTGACTTTCATGGGGAGTTTTTCATTGAATGTTGCGGCCGCTTCTCGAGCCAACCCCACAATAGATAGGCAATCTGGCCTGTTTGATGTAATTTCAAACTCAATAGTTAAATCATCCAAGCCAATAGCACTTTGAATCGGAAGACCGGGCTCTCTTACACAATCTTCGCCTAAAATAAAAATTCCATCTTCAATAGCATATGGAAAATCATTAAGCGTCAGCCCCAGTTCTGCCAAAGAACAGAGCATGCCTGCACTTGCAACTCCTCTAATCTCACCTTTTTCAATTTCAGTACCGTTGGCAAGAACCGCACCATCCAAGGCAAGGGGAACGAAGTCACCAAGACTCAAATTTTGCGCACCGGTAACAATGTTCAAGGTTTCCGCTGCACCTACATCAACAGTGCAAACAAGCAGTCGGTCTGCATCTTCATGTTTAGATATTTCTATAATCTTACCGACTACAACATTTTTTATTTCGTCGCCTTCGCATTTGAGTGACTCTACTTTTGAGCCTGATAAAGTCATAGCGTCGGCAAAATTTTTATCACTAACTTTTATTTGGTAAAAGTCATTTAACCATTTTTTTGATACTTTCATTTCTTCCCCCTAAAACTGACTCAAGAATCTAATATCATTTTCAAAAAACAACCTAAGGTCATCAATATTAAATCTAAACATTGTTAGTCGCTCTAAACCAACACCAAAGGCAAACCCACTGTAGATTTCAGGGTCTATTCCGCCTGTTTTTAAAACTTTGGGATGAACCATGCCACCGCCCAAAATTTCAATCCAGCCTTCGCCTTTACACATACCGCAACCGGCTCCTTTACATCTGAAACAAGATACATCGATTTCACAGGATGGTTCTGTAAAGGGGAAATGGTGAGGCCTGAGGCGAATTTTTGTTTCATCCCCATAAAGTCTTTTAGCGAAAGCTTCCAAGCAGCCTTTTAAGTGCCCCATGGTAATGCCCTTATCGATTACCAAGCCCTCAATCTGATGAAATAAAGGGGAGTGCGTTGCATCGACTGCATCAGAACGATAAACTCTGCCGGGGGCTATGATTCTGATCGGTGGCGTTTGTGTTTCCATTACCCGTATTTGAACCGGGGATGTTTGGGTACGCAAGAGAGTGGTTTCGCTAATATAAAATGTATCTTGAGTATCTCTTGCCGGATGATTTTTAGGTATATTCAATGCTTCGAAATTGTAATAATCGAGCTCAACTTCCGGGCCCTCGGCTATAGAAAAGCCTAAGCCCAAAAAGATTTCTTCAACTTCTTCCAAAACGATCGTTAAGGGATGTTTGGAGCCTATTTTATGCCTGACACCAGGCAGAGTAACATCAATCTTTTCTTTTGAAAGTCGCTCTTCCAAATCGGCTGCCCTCAAGGCTTTCAAACGCTGGCTGATCATCTGTTCAATTTGAGATCGAATTTCGTTGGCAAGTTGCCCTACAATGGGTCTTTCTTCAGCAGTCAACTTCCCCATTTGTTTCAAGAGTGCGGTAAGTTCACCTTTTTTGCCCAGATATTTTACTCTGACAAGATCAAGTTCTTGGCTGCTCCTGACAGCTTCAAGCGCTTCATATGCCAGCTCTCTTACTTTGCTCAATTGCTCTTTCATATATACTCCTCCAAAAAAATAAGCCTTCGCCCCAAACGAGGGACGAAGACAAACTCCGCGTTACCACCCTGCATTTTCGAGTTTTTTAAACTCGAACGCTCTTTGCCCTTTAACGGTGGCTGACCGTTGTAACCTACAAGACCCTAAAGCCCTCGGCAACAAAGCTCGGGAGTGAAATTCAGCAGATTCACCTTCAAATATGCTTTCAGCCACGGCATATTTTCTCTGAAACAAAGGTTTGCGAATCGCTTACTGTCTCCTTCAAAGCGCATAGTGAGTTTATATCACAATATTATAGAAAAATCAAGTATTCTCACCAAACTCGGTTGGAAAGATTTTTTAACTATGATATAATTTTAAATAATCTTGGATGTGATATTTATGTTGTTAACCGGTATCGATTTAGTCGAGATTCCCAGAATAGAAAATTCTTTAAAGAGAGAAAGTTTTCTCAAACGAGTAATGGGTAGGGAAGAACTTGAAGAGTATAGGTTGTCAGGGTCAAAAGCCCAAAGAGTTGCCGCTTGTTTTGCAGCCAAAGAAGCTTTTGGCAAGTCCCTTGGCACCGGTCTTAATGCTTTCTCTTTAACAGAAGTTCAGCTATTACACGAAGATAGCGGAAAGCCATATTTTTTTCTAACAGGTAAAGCTAAAAAATTAATAGAAAAAAACAAGATTGAACTTTCTGTAAGTATAACTCATACCGATAAATATGCCGCAGCGGTTGTGGTTGGCTATAGCCCCAATGAAAGGTTGTGCCTCAAGTGAGAATCTTAAATTCTACACAAATGCGTAAAGTTGAAGAAAGAGCTTTTAAAAGCGGTATCAGCTATTATCAAATGATCAAAGAAGCCGGTGAGAAATGCACCGAGGCCATAGTAGGCATTATTGAACCCGGCAAAGTCGAAGATGAAAGTTTTTTAATTTTATGCGGCAACGGCAATAATGCGGGGGATGGATTTGTTATAGCCCAAAAACTTCGATACTTGGGTGCCGATGTAAAGGTTTTACTTCTAAAAGGGCAACCTAAAAGCAAGGACGCAATGCGTCATTTTGAAAACATGCAAATGTCAAAAACACCCGTAATTGAGTTGAACAAGGATCCGAAAGCTATAAATCCGCTGTTTGAATCGTCCACTGTAATTGTCGATTGTATCTTCGGAATAGGTTTTAATCCCAAGCTTAAAATATCAGCCGAAATCGCTAATATATTTAAAGCTGTTAATAAATATGTGGGCACCGTTTTCTCAGTTGACTTGCCAAGCGGTTTGGCAAGTGACGAGGGGAGCACTGAAAGGCTCGCAATTAAAGCTGATTACACATTTGCACTGTCCAATTATAAACCCGCCCATATTCTAAAACCTGCGGCACTTTTTTGCGGGCAAGTAATAAAACTTGATTTAGGTTTTTCACCCTTCATAAGTAAAGACGGTCAAGAAATTTTTGCATTGAATGAAGATTATATCAAGAGTTTGTTTAAGCCTATTTCACCTATGGCACACAAGGGTGATTTTGGGCGACTTTACAGTGTTTGCGGGTCTTATAAAATGCCCGGTGCCGCTGTTTTTGCCGCAAAAGCGGCAGTTTTGTCCGGCACGGGTTTGGTAACCGCAGTTTTCCCAAAAACAGCCTATTCTGCCATAGCATCCGGATTAGATGAGCCAACCTTCTTGCCCCTTGAAGCAAGCGCTGATGGTACTTTCAACAGTGAGGGCTTTCCAAAACTTTTGGATGCCGCATCAAATGCAAATGCCTTGCTTGTCGGCTGTGGGATCGGAAACAATTCTGAAACCTCTGCCTTTGTCGAGCAATGTTTACAAAAAATTAAATGCCCCATGGTCATTGATGCTGATGCCTTAAATTGTTTGGCATCAAAAATAAGCCTCTTAAGGGGCAGCAAGGCTGTTATAACACCACATCTGGGCGAGATGTCCAAATTGTGCGCAATGACAGTTGAAGAGATCAAAAAAAATAAAATTCAAATTGCCCGTGATTTTGCAAAAGAATATGGCTTGACATTGGTGCTTAAGGGTGCAAATACACTTGTTGCACACAGTGACGGGCGTGTAGCGATAAACACTACAGGAAACCCCGGCCTTGCAACCGGAGGTAGCGGTGATGTTCTGGCAGGATTGATAGCGTCTTTTTTGGCACAAGGTATGAAAACCGAAGAGGCTGCGCAAGCCGGCGTCTTTATCCATGGTTTGGCTGCAGACAAGGCAGTTGAAAATTATTCTATGCGTGGGCTTACACCGAGTAGACTGCTTGAATTTATACCCAAAACGCTGTCTACATTTGAAAGCCTTGAGCTTTTTCAAGTATAATATAATTCACTAACAAGACCAAAATCAAAAGGAGGAATCATATTGTCTTCTAAATATTCCGTTTCATTGGAAAAGGTTGTTACAGACAACTCTTTTGAAGTGTTGTTTACGCCAAAGGATATAGGCGAAGTTTACATATCTTCAACAGAAGTTAATAGACCCGGATTGATTTTTACCGGTTTTACCGATTATTTTGATGCGGACAGGATACAATTTTTAGGTTTGGCTGAGATTGAATATCTTTCCACTTTAGGTCAAGAAAAAAAGGATAAGAGTCTTGAAAGACTTTTTAAGAAAAAACCTTCCGCTGTTATTATAACCAGATCTTTAGATTGCGGTGATAAAATCCTTGATTTTGCATCCGAATATAAGGTGCCTCTATTAAGAACATCTGAAACAACTTCAAGCAGTATGGCTTCACTTATAGCCTATTTAAGTGTAGAGCTGGCCGATAGGATAACCAGACATGGTGTTTTGGTTGAAGTCAGTGGTGAGGGTGTCTTGATTTTAGGTGGTAGCGGCGTGGGTAAAAGTGAAACAGCACTTGAGCTCATCAAGAGGGGGCACCGTTTGATTGCCGATGATGCAGTCGAAATCCGTAGAGTTTCCGCTAAAACTTTGGTCGGTTCCGCACCGGATAATATAAGGCACTTCATAGAACTTAGAGGTGTGGGGGTAATAAATGCTCGGCAAATCTTCGGTATGGGTGCTGTTAAGTTAACGGAAAAAATCGATATGGTTGTGCAACTTGAACCTTGGGAAGATAATAAAGTCTATGATAGGTTGGGGATTGACAACGAGTATGCAAACATATTGGGTATTGAAGTTCCAATGGTTGTGGTACCTGTTAAACCGGGTCGAAATCTTTCAATAATTGTTGAAGCGGCAGCCATGAACAACAGGCAGAAAAAAATGGGTTACAACGCGGCCTTGGAGCTTTTAAAAAATTTAGGTATTTCCGATGATATTGTGTCAGAAAAAAAAGAACTTGAAACAATAGATTCTTTTTAAAAATAAAGCTGTGGAGGATAATTATGTATAGAGTAGGCGTTGATTTAGGTGGTACAAATATAGCGGTAGGTTTGGTAGACAAGAATTATAAGATTATCAGCAGAGGAAAAGTTAAGACGAATTTACCAAGGCCCGCTGAAGAAATATTTAAAGATATTTCCAAGGCTATTGATCAAGCTCTTAAAAAGGCCAATATTGATATTTCACAGGTCAAATCAATCGGTGTCGGCACACCGGGTTCTGTTAACAAAGAAAATGGAAATATTGAGTTTGCGAATAATCTCAACTTTTTCAATGTTCCGGCCAAAAAAATGCTGGAAGAAATAATTAAAAAGCCGGTTTATTTGGATAATGATGCCAATTGTGCAGCCTTGGGCGAGGCTTTTGCCGGTGCCGGCAAAGGTGTCAAAAGCCTTGTAGCGGTGACATTGGGCACCGGTGTAGGCAGCGGCATTATTATTGATGGCAAGATTGTTAGCGGAGTAAACCATGCGGCCGGTGAAATGGGCCATATGGTGATAGTAGTAGATGGCGAGCCATGTAATTGTGGGCGCTGCGGCTGTTGGGAAAAATATTCTTCGGCTTCCGCCTTGGTTTCACAAACAAAATCTGCCATGCGTAAAAATCAAGACAGTTTAATGTGGAAATTGGCCGACAACAGTATTCACAGGGTAACCGGGCGAACTGCCTTTGATGCAATGCGCAGCGGAGACAAGGCCGGCAGTGAGGTCGTCAAAAAATATGTTCACTATTTGGCGGCCGGCATTACCAACATTATTAATGCTCTCCAGCCTCAAGTGCTTTGCATTGGCGGCGGGATAGGAAATGAAGGCGAAACTTTGCTTGCACCCTTACGCAGGCATGTCGAACACGAAAGATACAGTATGCATGCAGTCAAACAAACAGAAATTTGTCAAGCTGTTTTAGGCAATGACGCCGGAATAATCGGTGCTGCCTTATTAGACTATTGATTGTGGTGAAAACATGTACGACTATTCCGGGTTATTAGAACTGGCGCAAACATTAAAATGCGAGATAGTTAAAGATTTTCCCTTGTCCGCCATCACTTCATTCAAGGTTGGCGGCCCGGCCGATGTTTTAGCTAAACCGGTATCGGCTGATGATGCAATCCGGCTTTGGCGATGGGCTAAACAAGAGAATGTCAAAGTTTTAATTTTGGGCAAGGCCAGCAATGTTTTGATATCGGACCAAGGTTTTAAAGGTCTGGTTATAAGCACCGGTGCCTTTAAGAAGCTTGAGCTTCTTCCCGGTAATAAAATAGAGTGCGGTGCCGGTGTCAGCCTGTCTGCTTTGTGTAATTTTGCCTTAAAAAACAGCCTTACCGGCCTTGAATTCGCTTATGGTATACCCGGTAGTGCCGGAGGTGCCGCTTACATGAACGCCGGTGCTTATGGCGGTGAGATGAAAGATGTTTTGGTGAGTTGCAAGCATGTGGAAGCCTTGAAGTCTGATTTTTTATTAGGGAATTTTAGCGGTGATGAGCTCGAGCTTTCTTACCGTAACAGCGTTTATAAAAATAAACCCTACCTTATCACATCTTTAACGCTACAGTTAAAACAAGGCGAGGCAAGCGAAATCAAAGCTAAAATGGATGACTATATGCATAGGCGTATAGCAAAACAACCTCTGGAATTTCCAAGCGGCGGAAGTATTTTTAAACGCCCACCCGATGACTTCGCCGGGCGTTTGATTGAAATTTGCGGCTTAAAAGGTTACTCAATCGGTGGTGCCCAAGTCAGTGAAAAACACGCCGGTTTTATAATTAATACAGGTAAAGCGACAAGTAAAGACATTAAAGATTTAATAAGCTTTGTTCAAGAAAGCGTCAGAGGTAAGACCGGTGTTTTGCTTGAAACCGAAATTGTATCAATATGAATTAGAGGGGGAAATATGGAACTTGTGGTTATTACCGGGCTTTCCGGTGCTGGTAAGTCACGCGGTGTAAACGCTTTGGAAGACATAGGCTTTTTTTGTGCCGATAATATGCCGCCCAAGCTTATATCAACTTTTGTTAAACTTATACTTGATTCTAAAGAGCAAAGACAAAGGGTCGCGATTGTCACGGATATTCGCCTCGGTTCGTCTTTCAATGATCTTTTTAACGCCTTAAGTGAATTAAGGGCCATGGGCATCAAATTTAAAATGTTGTTTTTTGACGCTGACAATAAAGTTTTATTACATCGTTTTAAAGAAACAAGGCGAAAACACCCTTTGATTGATGAATTTAAGGGTTCCTTAATAGATGCAATAGAAGCTGAAAGAGTTCGCTTGCAACCTGCAAGGCAAATTGCCGATTATGTTGTTGATACAAGTAATTTGAGTGCAATGGAATGCCGTGAGCGTGTAACAGATATGTTCTTGGAAGATCCGAGCGGCGCAATGCTTATTCACTGCATTTCTTTTGGCTACAAATACGGGATACCCACCGATTCGGATCTTGTCTTTGATGTGAGATGTCTGCCTAACCCTTTTTATAAGAGCGAATTAAAAAATAAAACCGGGCTGGATAAAGAAGTTTTTGACTATGTTATGCAAAAACAAGAAGCGCTTACCTTGCGAGACAAACTGCTCGACTTGCTTGACTTTTTAATTCCTCTTTACAGGAGCGAAGGAAAGAGCCAGCTTGTTGTTTCTATCGGTTGCACGGGTGGCAGGCACAGATCTGTTGTTTTTTCACAAATTTTACGCGATTATTTTGCCGACAAAGACTATTTAATTAGTGTAAACCATAGGGATATTGAAAAATAATGTCGAATATATCTTTTTCAACGAATTTAAAAAGTGAATTAGCAAAGTTTTCTCTAATGTCTAACTGCTGCCAAAAAGCACAATCTTACGGTCTTGTGCTTTTCGGCAGGGCTTTCTCGTCCCGTGATGTTTCGTTTATGAGTGAAATTGAAGAGCTTGTAAGCCTATACACCAAAAGCGTTGCCCTTGTTGCTTCACCCGATTTAACCTATAAGTCTACCAAGAGTAACAACTTTTTTGTCTCATTGGAAACACAAGCCGAACGCGAAAAGCTTCTAAAGCATTTTGGGCATGACGCAGAAGGTTTGCATTTGAGAGTTAATCGAGCAAATTTAAGTGATGAGTGTTGTTTTTCTGCTTTTTTGCGTGGTGCTTTTTTGGCTTGCGGCACTATAAGTTCGCCCTATAAAAGTTACCATTTGGAATTTGTTGTAGCTTATAAAAAGCTGTCAGACGATTTGGCTTTAATTTTAACCGAAGTCGGTTTTCCCACTAAGTATGTATTGCGCAAGGGCAATAATATTTTGTATCTAAAAGACAGCGGTTTGATTGAATATCTTTTAGCTTTTATGGGGTCCGACAAGGCTGCTTTGGAGTTTATGGGCATTAAGGCAGAACGCGATTTAAGAAACAGGGTTAATCGCAGAACAAATTGTGACATGGCTAATCTTGACCGCATTGTTAAGGCAGCAGGTGAACAAATACATGCAATCGATTTAATCCTGGCCCATGATAAATTTGATGATTTGCCTAAACATTTAAAAGAAGTGGCTAATTTAAGATTAAGCAACCCCGAGTTAAGTTTGAGTGACTTGGGTAAGCTTTTGGAAAAACCAATTTCACGCTCGGGCCTAAACCACAGGTTTAAGACTCTAATTAAATTGGCTAAAGATTTGGAGACTTAATATGGCATTTACTCATTTGCATTTGCACACCGAATACAGTCTACTGGATGGAGCTTGTAGGATTGAACAAGTTGTTGATATGGCACAAGAACTTGGTCAATCTGCATTGGCTATTACCGACCACGGAGCAATGTATGGTGTTTTAGATTTTTATAACTACGCAAAGAAAAAAGGTGTCAAGCCCATAATAGGCTGCGAAGTTTATGTCGCACCACGATCTCGCCTTGATAAGGTTAAGGAGTTTGACAGTAGGCAAAATCACCTTATTTTGTTGTGCAAAAATAACACAGGCTATAAAAATTTAAGTGCAATGGTTTCTCAAGCTTGGCTTTCCGGCTTCTATTACAAGCCTCGTGTTGACAAGGAACTATTAGAAAAATACAATCAAGGAATAATTGCTTTGTCTGCCTGTTTAGCCGGTGAAATCCCTCAAGCTCTTTTAAAGGGGGACTATGAATTAGCCAAAGAGACTGCTTTATGGTACCAAGAAGTTTTTGGTCAGGGTAATTTTTATATAGAAATTCAAGACCACGGTTTGGATGAACAACTTAAAATCAACCCTTTGTTGGGGCGTTTGTCACAGGAAACCGGCATCCCCTTGGTTGCAACCAACGATGTCCATTATGTAAAAAAAGAAGATTCAAAGATTCAAGAAGTTTTAATAGGTATTCAAACCAATAAACAAGTAGGGGATGAAACCGATTTTTCTTTTGATACCGACGAATTTTACTTAAAGTCCGAAGAAGAAATGAGGGATCTTTTTTCAAACTACCCTCAAGCTGTCGATAATACCGCTTTAATAGCAGAACAATGTAATGTAAGCTTTGAATTTAAAGACACAATACTGCCGCAATTTGAAACTCCCGATGGCAGCGACAACATCGAATATTTTAAAAAGCTCTGCCGGGAAGGCTTTAGTCAGCGCTATGGTGATAACCCCGGACCCGAATACATTGAACGCCTAAATTATGAAATCACCACCATTGAAAAAATGGGCTACATTGACTATTTCTTAATTGTGCACGACTTTATCGAGTACGCAAGAAGTAAAGATATTCCCGTGGGCCCCGGGCGTGGCTCCGGTGCCGGGAGCATGGCGGCTTATTGTATCGGCATAACCGGTGTTGATCCGATTTAATACCAACTTTTATTTGAAAGATTTCTCAACCCGGAAAGA
>LSQX01017095.1_pt1 | contig 12002 bp, 9 predicted proteins | sample 654561 | NCBI WGS metagenome assembly LSQX01 (sample SAMN04489861, study PRJNA283612) | anaerobic digester metagenome | isolation source: 4 biogas reactors fed with cattle manure at either 37C or 55C with and... | place: Denmark: Kongens Lyngby | collected 2014 | reverse complement strand
GAGTTGCTGCTCACTATCTACCGCAGGGGCGAAATGCTGCTGCTCACTGTGACGCTGGGCAATGAACCGCCCGCTCTTCGTTAGACCAATAGCGCCAACAACCCTAAGAGCCTGATTCGTCAGGCTCTTTTTTTCGTGCCCTGAGTTGTGCGAACAAAAAACAGCGCCTTTCCAAAAGAAAAGCGCCGTCTTGCGATTGATTTTATTTATTTCGGATAACGGGTGAGCTCCACCTCTAAATAATCGAGGGGCCCGCCTATGGGCACAAAGGGCTTGCGCACCCGCACAACTACTTTCTCCAAGTCGCACATATCCAGGATCTGTTCCGCAATCCGTTCGGCCACTACCTCCGGCAGCTGGAACTCTTCTTCTTCCACAATGTCCTTGATAACCGTGTAGGCATCAAGGGCGTTGAAGCCGAATTCCGGGTCATCGCCGCTTAAGGGTAAATCACCGTATACTTCCAAGTCTACCTCAAACTTCTGACCTAGTTCCTGTTCAGCGGCAAAGGTGCCATGGTATCCGTAGAAAACCATATTCTTCAGTACAAGCCGATCGGACATAAATCCAACCCCCTATGCTTCTCCGATAATAGGTTCCTGACCGGAACGTCTCCGCTGTTCCCGGAGTCTCTCCTGTGCTTCTTCTTTATATGCGGCAACTGCCTGTTCCGTTACCTCTTCTGCCTGCCCACTTTCTCCTTTCGGCAGAGGCAGCTCTTCACCTGCCATGAGCGCTTCAAATTCCTCGCGTTCAATGGTCTCCTGCTCCAAGAGGGCGTCCGCTACCGCGTCTAGTTTATCCCGGTGTTCGGTAAGAATGGCCTTGGCCTTCTCGTAGCTTCCTTCCACCAAAGCACGAACCTCTTTATCGATAGTCGCCGCAACCTCTTCACTGTAGTTGCGCTCCCGGGAAATGTCTCGGCCTAAAAAGACGAGATCTTCACCGTTGGGGCGACCAAAGGTCAGGGGACCGAGTACATCACTCATACCCCATTCCATCACCATTTTCCTGGCGATACGGGTTACCCGCTCCAGGTCGTTCTTGGCACCGGTGCTGATCTCTCCCAGGGCCAACTCCTCAGCGGCTCTACCACCCAAAAGGCCCACCAGTTCATCCATGAGTTTGGAGCGATTGGTCACATAGCGTTCTTCATCAGGCAGCATCATGGTGTAGCCGCCTGCCATGCCCCGGCCCACAATGGTTACCTTGTGCACCGGATCACCATGCTCGGAGAAATGGGCTACTACCGCGTGGCCCGCCTCATGGTAGGCGAACACCTTTTTGTCCATTTCACTCATGACCCTGCTCTTCTTCTCTGGACCCATGATTACCCTGTCAATGGCCTCTTCCGCGTCATCCATGGTAATAACCCTGCGGTTGGCCCGGGCAGCCAAGATGGCCGCTTCGTTCAGCAGGTTTTCCAAGTCTGCGCCGGAAAAGCCGGGCGTCCGCTTGGCCAAGAGGGACAGATCAACGGACGGAGCTAAGGGCTTGTTACGGCTGTGAATTCGCAGAATCTGTTCCCTACCCTGCAGGTCGGGTCGATCCACAACCACTTTGCGGTCAAAGCGGCCCGGCCGCAACAGCGCCGGGTCTAACACGTCTGCCCGGTTGGTGGCTGCCATAACGATAATACCTGAGTTAACTTCAAAGCCGTCCATCTCAACCAACAGCTGGTTAAGCGTCTGTTCCCGCTCATCGTGGCCGCCGCCCAAACCTGCACCGCGCTGACGACCCACCGCGTCCAATTCGTCTATGAAAACTAAGCAAGGGGCGTTTTTCTTGGCGTTATCGAAAAGGTCCCGGACCCTCGAAGCACCTACACCCACGAACATTTCAACAAACTCAGAACCGCTGATGGTGAAAAACGGTACGCCAGCTTCACCGGCAACCGCCCTAGCCAAGAGCGTCTTACCCGTGCCGGGAGGCCCCACTAAGAGAACTCCCTTGGGGATTTTCGCACCCAACTCACTGAACTTACGGGGATGCTTAAGAAACTCCACGATCTCCATCAGTTCTGTTTTGGCCTCTTCTACACCGGCCACATCATCAAAGGTTACTTTTCCTCTTTCTTCTGTGTACAAACGGGCTCGGCTCTTACCAAAGGACAGAGCACGATTGCTGCCCCCCTGCATCTGATTCATAATAAACAACCAGACCAGGGCCAGAAGCACTACAAACACCAAGTTGGGCAGGAGTGCTACCCACCATGGCGGTGTTGGAGGCAGATCTGCTTCCAACCTAACATTTTTCTCTTCTAAACGATCGGCAATATCGGACATCTTGCCCAAGGGGATGACGGCGGTGAAATTGGTGCCGTCCCTAAGTGTACCTTCTAGGTGTTGATCCCCCACTAAACGCGCAGATGCAACCATATTGTCATCTATATATCGCAAAAGCTCGGAATAGATCAGTTCCTGCACCGAGCTGCCGGGCGAATAAAGCTGGCTTACGATGGAAATTGCGATGATAGCGATCAAAAAATAGAGGCTGATACCGCGTAAGAATTTGCTGCCCAAATCCTTGCCCTCCTTTTCCATAAATCCAAAGCGTTCCCTGAATCAGGGCACTGTCAATACATCGTCAATACGTCAGTTTATTATATCACAGGGCAATCATCATGACAACGTGTAGGCCGGATTAGGCAGAAAACTGAGCCTCAGCACACGCTCCGTATCTTCGGTCAACGGCGCGGCAGCACCGCGGCGGACCCCGGGAATCCAAATGATCTCCCGCTGATCACACACACAAGGCAGAAAGTCCCGTCTCTCAACCGGAATGCGGGCCTCGATCAAAAGATCCTTAACCTTTTTGCTGTAATCAGCCCCAAAGGGCCGCAGGCGATCACCAGCCTGCCTTGGTCTAACCAACAAAGGCAGCTCCAGGGCCGCGAAATCGAAATCCTCGCTTCCCTCCCTTAAGGGAGGCAGTTGACTCGTGGTGTAAAACTCCGCTTTAATTAGATACGGGCCTGCCTGCACCTCTCCAGGTATCTCCATGGTCTGGGGTTCCCAGCTTATTCCCGCAGGCTCACCCACATAAATGCTATCCTGAGTAGCAGAAACGGATACGCCAGGCAGGGAAAGCTGGGAAACGCTCTGGTTGAGAAGATACTCCCGCCAAGTCTCGATGTGTTCAAAGTCTACACGCAGCAGGTGACCTTGGTAATGGAATAAAAGCGCCCTCAACACTCTCCGCTGTACTGACCGGGAAAGGCCTGAAAAAACGGTGCGAGGAAAGACAAGCTGACCCCAATCCCAGCTGCTGTACTCTGTCAGGATAGCCTCTGCCTGGCGCTGCAGCTCCAAATCGTCATCGCGGGCCAGTTCCGCCAGGCGTAACAGCTGTCTTGCAATCTCAGGATTGTATTCCCTCTCCAAAAGGGGAATCAGTTCGTTGCGGATCTTATTACGCAAATACACCGGTTCAAAGTTACTGGGGTCCTCCACAAAGGGTATCCCAAAAGCCTGACAGTAAGCGATCAAGGCGTCCTTTGGCACTGCCAATAGGGGTCTGATAAAAGGTCCCCGCTGGGGCGGAATTCCGCCCAGGCCGTGGAGGCCGCTTCCCCTGAGCAGCCGCATTAAAACCGTTTCAGCCTGATCATCCCCGTGGTGCCCCAGGGCTATACGGGTGTAGCCTTCCTTTTGGGCACACTCGCGCAGAAGACGGTAGCGGATTTGACGTGCTCCCTGCTGCTTTGATTCGCCGCTTTCCTCCAAGTAGCGGTTGATATCATAGGCAGTAACATGGGCGGGAACAGAAAACTGAGCAGCATAGTCCGCCACAAAGCGGGCTTCCGCTGCTGCTTCCGGCCGAAAACCGTGATCCAGATGAAAAACCCCAATTCTGGTTTTGTCCCAACGCAAAAAAAGGTGAAGCAGGGCCATGGAATCAGGTCCTCCACTCACCGCAACTAAAATCCGCTCATCCCGGCCCAGGTCAAACTGGGCGAGGCCCTCCTTAAATTGTGGCATTAAGTCATTGGCCACTTGTCCCCGTCCTCCTGTAGACGTCCATTTCCCATTGGGTCGGTATTAACCTAGCCACCACCACCATCATATCATCCCGAATCCTGCCCTGGTTTATTTCCAGGCTGTTCTGCAGAATCTCGGCAGCCATTGCGGCAGGATCGCCGTTAGCCTGCAGCCGCCGCAGATTCCAGCACATCCATTCTTCCTTACGGACAATGGTGCGCTGGGCATCCAGGACACCGTCGGTGGCCATGATCAATACTTCTCCTTCTTTGAGGATTCTCCTATCTGCTTCCACCTCAACTTGGGAAAGGACACCCACAGGTAGGGCGTGGTTGTAGATGATTTCAACTTCCCTACCCCGTTTGATAAAACTAGGGGCTGACCCGATTTTCACAAACTCCATCTGTCCCGTGAACAAATCCACAACAACCAAATCTATCGTAACAAACATCTCCTCTTTGTTCCGCATTAAGAGGAGCCTGTTCACCAAAGCGACTGCCGCAGACAGATCGTAGCCAGCCTTAATCATTCTCTCCAGCAGGCGCACCGCCACACTGCTTTCGGTATGGGCCCGCCAACCTACGCCCATACCGTCACTGAGGAGAATGGCCACTTTGCTGTTGGTAATCTCAAAGGAGACCTGGCTGTCACCTGAAATCTCAGCTTGGGCAACCTTGGCTCGGCCGATCTGGAGCTGGTAACGGGGATAGGGGATGATGCGAAAACCACAGGTGCCTTCCCTGCGGCAGTTGTAATTAACAACGCCGTAGTGATGATCGCCCAACTCCTCAGTGCAGAATCTAGCTACCTGTTCGCACACGCAACCTCCACCGCAAGTTTCGTGCATGGCACCGAACACTTCTAAACCGTCTGCACCCCTGACCACTGAAATGTGGGCCGGGTCATGCCCAAAGAACTCCTTGAGCAGTCTGGCCTCTAAATCCCGGGTAAACTCAAAACTTCCCACAAAGGACTCTTTCATGCCTTCCAATAGTTCAATAATCCCCTGCATCTGATTGAGCAGAATGGGTTCGTCCACACCCAGGAGCGTTGTTTCCAGCTCCTCAAAGACGGTCAGATACTGCTCGATCTTTTGATCAAGCATCTGCTTCAGATGCTCATCGTGCCCCCTTTTCTGCCTTTCAAAGGCCTCAGTACCCGGCACTAGGTGGGCGAGATGCTTCACGTGTCTTTCGGGAATACGCCAAGCGGTCCAAACACCCGCCATTAATGTGAGTAAGAACTGGAGCGTATCAAGGTCCGCCGGAGCCGGCATGGTAAAGATGAGGGCTAGAAAGGGCGCGAGATAATAACCCCACCGGTGGCGTGCAAATACACCGGTGAGGAGACTGGCGATCACCACATAAAGCACCAAATGGGTCGGCTCACCCAAGAGGAGCATCAAAAGGGCCAGGCTGGGTCCGAGCAGACTGTTAATGCGGAGGCCATCCAGGCGGCCCCCCAGCACAATTACGACGCTGAACAAGAACGGACGCAGGGCAAACCCGCCCACCTGTGGGCTAAAGGATACAAAGAGGGCGAAACCCAGCAAAAGGGCGCGGAGTTCCTCCGCTGCCAAACCCTTTTCCAGGCAGTGCTGGAGCGTGAAGCGGAAATACCGGTAAAAGGGCACCGCCAAAACACATTCGGTCAAACCCACCACAAACACAATGGGCATTCTCTGCAGCCCATAGTGAATGGGTGTTTTGATCAGTAGACAGAGGGCGATCAACCAGTATTCCCAGCTCTTTTCGTCTTTACCAGGTACCAACCACAGCAAGACAAAAGCCGCGCAGTAGGGTAAGGCCAGGGGGATGCCAAACACGCTGATCAGCCCGGCGGCCACAGCAATGGGCACCGAAAACCCCCAGCCCGCCATATCCACCGCCCGCAGGGCGGCAATATAGGCAAAGCTGAGCGGCCATAATTCGCCAAAGAGGGCTGCTCTTCCGAAGAGAAACCCAGCTCCTGCCCAGACCAGGATGGGTGAGATTACATAGGCGCAAAAGGCAGCAATTCTACTTTCAGGTTCTGCTCTCCCCGGCGCCTGAGGCAGTATTTTTGCCACATGATCAACTCCAACTCCATTACTACAATTGTGTCAATCGTAACAAAGAACCCCCCTGGGTTCCGTCGAAGTATGGAGGTGATCTGAACTTTTTTCCGAGAAAATAATAAAAAACCCTACAAAAAATGTAGGGTTTCGTAGTTTTTTGATGGTAGCGGCGGCTGGATTTGAACCAGCGACTCTACGGGTATGAACCGTATGCTCTGACCAACTGAGCTACGCCGCCAAGACAAGATTTATTATACATATCTCCCTAGGGAAAGTCAAGGGGGCTAAAGCAAATGATTTAGCATTAAGAACCTGGCCAGGACAATGGAGACGATTACAATCAGCTTGAGAAGGATACCGAGAGAGGTTCCCACTAGGTCCGTTCCTAAACGCTGCCCGGACCCTCCCGCATTGGCTGCGAACAGGGCCAAGGCCAGGCCAGTTAGGAGGGCACCACTCAAAAAGCCTACCGTGCCTGCTGCACCCAAGCAGTAAAACACCACTATGGGAGAGGCAAGGGCGAAAAGGGCAGGCAGCAGCGCTGCTTTCAATGCCCGTTCAGCACTTGCATCAACAAAGGAGCTTAGGCTGTACCCTTCCTGGTCTGCCCCTTCATCCTGTACTAAAACAACCATCAGGCCTGCAGTACGGTTCACTGCCAGCATAAGCAGGGAACTGAAGGCAAAGGGAAGCATGCCTCCAAGAACAAGCCCGCCTGCTCCTTGCGCACTGAGGAGGTTCAAATCGGCTCCAAGTTCCAACCCCAACTCGGAGGTTATGGCCAGTATCTGCCCCCGGAACGCCGCCAGCAGGCTCACTGCAGCTAATGCTGCTGCCGCAAGGCCGAAGTTTCTGCCTACAGGACGGGCTGTAGTGCCTCCGGCATCTGCACTGAGGGTGGAACCCAGCGTACTGAGCATTCCCACCACAGCCAAAGCCATACCGTAGAGTCCATAGTTCAGATCGGCTGCACCCCCTGCCGTCTGGAAGCTGGCAAAGGCCACAGCAGCAACCGCCAGCATGACAGGGCCAACCGATCCGAGCCCAACAGCCAAACCCTGCCCCAGGACAGCTGTGTCGCCTAATGCGGCGGTGGCAGCAGTCTCCCTAGCGGCGGGAGATTGGGGCGAGGTGAAAAACTCGCTGGCCCAGCGGATTACAACCCCACCCGCCAAACCACACAGGATGGGGAAATAGAGTCCCACATGGGCCCAGCCCAAGGCAGAAATAAGCACGGGCAGGCTGGCTACAGCCATTACGATAGAGGAGATCACCTTGCCGCGGCGCATTTCCCCTCCCCGCACAAAAAGGAGGCCAAAGAGGGAAGCAAATACGCCCACTCCGCTGAGGGCAAGGGGAACAACTATCCCACCCACACCCAGCCCCGCTGCCACAGCTAGGCTGCAGGCTGCAGCAGTGGCCGCGGTATAAGAACTGTAGAGATCAAGTCCAAGGCTGGGAATGCCAGAAATCCCCTCACCCACGAGGTCGCCAACCACTGCTGGGTGCGGCAGACCTTCTTTGACAGGATTTAAGGCGATTTTACTAACCAGTTGGCCAGTCTGGGCGTACACGCCCCCGCCTACCCTAGTAAAGAAGGTCAAGGCGATGGCTCCGAGACTGGAGTGGAGTAAGATCTCCGCGATTTGTCCGATGCGTTCCGTCTCGGACAAGGCGCTGTAGAAGTTATTCAGGAAAAGATACCAGAGGCTTAAGTGCATAAGGGCCACCCCCACCACTATAAACCCGATTGCAGTCCACCCTGCCAAAGTCACTCGTCCGTTATCCAGCGAACCGACTCTCTTCATCTGGGCGGTTGCAGTGAGAGCGACAAAACCAGCAAAGGCTGAGAAGGCTGCCCCTGAAAGAAATGACCAGGGTACGAAGACGTTTATGTAATCAAAGAAGACAAAGCTGTATAAGACAACAAACACACCAAGTACAAGGAATAGGGCTGCTTTGTTATAACGACGCAGGAAAGCGTTCATACCAATCCGCACCGCTTCTGAAACTTCGATCCTTTCCTCGCTCCCATCTGGGCTGCTCATGAGAATACGCCAGTAGAAAATGACGGCAACTAAAGCGGCTGCTGCTCCTGCCAGTGTCAGACAGCGCAGGTATTGGGCCATTTACCCCAGCCTCCTTCCGATTCTAAGAACTTCCATACAACCTTCTACGAAAGCCGCGTCCTCTCCTTTTCCTTGTGCAAATATGGTGCTGTTGTCCATTTCCTGTAAACAAGATATAATGATTTTGCCATACCGAGAAATGGAGAGGATAATATGGGTAGGTCTTTACCATTCGTAATCAGTGTACTGCTTTGCCTCGTTTTGGTGATCCCCGCTTTGGCGCAGGACATGGGTCCCACTGTACGGGGCCGCGTGTTAGAAGTGGTGAACCAACCTGTGTTGGACGAAGAGGAGGGGCTGTGGGTGACACAGCTTGTTACAGTAGAGCTCACTTCCGGTTCTGACAAAGGGGAAACGGTCACACTACTCAACACCCTCACGGGCCATCCCTATTTCGATCTGCGGGTAAGAAAGGGCGATCGGGTCATCTTGGAAGTGGACAAGGAGTCCGATGCAATTCCCCGTTATTACCTGGTTGAGTATTCCCGCGGTACGCCCCTTTGGATCCTGACAGTTCTTTTTGGCCTGTCCATCATAGTGATCGGAGGAAAACAGGGCATTAAAGCTGTAATTTCCCTCCTGGTGATGGGATTTGTCATCGTTTTCATGATCCTTCCCCTTATCCTAAAGGGGCTCAATCCCGTTCTGGTGACAGTGGGCCTCTCTTCCCTACTAACCGCCCTGTTCATTATCCTGCTCAGCGGTTTCAGCCGGAAAACACTCGCCGCGGCAACGGGAACGGTGGGCGGCTTGATTGTGGCGGGTCTTTTGGCCTACCTAGTGGGGAAAGCCGCCTATTTAACCGGCCTTTCGGCAGAGGAAGCCCAGACCCTCCATTTTTTGAACGCAAACATCGATTTCCAAGGTGTTCTTTTCTCTGGTATTATTATCGGCGCGTTGGGTGCCATTTTGGATGTGGGCATCAGCATTGCTTCATCCATGTATCAAATTGCCGAGGCAGACCCTGATACGGACTTCACTACCCTTTTCAACCGGGGACTTGCTGTAGGCCGCGATTTGATTGCTACCATGTCCAACACGCTGATTTTGGCCTATATGGGTTCTGCCCTGCCGCTGCTCTTACTGGTTGCGGCAACGAACACTGACTGGGGTCAGATGCTAAATATGGAAATGGTGGCAACCGAAATAGTCCGCTCCCTGGCGGGCAGCATCGGCTTAACGCTGGCCATACCCATTACCGCCTTTACCTCTGCCTTTCTCTTCGTCAAGCCGCAGCACAAAGGCAAAGACCTGAGCAACTAATTGGAACAGCTCAGGAGGTATCTCCACACCCACGGGCAGCGCTAGAAGCTCGTCCACCAGCTCTTTCTGCTCGTACAACGGTACTCCGTACTCCGCCCCCAGCTCGATAATCTTCTCGGCCAGAAGCCCCTGGCCCGAAGCGATGAGCTGGGGTGCCTTGTTTTTTCCCCTCTCATAGCGTAAAGCGGCTGCCTTCTTCATCTGCCCACCCCCCAATTTCAACCCGGCCTAAACGCCAGCCCAATTCCGACAATTGCCGCTCCAATTCCTCTGCACCAGCCTGCCACAGGGAAAGGTCTTCTTCTGCGATCTGAAGACTCAGGTTGACGTTTTTCCCTGTCACATAAAGCTCGGCACCAACAGTCCCCAACGTCTCCGTGGGAATCTCCAGTTCAATACGGAAAGGGCCTGTCGTTTCAACCTGTTCGCTCTGTCTGTCCCGTTCGTCCCTTGTGATCCGAAGCCAGCAGGCTTTTAGATCTTCCCCCACAAGGTATGGTAGGGCAAAAACAACGCCCGACTGTTCTGCCAAAGTCTCCAGCAGTCTTTCCTGCACAAAAAGTGTGCTTAAGGATTTAATTATGTCCCGGGGCAAGTCCTTTTCCAGCCAAGCAGCTCGGTTGGGAGTAGAACCTTCGGTCAAATCCTCCAGTACCTCAAGAACGCGGCTCCGGGCCAACGCTTCCCCTTCCTCTGGCTCCAAGTTCACCGAGTGGAGCAAGGGCCTACCGGGCTCCGCATTTTCCCCCAGTTCTTTGATCGCCTCAACCAACTTACTGTTTAAGGGAAAGCGGGCCCGCAGCAGAATAAGCGCTTCTGCCAACTCACCCCGCTCAATCCAAGGCAGAAGTGCCCTGACCAAATCCCCTGTTACGGGGTACCCTTCAGAAAGAAGGGCTTCAGCTGCGGTTAGGGTGCCGTCTGTCGCCTCCATGCCCAGCTGGCCGAGGTGTTCTGCTAAGGAGCTGAAGGAGGGAGCTTCGTCCTTCACCGCATCCAGGCCGGTTACCGGTCCCAAAATGGTGAAGGCGAGGGTACCTTCTCCTCGCCTTTCGATCTCAATTTCCGCGCCAGGAATCAGGCTTCCCTTCTGCACGTGCAGAAAACCTAAGGGAAGCCGCAGCTCCTGACCTGCCATTTCCAGTATTAAAGAGCTGGGTGAAACCCTCTTAATCAACGCTGTCAATCTGCCCTGTTCGGCCAAGAGCTTCATCAGCTGCGCACTACCTGTATCGTTGGGCTGCAGCTGAAACGCCCTACCGGCAAATTCAACCCGCACTGCTGCCCCCTCCGTTATACACCGTCTCGCAAGAGACGGAAGACCTGCCTAAGGCCGGGTCTCTTACCGTACATAAGAATTCCAATCCGGTAAATCTTCGCCGAAATCCAGGTCCCTGCCAACACAGAAGCGACTAAGATCGCTACCGAAGCTAGAACCTGACTTACAGGCGGTTTGGTCAGCACAATCCTGGCGAACATCACCATAGGCGATGTAAAGGGAATGATGGATGTGGTCACCGCCAACGAGCTGTTAGGATTGAGGAAAGAAGCATAGGCGGCGAAAAAGCCCACCACAATCAACATCATAATGACGGATACTACCTGGCTCACTTCCTCCACCCGGGATACTAAAGCTCCCGCTGCCGCAAAAATGGAGGCGTAGAAGAAATAGCCCAAGACGAAGAAGAGGCCAAACCATAAGATGTAAGAAAGGGGGACGGTGCTGAGGGGTCCAACCACACCGAGGAGGTCATTCATTATACCGCTTTTGGTTACGGTAGAAACCACAAGGCCTGTACTGATCCAGATTACAAACTGCACCAGCCCCAAGGCACCCACACCAATGATTTTACCCAGCATCAATTCAGTGGGCTTGACGCAGGAGACCATCACTTCCATTATCCGCGAGCTCTTTTCTTCCGCCACACCGGACGCAACCATGTTTCCGTATAGAATAAGTGCCATGTAAATCATAAACAGGAGGAAATAGGCGAGAACCATGGCCTGGGTCTGGGCCACCTCATCCACTTCTTCCCCATCTGAACCACTTGGGCTGATCTCCCGCACCTTGAGATCGACACGCCTAAACAGATCCACCATATCCTGCTCAGATAGTCCCAGGCGCTCCGCGTTCCTGCGGGTTACCGCCTGATTGATTATGCCTTCGATTTCGTCATTGACCATTATGTTAGAAACGTCCGGCGCAACCAGGGTGTACAGGGGCCCATCGATTAAGAGCAGACCAGTAAGGGCTTCATCCAATACCCGCTGGTACAGTTCCGTTTCGGAGGCCCCTTCCGCGGGCAAAATGCTTACGTTCTCCCTTGTGGCTGCAACCTCTAGTAAATAGGGTACAATACTGGCCTCAGTTGGCTGCTCGTAAACATACAGATCAATTCTCTTGGGAGCCATACCGGAAAAGACCTGGTCCAGGAGGGGCGGAATAAAGGTCAGCCCCGCAATCACAAGCACCCCGATCAAGGTGTTTATGATGTAGGCAGTGCCCTTTACCCTGGATGTCAAATCACGTTTTACTAAGACCGGGATCATTTTCGTACACCCACACCGACCTTC
>LSQX01376475.1_pt1 | contig 12003 bp, 8 predicted proteins | sample 654561 | NCBI WGS metagenome assembly LSQX01 (sample SAMN04489861, study PRJNA283612) | anaerobic digester metagenome | isolation source: 4 biogas reactors fed with cattle manure at either 37C or 55C with and... | place: Denmark: Kongens Lyngby | collected 2014 | reverse complement strand
ATGTGGGGCAGGTCCGTGACTGCGCACGCACGCTCGTGAACGGCCAGGAGGTCGCCATACGCCTCTGGGCGCCGTTCGAAGTGGATATCACCGAAGAGCTGCGTCCAGGAGAGAACCATATAGCCATCGAGGTAGCTGGCACACTGGCCAACCTGTACGACAAAGCTACGGATCCGGCTGGTCTTCCGGGCCCGGCGAAGCTCTGGGTCATCGGTTAGTGAACAGCTTAGCCCCCGACAGGGGAACAGTCGCCTTTTCCGCCGGTTTTCTGACTACTGGACGAAGTGAGCAGGCCATGTAGATTGGCGGCGGAATGTACTCGCGGTAGATGCGGTGGCCGATGTTTACGTGCTGTAAGAGCTACTGACGAACTGCAAATCTGTACTGTCTCAACTGTCGACTCGATGGCAGGAGGCGGGTCATCCTGGATGTGGGGCAGGTCCGTGACTGCGCGCGTACGTTCGTGAACGGCCAGGAGGTCGCCATACGCCTCTGGGCGCCGTTCGAAGTGGACATCACCGAAGAACTGCGTCCAGGAGAAAACCATATAGCCATCGAGGTGGCTGGCACACTGACCAATCTGTACGACAAAGCTACGCATCCGGCTAGCCTTCCGGGCCCGGCGAAGTTCTGGGTCATCGGTTAGTGAACAGCTTAGCCTCCCGACAGGGAACAGCCGCCTTTTCCGCCGGTTTTCTGACTATTGGACGAAGTGAGCAGGCCATGTAGATTGGCGGCGAAATGTACTCGCGATGGATGCGGTGGCCGGTGTGTACGTGCTGTGAGAGCTACTGACAACTCTTGCGGAGGTAGCGCATATGGAACCGACTGGCGTCACCCTTGCAGATGGCCGCATGGCAGTTGTCCGGCACATCGAGGCTGATGACTATGAGCGTGTCTTGCACTACTTCGACGGCCTGGGAGAGCTGACACGCAAGTACTTTTGCCCTCACCCCTTCGACGAAAAGCACGCCCGCATGATCGTCGAGACCTCCAATCGTACCGACACCGTTCGCCTTGGCGCCTTCGCTGACAGCGCTCAGAGGCCGCTGGTCGGTTACTTTTACTACGAACCCTCTGAGACCATGGCCTATCCGCATGTAGGCTGTGGCATTGTGGACACGTTTCATGGACAGGGTCTCGGCAAAACCCTCATGAGCGTCCTGGTTGCTGAAGCGCGCCGCAACGATATGCCCGGGCTGTGGCTGTGTGTGGACAAGCCCAACTACCGTGCGTTGCGTGTGTACTCGAAGGCTGGATATCGCATCATCGGGGGCACCCGGCGGCCCTCACACTACGACATGGTACTCGATTTCGCTGCTGAGCAGTCGCCGTTCAAGTACCGCTGTCTGTACCTGCATTCGATTGACTGGAAACTGACCAATCTCACGGCTGATACCTGGACTTTTGAGCAGTGGCGTGAGTACCTGAACCTGATGCAGGGTGCCGGAGCGAACATGCTCAAACTATTCATCTGGCCTACCCAGTACTATCACCCTGACTACCCACAGACGCATCTCAATCAGTGGCGCTACGACGTATACCGGCAGGTTCTGACCTATGCGCGCACGCTGTGTTTGGAGACCCACATCGGCATCGCGGCCAACGGAGTGCCGCCATCGGTGTGGCTCAGTCATCCGGACAAGCGTGCAGAGGGCGTCCGCCATCAGGGGATAGGGCTGTGCTGGCAGCGTGGCAAGCAGCAGGTTCTGGACATGGCCGCAAGCGTCGTGGACTACTTCGCCGATGTCGCAGACGGCTTCGTCATCTGGCACGCCGCTTCTGAGCTGTGCACTTGCCGCCAGTGTGCCGATTACGCCCCTGTGATGCGCGATATGATGCGCAGCTATGGAGAGCTTGTGGGCGAGCGGGCGCAAGTGCGTCACTGCGCATGGCATACCGGCGTCTCGGCAGGTCAGACGGAGGCTACCATATCACGCATGCAGAGCATCCGAAACGAGATCCTATCAGGCATGAGGCGGGGCGACTGGACACTGATCCATGACTGGGATGAGGAGAGCCTTCGAGTCGCCAGAGAGCACGGTCTGGAAGCCATCAGTTTCGCCTTTTTCATGGACCCGGAGAGCGGCAACGAAGCCAACAGCATCCTGCCGCGGACCGGTTTTGCGCAGATTGAGCAAGCGGTGCGGGAGGCTACGGGCCGGGACGCAGGAATGCTCAGCTATCGGCTCACGCCGTTCACCCGACTACACCAGGACTGGCTGTTTTTCCGCAAGCAGCTTCATCCCGACATGTCCCGCGAGCAGGCACTCGGCAGCCTGGCCGACTTCATCGGGGTAGGCGAAGAATTCGTCGAGGCACTTCAGGCACTGGATCAGTGGTGGGCCGGTGAGGAAGCGGGCAGCTACGACATGAACACGCTATGCAGGGCCGCCGAGATCATCCGCAGCCTGGCCCAGCAGCGGCCCGACTATCTGGTGCACCTGTCGGAGGCTACCGACATACTGCTACTGATTGCGCAGGCCGGGCAGAGCAACGGTTGGCAGGTCACTGAGGAGTTGGTCGAGGCAGTGCAGCGTCGCATGGAGCAGGGCCCCACGTTCACCAGCTTCACTCATGAACAGTTGTGGGATCACCGCGCCAGGCTGCTCATCAATACACGCCTGGAGTGGTGGATGAAGGCCATACGTCCCATCGCCGTCGCGCAGGTATAGATGCCGCGCCCCACTGATTTCAGGTTGACCCGGCGCCTGCAGGTTGCCTGGCACCGTGCAGATGAAGAGCAGTAGCTGGCCGTCATGAGATGTAGGCACCGTCGTATCGTCTCTCGACTTGATAGAGTTGCCATGTTGCCGTGAGTGGGTATGTCTGCGGCATGGATGCTGATTGCGGTTTCGATGTGACAGCAAAAATACGCTCCGGCGTGGGAGATCCCCACTGCCGGAGCGTGTACTATCTCTGCCTTTGTCTTTCGTGTTCTAGTTCTCTCGCTGCGGGCGGACTGCCTCCACAGCAGGGCTGATCGAACGCTGGGTCAGCGAGCCCCGGAAGGGGCCAAAGACACCGTAACGCCAGGCGATTGTAGCTGGACGTAGCTGTGTGACGAGCTCTGTCGGGACCGCAGTCTGAGCCAGCAGCTTGCCATCTCGATATATTTCCATGCGGTTCTTACGCAGCACCAGACGCAACTGCGTCGGTCCTGATACCGGCGCAATGCTGGCCGCCAGGTTCCCGGGCAGGTGCAGGCGGTAGAACTGTCCATACTCATCGAACACTTCATCGGTCAGGAAGCTGAGACGTGTGTCGCGGGCGGATGCGCCCTTGGCCGAAGTGGACAGTATCATATCGGGGCCGACAGATGCCATTCCCGTGATGCGCTGACCCCAAGTGTTGAATACTATCTCCTCACCAGTAGCTTTGGTGTACGCCACTATGTCCTCTTCGTACGGGTGCCCGAACTCTGCAGTCAACTCGGGTTGACTGAACATGCGCTGTACAAAGCTCCACTGCCCGGTATCGGCATCGAGACGCCACAGTTCAGCCCATGGCCACACGCCGACATACAGCTCTCCACGGTAGATTCCGGCGGTCTGACATTCGCGGGAGTAGCCCGCCACACCCTCCATCACAGGAGGCGCATCCGGCAGATGGGTGAGGCTGTAGCCATCGTACTCGATGAGATTGCCGGTGGGGTACTGGCCTGTGAGCAGGCGTCCGTAGTAGTTGACCATGGTATATACTTGGTAGCTGACTCCACGCAGAGAAGGTCGTACGACTTTCCAGGCAGTCCCATCGAAGGCATAGAAGCCGCCGAGGTTGGAACAAGTCACTACTTCCTTGCGCAACTGGCCGAACGCAAATGGCGTCTCGCCGCTATATTTCAGGCGCAGAGTCTTGGCCTCGGACAGGTCAATCGGCGTCTGTTGCGATGGTGTCCAGGGGCAAGCGTAGAGCGAAGTCCGGCCTTCTTCTTCGGCGCCTGGGCGTGTGCAGTAGAAAATTAGGTGGCCGTGGGAATAGTAGAAGCAGTAGTACTGACCTGCTTCGGGAGCTGCCAGTATCTGTTTCCCTTTGTGGTATGCCCCGGTACGATCAAATACTAGCAGGCCATCGGCTACCCACATGACGCCATCGCCAAAGCCTAGTTTTTCGGGGTCTATGATTTCGTCGGCCTGCCACAGCCCCATCTTCGTGTCGAAATACTGGAATGGCCGACCTGCGGCGAGGCTCCAAGCGTAGGCCTTGTCATTCAGGTCGAACATGTACGCCCCGCCTATGTCGTCATTCATCCTGCCGATTGGCTCTACGGCGTACTGATCACCGTCCGTTTCGGGCCGGATATAGAATTGGAGGTTGTAGCGGTCATTGCGGTAGCGTGTGTTGTACACTGACGCGAAACCCGCGCCTATGATGACACGCCCGCTTTCATCTTTGACCTCGAAGAGCGAGCCGAAGTCCTGGCCAACATCCTGCCCCAGGTCCATCTTCATTTCGGCTTCGAAGACTATATCGGCATCTTTGGATGCTCCACATGCCGCGCCAGTCCATGAAAGTAGTGCGATGACGATGGCTGCTAGTATCCACACCGAAAACAGATTTGTGGGGCCATCAGCAATACACAGACGATACCAAGACATTTGAGCTACCTCATCTTTTATTTGTATTTTGTATTCACGCCTGCGGATCTCGATAAGCGTTTATGATGCATAGCACTTGCCTGAAAACTGCAGGCTTATCTGTTGCAGTGGCGCTCTTTCGGCGTCACACAAACTCTATTTTACTACGTCTGGTGCTGTGTTGACCACCGCCTCTATCGTTGGACTAACTGACTGCTGGGCCAGAGAGCCTTGGAAGGGCCCGTAGACACCATATCGCCACGTGATTGTGTCTGGATGCAACCCCTTCAGCAACTCAGTTGGAACCGGTGTCTGTGCCAACAGTGTGTCGTCCTGATGGATTTCCATGCTGTTCGATCGAACAATCAGCTGCAGTTTGGTGAGGCCTGCGGTCGGGTTGATGCTGGCGCTGAGGTTGCCCGGCAGGTTCAGCTGGTACACCTGCCCGAACGCATTGAAGACTTCATCTGTCACAAAGCTGAGCCGTTCATCACGTGCAAAAGGCGCCTTTGAGGAGGTCGACAACATCAAGTCGGTCCCTGCAGGCGCCATTGCAGTTACCCGCTGTCCCCAGTTGTTCACCACCATTTCTTCGCCGGTAGCATTGTTGAAGGCGATGAGATCTTCTTCATATGGGTGTACATACTGGTCGGTAAGCGGTGGGTTGGTGAACAGCCGCTGTACGAAATGCCACTCGGAGGTGTCGGCGTCATATCGCCATACCTCTCCCCATGGCCACACTCCCACATATAGCTCGCCGCCGTAAATCATCGCGCTTTGAGCCTCACGTGCGCGGTCTGATACGCCTGCCATCACCGGAGGTTCATCGGCGAGATGGGTGAGCTCGTGGCCGTCGTATTCTATAAGATTACCGGTCGGGTATTGGCCCATGAGCATCCGGTCATAGTAGTTGATCATGGTGTAAATCTGGTAGCTCACTCCACGCTGAGATGGCCTGACGACTTTCCATGCAGTTCCATCGAAAGCGTAAAAGCCTCCGATGTTGGAGCAAGTCACCGTCTCATTGCGCAACTGGCCGAACGCGAACGGAGTTTCTCCGCTATATGTCAGGGGCAAGGTCTTAGCCTCGGACAAGTCAATCGGCTCTTCCCGGTCGGGCGTCCATGGGCATGCGTACAGAGTAGTGCGCCCTTCAGGCTCGGTTCCTGGGCGGGTATGGTAGAAAAACAGATGACCGCCAGCGTAGTAGAAGGAGTAGTAGCGACCTTCTTCTGGCGGTGACAGTATCTGCCGGCCTTTGTATGTTGCGGTACTTTCTGTGAACACCAGGAGACCGTCACCGATACGTGTCGCTCCATCTCCGAAGTATTGCTTCTCCGTGTCGATGAAGTTGTCGGTTTCCCAAGTTTGGGCCGCCGGATCCCATCGTGCGTACGGGCGGCCGCTGTTGCCACTGCCGGCATACACCTGCCCATCTAGGTCAAACAGCCATGAACCGCTCGTTTCGTTATCAGGTTTGCCCGTTGTCTCTATCGTCAAGTGCTCTTGATTGGCAGCGGGGCGGACGTAGAATTGCAGACTGTGACGGTTGTTTTGGTGTCGGCTGTTATAAACGCCCGGGAAACCTGCACCGATGATGACCCGGCCATCTTTGTCCTTCACTTCGAACAGCGAACCGAAGTTTTGTCCCAGGTCCGGGCTTAAATCTACTATCGCCTCGGCTTCAAAAATTATCTTAGCTTCATCCGAGATGCCTTGGCACGCACCCAGCAACAAAATAGCGGGTGTGGCCAAAGCGGCAACAGTCCATGAGCAAAGCAGACTTCCGGTACAGTTAGTGAGACAAGTGCGCCACCATGACATAACTGACATCTCCATTCTCTCAGATGCAGTTCTGATGTTTATTGGGTAGTTCTATATCAACTCCGACATTAACACGGGCGTGCCGCCTCGCTTGACCGATTCGTAGCCAGCGATGGATACGGCCAGACTGCTGACACCCTCTGCATACGGCACACTGGTTTCGGTGCTACCAGCGATAAGCTGGTCGTAAAGCTCATACAGCACGTACGCATTGTAGCCCTCAGCGGCTTTCATTTCGCCCTCTTCGTCGCCGATCCAGTGGGCATTTCCACCATCGATAGTCACCAACAGTCCATCAGCGACCACCTTGAAGCCGACGTCCCACGTACCCTGAGGCACCAGAGAGCAACTGAGAGTGCCCAGGGCACCGCTCTCATACTGCATCACCAGCGCGGTTACGTCCGGGATGTCGAATTCTTCGGCCCACAATCGCATCCCGTCAGGCTCGTAGCCTTCTGGCATATCGGTCCAGTCGCGGACTGTCGCAGTCTGGCCCGAAACGCTGGCCACCTCGCCGGCCAGGAAGCGTCCCAGATCGAGCATGTGGGTGGCTTGTTCGATGAGTTGTCCACCCCCCTTTTGCATGTACGGCCACCATGTGGGAGGTGGCAAACCGGGCATGTAGTAGTGTGCCTGCACCATGGCGATGTTGCGCGTCGAAAGCAGCCGGCGGACCTCTATCAGCGCCTCGGAGAAACGAAACATGTAGCCGACTTGAGTAGCGATGCCTGCCCGGTCCACGGCAGCCTGCACACGGTGCGCCATCGGCATGTCAATCGCGACCGGTTTCTCAACGAAAAAGTGAATACCGCGTTGTGCCGCTTCCTCTTCGATCTCCCCATGCACAAACGGAGGTGTGCAGATGACCACGGCGTCTGGCTTCTGCTGGTCGTACAGCTCCCGAAAATCCTGGTAAGCGCTGCCTCCGTACTGCTCGGCGGCAGCTTGCGCCCGCTCAACTGCCACATCCGCATATCCGACCATCGCGATGTCATCACGCCTGGCGGTGTTCTCCAGATGGCGGGCTGCGATACCGCCGAGACCGACAAATCCAACTCTGAGTGACATAGTTGTTTTCTCCCTGAGACAGCGTACTATGGTGGGGATCTGGAGCATTTTTGGGCAGCCATCAACGGTTCGCCATCGGATCATTTTCACCTTCCCCACACGCAAACGTAATTGGGGCAGGTGCACCTGCGCGAAACGGCGAAAAGCGTGGCACAGTCCTGGAGTACGATGGTGCGCAGCAGTATCGGAGGAGGCCTCAGATGGCGCAGTGGCGTCTGCTCGATGAACGGGATATGGAGCCGTTATCTCAGGCTGTCTGTGAGGTGTTGGAGCGCGTCGGTGTGCTGTGCCAGAACGCCGACACACTGGCAGCGCTCGAGGCTATGGGGGCACGAGTGGACCATGAAGCGCAGCGAGCACGCTTTCCGATAGCGCTGACGCTGGACTTCATACAGAGTCTTCGAGATGCCGCAGGGTTGGATGCTGATAGTGTGACCGCTGATACGCCCGAAGATATGCGGCGCACACAGCAGAGGCCGTTCGTGTCTCCGGACTTGCCCACACTTGGCACACAGGTGGCGCAGTTTTACTACGACTGGCCAAGTCGCAGCGCCCGCCCGGGCAATCGCGAGGATTTCATCACCCTGGTGAAGCTGGCAGATGTGCTGCACCCTGATGTTGGCGCAGGTCATGCGTTGTTGCTGACGGAGACGCACCCGCTTTTGGAGCCCCTGGAAGCAGCTCTCCTGCTTGCGGAGTACTCATCCAATCCGGGCCCGGCGTTTGCCTGGAACGTGGCCCAGACAGACTATCTGGAGGAGATGGGGCAGATACTGGGCATCGAAGAGTGGTACACATGGGGCTCGAACTGTTTCGCACACCCGCTGCGTTTCGACAGGGACGTGGTTGACAAGTACTATCGTCGGACGCTGGAGGGTGACCCAGCAGGCATGAACGCCATGCCAATCGCCGCCTTCACCACGCCTGCCACCGTCGAAGGTTTCGTTGTGGTAGCAGCCGCCGAGCATGTGGCTGCATGGATGACCGCACGTGCGATAAACCCTGACGTGTCCTTGCTAGGGTCGCTATGGGCGGGCACTATAGACATGCGTACAGGCGGTGTCAGCTACTGTGCTTTTGACGCTATGCACCGAGCCTTCGCCGTCGTAGAGTTCCTGGAGCGGTGGTGCGGTGTCTCGGTATCGGTGGGCGGTGGCGAGTACTGCTCCGCGAAGGTGCCGGGGATGCAAGCAGCACTTGAGAAAGCATACAAGGCTATGACCATAGCGGCCTTCACCGGACACCACCCCGTCATTGGCCAGGGTATGCTAGATAACGGCAAGATGCTGGCGCCGGTGCAGTTGCTGCTGGAGCGGGACCTGGCCACAGGGGTTCAGCATTTCGCCCGGCCAGTGGAGTCGACGCACGAAAACATCGGCCTATCCGGTGTCTTCGAAGTGGACCTCGGCCTGGAGACAAATCACCTGATCAGTGACCACACCCTCCACCATTTTCGCCAGGCGTTGTGGCTGCCGGAGTTCATCCACCGTTCGGGCTTCGAAGGATACGAGCAGGAGACGGCCATGCTAGACTGCATCCAACAGCGCATGGAAGAGTTGCTAGCTCAGTATCACAAGCCAGAGGGGCGAGAGAGGCAGCTAGCACAAATGCGAGAGGTCGTTGAGCGCGCGCGCGTGGAGTTGCCTGGCCGGAAGACAAAGGCATGATGGAGGACAGGCAAATGGGCCTCATAGCTACGGCTTTTGCGGGGGCACCTTTACTCTACATAGAGGTGGCTTCTGCGAGGCGGGTAAGAGGCGGTCATGCCAGCTCAGTCGCGTAGTTTCGCCAGACACACACTGTCTCACATTGCCTGCATTACCGGTGCAGGCAATGTGAGGCAGGTAGTAGCCGGCCGCGCTCCGAAGGGATGGTTGGTCACAGCGGTTGCGTGTTGTGGCGACAGACATGCCAGCACATGGAGCTGCCGGTTCGAGTTTCATCGGCGGCGTGTCAGGCCCACTACAGACGGGCCGCGGCGACAGCCTCCCAGGATATGTCTGACCTGCCGCAAGGCCAGCCTCCGTGCGGTGCTATCGCATGATGTTTTTGGCGTGTCCGTCAGCGAACAGCACGTTCGCCCCGCCCGTATGCCAGCTCTCGGAGAAATCGCTCACGAGTGGACACTCGGAGTTTTCCATGTTCCAGGGCCGATCCATGCGCTGCATGGGCATGCCGATGTTGAGCATACCCAGCGCATAGTCATAGCTGGTTCCTTCTCCGCCCTGGCTAACGGGCATCCACTTGTCGTCTACGTCAGAAGGGCAACGGAAGATTTTGGTGCTGCGAGCGTGGCTGCTTAGTACCTCCGCAATGCCGGGCCCCCCCTGCTCACTTGGGCGGTTGTTGGCCAGCGGTAGGAACTCGCCCCAGTCAGCCCCGTACAGCTTTAGCGCCATACCTATCTGTTTGAGATTGGAAAGACAATTAGCATCGCGGGCTTTGGCCCTCGCTGAAGCGAAGGCTGGAAAAAGCATCGCCGCCAGCAGTGCGATGATTGCGATAACTGTCAACAGTTCGACCAACGTAAAACCATGTTGGCGCACGTGCATCCGCTTCGGCAAACCTGTCATCCGTTTCTCCCTTCACCTGCCCATGATCTGGGCTGCCACCTGCAACAACGGCATGATTTCTCGCCGTTGCTCCATGCTTAGTGTGTTGGCATACTTCAGGAACCGGTCCATAACGTCACGCGCAATGCGCGAAGAACGTATCTGTGCTCGCTGCTGGTCGGTCAGTTGATCGGTGCGTGCGACCGCCTCCTGTACGATTTCCGTACGCCGCTGAGGCTCTTCGTTCCAGAACGCCGCCATACCGGCAATCAATAGGCCGTCCAGAAGCTGGCCAACTTGCTGATTGCTCAACTGTTCCACATGAGCTATCAGGTATGCTCGCCGCCATTTGCAGCCCAGCTGTTCGGCGGCAAGGGACACGACTTCGTCCACTGCAGACTCATCGGCATTGACAGTCAACAGAGCCGCACTGTCATCCAGCTGCTGGAGAACGATGAAGCCGGAAGCTGTCGACAGCGCGGCGATAAACTCAGCCGCAGAAGCATCGCTCACTTGCAGCGTGATGGGATCAGTATAGCGCAGGCTTGCGGCAAAACGCAACGGGTCTGCCATAGCCCACTGTGCAGCGCGGTCAACCATGCTCTCGCCGGTCTCAATCGCTGTACTGGCACGCCACCCACCTATCGGTGGTTTGGCATCCGATTGGCGGTCTGTTGCGGCGTCGGCAACCTCTTCGACCATAGCTTCACGCTGCTCAGCAGTCATGCCTTCAAACTGCTGGCGGCGGGCCTCCATCACCATCCGTACCAGTGTGGTGAAGTCATACTCCTGGGCAGGCTGGTCTTCGGGTTCTAGCAGATAGACGCGCACCCAGGAACACAACGCGGGCTCGCATACGGCGTGAATCGCAGCCTCTAACTCGGCATCGCTGAGATCTATGTCGATTTTTTCAGCTGGCAGTTCACCCAGGTAGAACGTCACACCGGTTTGCTCTGAGATCTGGCGCAGTGCATCGGCGACGGCGATCTCGGTAGCAGTCAAGTTTACGTGCGGCAATTCGGGCGGCTGTGCCGTGGCGATACAGGCAATGACAGACAGGCAGACACAGAAAGCGGGAAGCTGCAGGCGTTTATGCATGTGCATTATGGGCCCCCTTGGGACGGCATCTAGACAAGTGTGTCATATGTCCTATGTCATGCATCATACATATCATGCTACTGTGACGCTTCCAGCCGTGAATTGGTTCCAACTATGATTTATAACCGTTGGATTAAGCTCATCCTGTCTACAGAAGATACAAGCTTCGATTACTATCGGTCCGCCATCCTCAGGTCATCGGCGCACAGATGCTGGCGATTGGATCACCTAGTCGCCAGATACCAGGCTCGCGGTGTCGCGGGCGATGAGCAGCTCTTCATCGGTTGGTATCACATAGACTCGTACTGACGTTTCCGGACGGGAGATATCAACTCCATCCGGCTGCGAAGTCACTGTGTTGTTACTGTCTTCATCTATATTGATACCCAAATACGCCATGTTTTCAACGCATTTCGCACGAATTGGCGAGGAATTTTCGCCGATACCGGCAGTAAACACTACTGCGTGCAAGCCCCCGAGTGCCGCTGAGTATGCTCCGATATACTTTTTGACCCGATAGCAGAACAGTTCGATAGCCGCCGCAGCACGTTCGTTGCCTTCTTCAGCTGCCACCAGCAAGTCGCGCATGTCAGAGCTTACGCCCGAGACGCCCAGTAAGCCGCACTCCTTGTTCAGCATCGCATCGGCCTCAGCGGGGGTCATGCCGAACTTGTCGTGTAGCATCGGGACGATAGCCGGGTCAAGATCGCCGCAACGAGTGCCCATCAGCAGCCCTTCCAGCGGAGTGAGGCCCATGGTGGTATCCACACTTTTGCCGCCGTTGACCGCGCTCATGCTGCAGCCGATGCCAAGGTGCACCGTGACTACGTACTGCTCGTCGGCGGCAACACCAGCCTCAGTGAGTAGCCGACCGGCTACGAGCT
>LSQX01177598.1_pt1 | contig 12003 bp, 7 predicted proteins | sample 654561 | NCBI WGS metagenome assembly LSQX01 (sample SAMN04489861, study PRJNA283612) | anaerobic digester metagenome | isolation source: 4 biogas reactors fed with cattle manure at either 37C or 55C with and... | place: Denmark: Kongens Lyngby | collected 2014 | reverse complement strand
TGCCGCAGCCGGGCGGGCCGTAGAAGATGCTGCTGGTCAGCTTGTCCGCCAGGATGGCGCGGCGCAGCAGCTTGCCCGGCCCAACAATGTGCTTCTGGCCGATGAACTCATCCAGCGTGCGTGGACGCATCCTGTCCGCCAACGGCTGGTTGGCGGTGTTGTTATAGTCAAATAACGTCATGTTCTTCCTTCATATTAATGAGCAGGCCTTTGCCATCCCCGCTCCAGCGCCATTGGTGCGGCAGGTCGTTCAAAGCGCACAGCATGTGCAGCACGGCAATGCCGTAGTTGATGCCGCCAAAGCCGCGGCCGCTCAAGCGCATGGTGTTGCCCGAATAGGAGAAACGCCAGGGCTGCGCGTTGATGGCCGACGGGGCCTGGCGCGCGGCTTCCGCTGCCTGAAATGCCCAGTTGGGCCAATCCGCGGGGTCATCCAGGCACAATTCTTTCAGGGGTTTGCGCTTTCTGTCTCCAGCGCTTTGCGGGGCGGGATGTCCAAAGGGGATTACGGCGGCAACCTTTTCGCGGCCAACCAGGGGGATATCGATCGCCGAGCGGCGAAAGTTGCCGGATACCCAGCAGCTGCCCAGGCCCAGGCTGGTCATCTCCAGCACCAAAGCCTGACCGGTGATGCCCGCGTGCAGCGCCGCATGCTGCACCGCAGGGTCAATGATGACGGCCGCATATTGGGCCGCGTATTCGATGCGCGGCACGAAGGGAATGGGGAAGAAGAGGCGGTTGCAATCGCACTCGGATAACACAAGCCGCACGCCCGGCAGACCGGCGCGCGCAGCGGTGTAGTCCAATGCACTTTTTTGCGTCATGTCAGCCGGTGCGCTGAAACTGCGGCAACTGAAGCGATGCGGAATCGCTTCTTGCCAGCGCTTGCGCTGCGCGCTTGAAAAAAAACCTTCCCAGGCGCAGGTTGACATGGATTTCCCCCCTTGCATGCCATCAAGTGTAGCATGAAGGGGGGATGAATTCAAGGAAGTTTAGGGGGCTGTGGCCTGTGCTTTTCGGCTGCCCAGCGCGTCCATCGAACGCTCTTCACGGAACTGGGTGGTGTACAGCTGATAATACTGTCCGCGGGCGGCAATCAGCTCATTGTGGGTGCCGGATTCAGTAATCTGCCCATCGTCAATCACCAGAATGCGATCCGAATTGCGGATGGTGGACAGCCGGTGGGCAATGATAAAGCTGGTGCGCCCGGCCAGTGTGCGTTCGATGGCGTGCTGTATCATCATCTCGGTCTCGGTATCCACCGACGAGGTGGCCTCGTCCAGCACAAAGATATGAGGGTCGTGGATGATGGCGCGGGCGAAAGAGATCAGCTGTTTTTCGCCGGTGGACAGGCGGCTGCCGCCCTCGCCCACTTCAGAATTGTAGCCCTTGTCCATCTTTTGGATGAAGGTGTCGGCGTTCACCAGCTTCGCGGCTTTGATGGCCTCCTCCTCCGTGGCGTCCGGGTCGGCGTAGCGCAAATTGTCCATCACGGTGCCGGAGAACAGGTGCGGCTCCTGCAGCACATAGCCCAGGTCCGACTGCAGCCACAGCTGGCTGCGCTCCCTGTAATCCTTGCCGTCAATCAGGATGCTGCCCTGGGTGGGCTCGTAAAAGCGGCACAGGAGGTTGACGATGGTGGATTTGCCGGCGCCGGTGGGGCCCACGATGGCGATGGTTTCCCCGGGGGCCACCTTGAGGTTGAAGTTCTTGAGGACCTCCTCGCCATCCTTGTACTTGAAGGTCACATCTCGGAATTCCACTTCCCCGACGATTTTTTCCCAGTTTTCGGTCTTGGGGTGGAAGTTGTCACCGTATTTGGCGATGACCTCCTCCGTGTCCTTGATGTCGCTTTCCGTTTCCAGCAGGCTGACCACGCGCTCGGCCGCGGCTTGGATGCGCTGCATCTCGGCGAAGGTGCCGGCGATGTCCCGGATGGGGTTAAAAAACTGCACGGAGTAGTTCACAAAGGCGGTCAGCGTGCCCAGGGTGAGGGCGCCTGACAGCACGCGGCTGGCCCCCTCGCCCAACACAAAGGCGGAGGCCAGGGAGGAGATGGCGATCACCAGCGGCAAAAACAGGCTGGACAGGGTGGCGGCGCGCACTGCGTTGCGGCGCATGGTCAGGCTCAACTCCTTGAACTCCGCCGTGTTTTGTTCTTCGCGCACCAGGGTCTTGGTGGTCTTGGCGCCCATGATGCCCTCGTTGAAGCTGCCGGTGATGCGGGAGTTGATCTTGCGCACCTCGCGCTGGGCCTTCAGGATGCGCTTCTGGAACCAGATGGTGATCACCACCAGGACGGGCACCACGGCGATGACAATCAGGGCCAGCTGCCAGTTGATGATCAGCATGGCGGTGGTGACGGACACCAGGAAGAAGCTGGCCCAGACCAGGTCCACCAGGCCCCAGCCAAAGGCCTCGGACAGGTTGCTGGTGTCGCTGGTCAGCCTGCTCATCAAATAGCCCACGCTGGTGCGGTCGTAGTAGGAAAAGGGCAGTTCCTGCAGTTTCTTGAAGCCCTTCTGCCGCATGTCATAGGCCACGCGGTGCTCCACCCTGCCTGCAACTAGGATGAACAGGAAGATGACGATGACCTGCAGGATGATGAGGGCCAGGTACAAAAGGGCGAAGGGCCACAGGGAGGCGGCGTCCGCGCCCGACAGGATGTAGTTGTCAATCGCGTGGCGGGTGAGCAGCGGGAAGAAGACGTCGGTGATGGCCATGATGGCCATCATGGCGGCCACAAAGCCCATCGCCTTCCAGTGCTTCCGCATGTGGACGAACAGCTTTTTAAACAAAAGCGGGTCAAACTTTTTGGTATAGTCCTGTTCTTCGATAAAACTCATGTCACTCATAGGGCCTCCGGGGTGGTCGCCTGGGCGACAAATTCGTCTTCCAGGCCGGATTGAATCTGGTTGATGCGCTGGTACAGCCCGGGCCGCGCGATGAGCTCCTCATGGCTGCCCTGGTCGGTGATTTTGCCGTCTTCCAGCACGAATATCTTGTCCGCCTGGCTCAAGGTCAGTATGCGGTGGCTGATGATGATGGTGGTGATGTCACGGCTGCGCCGGCGGAGGGCTTCGCGGATGCGGGCGTCCGTCTGCGTGTCCACCGCGGACAGGGAGTCGTCAAAAATCAGCACATCGTTGTCCTTCAGCAGCGTTCTTGCGATGGCGGCGCGCTGCTTCTGGCCGCCGGACAGGGTGACGCCGCGCTCACCCACCATGGTCTGCCAGCCCTTTTCGCTCTCTTCAATGAAGTCCTTGGCCTGGGCGTCCTGGGCGGCCAATTCAATCTGCTCTTTGGTTTTGTCCGGCGCTGCCATGCGCAGGTTGTCATAGATGGTTTTGGAGTAGAGGAAGGGCTCCTGCAGCACCAGGCCCACGCGGGCGCGCAGGTGCTTGCGCTTGACGGTGGCGATGTCCTCGCCGGAGATGGTGATGGTGCCGCGGGTCACCGGGTACAGCCGCTGCAGCAGCAGCGCAATGGTGGATTTGCCCGAACCCGTCGCGCCCAGGAAGGCCACGGTCTGCCCGGCCTTGATGGTGAAGGACAGGTCCTTTAACACCTCGCCGCCCTCGTCATACTGGAAGCTTACCTTGTCAAACACGATGTCGCCGTTCAAATTGGGGGTGATGGCGCCGTCGATGTCCTTTTCTTCCTTTTGGCGCAGGATCTCGTCAATGCGCTCCAGGGACACCATGGTGCGCCCGCCCTGGGAGAGGATGCGGCCCAGGTTCCTGACCGGCCAGATCAGCATGCTGATGTAGCTGGTGAACACCACCACATCGCCGATGCTGATGTTGCCCGCCCGCGCTTCCATCAATGACACCAGCAGGGTCAGCAGGGACTGCACCATGCCCATCAGGTCGCCGGAGGACCAGTAGATGGCGTCCAGCCAGGTCAGCTTCATGAACTTGTCGCGGTTTTCGCGGTTGGCGGCCTCGTATTTTTCAATCTCGCGCTGGGCTTGGCCAAAGGCGCGCACAACGCGCACGCCGGTCAGGTTTTCCTGCAGCACGGTGGTCAGCTTGCCCTCGGCCTCGTCCGCCGTGCGGAAGGCCTTGATGATGAGTTTGAAAAACTGCCAGGCAAACAGGAACAGCACCGGCATGATAATCAGGCTGATCATGGTGATTTTGATGGAAATGGGGATCAGCAGCGCCAGCGCGATGCCCACCATCATCACAGCGTCCACGATGCTTAACAGCTGCATGGACAGGAAGCGGCGCACCGTGTCCACGTCCGAGGTGCAGCGCTGCACCAGGTCGCCGGTGGCGGCTTTGGAGTGGTAGGAGAAGGGCAGCTCCTGCAGGTGGGAGTACAGGTCATTGCGCAGCCGCCTTGCGGAGTTTTCGGCGCCGGTTGCCGTCCAACGGCCTTTTAGGAAGTTGAAAAAGCCGCTGAGCACGCTGATCAGGACCAATGCAAGGCCCGGAATCCACAGGTTTTGCCGCATGAATTCCCGCCCGCCCAGACCCTCTGTCCAGTTGTTTAAAAAGGCCGGCAGGCGGGAAGGCAGGCCCTGGAGGTAGTTGTCCAGCACCTCCGCCAGCACCGCGGGCGTGAAAAAGCCCAGGAAGACGCTGAAGATGCCAAGGATCGCCGCGCCCAGAAAATAGCGCAGGTTTTCTTTGAGCAGGCTGGCCATCAGCCTGTGGTTTCTTTTTTTCATAAAGCTCCTGTTGTGTTTGGACATAAAAACAGCTCCTGCATGTGCCATGCCGGAGCCGCCTTCAAGCGTGCCTGTGTTTTAGCGCAAGAAAAGCTGGCCGTGCCATGGCATTGGTTGCTTCGGGCTTACCCGGATCCAGTTCACCCTGATCATGTTGCGGCCTCCTTTCTTGATGTTCGTTGACAGTATAGGGGTTTCATCAATTCAAAGTCAAGCGGTTTTTGACGGAAATTGCTTGATTTGCTTGAATTTTTTTGGGAAGATGGGAGAGAAATCATTCCCTGACAGCCCGCGCTGTGGTATATTATGAATACATCAACCATCCATCAAATCGACCAGCAATCATAAGGAGAAGCATATGAAGCTTGCTGAAGCGCTTATTTTGCGCAAGGATGTGCAGAAACGGCTGTCCATTTTGGAGCGGCGGCTGCTGGATTCCGCCCGCGTGCAGGAGGGGGACCTGCCCTTTGAGGACCCGCAGGCGCTGCTCAAGGAGCTGGACGCGCTGTGTGCCCAGCTGGAGGACCTCATCACGCGCATCAACCACACCAACAGCGTAACGGTGCAGGAGGGTGAAACCATCACCCAGATGCTGTCCAGGCGCGATGTACTGGGCGAGAAAACCCGCATCATGCGCAACCTGGCCAACACGGCGTCCGACCTGGTCAACCGCGCGCGCCACACGGAAATCAGGATCGAGAGCACGGTGGACGTGGCCACCACGCGCCGCCAGGCGGATGAGCTGGCCAAGGAACTGCGCGAGCTGGACACGCGCATCCAGGGGCTGAACTGGACGACTGACTTGCGATAAAGCGATTTTGGTGTAGCAAACAGATGTGGGCGTGAAACGCACGTACGCGTGCAATCTGTGAATGCGACGGGAGCGTATCTTCTTATAACAGTTAACTCCCCGTACAGCGCACAGGTGCACATGGCAAAGTCATTGTTACGACCGCACGCCGGCTGTTTTGTGAGGGTGGGATGACAGGCCTCGCCTGGGGAGGTGGGGCCAATCAGCTTGATAAATATACTGAAACAACAGGGGAAAAGTCGGGCCGCGGCAGCGTTGGATGCTACCGCGGCCATCTTTCATCTGTTCGATGAACTGACCTCCGGGATGATTCCCGCCCTTGCGCTTCCATCCAATTTTGTATAAAATATCCACATCACAGATAAAGTTTGTTCCACCACGGCGCCATCATCCGCCTGCCCGTCCCATTGTCATAACAACAACAAACAGGAGGGTCCCATGCCTGACCACATCCACCTGCGCAAACTCGCGGCCTGCCTGCTGGCGCTGGCCCTGCTCGCTGCCGGCCTTCTTTCTGTTGTCAGCCTGTCCATGAGGGCGGAGGCCCTTGAGGAACCCCCTACACAGGAGGAAGCGGCATCCCCCTACGAACCGGTGTTTGACGGCGCGCAGCCGCCCCATCAGGTGTCCGCTTCCGGCACCGGGGTGCTGTGGCAAAGCGGCGGTTCGCAGCTTTCGCGCGCCCGCTCCACGGTGGAGGCCTTGAGCGTCGCTTATTTGACCTACCAGCCGGAGCCGCCGCTGGTGGTGGGCCAGGCGGTGCAGGTGAAGGTGTTCGCCCAGGGCGGCGATGGGGAGTACCGCTACAAGCTGGCGGTGTACTACAACGAGGACCCGGCCACGGAGTTTTACCGCTCGCAGGAATTCCTGCCCTTTTCCGCCAGCCCGGTTTTCAGCCTCACCTTTCCATCAGCCGGCGCCTACATCGTGCACGCCTACATCGAGGACAGCAGCGGCAACCGCCTGGTCTGGGGCGATGCCAAGCTGCTGGTGGTGAGCCCCGGAAAATACAGCAACCCCGAGAAGGTGGCGGAGAAAGTGGCCAGCCTGGCATCCCAGTGCAGGGCCGCCGCGGGCACGCCCTATGCCAAGGCCAAGTGGATGCACGACTGGCTGGTCAACAACGCGGACTATAGCCCCGAAGGCCAGTATGTCTACAAGCCCGAGGGCGTGCTGCTGCTGGGGCACGGGGTGTGTGACTGCTATTCCCAGGCCTATCAAATGCTCATGAACGCCGTGGGGGTTCCCTGCCTGTATGTCACCCACGACGCGGGCAACCATGCCTGGAACCTGGTCAAGCTGGGGGATTTCTGGTACCACGTGGACGTCACCCAGGATGACCCTCGGGGCAACGCCGGCCCCAATTACCGCTATTTCCTGGTTTCGGACGATTTCATGCGCCATGCCGACTTTACCCATTCCTACTGGAACGACAGCGCCGGCCAGGTGCCGCCCTGCCCCTACAACTGGGGTGAAGCGCCAGCAGTCGGCCCCACGCCCGCCCCCACCGCGCCGGTGAACACCCAGCCGGTCGGCTTTGAGGAAAACGGCATCCGATACACGGTGATGGACGGGGAAGCCTTTGTGGAGTCCCTGGTCTCCGGCAGCGCCGACGTGGTGATTCCCGCCGCTGTCAAGGGTTACGCCGTGCGCGGCATCCTGTCTGAAGCCTTGGGTTTTCGTTACATGAACAGCGTCAGCCTGCCAGAAGGCCTGCGCAGCATCGGCAGCGAAGCCTTCACCCAGTCCGTCCTGCCCACCGCGGTCCGCATCCCCGCCAGCGTCACCCACATTGGCCCGCAGGCCTTCTCGGGCATGGGCAGCACCCCCGGTTTCCAGGTCGCCGCAGGCAGCGCTTCCTTCGCCAGCCAGGGCGGGGTGCTCTTCAGCAAAGACATGAGCCGCATTCTGCAATACCCCGCCACGGCATCCGCCGCCAGCTACACCCTGCCGTCCACTGTGCGCACCATTGATGACGGCGCCTTTTCCTACAACTCCAGCCTCAAAGAGGTGCACAGTGCAAGCGCCGTGCTGGAGGGCACGGTGTATGGCTTCAGCGGCTCCGCCATCACGGTGTATGGCAAGGATGGCACCGCCCTGCAGGCGGACATCAAGCGCTACAGCAATTCCCCGGTCCAGTATGTGGTGACCGGGGGAGCGATGGATAAACAGCAATCGCAGGTCACCATCCTGGGCAGCCTGGACAAGGCCTATGACGGCAAGCCGGTGTCGTTGCCGGCTTACACCGCCACGGGCGACGGGCATGTGACGATAGCGTTTTATGAGCTGGTTGATTGGGGTGGCACAGTGATTGATTCCTGGCTGGTCACGCCGCCCATGGAGGAGGGCAGGTACAAGGCCGTGGTCACCCAGGCGGAAGGCCTTGCTTTTAAGGGCAGTGAAGCCAGCCTGGAGTTTCAAATCACAGGCCCTGCCCAGTCAGGCCTGAAGGGCGATGCCAACCTGGATGGCCGCGTGGGCATAGAGGACCTGGCCAGCATCATCGCCCACCTCGTGTTTCAAGGGGAGATTCGTTCCTTTGAAAACGCGGACACCAGCGGGAACGGCCTGTTGGAGATGGATGACCTGAAGACTGTGATTGAGATGGTTGTCAGTCAGTAGGTCTCAGAAATAAAATGAGCCGGATGCAAACTGCTCCGGCTCATTGATTTACTGTCATTCGGTAGATCGTTTCACCACTCAGATCCTAAAGCCCGCTTCACCGCGTTTTGGTGCGCGCTGTCCAGCTTGTTGGTGCCATGGGTCTTGGAGTTGGTGAAGTGGATGCAGAAATGCCCTTCGTAGTTGTTGTCCCGGATGCTCTCTTCCTCGTGCGGCATGGTGTTCATGGAGGCGGCGTAGACCTTGCCGTCATACTTCACCAGGATGGCGCGCCGCGCCCAGGAATAAGCCCCGCCGGCGATTTTCTTGAGCACCGCGGCGTCCTTTTTGGTCAGCGGCTCGGCATCCAGGTGGTTGTAGCCGCTCCAGCGCCGCGCGCTGAAGGTGAGCCCTGAGGACACATCCTTGACGGTGAAGCTGCTCCACTGCGGGATGGTGCCGCTGCCGCCCTTGAACCAATCCAGTTTGTTGACGGGGATGGTGTAGTTGGCGGCGTTCTTGCCAAACAGCTTTTTGATGGTGCTGTTGCCGGCGATGCCGTCAGCCTTCAGGCCGTAGGCGCGCTGGAACTTCTTGACGGCTTCGGTCGTCAGGTCCCCATAGGAGGAGTCGATGGAGGCCTTGTAGTAGCCCTTCAGCTTCAGGGCTTGCTGGAGGGCTTTCACATGCCGCCCGGAGTTGCCGGGCTTGGTGGTGTTGGGCACTTCAATCTTGCCGATGCTGGTGATGCCCTTCATGCCCGGGTCGTCTTTGGACGCGATGCTTTCGGCCCTGCCAAAGAGCTTCAGGATGGTCTGGCTGTTGGCGTCGCCCGTCATTTCCAGCTTGACGGCCTTCTGGTAGGCTTTGACGGCGTCCACTGTCATGTTGCCATAGATGCCGTCCACCCTGCCTTTGAGGTAGCCCTTGATCTGCAAGGCGCGCTGCAATTTTTCCACGTGGTCGCCCGAGCTGCCCTTGCGCGTGGCGCGGGGCGGCTCGCCCAGGCCTGAAATGGTGTTGATCTTGCTGTACTTGCTGGCGCTTTCTTCCTTGTCCTGTACGCCAAATGCCCGCAGGGCGGCGCTGGGCGCGTTGACCAGGCTGCGCATGATGTAGCCGGATTGTTTCTTGTATTCCACCTTGTAAAAATTGCCCGAGATGCCAAGCAAAGTGACCTTGGTGCCCTTGTCCAGCTGGTCATAAAAGATGCTGTCCGTGTTGGGCCTTGCGCGGAAGAAGACCTTGTCCTTGTTGAGGGTGCCGGTATAGGTCTCCGCAAGGCTTGTGCGCGGGCTGAGCGACAGCAATGTCACCGCCACCAGCGTTACAATCAGGCAGCGTCGCAGGTTTTTTCTCATGGTACCTCCTTGGGTTGGGTCGCGAATGGGGTTCTTGCGACCAAGATATTACAAAATTATTAAGATGTCAAGACAAAAATGATATAAATTATGAACAAATTCTTTTACTTCAGGTCCGCGAAACAGTGAATTTTCGTGGTTTTTACGCGGGAAATATGCTACAATTGCCTGGCGGGCAATGCCTGTAGTTTTTTGTGTCAATGAGGTTGTTACATGTACGACGTAGTGGTTATCGGAGCAGGGGTCATCGGCTGTGCCATCGCGCACCGCCTGGCGCAGTACCAGGGGAGTGTCGCGGTGGTGGACCGTGCCAATGACGTCAGCGAGGGGGCCAGCAAGGCCAACAGCGGCATCGTCCACGCGGGCTATGACGCCAAAGCGGGCACTGAAAAGGCGCGTTTGAACGTTAAAGGCGCCCGGATGATGCGCGCCCTGTGTGATTCCCTGGGCGTGCCCTACGGCCAGCCCGGCGCCCTGGTGCTGGGCTTCCACGAGGAGGACCGCGCGACCCTGGAAGCGCTTTACCAGAACGCCCTGGTCAATGGCGTCACAGGCTGCCGCATCATTGAGCGGGACGAAATCCTGAAGATGGAGCCCAACGTCAACCCGGAGGTCCTTCTGGCGCTGGATGTGCCGGCCTCCGGCCTGGTCAGCCCCTACGAGCTCACCCACGCGCTGGCGGATTCCGCAGCGGAAAACGGGGTGGACTTCAAGCTGGGCACCACGGTCACGGCCTTGTCCCACAATGGGGACCACTGGCAGCTTATGACCGACAAGGGCATCTTGAAGGCCCGCGCCGTCATCAACTGCGCCGGCGCCTTCGCCGATGTCCTGCATAACCAGATTTCCACCCGCAAGGTGCGCATCATCGCCCGCCGCGGCCAGTATTACCTGCTGGACCACACCGTGCCGCTGCTGTTTCAACGCACCATCTTCCAGGTGCCCACCAAGATGGGCAAGGGCGTGCTGGTGTCACCCACCACCCACGGCAACCTGCTTCTGGGCCCCACGGCGGAGGACATCACCGACGGCCTGGACACCGCCACCACGGCCCTGGGCCTTCATGATGTGCTGGACAAGGCCAAGTTGACCTACCCCGGCGTCAACCTGCGCCAGGTGATTACCACCTTCTCGGGCATCCGCGCCCACGAGCAGGACGGAGACTTCCTCATCGGCGCGGTGGAAGGCGCGCCAGAGGGCGCCTTTGAGGCCATCGGCATTGAAAGCCCGGGCCTGTCCGCCGCCCCCGCCATCGGCGAGGAGCTGGGGGACTGGGTGGCCTATTCCCTGAAAATGCCCAGGAACACCAACTACATCGCGCCCACGCCCCTGGCCAAGCCCTTCTCGGGCATGAACGAGACCGAGCGCCGCCTGGCCTATGAAAACGACCCGGACTATGGCCGCATCGTGTGCCGCTGCGAGCAGGTGACCGAGGCCGAGGTGCGCCGGGCCATCCGCAACCCGGTTGGCGCCACCAGCCTTGACGGGGTCAAGCGCCGCACCCGGGCCGGCATGGGCCGCTGCCAGGGGGGCTTTTGCTCCACCCGCGTAATGGAAATCCTGGCGGAGGAGCTGGGCCAGCCCATGCAGCACATCACCAAGCAGGGCGGCAAGAGCTGGCTGCTGGACGGCGGCATCGCGGAGGGCGCGGACCATGAGTGAAATGACAAAGACCATCGACCTGCTGATCATCGGCGCGGGCCCGGCGGGCCTGGCCGCCGCCATTTCCGCCAAGCGCGAGGGGGTGATGGACCTGGCCGTGCTGGAGCGCGAGGACGAGCAGGGCGGCATCCTCAACCAATGCATCCACAACGGCTTTGGCCTGCACCGCTTCAAGGAGGAGCTGACCGGGCCCGAGTATGCCCTGCGGGACATCAAGGAAGCCAGGGATTTGAACATCCCGGTTCTCTGCGGCACCACGGTGCTGTCGGTCACCCGGGATAAGAAGGTCACCGCCGTCAGCCGGGAGCGAGGGATTGAGGTCTTTCAGGCCAAAGCCATCATTCTGGCCATGGGCTGCAGGGAGCGTCCCCGCGGCGCCCTGGCCATTCCGGGCAGCCGACCCTCGGGCATCTTCTCCGCCGGCACCGCGCAAAAGCTGGTCAACATGGCGGGCTTCATGCCCGGCCGCCGGGTGGTTATCCTGGGCAGCGGGGACATCGGCCTCATCATGGCGCGGCGGATGACCCTGCAAGGCGCCAAGGTGCTGGCCTGCGTGGAACTGATGCCCTATAGCTCCGGCCTCAACCGCAACATCGTCCAGTGCCTGCAGGACTACGACATCCCGCTTTTGCTCAGCCACACGGTGGTGGACATCGAGGGCCGGGACCGCTTAAGCGCCGTCACTGTCGCCCAGGTGGATGACAACCGCCGCCCTATCCCGGGCACCGAGCAGCGCTTTGAGTGCGACACCCTGCTGCTGTCCGTGGGCCTGATTCCGGAAAACGAGCTGTCCCTGCAGGCGGGCGTGCGCCTCTCGCCCCTCACACAGGGTCCTGCTGTCAACAACCTGTTTGAAACCAATGTGCGCGGCATCTTCGCCTGCGGCAATGTGC
>LSQX01285118.1_pt1 | contig 12004 bp, 11 predicted proteins | sample 654561 | NCBI WGS metagenome assembly LSQX01 (sample SAMN04489861, study PRJNA283612) | anaerobic digester metagenome | isolation source: 4 biogas reactors fed with cattle manure at either 37C or 55C with and... | place: Denmark: Kongens Lyngby | collected 2014 | reverse complement strand
GGACTGGGACAGGGACAGGGACAGGACCAGGGAATAACAACTGGCGTTCATTGATGCAAGGGCATTTGGGAGCCAGTTCGCCTTTTGGCCACCCTGCGTTGCATTCAAATGCTTGACTTACACTGTTTAAAGCGCCATTTTAACACCCGCCTTATCTTGATTTTGGAGGGCTTTTGTGAACTTTGCAGGCCTCTTACAAGACTTCTTCATCGGAATCGGCGTTGACTGGATCCTGTGGCTCCTAGTCGGCCTCTCGGTGGCGTCTATTGCCGTCATAATCGAACGTTGGATCTTCTATGCCAGACGACGAGTCAAGCCAGACGCCGTCCATGCCCTGGCCCATGGAAAACCAGCCAAAGTCTGCCAAGACTGCATGGAAAACCTCGTAGCTAAGCTTATTGTCGAGGTACATGAAGCAGGTGTCGGCCGTGAAGACGCCGAGAATGCAGTCGAATCAGAGCTACGAAAGCAAAAAACCGCTATGAACAAGGCCTCACATTCCTGGCCACCCTCGGCAACAACGCCCCCTTCATAGGATTGCTTGGAACCGTCATCGGGATCATGGCCGCGTTTTTTAGACTATCAGACATAGCTGAAAATACTGAAAAAAACGCCCTTTTGATGCAAAGCATCTCTGAGGCCTTGATTGCAACCGCAATTGGACTTGTGGTCGCCCTTCCAGCCGTCATGTTTTACAACGTGTTTCGCAAACGAGTTAACGCCGCAGTCGAACAGGCCAGGGAGATAAGCACCCACCGCATGCGCTGCGCCTATGGAGGAGAAGATGGCTGCGAAGAGAAATGAACCTGAAGATGACTTGATATCCAGCATCAACGTCACTCCATTGGTCGACATATTCCTGGTCCTGCTGATCATCTTTATGGTTACAGCCAACATATTCATGCAACAGGAAAAAAACCTGCGAGAAATTGCACTTACCCTACCAAAGGCACACTCGGGGGCACCACCAGAACCAAAGGATGTGCCTTTAAACCTGATTTTGGACCAGGCGGGTGCCCTGTATCTAAACGGAGAACCAACTACCCTTGAAAAAATCGGGGCTTACATCGACCGCAGGGCGAATGAGGCAGGAGGCAGAGTCCCTGATGCAGTGCTGTCGGCCGATAAGGATTTGGCCTACGGTAAGGTTACAAGAGTCATTGATTTCGTGAAGTTAAGAGGCGTAGGCAACGTGGCTTTAAACGTTGAAGAACAATCGATTCCAGGGATTGAACCCTAGCTTGAAAAGGACTGTAAAGCAGTTGGTAAATTGATGGATCGCAACAAACAACTGGCGATATTTGTGGTTGTATCACTGCTGCTGCACGTGGCAGTCATTGAATTTACTCCACGACGTCAGCTTGAAGCGCCCACAAAGCCAGCCAGAAAAGTTGCCCCGGTTCCAATTGAAGTCAGAAAGCAACAAATCGCAGAGCTACTGGCCAAGCCACCTGACCCTGACCCTGACCCTGAACCCGTCCCTGACCCTGCCCCTGCCCCTGAACCTGCCCCCACCCCGGCCCCAGCAAAAAAGCCTCCAAAGCAGCCTCAAAGCAAGCCAGCTTCACAACCAAAACCGCCCAAACCTGTTGCCGAACCTGAGGCCAAAAAAACTGAACCAGAGGCAAAGCCAACTGAGCCCAAAAAGCCAGCACCGTTGGTCCTGTCCAACGTGGCTCTTAATGGCGGCGTGGCAGTTCAAACTGGCGAACAAACGAACCTTTTTGGCGATCCATCTGTAGATGCAAGGGGTTTCAAACGAGATGGACCTGATGCTCCCAGGGTCTCGCAACCAGAAGCAACCGCTGAAGAAAAGGCCCCAGAAAAAGTGGTTATTGTCCCACCAAAGGCTCAAAATCAGGTCCAAGGGGTTTATCCAAATGAACACAGGGAGTTGGGGCGAGTAGTCAGAGTGACCTTGCAGCTTCACGTTGATGCCGATGGCAAAGTTGCAAAGGCTGAAGTTACAAAGGGGGACCTTGAGGCCTTTAACGTCGAGGCCAAACGAGCTGTAGAAGGCCTAAGATTTTCGCCAGCTACCAAAAACGGACAGCCAATTGCATATAAAGTAAAGTGGACTGTGGTGTTCTTGCCACAAGGCTCCTAGGACGCGAGGTTTATCATGTGGCGAATCGCTTTGATTGCAGTACTCTTTGTTGCCGCCTGCGCCCCTGAATTCAGCCCCTCCAGCTTTGTGGACAAGCCTCGCATTCTTGGAATCGTTGCAAATCCTCCAGAAGTGCCGTTTACCCAAGAAAACCCAGGCTCTGTAACGCTGCATGTCGTGGTTGCCATGCCAGGCCCAGATGAAACGGGAAATCTCCAACAAACGGCCCTGAAAGACTTGGAGTGGGCAGTATGCCCAATGTCACTTGGGGCAGAGGCCACCTTTGCCTGTGCTGTGCCTGAAATACCTGTTTTGGACACCGATTTTGAGGCTCGAACTGCCACCTTTGACGGCCAAGTCCTGTCTACGATGATTGATTTTCTTGCGGACAGCGCCGCTGAATACATGGAATTCATTAGGGGAACCATTGAACAGGACGACGAGTGTAATAACAGCGCCTTGGCCGCCTGGGACAAGTGCAGTCAATATGAAGCAGCCCAGCTAAAGACATGCCAGGACGACGCCTTTGCCATGTTTAAGGTCTGCCTGCTGGAAAAGGGACTTGAATTGATGTTCCACGTGACCATCACGGTGGAAATAGACGGACAAGAGCTAAAACGCGAAGGCTATAAACGGGTGGCGTTCAGAGCGCCCAAAGAAGGTCGCGTCCCAAATAAAAACCCGGGCTTCGAGGTTTTATATGATGGCCAAACCGTAGCTTCGACCGAGGCCGTTTCAAACACTTTGGCTGTTTGCCCAGGTAAAAGAATCAAACTGGAGCCGCGGCTTTTTGATGATGCCATCGAATTCAACCCAGATGCAGGTGGCGACGATGAGTTTGTGTTTTTCTCGTGGGTGGTCACTTCTGGAAGATTTCGAAGCATCAAAACCAGTATGGCCTCGATTGGTGAAGACGGCGCCTTGGAGATATCAAATGAATGGACGGCCTGGGAATTGGAGGCCATGCCAAAACAAACAACGATGTGGGTGTTTGCCAGGGATGACAGGCTTGGAGTCGCTTTCGTCACGTTTCCCGTCGTGCCGCTAATCGACCCTGTTTGTGATGTTGCTGGCCCCAATTACGCGGTAGTTCGAGACGCAGGAGAGCTACCATGAACAGGCACTTTTTTAGCAAATTCGCCATATTCATCCTGCTAATGACGCCTGTGGCCGCGTTTTCGCAAGACCCAATCGCCCAGCAGGAGCCGCCCCAAAACCAAGAACCAGTCATTACACCGCCTGAGCTTTTGGAGTTTGTCCAGGCAAAACTGCCTCCAGACCTGGCGCTGGAACCTGGCGCCTATGTGGTCACCTTGATGATCACCATTGATGAGGCAGGCGCAGTCAGCGACGCAGAGGTAACAGGCTCGGATGCGGAAGCTTTAAACGACCTTGCACTGGAAGCGGTCAAAGGCTTTTCATTCAAACCCGCCACGATGGACCAGGAACCAGTGGCAGTCCAGGTAACCTATCGATATACCTTTGATATCTCGCAAAAGGAACGCCAAGTTGTCTATAGATTCAAGGTACTTCTGAAAGCCGTCAGAGAACCCGTGGATGGCATCTCTGGAATCTTGGAAGAAAACGGCGTTTCAGTCACTGCCTTTGATGGCGTCATGGAAGTTGCGGATGTGAATCCAGGCCTATACACCCTTTACATCCCAGAGGGTGAGTACCGCGAAATCCGCAAAGAATTCACCGTGGAACCAGACAAGATAGGTGAAGGCACGATCTACTTGGAACGTCAGTTTGAATCCTCCAACCAGACCATCATCAGGGCACCAAAAGAGGCCAGGTTTGTGGCCCGCCAAACGCTTGAGGCCGGTGAATTGCGAAGGCTTCCAGGGTCAGGCGGCGATGTTTTAAAGATGGTGGAAAACCTGCCTGGAATTGGCCGCTCTGCGCTTGGGGCCGGCTATCTGGTGGTTTTTGGCAGTCCGCCGTTTGACTCCCAGGTGCTCTTAAATCAGCAGCCTTTTGTGCTGTTGTATCACTTTGGCGGACTTTATTCAGTGATACACCCTGATTTCATTCAAAAAATCGACTTTGTCCCAGCCGGTTTTGACGCCTCCTATGGCAGGGCAACAGCTGGGATTGTAAACGTCACCTTAAAGGAAGAGCCGCTGACCGGGATTCATGGAGCGGTTGACATCAACATGATTCACGCCGGTGTGATGATTGGAGGCCCGTATTCGAAGGATGGGGACATCCAGGTGGCCTTTCGCCGCTCCTATATTGACGGGATCTTGAAGCTGATCGACTTTGGGGAAGACCGGCAACTGACGACCGCACCAAGATACTACGACTACCAGTTGAAATGGCAACATCGCCTTGGTGAACGTGACCGTTTCATGATTTTCATCAATGGAACTGATGACGCTGTGGCGCTGATTAACAAAAAAGCTGAAGGGCATGAACCCAAATTTGCTGGCAACCTAGGTATGTCGTTGTTTGGCCACAACTTCTTGCTCCAATGGAAGCGCCAGCAATCTGCGGCGATTACAAACCTGCTGTCACTACAGCTGGGTTATATGGGGGTGGAAGTCGATGTTTTTAAACAGATTACCGCCGAGCTTAAAACCATTCCAGTTGCGATTCGTGAGGAATTCAACTGGCAGGCCCACCAAAAGGTAAAGGCGAACACAGGCCTAGATCTTCGATTGGATGTTCAAAGATATGACATTACCTCGCCAAATATGGACCGCCCTGGAATGGTTGGTGTCCCGCTTTCCTCAAGGGCTGTTTTACACACCAAAGACGAGTTCTTTATGGGCCAGATTGGCCCCTTCATGTCGGTTACCTGGGACGCGACTCCTTGGTGGACGATAGTTCCATCAGTTCGAGCAGATGTGTTTGTTGGGACATGGCAAAGTTGGTCCATCGATCCAAGGCTTTCAAACAGATTTGAGGTACTAAAAGACAAGCTGGCATTAAAACTCGCAGGCGGACTTTATCGACAGCCACCGCCTATTTATGCCTACATCCCGGACTTTGGAAATCCTGACCTTGGGCCAGAGGCCGCCGCCCACCTGTTGGGAGGCGCTGAATACACGCCAATCGACGGCCTGACGCTGTCGGTCAACGGCTTTTACAAGTGGCTGTTTAATCGCGTTGAATTCTCGGATGACCGCACCGAACGCTATAACAACAAGGGGTTTGGCAGGGCCTTTGGTGCCGACTTCCTGCTTCGCTTGGTGCCAGGTTCAAAGATTGCTGGAGGGAAGCTTTTTGGTTGGATTGCATATACTTACACTGTTTCTCAGATCTGGGATTTCAAGAGCAAGGCCTATCGATCATCCGACTTTGAGCAAAACCACCTGCTAAACATCTTGGCAAGCTACGAGCTGCCACGACACTGGTCGATTGGCTTAAGATTCCGCCTGGCAAGTGGAAATCCGTACACCCCAGCAGATGGGTCCGTCTATGATGCCGACTTGGACCGCTATGTGGCCATCCCCAACGCGGCCATCAACTCCAAGCGCTTGCCCTTGTTTCATCAGCTTGACCTAAGAGTCGACAAAGAATGGGTATTTAATCAATGGAAGCTTGGCCTTTATCTTGAAATCCAGAACGTTTATTTCCGCAATAATGCTGAAGGGGTGCTGTACAGCTACGACTACAGCAAGATGGGTTTTGTAGGGGCATCACTGATACTGCCAATTCTGGGGCTTAAAGCCGAGTTCTAGGAGGGGCCCAGGGGTGGCTCAAACTGCCCTAGCCTGTCACGCACGACCTTTGCAAACCCGCCTAACGATTGAAGGTCCTTGACGTCGTCTTGCAACAGGGGCAGGGTCACGGTGGCCGCTGGAAAGGCGGCCTCTTTCAATTCTTCAATAACTCTGGCATCTTCGACAGACACCGCTTTATAGGCTTCGGCTATTTTCATGATGGCACTTGCAAGACGGTCCCTGTTACTGACATCTGCAAGTTCCAAAATCCCGCTATTGGCCAAGGTGTCCTTTAACTGTTCGCCATCTATGGGGTGACAGCCTTCGCTAGGACAACCGTGTGGTGGCCACGTACGCACCCTGTTTACAATCAAGGCATCAGGCTTAATCCCACGTTGCTCCAGCGACTTAAAGGCGTCTTTTGTAGGAGAAACAGACTGAAGCTCCGGCCGCGTTACAAATACAGTCGAAGCCTGGCCACCCTTTAGATACTGTTCAAATTTGGCGGCCTGTTTACGGATATCGTCAAACAATGGAGTAAAGGCCAGCACAAAATCCAGCACTGCAAGGAAATTTTCCTCGCCGGCAAAACGCCCTATCCCCTTAAGAATCACATTGCGCCAACGCATTGCACCCATTCCAAGACGCGACAAGCCAGAAGAAGCGGACACAAAGGCCTTGAAAATGTCCGCATTAAGCAAGGCATCCAATTTCGCGGGGGCATCTAAAAAGGCAAGCGCGTGCTCTTTTGGCGGCGTATCCAGCACTATCACATCGTATAAACCGGAGTCCAAAGCCTCAAGCAGCCTGACCATGCTCATGTATTCGTGGGTCCCAGCCATCTTGGCCGCGGCCTTTTGGTAAAAAACATGGTCAGTTATAGCGGCCCTAGCCTTTTCATCAGGCATCATCAAAACAGCCAAGCGGTCCAACTCTGTCTTGGTGTCAAGAATCATGGCGGACAAGGAACCGGTCGAGTCCGCCCCGCCAAAGGCCTCAACGGGAACAGGCTCCTCGACCCCAGACTTACCAGATAGGCCCAAAGCATCTTTAAGCCTGTTGGATGGGTCAACTGTAACAACAAGCACTCGCCGTCCTGAAGCCGCCAAAAGGCCGCCCAAAACCGCGGAGACCGTCGTTTTACCGACCCCACCTGTACCAAGAACTAAAATAATTGACTGGTTAGCCCACTTGTCCAAAAGTTTCATGATTAAAGCCTGATGGCCTGCAAACCAATTTTCGGTCCCAAAATCCCCAAAATCAGGTTTGGGTTCACAGGTTAGTCGATCTTGAGCTTACCTTTTTGGCCAATTCATACAAACTGTCGGAGTTACAGATTGAGCGGCTACAGGACAGCACAAAAACCAGATTTCTAGCCGGCAGAATAAAGCCGACATACAAAAGATCGTCTCGATACGCAAAGAACGTACGACCAGCAATGGCAGCAATCTCCACGGCTGAAGGATAGGAGGCCAACATCGCGTTAAAGCGATCCCTTGAAAAAGTGGCACTATCCTCACGAAACACTTGAAGCCCGACACCATATTTGTTGCCTTTAACAGGAGCGTACATGATGGAGTCGACCTTGGGGGAAGGTTCGATACCAACCAAAGGGACCCTACGAAGATTAACCTTGGATGAGGCCAGCTCCTTGATATCATTGATAGTTAGCAAAAGCCTTAAGTCTGGCAGAGCCGGCGCTCCTGCCTCGGGCTGCCTTAAGCTTGGCCTGCCAGCTTGCGCAACAGGCTGACTTCCATCTGGTCCTGCCTGCACTGGGGCTTGAGCGATCTGTGGACCGGGAGCTTGCTGCTGGGCTTGCTCCTGGGCCTGCGCTGGGGCTTGTTCCTGTGGTTGTACCGGGACCTGTTCACCTGCCTGTGCTGCGGCCTGCTGGTCTGCTTGGTCAGCTGTCGCAGGATTCACTGGGTCAGGTTCTCCACCAACCTGTGCTGCTGCCTGCTCGGCCTGCGAACCAGCTTGTTCCGCCTGGGCTTGCTCCTGCGCAGCCTGTTCCTGCGCAGCCTGTTCCTGTGCAGCCTGTTCCTGTGCAGCCTGTTCCTGCGCAGCCTGCTCCTGTGCAGCCTGTTCCTGTGCAGCCTGCTCTTGGGCTCTTGCAGCCCTACGCCTGCCACGGCGGTCAGGGTCCTGCTCCTCGGGTCTAACAACCTCCACCTGCTCAACCACCGGTTCAGTGGTAGGCTCCTGTTCCTTTTTACAAGCGGCAAACGTCAACACAAGTGCCAACAATACTACAGTTCTTATCATGGGCTCCCCCACATCCTTTCGGCAAAGCAGGATAGGCAACAGGACCTTTGCTGTCAATATCACCAACTAACTTCGATCCACGCTCAACAGGCGTTTACTAAGCGCCATGGCCTCTCGCCTAAACTGCCAAATAAACTTAGCCAAGTCGACGATTCGCCCGTTTTCAAGCAGCACTCTGATGTACCCAACCCCTTGCAATAACTCAAGCTGACGCCTGCTCAGAGTTTGCATTTCAACAGCATGCCCGTGCTGTTTTCCATAATCATTCCAATCCTTTGCAATCAGACGATAACCACCTTCGCCACGTTTTGCCATTTCCCCAATTCTGGTACCCGGAAAAGGCACCATGATTCCCAAAATGGTCAGGTCAGAATTAAGGCGCACCGCCAGATTCAAAGTCCGCCAGGCAGTGCGCAGCGTCTCGTTTGGATGGCCCAAGATAAATAGCGCACCAAAGGGTATACCAGCGGCCTTGGCATCCTGTCTGACCTTTAGAATCTTTTCAATGGTCACGCCCTTGTGCATAAATTTTAGGATGTCTGGATCTCCACTTTCGATCCCTAGCTCTATTAGATAGCAGCCAGAATCCTTCATAAATTTAAACACTTCTACATCTACAGAATTGACATGGGTGGAAGCCTTCCAGGTCAATTTCTTTGCAAGCCCAGCCCCAATCATCGCCTGGCAAAGCTCGATGGTCCGATTGCGATCTAGGCTGAAAACTTCGTCTGCAAAAACAACTTTGGTAGCACCAAAATCATCAGCCAACATGGTCATCTCATCAATCACACTTTGGATCGAACGTTTGTTTAACCGGTGTCCATTGGGGTTTACACAAAACGGACAATTAAAAGGACATCCGCGCTGGCTGGAAATCATATAGGTTTTGGCCTTTGGAAACAGGTGCCAAGCAGGTGTAAAATCAAGGTCAACCGCTTCAAAGCGTGGTGCATTTTGCAAAATCTGGTTGCCAAACCTGTAAACAATTCCTTTAACATCCTGCAGGTCGCCACCTTGCTCAAGGGCCTTAATCAACTGGTGAAGGCTGATTTCCCCCTGTCCAACTATGCCAATATCAAAGCTTGGAAACTCCTTTAATGTTTGTTCCGGCAGGACAGAAACGTGTATCCCACCGATTACAGTGGTGATTTGCGGAAATCTTTCCTTGATAAGACTGGTTACTTTCGCGGCCTGAATGACTTCGTTTGTCATTGCTGTAATGCCAATGATATCAGGCTTGTAAGCAGCCACACGTCTTAAAATCGCATCATAATCAAGCCTCTCAAACTTCGCATCAATCACAGATATGTCCGTCAAACCTTTGGTTATCAGGTACCCAGCCAAAGTGGCTAGCCCCAGTTGGGGAAAATCTGGCGCGTCGTATTGATCATTTATTCTGAACGGCGGTGGATTTACAAGTTGCACACGCATAGCGGGTGAAATTCTAGCATCTCTGGCCTTTTTATGAGGTCGTGATTTCAGGATTTTGATAAGGTCGCCATCCCTGGTATTTTGATGAGGCCGTCAATCGAAGTTTTTACAGCCCAAGCATCACAAAAGGAAGGCAAAATTATCAGCAACGTGCTGATTGGCTGGTGATTTTGAATGTCACAGGCGACATTCCGGACAAAAGAGAGTAACTTATTGCGATGAGCCTTTTGGCTGGACCCTGAAGGAGCCCTGATGCGTAAGCTTCGCCTGCTTTTGGTTAACCCAAACATTGTTATGAAAAAGGAACATGTGCATATGGGGATTGCCATGGTGGGTTCGTGGGTGCGTCATCACAGCGACCATGAGGTTAAAATCCTTGATTTCATGGCTACTCCGACAAGGGGATGGAAACGAAAGCTAGAAAAGACGCTTCAAGAATACAAACCGGATCTTGTAGCGATGTACCTTTCGACTCCATATTTTCCTGCGGCCAAGGATGTCGCAACGGAAATCAAACGCCATGTTCAGGTCCCACTGGTTGGCGGTGGGCATCACGCGACTTTGGCCACTGAGGATGTACTAGGTTGCCCTGCCTTTGATTGGGCGCTTGAGGGGGATGGCGAGATTCCGATGCTTGCCCTGCTAAACGCCCTAGCGGCTGGTGAATCGGTAGATTCGGTCCCTGGTTTATGGCGCCGCGATGGTGATAAAATCGTCCAGCCAACCCCAAAGGCTAAGCTTTTGCCACCTTGCGAGATGGTGGCGGTTGATTGGAGCGTCTTTGACCGTGATATCCTGGAGGCGAATTTTTACATATGGGGGATTTTGCCTGTAACTGCCAGCCGTGGATGTCCTGCCAAGTGCTCGTTTTGTTCAATGACCGAGATCCAAAAGCGTTATCCTGGCGAGCGCTATCTGCGATATCGGGATCCGATCAAGGTTGTCGAGGAAATTCAGGCCGACTATGATCGCTATAAATCCATGGGGTTGCGAACTATCCAGTTCACTGATTTGAACTTTTTGATCAACAGGAAATGGGTGGAAAAATTTGCGGCGGAATACATCCGGGTTGGGCTGCACAAAAAGCTGCCTTACAGCGCTTTTACAAGGCCGGATCATGTAACTGCTGAGAATCTGGCTCTTCTTAGGGAAAGTGGTTGTGTAAACCTGCGGGTGGGTATTGAGGCTGCGAACGACTGGCAGAGGAACAAAATCTACAACAAGGGTATCAGCCAAGAGCGCCTTGAGGAAGGGCTGAGGTTGATGAAGGAGTCTGGGATTTCGATTACTGGCTACTTTATGGCTGGTGGGCCTGGTGAGAGGCCGGAGTGGCTTGTTCAATCTTTGGAACTTGCGCACGATTTTTCAGTGGATTTCCCGGTTTTTTTCCTTTACAAGCCGCTGGCGGATAGTGAGGTGCTTGATAAGGCTGCAGAGCTTGGTTCTTCGATACGCCCTGAGGCGCTTGAGGAGGCTTCTGACTTGCTTCATGGGATTTCAATGGAGCATGAGCATCTGAAGCCGTGGCAGGTTAAAGCATTCGTTTTGATGACTCATATTGCGTTTGGGACGCAGTTTGTGTGGTGGCAGATTCAACGAGAGAGGTTGAGTTGGTTTACTGATTTTGCGACGTTTGTGTTACGAACGGCGAAAATGGGGTTTACCCCTTATGGTTCTTTTACCTATTTCGTGTTTTATGCTGGGGATCACTTGGTCGAGCCGTATTTGGCGAAGGCAAGTGACAAACCTTCAATTGGCTGGAAGGCCTTGAGGGCTTTGGCCAAAGCGGTGCTACCTCACAGTGGCATTGAGGATCCTACCTGACCCTGTCCCTGCCCCCGTCCCCTGTTCCTGTCCCTTTACTTTAGCTCCAAGGCGCGGCAGAATTGGGGCGGTCTTTTTGGAGGAGACAATGAAGGTTACCTACGAACACATTATTGATGCGCCTTTGGCCACGGTTCTGGATGCTTATGCCAGTGAGGAGTTTTATATCGAGAAATCGAAAAATTCCGGGGCTATCGACGTTAAAATCCTTGAAAGAGAGGAGCTGCCTGGTGGGAAGCTTCGTATGAAGGCTAGGATCAAGGAGCCTTCTAGGGTTCCGGCATTTTTACGCAAGAACGAGACCGATGTTTATGACGACGACAACGTGCTGGATAGAGAAAAGGGTGTAATGACTTGGAAAGTCACCCCTGAAATCATGGCCGACAAATTCTTTTTGTCTGGTTCAGTGGAATTTCACGCCCAGGGCGACAAAACTCGCGTGGTTTTCATCAGCCAGCTTGAAGTTAAAATCCCCTTGGTTGGAAGCAAGGCTGAAAAGATTGGGCTGGAAAAAACTGAAGAGGAAGTAGCCCGCCAAGCCGCATTCATCCGCAAGTGGGTAGCCAAGGCCTAACCAAAACTCCCCACCCGCCCCTGCTCCTGTCCCCGTCCCTGTCCCCGTCCCTACCCCTGTCCCTGTCCCCGTCCCTGCCCCTGTCCCCGTCCCTGCTCCTGTCCCTACCCCTGTCCCTGTCCCCGTCCCTGC